>ERZ773263.2096-NODE-2096-length-11220-cov-2.683027_pt1 | contig 11220 bp, 11 predicted proteins | sample MGYA00511076_ERZ773263 | MGnify/ENA primary metagenome ERZ773263 (study PRJEB29015, sample SAMEA2738155) | human oral metagenome | biome: human oral; feature: human-associated habitat; material: saliva | place: China | collected 2195 ... | reverse complement strand
AATCCAGAAAAATGAGTCTTGACTCTATTGAAATAGTGTACTACTATACTAGTAAACTAGAAAGGAGGAACGATGCAGTTTGATTCTTCGATTCCAATCTATCTGCAAGTGTCTGAGGCTATCAAACAGGACATTGTAGCGGGGCGGAGGCTTCCAGGAGACAAGCTTCCCTCTGGTCGGGAGCTGGCTCTGCTCTACCGAATCAATCCCAATACCGCAGCCAGAGTCTATCAGGTTCTGGAGAGTGAAGGTGTCTGTATCAGCAGGCGGGGCCTTGGAACATTTGTCAGAGAAGACGGGGACTTAGCCGAGCGGATTCGCAGGGAGATGGCAGAGGAGAACATAGACCGTTTTGTCAGCAGCATGCGGGAGATGGGATTTGGTAAGGAAGAGATTCTGGCGATGGTTAAGGAGGCATTATGATTCTTAAGACGCAAAATATCAGCAAGAAGTTCGGAGGAAAGCAGGCGCTTTGCGATGTGAGCTTCGATCTGGAACAGGGACAGGTCTATGCTCTTCTTGGAGAGAACGGAAGCGGCAAGACCACATGGATGAAGATTGTCGCAGGGCTGACCAAGCCGAGCGGAGGAGAGATTCTCTTTGAGGATGGCCCGATCAACTGGATGAGCAGGAGTAAGATCGCCTACATGTCCACAGAGCCCTATTTTTACAGCTGGATGACTGCGGAGGATGTGGGAAATTATTATCAGGACTTCTTTGATGATTTTCGGATGGATCGCTACCTGCAATTGCTTGGGAAAATGGAGCTGGAACACACGACAAAGGTGAGGGCCCTGTCCTCTGGGATGATGGCAAAACTTAAGATCGCGGTTACCATGTCCAGGGAGGCCAGACTCTATCTGCTTGATGAGCCCTTGAATGGGATTGATCTGATTGCAAGGGATAAGATCATGGGGATCATCTTAGAGTCGGTTTCGCCGGATGTCACCCTGGTATTGTCCAGCCACCTGGTAGAGGAAATGGAGGCAGTGGTCAGCAAGGCCATCTTCATTCAGAACGGGCATCTGCTGGAACTGGCTGATGTAGAGGATCTGAGAAGCAGGAAGGGAACATCTCTGGCAGATTACTACCGCAGGCTGATGGCATAGGAGGATAGAATGAGTAAGTTATTGAAATATGAATTGCGTAAGACCTCTTTTGTGAAAGTTTTCTTTCTGCTTTTTACCGGTCTCTTTGAGATCGTCTATCTGCTGTCGCTGATCGATAATTTTCGATCGGAACCCCTGTTTTTGACTGCCGGGGTAGGCTTGTCTATGACCGCGATTTTTGCCTGCCTGATCTGCGGGCTCAGGAGCATAGATCTCTTGTACAGGGAATTAAATTCTAAGCAGAGCTATATGCTCTTCATGACTCCTCGCAGCAGTTATCAGATTCTGGGGGCCAAGGTTCTGGAGAATGGACTGTCTCTCTTGATGGTTTGGGCCTTTTATATGGTTTTGGGAGCTCTGGATCTCTTCCTCGCCCTGGTTAGAAAAGGCGTGCGCTTTGATATAGAAACTATGATGCAGTTTCGATTCGGTTTTGCCGATGTCACAATGATGGCAAAAATGATGACCATCTACCTGATCGCCTGGTTCTCTGTCATTACTGCCGCTTATCTGGCGATTATTGTGCAGGCCACCCTTTTGAACGGGCGCAGGGGGTCCATGCTTATCAGCCTTCTGATTTTCATGGGAATTTTGAGCCTCTTTATCGGAATTAGCAATTGCCTGATCAGGCAACTGGCGCCGAGTGGTCTTTTTGGCCTCTTTCAGGCAGTCTACAGTCTGATCTGTGCCGTCTTATTCTATCTGGCGGGCAGTTATCTGATGGAGAAGAAGCTGAGCGTATAAACAATGGAATATACGCCTTACGAATATTCCATTGTCATGAACAAATGAAAAAGAAGGACTTCCGATCCCGCAATTAGGAGATCGGAGGTCCTTCTTTTCACATCGTTGCGTCTGGCTTAATCAGAGATGCGGTGAGAGAGGTCTTTGATCAGCTGGTCGATCAATAAGACAACGGCAATGCCCAGAACTGTGGCCAGAAGCCTGTGTTCTTCCGGCACCAGGCCAAGGGCAAAGGCGGCGAAGAGGACGACCGACAAGAAGAGAAAGGAGATGATCTGGTAATGATTTTTCAGATATGTCATGGGAAGCTCCTTTCCGGTCCGCGCCCGATCACAGCCTAGCTGATAAAACGAAGTGAAGGGGCAAGGGACGCGACAAAGTCCATATCGGATTCTTTGACTGAGATCTTATAGAGGATCTTATCAGGAAGGTTGCGCATGATGAATGAGGTCCTGGAGCCAAAGAAGCTCTTGTGGCTGACGGCGGAACAGTCCTCATATTTACAGCGGTAGGGAATTCCGTGTTCCGTGAGCGCATCCTCCATTCGGCTGAATTCCTGATAGTTGTATGTTGTGAATACTTCCCTCCAGAGATCCATTGTCTTTCGTCCCCCTTTTTGAAATATCGCAGGAAATGTTTTGATGCTCCTTTCAACCTGTAAATCTATATTAATCAATAGCACTTTTTTTGGGAGATGTGCAGTCTTTAAATTTTGTACAATTCTTCATATAATAGAATAGATAGGACAAAAATCCCGGGTCAGCTTGAAAGGTCTGCAGAAGAGACAATTCGCTGGTCCGGGATTTTTTTATGATCTGACCTTGCTCTATCGCTGATCTGTGAGCGACAGGACAAAACATGTGAGCTATCTTTATAGGCATAGGCAAAATTAATGGCTCTATCAGTTCTCATCCTCATTTTGGGCAGGGGGCTGATAGGGATCGACATCAAGAATACCGGGCATCTGATCCGGATATTTATTGACCTGCCCGTTGAGCCAGCAGGTCAGCTCTTCCATGCCTTCCTCAGAGAAATCCGCCCGGTGATGGGTCATCCTGGAGGGGTCGGTCTGAGGGTAGGCATAGGGACCGAGCCAGCTGCAGGCATCCAGGAGCTTGCCGCCATGCTCATTGACCATGGCAATCCGGTAGCACATGCTTCCGCAGCTGCCGGTGAAGGCAGAGCTCTCATAGAAACTCAGATCGAGAAGTTCCCTGCGATGTATCATATGTTCTCCTTATTGTTCTCACAATTGTTTTCACACGCCTAGATGGAAATACCGGCGAACTGGGCCTGGTAGAGCCTGGTATAAAAGCCGTTGGCGGCAATCAGGTCCTCATGTCTTCCCTGCTCGACAATGTGGCCGTCCTTCATCACCAGGATCAGATCGGCATTGCGGACGGTGGATAAGCGGTGGGCCACAATGAAAGAGGTTCGACCGGCCATGAGCTGGTCGAAAGCGGCCTGGATCAGGATCTCTGTGCGGGTGTCAATGGAAGAAGTCGCCTCATCTAAGATCAGCATGGGGGGCATGCAGAGCATGACCCGGCTGATGCAGAGCAGCTGTCTCTGGCCCTGGCTCAGATCATCTTCGTGGACGATGGTATCCAGCTTTCGGGGGAGACGCCGGATGAAGTCCCAGGAATGGGCCTTTTTACAGGCGGCAATGATCTCTTCGTCGCTGGCATCGGCCTTCCCGAGGGCAATATTGTCACGGAGACTGGCGTTTCTCAGCCAGGATTCCTGCAGGACCATGCCGTAGGACCTGCGCATGGAGTGACGGCTGACGGACCGGATGTCTTTGCCATCCACCATGATGGAGCCGGAGTTGACGTCATAGAAGCGCATGAGCAGGTTGATCAGGGTGGTTTTGCCGCAGCCGGTGGGGCCGACGATGGCGATGGTCTGTCCCGGGCTGACATGCAGGTCAAAATCCTCAATCAGGGGTCTGTCGGGCGAATAAGAGAAGTTCACATGTTCTATGTCCACGCGCCCGGTTGCAGGAGGCAGTTCTTCTCTGACGTCCTCTGATTCCGGTTCGGCCTCTATCAGATAGAAGACGCGGGCGGCACAGGCCATGGCATTCTGCAGTTCTGTGTAGACCATGGAGAGGTCATTGAAAGGCTTGGTGTACTGGTTGGTGTAAGTCAGAAGGATGGTCAGCCCGCCGACCGTCAGCCCTCCCTGCAGGATGGTAAAGGCTCCCACGAGGGCGACAAGGGCATAGTTGATGGCATTGACAGCCCTTGTGCCGGGATTGGCCAAGGAGGAGTAGAAGATCGCTCTGACCGTCGACTGCTGCAAGTCGCGGTTGATGGCATCAAAGCGCCTGGAGGCCCGACTCTGGTAGGCGAAGGCCGATACCAGCTTCTCCCCGCCGATCATCTCTCCCACAAGGGCCGTCTGCTGTCCCCGCACCCTGGTCATCTCGTTGAACATGGCATAGGTATGGGTGGAAATAAAGCGGGCCAGGAAGAAGGAGAGAGGGGTTAAAAGAAGGACCATCAGGGAAATGACCCGGCTCCTGGAGAACATAAAGGCGATGGTGATGACGATCATGATCAGGCCGGAGAAGAATTGGGTAAAGCCCAGGATCAGTCCGTCTGAGATCTGGTCGACGTCCGCGATGACCCGCTGGACCAGGTCGCCCTCGGAGTTGGCGTCTAAAAAGGAGAGAGGAAGTCTCTGAATCTTGCGGATGGCGCGGCTGCGGATCTCCTGAACTGTCCGATAAGCGAGCCGGTTGTTGATGATGTTCATCAACCAGGTGGCGGCGGCGGCAATCGCGGTCAAAAGGAGGATTCGCCCCATAAAGGCGGCGACCATGGCAAAATCCACCCGGTTTTTAGCCGCGATGTAATCGATGGCGTCGCCGAAGAGCATGGGAATATAGAGCTGAAGGATGACGCTGACTGCCGCGAAGAATACGCTTGCGGCAAGGAGCCGCCTTTGGTGGCCGATGACCCGCATGACCTTGCCGAAGCTGGCTGTAAAGGAGACGCTTTGATCGCTCTTATTTGTCTTCATCCGGGGTCTCCTTTCCTTGAGCAGAAGAGATGGAAGCTGTCTCATCGGAGGGCGGGCGGTTCGGTTTTTCCTCCGGGAACTGAGAGTAGTAGATTTCCTGATAGATCTGATTTTTTGCCAGGAGTTCTTCATGATTTCCGCTGCCGACCAGCCTGCCGTCGTCTAAGAGCAGGATCCTGTCCGCGCTGCGAATGGAGGAGGCCCGCTGGGAGACGATGAAAATGGTCAGGCTGCCGGCCATTTTTCGGATCGCCTGCCGCAGGGCTGCGTCAGTGGCGAAATCCAGGGCGGAGGCGGAGTCATCCATGATGAGAAGCTCCGGTTTTTTGACCAGGGCTCTGGCGATGGTCAGACGCTGCTTCTGGCCGCCGGAGAGGTTGCGGCCGCCCTGTTCAATGAGAGCATCCAGGCCGCCCTCCTTGCCCTTTACTACTTCCGTGGCCTGGGCGGTGGCGATGGCCTCCCAGAGTTCCTCGTCTGTGGCGTCAGCCTGGCCCCAGAGGAGATTGTCACGGATGCTGCCCTCGAAGAGAAGAGCTTTCTGGGGGACGACGCCGATTTTGGCGATCAGGTCTCCCTTTGGGTATTCCCGGACATCTCTGCCCAAGACATCCACCCGACCCCTGGTCGCGTCATAGAAGCGGGGGATCAGGTTGACCAGGGAGGACTTACCGCTGCCGGTTGACCCGATGATGCCGATGGTCTGTCCGCGCCTGACGGAGAAGGAAATGTCCTCGAGCGCGGTCTCGTCACTGCCGGCGTAGGTCAGGCTGACGTCCGTAAATCGAACAGCGTCCGCGCCGGATCCATCCGGGACTGCAGAGGGTCTGTCCGCGGGGCCGGATGCGTCGGGATTACCAGACGTCATGTCTGTGGAAGCGGACGCGCTGTTGCCCTGGGCTGCGGCGGCAATCGCCGGGGGATAAGTCATGGAGGATTGGATATCGAAGACGTCTGCAATCCGATCCGCGCAGGCCAAGGACTTGTTGATGGAGACAAGCAGAGAAGCGAACTTGATCAGCTCAATGATGATGGCAGCCATATAGTTGTAGAGGGCGACTACCTGTCCCTGTTCCATGCTCCCGGCATTGACGCGAACGGCGCCCAGCTGGATGAGGAGGATGATGGAGATGTTGACGATCAGGAAACTGGCGGGGTTCATGAGGGCAGACAGACGGCCTACGAACTCGTTGGTCCTGGTCAGATAGGCATTTCTCTCATCGAATTCCTGAATCTCGGCCTCTTCCTTGCAGAAAGCGCGGATGACCCGGACACCGGACAGGTTTTCGCGGGTGATGCCGAGCAGCCGGTCCAGAGCTCTTTGCGATTTGCGAAAGAGGGGAATCGAGACCAGCATGATGGCGAAGACTACAGCGAAGAGAACAAGAGTCGCCACAAGGAAGATCAAAGCGGACTTGGCGTCGATGGTGAAAGCCATGAGGATGGATCCAAGGACGATGAGGGGACTTCGCAGCAAGAGGCGAAGGGCCATATTGATACCGGCCTGGACCTGGTTGGCGTCAGAGGTCATCCGTGTGATGAGGGTATCCGTGCCCAGGGTATCCAGTTCTGTGTAGGAGAGGGACTGGATGTGATCGAAGAGCTCCTGGCGCATCTCTGTGGTAAAGCCCACACTGGACTTGGCGGCGAACCACTGGGCCACGAAGGCGAAGAGCATGCCGGCCACAGCTAAGACGATCAGAAAGATAAAAGAGCGGATGATCAAAGGCCTGTTGGAGGCGGCAATTCCCTGGTCAATGATACGGGCGACCACCAGGGGAACCAGGAGATTCATAAGGGCCTCAAATAACTTGAAGAGGGGGGCGAGCAGGGTCTCTTTTTTATAGTGGCGGAAAAACCGCAGAAGTCTTGGCATAACAACTCCTTCATAAATAAATACCGATCTTCGTCATTTTAGCACAGGTAAAAGGGAATGGAGAGAGGGAGGACTGATGTTAACCCGCAGAAAGGGGGAGAGCAGAAATATTTTAAAAATAAGGGGAAATGTTGCGCTGACAACTTGCAGCATACCTATATGGGGTATATATTAATGATACCCGAGAGGGGTATCGTGACAGAAGAGATGTAAGAGAGATATGCGACAGAGGGTCTTATGGGATTAAAGGAAACAGGAGCGACTATTATGAAAGGAAAGAGACTTGCAGAGGAAAGACAGCCTGATTGCTGCCGCACCAAGGAGCGGGATCCGGAAGAGGACAGAGACCTGATCTGCCGCCTGAACCGGATTGAGGGACAGATCAGAGGGCTTAAGCGCATGGTCGAGGAGAAGGCCTATTGTCCCGATATTCTGACCCAGGCCCAGGCGGCCTCCAGCGCGCTGAATGCCTTTCAGCGGGTCCTTCTGGAGAACCATCTCAAGACCTGTGTTGTGGATGATATCAAGGCAGACAAGGAAGGGACCGTGGAGGATTTGACGAATCTTCTACGGAGACTGATGCGCTAGGGCAGATGAGTCAGGGCGGATCCTCCGGGACGGGATGGTTTTCAGATCTGTGTCAGCGTAAAAGCCATGTCCTGCGACAGTATTCTGCAGAGAGGAGCGAAGCATGAGTAAGGAAAAATACGCGGTTACAGGCATGTCCTGCGCCGCCTGTCAGGCCCGCGTTGAGAAGGCGGTGAATCAGCTGGACCATGTCGACCACGCGGTCGTCAATCTCCTGACCAATTCCATGACGGTTGAGGGAGAGGCCTCTGAGGCGGAAATAGTCGCAGCTGTTGAGAGAGCGGGTTATGGGGCCAGGCGGCTGAGCGGAGGAGATACCGGCGCAGGTTCGGCCGGGGCAGCAGCGGATCAGAAGGGCCGGACGGCTTTGGAAAGCGCCATGAGTCAGGAGGAGGCTCTCCTTAAGGACCTTGAGACCCCCAGGATGATCCGCCGCCTGGTCAGCTCCGTCGGCTTCCTCTTAGTACTCATGTACTTTTCCATGGGGCACATGATGTTCGGCTGGCCCCTTCCCCCGTTTTTCGTCGGCAACCATGTGGCCATGGCTCTGGTGCAGATGCTTCTGGCCATCTGTGTCATGATCATCAACCGCAAATTCTTTGTCAACGGGTTTCGGGCTGTTCTGCACGGGGGCAGCAATATGGATACTCTGGTGGCCATGGGATCCGCGGCTTCGTTCGGCTGGTCCCTCTTCGCCACCTTTATGATGACGGACGCTGTCGTGAAAAATGACAGCGCCGCCGTCATGTACTGGATGGACAATCTCTATTTCGAGGGCGCGGCTATGATTCTGGCCCTGATTACGATCGGGAAGACTCTGGAGTCCTATTCCAAGGGGCGCACGACCGATGCGCTCAAGAGCCTGATGAAGCTGGCCCCCAAGGAGGCCACTGTCGTCAGAACCGACGCGAACGGCAGAGAAAAAGAGACCCTTGTCCCTGTCGAGCAGGTGGCTGTCGGCGATATTTTCCTTGTTCGCCCGGGAGAAAATGTCCCTGTGGACGGTCTCGTTCTCGAGGGGACCTCTGCTGTGGATGAGTCCGCTCTGACCGGGGAGTCCATCCCTGTGGACAAAAATGCCGGAGACAGCATCTCTGCGCCCACCATCAACAAGTCCGGCTTCCTCAGGGCGAAGGCCACCCGCGTGGGCGCCGACACCAGCCTGAGCCAGATCATCCAGATGGTCTCCGACGCCTCCGCCTCCAAGGCCCCGATCGCCAAGATCGCGGACAGGGTCTCAGGCGTCTTTGTCCCCCTTGTTATCGCCATCGCCCTGGTCACCCTGATCGTATGGTTTTTGGTCGGCGCCGATTTGGGATACGCTCTTTCCAGAGCGATCGCGGTGCTCGTTATTTCCTGCCCCTGCGCCCTGGGTCTGGCGACTCCCGTCGCCATCATGGTCGGCAACGGCAAGGGAGCCAGGTCGGGCATCCTCTTTAAGAACGCGACATCCTTAGAGGAGGCCGGAAGAACTCAGATCGTGGCATTGGATAAGACCGGGACCATCACCCAGGGCAGCCCCCAGGTGACGGATCTGATTCCCGCGGAGGGGGCCGATGAGGAAGAGCTTCTGACAGCTGCCTTCTCTCTGGAGGCCAAGTCGGAACACCCCCTGGCCAAGGCTGTCGTCGATTACGGCAACAAGCGACATCTGACAGCGCAGGCGGCGGAGGATTTTGAGATTTTACCAGGAAATGGCCTGTCTGCCAGGATCGCCGGGGAACCTGTCTCTGGCGGATCGATCAGCTATATGTCCGGTCAGACAGAGATCAGCGACAGAATTTCCGCGGAGGCCGACGCCCTGGCATCCATGGGGAAAACCCCGCTGGCATTTGCCAAAAAGGGAAAACTTCTAGGCCTGATCGGCGTAGCGGATGTGATCAAGGAGGAATCTCCGGAGGCAATCGCCCAGCTCAAGCGGATGGGAATCCGCGTCGTCATGCTGACCGGGGACAATGCGAAAACGGCGGCGGCCATTGCCGGGCAGGCGGGCCTGGATGACGTCGTGGCAGGCGTTTTGCCCGAGGGCAAGGAGCAGGCCATCCGGTCTCTGCAGACTTTGGGAAAGGTGGCCATGGTCGGCGACGGGATCAACGATGCGCCCGCCTTAACCAAGGCCGACTCCGGCATTGCCATCGGCGCCGGTACGGACGTGGCTATCGACGCGGCCGACCTGGTTTTGATGAACTCCAGGCTGACTGATGTGCCCGCGGCGATTCGCCTGTCCAGAGCGACTCTTCGCAACATTCATGAGAACCTCTTCTGGGCTTTCTTCTACAATGTAATCGGGATCCCCCTGGCGGCGGGCTGCTATGTGGCGGCCTTCGGACTGACCTTAAATCCCATGTTCGGCGCGGCCGCCATGGCCTTTTCCAGTGTCTTCGTCGTGGGAAACGCCCTTCGCCTCAATCTCTTTCAGGTTTATAATACGAAGGGAGACAGAGCCGGCAGGCACGAGGTCAGCCGCCAGGCCCTGCACGGGGTGATTGCGGATATGCTGACGCCTGCGGGACAGAAGAAGACGAAGGAACAGGCAAAGAAAATTGCCGGAGGTCAGAACGCAGGTGTGCAGGCGGAGAAATCTGCCGAGGATCAGAAGACAGATGCTTTGGCGGGAAGAGAAGAGAGCCGGGCAGCAGGCGCTGCCGAGAGAAAGGAAGCTATGATGAAGCAGACAGTAAGAATCAAGGGAATGATGTGCGGGCACTGCGAGGCCACAGTCAAGAAGGCCCTGGAGGCCCTTGACGGAGTTGAGAGCGCCGAGGTCAGCCACGAGGCGGGGACGGCAATTCTGGAGGAGTCCAAGCCGGTTGACGAGGCGGCCATCAAGGCGGCCATCGAGGACAGGGACTACGAGTTCGTGTCACTGGAAGGATAAAAGCATTTTTCAGGGATGGTTTCAGATAAACGGCAGGTCGGGACTTTGCGAAAGGAGAAGGGTATGAAGATCCTTGTATATGGGGTTGGCGTGATCGGATCATTTCTGATTCACTCGCTTAAAAAAAGCGGGAATGATATCACACTTGTTGCGCGCGGCGAAAAAAAGGAGATTCTGGATCAGAATGGTCTGATCATACATCACGTTTTTCAGAAGAAGACCAGCACAGACCATTTGAAGACAGTTAGAGCTGCGCCAAAAGATCATTTTGATCTGGTTATTTCTGCGATGCAGGGGCAGCAGCAGATCGCCCTGCTTCCCACACTTGCAAGAATCGATGCAGAGCTCTTTGTCCTGGTCGGCAACAATCTGAAAGCAGAAGAGACAAAGGAGCTCTTTTATGAGCTGCGGAAGGAATGTTTTCCGGGGACGGACTCGAAGGAAGTATCTCTTCTCTTTGCCTTTCAGGGGACGGCCGGCGTCTGGGAGAACGGACAGGTGGAGTGTGTTCACCTGGGCCATGGATCCATGTCGGTCGGCGGACTGCATCGCAAGCCGGACAGGCGTGAAAAGGAGCTTCTGACAAGGGCTTTTTCGGGCAGCGGATATCAGCTCCGCTGGGTTGACGACATGCAGGGCTGGCTCTGGTGCCATGCCGCATTTGTGCTTCCGATCGTGTATGCCAGCTATGCCTGCGGCTGTGACCTTAGAAAAGCGGACAAGGCGCTCAGCGACCGGATGATGGCGGCAATTATCGAGGCCTATCGGTTTCTTGATTTCGCCGGCGTAAAGATCAGGCCAGTGGGAGATCGAAAACTGCTTTTCAGCAAGTCGTATGCGGCAGTAATCAAGGCCGCACTGCGGCTTGTCGCGAAAACAAAGCTGGGAGACCTTCTGGCGACGGATCATTGCGCCAATGCTGTGGCGGAGATGGAGTGGCTGGATCAGGAGTTTGAGGCATTTCGCTCCGAAAATCCATCCTTTCGGATGCCCGCGTG
>ERZ773263.2091-NODE-2091-length-11228-cov-6.260628_pt1 | contig 11228 bp, 9 predicted proteins | sample MGYA00511076_ERZ773263 | MGnify/ENA primary metagenome ERZ773263 (study PRJEB29015, sample SAMEA2738155) | human oral metagenome | biome: human oral; feature: human-associated habitat; material: saliva | place: China | collected 2195 ... | reverse complement strand
ATCGGTTTTGAAATACATATTTTTTTGAAAACGATTCATTAACCTTAAAAACAGCATCGCAACAGGAAATCCTATTAAAGCTGCTATTCCCATTTTTATATCAATAATCAAAAAGAATATTCCACATAATAGTGCCACGAAAATCGAACTGAAAAATTGTGGTAGCTGATGTGTTGTAGCGGTTTCAACCTTGGCAAAATCATTCATTAATGTGTCTAAAATTTCAGATGAACTTTTACCAGAGATAAAACCTATTGGTAAACTTCTGATATGACTTGCAAGTCCAATTCTTCCTTCTGCTGTTCTTTGATAGCCAAGTTCATAGGTGTACTTGGTTGCCAGATTTTCAAAGAATAATGTAATAAGAAAAAACAATGCCATTACTCCAAAATATTTCCACAAAATGCCTGTGTCTATATTTCCAACTTTACTTCCTACAAATAGATTTTCCACAATTTTGGCTAATGCGATAAAGGGTATTAAATTTGAAATTGAGGCTAAGACATTTAGAATAATAGACCTTAAAATATTTTTAGGTTTGCCTAAAGTAATATTATTTATCATCATGCCAACCCCCTTTCCTTATTCATTTTCCAAACATTTGCTTTATCAAAAACATCAAACATTTTGTTATAAATTCCATTTGCCTCCATTAAACTTTCATGAGTTCCTTTTTCAACAATATTTCCATCTGAAACAACTAAAATTTGATGCGCATTTTTGATCGTGCCAAGTCTGTGTGCAATCATTATTACCGTTTTATTTTTTACTAATTCTGATAATGCTTTTTGCATAAGATATTCATTTTCAGCATCTGCATAACTTGTAGCTTCATCCAAAATTAAAATCGGTGCATCCTTTAGAATAGCTCTTGCTACTGCTATTCTTTGTTTTTCTCCGCCAGATAAATAAACTCCTTTTCCTAAAATTGTTTCATATCCTTTTTCAAGGTTCATAATAAAATCATGACATCTTGCTTTTTTAGCAGCTTCAATTACATCTTCCTTTTTACAATCTTTTTTTGCCATAGCGATATTATTAAAAATCGTGTCTGAAATCAGATCATTGTCCTGAAAGACAAAAGAAATATTTTCCATCAAATAGTTAAATGTCATTTCTTTAATATCTATTCCACCGATTTTTATAGTTCCGTCCGTTGGTTCATAAAATCGTGGAATCAGCACCCCAATCGTTGATTTTCCGGCTCCTGAAGGTCCAACTAAAGCTGTAACTTCTCCCTGTTTAGCTTTAAAGTTTATGTTCTTTAGCACCTGATCCTTTTCATAGGCAAATCCCACATCTTCAAATTCAATATCATAATTTTTTAATTCCCCTGAATACTCTCCTTCTACTATTTCCTTTTCTACGATAATATCCCAAACTCTCTGAATAACTTCTTCTAATAAGTTCATTCCTTCAGCAAAATCTCTGAGTTTTAAGCACGGAACACTAATAGCAGGTGCTGCAATCAAAAACAAAATAAAAGTAGTTATGATATCTATGTCATTATGATTTTTCACAATTAGATAAATCCCCATTGGCACTATAAAAGTGGCTACAGAAAGAATAAAAACTCTAAAGGATACAAACCCCGGTCTAATTTTGGCTGTCATTGAGCTTGTAAAATTTCTATACTTATTTGCTGCACTTTCAAAATTCTTAAAAGATTTATTTGCATTTCCAAAAATTTTTACTTCCGGCATCCCTTTGACATATTCGCTTGTTGCAGAGTTGATATTATCAAGAATCTTAAAATTTTCATTCAGGCCTCCTGACTTGACAATTCTAACCATAATTGCAACTTGAATTGCTAATCCAATAGCAACAGTTCCAAGTGTTACAAAAGCTAATATAATATTCATTTTGAACATATATATTAGCATTACCAAAATGAGAACCAAGGTTGAAACAAGATTTGGCAGTTGATGAGAAAAATATCCCTCAATTTGGTTCACATCGGAACCTAAAATCTGTCTTATCTTAGCTTTGCTATTTCCTGTAAAAAACCCTAAAGGTAATGAACCAATATGCGATACTATTTTTTTCTTTAAACCGGCGATTAGCTTATACGAAAACTTATGGCATAAAATACTTCCGATATATGTAAAGATATATGCCATGATTACTGCTATAATTCCGTATAAAGAGTAAGTGATTACTATTGTATCCGAACTGTTTGTTGACAGTAGTATCTTGATAATATGGTATATAGCCACGATAGGAAAAATACTAAGAATCGTTCCGATGCAAACAAAGAAAATTCCCGCTATTAAACCTCCTTTTTTCGTATCACTGTAGGCAACAATATCTCCTATAGACCTCTTTTTTTCTTTCATAAGCTAATCTCCTTTTCTTGCCGAACGAGTTCGTTCAATGCCCCTAAAACGAAGACAAGGAAAACAATTTTACATGCTTTCCTTGTTCCAATAGATTATCGTATTTACTTTTAAATTTTATTATATCAGGTGAATATTTCACTGATAACATTAAACGCACACTCAGGACTATTCACCTCTTTTATTCCATTTATAGCATCACCATAGATTGTTCCGATTGCTCCATAAAGAATAAATGCAGCTATATTTCTCGCATTTTCTTCAGTAACACCTATGTGATTTTTTATCTTTTTCATCTCAATTCCTTCAATAATGAAATCAGCATAAGCCTCTACAAAACGTCCAATATAATGTGTTAACTCCCAAAGTCTATATGAATTATCCGCTATAGACTTATCTGCTGAAAAATCGAACCTTTGTGCAAATTGACTGATGTCATTTATAATAAGCTCCCTCAATGTTTTTATCCTTACTTCATAATCTATTTCCTTGTTTTTTAATATATCGACTTTCACTTTTAGTCTCTCTGAAAAATAACATTCCATGCAAGCTAAAAATATATCTTCTTTAGACTTAAAGTAATAATAAAACATCCCCGGAGCACCATTAACTTCTGAAAGAATGTCTCTTACTGAAACTTTTTCATATCCCCTCGACTCAAAAAGTTTAGTTGCCACTTCTATTAGTTCTCGCCTTCTCTCCTCCGGAGCTTTTGAAATTCTGTTTGCCAAATTATCACCACCAATCTTTTATTGACCGACACTCGTTCAATAACTATATATTAGCATAACCTAACTACAAAGTCAATCAACAATATGTTGTTGAACATCACTTACAAGTATTCCTACCTTTTTCAAAACCTTTAGTTTCTCCTGTTTCTCTAAGCATTATGCGTTTTAATTTGTCTTGCACGGTTTCAATTGCATTTTCATTAAAATGGACGGCAACCTCATAAGTTACTGTCCAATTTTCTTTATGGTCTTTGTTCCTGTATTCTGTTCATTTTTATTTTCGTGAATATAGTTTCCCTCCTGTTTATTGTAATAAAAAATGACGATTAGTGATTTTCTACAATCGTCATTTTTAAATATATATTTAATTCTTTTTTAATTATCAGAGTCTATTTCTTTAATCTTTTTCTCTATTTCTTCAATACTCGGTAAACTACTCTTGTATTCTGTTTCAAGTAATTTGACTAATCTCGTATTTGCTTATACCTATAGGCTGAAATATCTGTTCTAATGAATATTCGCAAACAACATCGTTTTTATCTTTGCAAATCAGAAGTCCAATAGTCGCATTATCTCTATCAGTTTTTAATTCTCTATTTACAGCCGTTACATAGAAATTAAGTTGTCCTAAGTGTTCCGGCTTAAACTTTTCTGATTTCAGCTCTATAACAATGTAAGAATGAAGCTTCAAATTGTAGAAAAGCAAATCAATATAAAAATCATCTCCATTTATGTTTAAGTGATATTCTTTGCCTATGTAGGCAAATCCCTCGTCAAATTCAAGCAAAAAATCAGAAATCTTGTCAACCAGTTATTTTTGTAATTCTCTCTCATCATATACTTCACGAATTGTAAGAAAGTCAAAATTATATGGATCTTTTAATGTCTGTCTTGCAAGGTCTGATTGCAAAGCAGGTAACCTTTTTTCAAAGTTTGTTATAGATTTTCCTTCCCTGCCATATAATCCGCTTTCAATTTGATGTACGAGTACATTCCTGCTCCATCCGTTCTCAATAGTTTTATCAACATAATATATGGCTTCATCAATGGTCTTGCACTTATTTATTATCCTTTGATTATGTCCCCAAGGTATCTGTTTAATATGGTTGATAACTCTTTCATCAAATTGGGCTACAGGCTGTAGTCCTTTTGAATTGCTGTCGTTATTTTCTATTTCGGCTACACCTTGTAGCCCTTTTATATAAAATGAATACCATCTTCTGATATACTTAATATTTGTTTCAGAAGTAAAGTTTTCTTCTATAAATTCACTGATTAACTTTATTCTGTCCTGTTCATTTAATTCTCTTGGCAGTTCAAAGAGTAGATTTCTTGCAAGCTGTGAGTTTTTACTTTTCTCTATTTTCTCGACTTCGTTCCATAGATATTCTCGTTTTGAAAACTCTTTTGGAATATGTTCCGGCAAGAATATTTTTGAAAAGACAAGGTCATCTTTTTTAGAATAATCATGTGTTTTACCATAATAATCGTCTTTTAATTTATCTCTTGCATTATATGCAGCCTTTGCAATTACGCTTTCCCCTTTTGACCTTGACACTATATCTACATGAGTATGCAAACTTTTGGTTTCCATCAGATTTTCTTCTCCTTTCCGTTTTTAGTTTTGATATTTTGCTATTTTTATGTCTGATAGTATCTTCGCTCCCTTGTTTACAAGGGCGCAAAGATACACCGTTTGACTACGGTGCTTTGCGTTCCTGCGGAAAGCTTATAGCTCCGCTAAGGAAACAAAAACGCTAAAGCATTTTTATTTGTTCAAGGGGGCTACTCCCCCTTAGACCCCTGTGAACTTTGCTTTTTGTAGATTTTCAAATCCACAAAAAAAGCAAAGTGTTAAAATGTTTCTCACTTTGCTCCATCTCAATCCCTAATACATTTTTGTCTTTTCTTATTCTTCATCTTCCGGTTCTTCAAAATCATCATTTACGTTTTCTTCTTCAAGATTTTGATTTTCTTCTAATGAGATTTCTTTTTCTCTTAAATGAATTTCTGTAAGCTCTTTTAGCTTTTCTCTATTTTGATTATCAGAAAGTACATAATCTAAAAAGGCATAGATTAAATCGTTATTTGTATCTTCTTGCCTACCTGTAATTTCTCTTTCAAAGGCTTCAAATACTCCACCTTTTTGTACCTTTCTTTTTGTTTCAGCATTCCTTTTAAGTTTACTTTTTTTCTGTTTTAATAGCTTAATCTTGTTTTCCGCCTGTTCTTTTTTCTTGGTTTCTCTTTCCAACTGGCTCATTACATTCTCTAACTCTTTCATTTTTCATTCCTCCGTTTCAATATTGTTGCGTTCCAAATAAAGAAAGGCTAAGCACCTTTTTTAGATACTTAACCTTTCCCATCTCTTTAGAATTTATCTTCTAAAAGTTTTCTTAGTTTTTCTAAAATCTTATCCCTCCTTTTTCCGATTGCTTGATAACTTACTTTTTCCTTTTTACCGATTGCCCTTAGACTTTCTTCTTTGTAGAAAATGGCTTCTATCAGCTCTCTTTCTTTTTTTGTGAGTGTTGCCAACGCCTTGTTTAATTCTTCAATCTGCATTTTGACTTCTACAATTTTTTCTATGTCTATTCTTTCATCTGTGATGTTGTCTACAAAGTGTCCGTCATAATCCATTGCTGAAAATGGAATCACGTCATACTTCCAATCCTTTCTCTCAAGATATTTTTCATGCTCCGTTATCTTCCAGTAGGCTTTATATACTTCTTCACTGACAGGTACAGCTTTTCCTTTGACATAAATGAAATATTCTCTTTTATCGTTATCCACCCAGTATTCCTCCTTTTTATGCTCTCTGTTTTTGCTTTTTGAGAATTAAAAAAGGAGGACTTCTACACTTTGGCGTAAAATGTCCTCTTAGGTTAAAAACTAATACTTTATATGATTTTCTACTTTGTTGGTTTTGATAAAATGATATTGCTATGTGTAAGCAATTACAAACATAAAAAAGGATAAATATATCTTATGTGAATAACATAATTTAGTGTTTCCATTATTTATCCCTCCATTAATTAGCTACATATTTTTTCCTCCTGAATAAATCTTTTATAAACTTTAAATGCCATCTTTTTTGCATTTATCATTAGCAAATTTTATTTTCCTAACTACGATAACAGCTAAACCAAATGACAAAACATCTGCCACTGGTTGAAGCAAATATATTCCAAATTGCCCCAAGATATTTGATAAAATATATAATAACGGAATATAAAATATTCCTTGTCGTGAAATTGAAATTATTGATGCCCAAAAATATTGTCCAATATTTTGCATTAGCATACTACTAATCGCAAAGTATCCTAAAAGTGGCATTGTAATACATTGCATACGCAGTATCTCTGCACCGACTAAAATAACTTCATTATCATTTGACATTGTTTTAATAAGTGGTTCAGAAAAAACATATAACAAAATAGCCGCTATAATTAAAAATAAAGTACCTCCTATTACTGCAAATTTAAAAGCCTTTTTGACTCTATCATATTGCTTTGCCCCGTAATTCATCGCACAGATAGGTTGAAAACCCTGACCCCAGCCTATCATTATCATATATGCTAATGCTAATATCCTTGAGCTTATTGTTAATGCTGCTATAACACCATCACCGTATTTTGCGGCTACAACATTCAGTAAAATTAAAGCGATACTTGTAATAGATTGTCTTGAAAAATTAGGCATTCCTCCTGCCAAAATATGATATACTCTATCTTTATTTATCCTTGCTTTTTTTAAGTCAACAGCAATATTTCCATTTTTTTCTGATAAATTCGTTAATACGATGCAGCCTGTAATTTGTCCTATCAATGTTGCATATCCGGCTCCAATAAAGCCGAATTTAAACCCAAACATCAATACAGGATCCAGAACCATATTGACAACCATTCCTATCAATAATCCTATCATTCCATCTTTCACATTCCCACAAAGTCTTAATTGATTGTAAAGCGTAATAGAATAAAGACCAAACGGAATGCTGATAATAATTACCTTTAGATACTCTACTGTGAAATTCAACAAGTTTTCAGAAGCACTTCCACCTATAAATTTTGACAGCGGTAAAACAAAAAACCATGATAAAATAGCTATTAAAATACCAATGACAATAGCAAAGAGAATTCCAATAGACGATATAATTTCTGCTTCCTTTTCTTCATTTTCTCCAATCTTTTTTGACATTATGTTTCCACTTCCATACCCAAACCAAAATCCAATAGCTTGAATAAAACTCATAAAGCTAAACACAATACCGATAGCAGCTGTCATGGATTTATTATTTAAAATACCGACAAAAAATGTATCAGTCAGATTATAAATTACCATGACGAGCATACCTATAATGGTAGGAATAGAAGTTTTCACTAATAATGGTAGAAGAGCATCGTTTAAAATAGCTTTTCTTCTAAATTCTTTTTTATTATTACTTGAGTTCATGCTACAAACCCCTAACTACACCTTTATTACCGTCTACTTGAATCATATCCCCATCTTTATATTTTGTAGTTGCAAAGCCCACGCCAAGCACTGCCGGAATATTAAACTCCCTTGCAACAATTGCAGCATGGCTTAATGCCGCTCCCGTATCAGCCACAACTGCACTTGCCAGCTTAAATAACGGTGTCCACTCCGGATCAGTGAGATGGCAAACTAAAATATCGCCTTTTTGCATCTTATAAAATTCTTTCGGACTATTTATTATGCACACTTTTCCGGCTGCAATACCGGCACTTCCACTTACCCCCTTTAGGACATCACCATTTGTTTCAAAAATTAACAATTTTGATGCATCCCATACTTTTATTGCTAAAGGAAATTTTTCATTTCTCCTATTTATTTTTTCCTTATCCGATTTATTTAAGCTGCCCCTATTCATCACCTCCAAAAGTTCTTTATGAAACAGATTTGCAATCCCAACTTCATAATCTTCACTGCCAAGAAGAATGTAGTTTATTCTTTTGACACATTGTCTTACATAATAAAATAAGGTTTCCCAGATATATTGGCTTTCTTCACGAACCACATGAAAATATCTGAAATATTCTATTTGTTTTTCTATATCTTGATACTTGTTTCCATAAATTTCTTTTAGCCTTATCATTAACTTGGAAAAATCTTTCCCTTGCTTAATCTCATCACTATTTTCATCCGTATTTAATATAGGTCTTAATATATTTATTAGCCTATCAGGATCTTCAATAAATGTTTTTGCAGATAAACAATAGCAATTATAATCAGATTTAAATCCGTTATCTCGCATAAACTTATCTGTTATATCTCTAAAGTCATCATAATTTTCATATAATATTTTATAACTTTCTCCTGAAATAACAGCTCTTTTTAAAGATTCATTTTTTCTTATTTCACAAGCCATTTCATAAATATCATTTGTCACTACTGATGTTTTGTTATCCAAATTCCAATAAAAATCAAATGATGAATAATTAGCATTTACTTTTTTGATTATTTTAGTGAATTTTTTATCGTTTAAAACAGATGGGAATAAAGCGTATTTGAATCTGTCATAAGCCAATTTTTGTAAAAGAATGTAGCTATCTTCCATAAAATTTTTGTATTCTTCTAATGTCATGTTTTCAAAATTTAAATGCTTAATTTTTTCTATTTTAGACTCATATATTTTCATAAAATCTTTGCACTTATGATAGCAACCATTAAAATCTTTCATATTTTTTAAAATCTTAAAAAACTTAAATATATTTTTATTAATTCGCTTACCTGCGTCAGAAAAAGTTTGTATTCCATCATCATCTATAATTGGATTTCTTGGTAAAACAATTCCGCCTTCTAATAAAATATTAACTTTCTGATCATTTATTGCTGCCAGATAGTCGAAGTCAAGCGCTCTATGTGCAAAAGGCATTTTTTCTAAAAAAAATGACATCACTTCTCGTGTACTTTTATTGATTTTTTTACCCTTTGTATATTTATTTGCTAAAGTATTTAAGTCTATATCTCCTACAGAATTTTTTAATGTTGTGATAGCTCTTGCCTGTAAAATATACACTTTATCATCTTTAATTGCCCACTCAATATCCATTGGCATTTTATAATGCTTTTCAATTTTCAAACCAGACTTTATTAGCTCTGATATTTCCGTATCATTTAATGCTCGTTTTTTTCGATCATTGTCATCTACCTTCACCTCTACCGTGTTTTTCTCTCCATATATAATCTGTGTTTCTTTGCTTCCAATTACTACTTCAATAATTTCTCCATTTTTATCAACAATATAGCTATCTGCCGTAACTCTTCCGCTTACAACACTCTCTCCTAAACCATAACTCGCATTGATTTGCATCTCATTTTCTTTTTTGCTTACCGGATTCACAGTAAACAAAACACCTGCTTTTTCGCTTTCTACCATTTCCTGAATAATAACAGCAATCGAAACGGAGCTTTGGTCATAACCTTGATGTAATCTATAGCTCACAGCTCTGTTACCCCATAAAGAAGCGTAACAACTACGCACCTGTTCTAATACATCATCTAAGCCTCGTACATTTAAATAAGTTTCCTGTTGCCCTGCAAAACTTGCATCCGGCAAATCTTCTGCTGTTGCAGATGAACGCACAGCAACTCTTACATTATCTCCAAGATTAAAATATTTTTCTCTTATTGCATTCTCAAGTAGTGTAGGAAATTTACCGGACTTTATCTTTGTTCTAAAATCATCAGCTGCATTTAATAGAGCTTTTTCATCATTCCTTGATTTTTTAATTTCATTTTCAATAAAAATATCAATGCTATTTTCCTTTAAAAAATCTCTATAAGCATCTGCTGTAATTACAAATCCTCTTGGAACATTTATTTTTGCAGAGGTCATTTCTCCAAGATTAGCACCTTTCCCTCCAGCAATTAACACATCTTCCTTTTTTATCTCATCAAAATTCAGTATCATAATGTTCTCCCTTTTTAACTATATTTCTACATACCTGCTAACAATACTCTCTATGTAGATATGTAGTACTTCCTCAAATGTATCTTCATTGAAATGAATATAATTTGAACATAGAACAAAACTACCAACAAAAGCATTGGATAATCCTTGCTTGTCCACAGTTTTTACTGCATTATTTTTGTACCAATAGTCTATTAACCTGTCTACAAAATCTCCATAAAGATTTTCTACTCTGTTTACTTTCTTTGAATCTTGACTTGCAAATATTTTAAATGCCTCTTGATAAATAGGCTGCGTTTTAATCTTCAGGATAATATCTATGGCATACTTATAAATCACATCTGAAAGAAATTTTTTAGGATTTGTTAATGAATTTGAGAATTCTTTTTCTATGTCATTCAATTTCTGTATGGATCTATATGCCATTAAATCAATAATGAGAGATTCTTTGTCCTTCCAAAAATTATAGAAGCTTCCTTGAGCTATCCCTACTCTTTTTGTCAGTTCTGAAATACTAAGGGATTTTTTCCCTTTTTCATGAAACAAATCAAGAGCTGTTTCCATAATATCTTCTTTTATTTTAATCTTCTCTTCTTCTGTAAATGCTTTTGCCATTTTAAGCCTCCAAATATTATAAATACTCCTATGAATTTTTTATAATTTATTCATAGATATCATAACACCAGTAATCTTAGAAGTCAATGAATATTTTTATTTATATTCATTGACTTCTAAGATATATTATTTAATTAAAAAGCTCTGCATTTTGCATACCGGTATGCCCGCTCTTTTCAAAACCTTTAATTTCTCCTGATTCTTCTGCTCTCGCCTTGCTTTATACCTTTTCTCATATTCCTATTGTTTTCCGCTTGCTTTACGCTTCAGATAATTTTGATATAGCTTATCTTTTCTCTCATTGTTTTTTCGTTCTTCGTACTTAAGTTTTAGCCATTCTTCTTCGGATAATTCTTCTTTCGGCGGTTCATAGTTCCCGATAAAGTTAAAATATATTTCTATCTTTTGCTTTGATGTCTGACTGCCTTTTCTATCCCTTTCATGAACGATAATCTTCTCTACAAACTCATTGATCATTGTGTTTGTGAGTTCATCAAAGTTTTCATAGCGATTGATAAGGGATATTCTTGTAATTACTTGTTCTGTGAACATACATCTTACTGCCACAATCGGAACAATACATCAGTCCTGTAAGGGGATGGTATTCGC
>ERZ773263.2090-NODE-2090-length-11232-cov-7.353673_pt1 | contig 11232 bp, 12 predicted proteins | sample MGYA00511076_ERZ773263 | MGnify/ENA primary metagenome ERZ773263 (study PRJEB29015, sample SAMEA2738155) | human oral metagenome | biome: human oral; feature: human-associated habitat; material: saliva | place: China | collected 2195 ... | reverse complement strand
CTACCAGAGGACGAGCTGCTAACCATTGATATCATTGAAAGAACCCTGAATTTTATCTCTGAAGAGAAGAAAGAAGATCTTGTTGAGATTGTATTTGAAGACTATTTGAATCAGGTATTAAAAAAAGAAGACTACACCTTGAATGACCTTTTGTTGATAAAATATTATGCTGTACAATGTCAAGGTTCTTCATATGATAAAGCTACAATTGAGCATTTTCGAATGAAGTTAATAAAACAAAGATTGCAAGGTGATGAATTATCCAATGTGGAACTATTGGGGGCTTTATCAGCTATAGCTGGGATATATGTTATGCACCATGAATACGAACATATGAAGTCTCTCGTCGATAAGATGTATGAAATCATACATTCCATTATGCAACACTCATATCAGCCAGGTATAACAATGCTTGAAGCAAAGTACTATCTCTTCTATGAGAACAATAAAGATAAAGCAACAGAGCTCTATCATACAGCCACCGTACTAGCCGAAGCCTTCGGCGACCAAGTCTTCATCAAAAATCTTAAAATGGAAATGGAAAAAGATTTAAATACGAAATAACAAATCTAAGTGACATAAATGTCCTTTTGATTCGTTATTTTTTTGTTTATACTCATTCATATAATCAAGTAGGAGAAATCAAGATATGACAAACCTTATCGTAGCAAAACAGTTAAGCAAACAATTTCAAAAATATAAAGCAATAGAAAATCTAAACTTCACAGTTGAAGAAGGTGAAATTTTAGGTTTCCTAGGTCCATCAGGCTCTGGTAAAACGACAACAATCAATATCTTAACAGGTCAACTCACTCCTAGTCAGGGAGAAACCTATATCTTAGACAAACCATCCCTTCAGTTAAAAGAAGAGGATTTGTCAAAAATTGGTTTAATCACTGAAAATAGTGGCTTTTATGAAAAATTGACACTATATGATAACCTTCTATTTTTCGCAAAACTCTACAATGTTTCACCAGATTATATTGACGATTTGATGAAGCGTGTCGGACTTTATGACCATCGTAAAACCTTGGCAGAAAAACTCTCTACAGGGATGAAACAACGGATGCTTCTAGTTAGGGCTATCATTAACAAGCCCAAAGTTCTCTTTCTTGATGAACCGACTTCTGGTTTAGATCCATCAACATCTCAAACCATTCACGCTCTCATCAAAGAGCTTAAAGAACATGGGACAACCATTTTTCTGACGACACATGACATGCACGAGGCTACCATTTTATGCGATAACATTGTACTCCTAAATAAAGGAAGGATTGTCGAAGAAGGAAAACCTGCGGAACTTATTCAGAAATACAATACCAATAAAATGGTGAAAGTGACCTATTGTTCAGGTCAAGAGAAAGTGATTCCCTTCTCTGAATTAAATCATATTACTGCAACTCAAGATATTCAAACCATCCATTCATGTGAACCAACTTTAGAAGACATCTTCATCCAACTTACAGGAGGAAAACTTAATGTTTAACCAATTGAAATCTTTACTATGGCTTAGAAAACGAGTTATCAAATCTAACAAAACCATTATCCTACAAATCCTCCTTCCTTTAGGATTTGCCTTTCTATATAAACATATCTATGAGATTCAAGGTACTCTAACAAACTCAATGAAAGTCAATCTATTAGGCATATGTTTAGCTTTATCTTTGAGTTTATCAGTTGGAAATCCAATCAGTACTATTGTTTCCGAAGAAAAGGAAAAAAATATTTTAAGAACTTTGTTTTTAAGTGGTGTTAACAGTACAAACTATATCCTTTCAGTTTTGTTTTACCCAGTGCTTATTAGCTTAGTGATGACAACTGCTATTCCGAGGATACTAGAACTAAATATTGAAACTCATTATGGTCCTTATCTTATCGTCTCATTTGGTACGGCTTTAGTAATAATGCTGATTAATCTTTTCATTGGCTTAATCAGCAAAACTCAAGTGTCTGCCCAAGTGATTAGTCTTCCAATATCAATGATTAGTATGTTTATTCCAATGCTTTCAGGGATCAGTAAAGATTTCGATAATGTCGTGAAATATAGTTATATGGGACTTTTCACGAATTCTATAAGCCAGCTTGAAACCTTTAAGTGGCAGGACCAAGTTGCTAGCTCACTATCTCTGCTAGCCTGGTTGCTCCTCTTTACTGCACTGACCATTCTACAGTCTAAGAGATTACGAAAAATATCTTAATTAAAAACCACAACCATCTAACACTCAGTTTAGATGGTTGTTTTGTTTATTCCCTCTATTTTGCTCTAACTAGAGACACAAACAGCTTCCTAGAGTCTTTTCATTCACATGATTTTAAGGTATATTATTATATAATTAAAACTCAAGGGGAATACAGATGTCTGATGATATTAAAATCGAGATTGGAAAAAGAATTCGTGAAGAACGTGAACGACAAGAATTAACTCGTGAACAAGTCTGTGATACTGAAGATGAATTAACCGTCAAACAATTGATGAGAATCGAGCTCGGTCGCTCATTGCCAACTATTGTCAAACTGCAGTATATCAGTGATAAACTAGGTGTTTCTCTCAACTATTTGCTAGGTGAAACAAAACTAGACATTCCTGAAGAGTATTATAGGTCTAAATATAAACTCATGAAATCCCCTGTCTATGGGGACACCGGACGTATCAAGAAGAAGCTAAAAGATATTGAGGACCTATATGATAACTATATTGATGTTCTTCCTGAGGAGGAACTTCTAGCCATTGATATTATTGAAAGAACGTTAAAGTTTATGATTATGGAAGAGGAGGATCCTATTGAAGAGGTATTTGAAGATTATTTCACTCAAGTTTTGAGGAAGGATAAATATTCTTTAAATGACCTCTTATTAATTAAATACTATGGATTTCGATGTCAAATTGGTGACTATGATAAAGAAATTGTTGAAAGTTTTCGATGCAAATTAATTAATCAAGAATTACAAGGGGAAGAGCTAGTTAATGTTGAACTACTTGGGGCATTGTCAACTATAGCTGGAATCTATGTGATGCATCATGATTATAGAAATATGAAAACTATTGTCGATAAAATGCATACTGTTATTGATAAGACACTACAACATGCTTACAAACCCGCCGTACTCATTTTTGAAGCGAAGTATTATTTATATTTTGAAAATGACCTAGACAAAGCAAGAGAAATCTATAATACGGCTCAGGTATTATCTCAAGCTTTCGGTGATGAAGTATTCATAAAAAACCTAAAAATGGAAATAGATAATGATTTAAATAAAAAGAGTTAGTCTAAGTGACATATGTGTCCTTTAGACTAACTCTTTTTTTGTTTATACTTTAGTACATAAATATCGAGGAGCTAAAAATGAAAAAGTATAAATTATTGATGACCTTAATGACAGTTTTCATCTATTGGGTTACAGTTGGATAAGGAGCTATAAAAATATGTCAAATGTTATTTTTGCTAGAAATTTAACAAAAAATTTCCGAAATCACAAAGCTATACAAAATTTAAACTTCTCAGTTGAAAAAGGTGAAATTCTAGGTTTTCTAGGACCATCTGGTTCTGGTAAAACAACAACCATCAATATTTTGACAGGACAACTTACTCCTAGTCAGGGAGAAACCTATATTTTGGGCAAATCATCGCAAAACTTGAACGAAAAAGATTTAAGTAAGATTGGCTTGATCACAGAAAATAGTGGCTTTTACGAAAAAATGACACTATATGATAATCTTCTATTTTTTGCAAAACTCTATAATGTTTCGACAGAGTATGTTGATGATTTGTTAAAACGAGTAGGTCTTTATGATAGTAAAAAAACCTTGGCTGAGAAACTCTCTACAGGTATGAAACAACGAATGCTTTTAGTAAGAGCTATTATTAATAAGCCGCAAGTTCTCTTTCTTGATGAACCTACTTCTGGTTTAGATCCATCAACATCACAATCAATTCATGCTCTTATTGAAGAGCTGAAACAACAAGGAACAACAATTTTTCTTACGACACATGACATGCATGAAGCTACAATTTTATGCGATAAAATTGTACTTCTAAATAAAGGTAAGATTGTCGAAGAAGGTAAACCTGCTGAACTTATTCAGAAATATAATACAAATAAGATGGTAAAAGTTACATATTGTTCAGGTCGTGAAAACATTCTGCCCTTTTCTGAATTGAATAATCTTAATGTTACTCCTAATCTACAGACCATTCATTCATGTGAACCAACTTTAGAAGACATCTTCATTCAACTCACAGGAGGAAAACTTAATGCTTAACCAAATGAAATCTCTGATCTGGCTTAGAAAAAAGGTCATTAAATCTAATAAAAGTATGGTTCTTCAGGTTATTCTTCCTTTGGGATTTGCTTTTCTATATAAACATATCTATGAGATTCAAGGTACTCTAACAAACTCAATGAAAGTCAATCTATTAGGCATATGTTTAGCTTTATCTTTGAGTTTATCAGTTGGAAATCCAATCAGTACTATTGTTTCCGAAGAAAAGGAAAAAAATATTTTAAGAACTTTGCTTTTAAGTGGTGTTAACAGTACGAACTATATCCTTTCAGTTTTGTTTTACCCAGTGCTTATTAGCTTAGTTATGACAACTGCTATTCCGAGAATACTAGAACTAAATATTGAAAATAATTATAGTGCTTATCTTATTATCTCACTTGCTACATCTTTAGTAATGATGCTTATCAATCTTTTCATTGGCTTAATCAGCAAAACTCAAGTGTCTGCCCAAGTGATTAGCGTTCCAGTAACAATGATTAGTATGTTTATTCCAATGCTTTCAGGGATCAGTAAAGGTTTTGATAATGTCACGAAGTACAGTTATATGGGATTGTTCACGAAATCTTTACATCATCTTGAAACATTTAATTGGCAAGACTATTATCAAAGCACTTTTGCCCTTGTTGTATGGATTGTATTACTAGGATTTCTTATCTTATTACAATCCAATAGAATGAAAAATATTAAATAATTTTGAAGGAGAGAGATTTTATGTGGAAATGGGTATATCTTTTGCCGACGCTTAATCCGATCTGTATGTTCTAAGAACATGAAGGAAAAATATTAAATGCTTTGAAAGGGGGTGATTTTATGTGGAAATGGGCTTATCTTTTGCCTATTATTACTCCAATCTTGTTCTTCTAAGAACATGGAGAAAAAATATTAAATACTTTGAAAGGGGATGATTTTATGTGGAAATGGCTTTTACCTGTTATCACTGTTCCAGTCTTGTGGTTCTAAGAACGTGGAAGGAAGGAAAATGAAAAAGAATCTATTACTTATTGGCTCAGAAAATGTAGTAACCCAACAATATGTAGATATACATAAGAATAACTATGAAAATATCGTGGGAATTGATATATCAGACTTTTCTAAACTAAAACTATATAAAAAAGTAGACTATTCTACCTTAAATTCAATAGAGGAAGTACTAGAGTACTTGAACAGTATTGAATTTAAGTTTACTGATGTTGTTTTTACTCAAGAATATTTGGAAACTAGTAATTTATTTGATGTAAAACCAACAGAATTCAATAGTTTTATTTCAAAAAATGTTCAGTCGTTTTTGTTTATCTTACAAAGGATCAACGATTTCCTAGAGTCAGGAGCATCTATTATTATTTTGTTACGCCGAGAAAAACGGTTTCCTAGACAACCACTTTTTGATTATGAGTTATCTCGACAAAATTTAGAATATCTAGTCAAAAAGATTTCAAGAGAGTATTCATTATACTTTGGAAACGATATTCGTCTTAACTTAATATCTTTCGAGTTACAAGATCTCCATAGTACATTCTTTTTACAACGTTTAAATTCCAATAGACTAGTTAATACTAATGACATCACACATATTTTAGAATTTTTACTAAGCGAAAAAAGTAAGGCTATTAACGGACAAATTATGCATCTAAACTAAAAGAACTGCTTTATAAAGTTGGAGGAAATAATGGAACGCTCATATATAAAAGACGTACAGGGAATACAATATTTAGTGAAAAATAATGAGCATTGGTTATACAATACACGTAATAATCGAACAATCGTTTCACAATCTCCGATAGAGGATTACCTTTTAAATGAATCTATGACTACAGATAACCCTTTATTTGATTTTGTTAATTCTGTACCTAAATTCACAATAACAAATATCAATCTATTTAAAATTATCGTTCCTAGTAAAAAAATAAGTAGATTTCATAACTTTATATTACAACTCTTAAAGTTACCTATAGTTTTGTCTGCATTACTAATCAGTCTAATCTGTTTTTTCCAGTTCTCTAGGGATAATCTATCAATGATTACTACCTTTTCAATCACAGAAATAGTAGGATTATATCTCATCCTATCTGGAATAATTTTCCCCCTACATGAGTATGCTCATTTTGCGGTCTACTATAAAAATTTTAAACCCAAACATACGATATTCGGATTTTCATTAAGATACATGTCTATGACAGCATTTTTTATCAAGGTTCCATTTTTTAAATTACTAGACAGTAAACAGAAAAAAGAACTAATTTTAGCCGGAGTTAAAATACAAACTATCGTATGGTTTTTACTAACTATTTTATATTATTTCTTTCCTTCACTATTCCTGTACCATCTAATGGTATTGAATCTAGTTGCAATTATCATTAATCTTGTCCCATTTTTCAAAATGGATGGATATTGGTATCTATGTGAGATCCTTCGTATTGATGACTATTCTCAATATTTCAAAGATATGATTTCAAGGAAAGAAAAATTTAGATTTGATGTTTTTATCTTAGGGCTAGCTAACTATGTGTTGATTTTTCTATCACTATTCAATTTGTTAAATAATATCGTGAATTATATTTGAAAGAGGTGATTCCATGCGTAGCCCAATGTCACTGTTTATTACTTTTACAGCATGTGTTGCAGCTGCTGTATTAACCTTCTAATGTTTGAGGGAGAACAATTCAGTGTTCTTTCTACTATAACTAATTTGTTAAATAATACCGTGAATTATATTTGAAAGGGGTGATTCCATGCTTATCGCAATCGGTGCTGCAGTTCTTGCATATCTACTTGCTTAATGTTTAAGGGAGAACGATTCAGTGTTCTTTCTACTATAACCAATTTGTTAAATAATACCGTGAATTATATTTTAAAGGGGTAATTCCATGCCCATACTTGTTTTTGAGACCCTAATCGGTTCTGCAATTGGTATATATTACTTTTGTTGTAAATAACTATTTTATTCTACTAGAAAAAAAGGAGACGTTATAATGAAAAAGAATAAATTTATCTTTAAAGAAGTTACATCACATGAACTATATGGAGTACTACAAGATTTTGTTGGTGGCTTTCTTGCAGCATCAGCAATTATGGCTTTGCTTTAATATAAAGGAGGTTTATAATGTCAAATAAAAAAACATTGTTTAAAGAAGTTGAAACATCAGAACTTAATTCTTCCGATTTTTTCTATGCTTTAGGAATGCTAACTGCTGTTCTCGTGTTTTATTAAAAAAGGACCTATGGTCCTTTTTTAATTTGACTTCTCTTTTAATCGAGCCAATAACTTGGATCTTTTTTGATTAAGTCTATCCTTCTCATCTTTGGTTGTTGTATTTTTGTAGTTTTCATCGCTCCAAGATGGAATATTTGTAGTTTCTTTATGTTTTGGTTTACTAAATTTGTTAGGCACGTAGACACCAGTTTTTTCCTTTTTCCAAGTAAATTCATAAGCCAATACAGGGTTTCCGCGTTTATTAGATTTCACTTTTTTCACTTTTAAACCTTCAAAATAAGGAGATAATTGATTAATGATAGGCTTAACTACTGCTCGATCAATTTCGCTAGATTTATAGCTTTGTGGCATGTCCAACAATCTTTTAAAGTCATCAATTTTAAATTCTTTTCGACCAATAGTTCGCCATTGCTTCAACAGTCTATACATAGTTTTCGCATAAGTAGACCTAATACTGGTAAATTCACGCAACTCATAAGTTGTAAAATTAGCCTCAAGTCTATTAATAATGTACTCAAAATTTGGTGATAATTCGACTTCTACTATGCGCTCATCCAGTAAAATATCAAAACAGTTAAACATAGTTAAAATTCTAAATCTATTTTCGGTTTCCTCAAAATACGTTAGTTGAGCCACCTTACGAGCACAACTCTTCATAGTTTCTTCCCATCTTTGCTTATGTTTTTTAGAATAATTTACCAGACTCTTTAGCTCGTCCGTATTAAAACGTAGTTTAGAAGTTCCTTTTTCTTTAGCCTTAGATAATATTGCGAAAAAAAAATTCATTTCTTCTGTGTTCCAAGTTCGCATAATTACTGTGTTTAAATCATTATGATGTTTAACTACTTCTTCCATATAGATAACTCTCCTATCTATTCTTAATAATACCAAAAAAAACCTTATTAAGCAAAAATATATTTATTATAAATAAAGCTACATTTCTACACCCATAAAGCTACATTTCTACACCCATAAAGCTACATTTCTACACCCATAAAGTCTTGTATCCGTTGATACTATTGACTTTTTAAGCTACCTAAACATATATTAAACATTATATAAATATATATAAAAGATGCTATACACAAATATTTCTCAATTAAACCCTATTTCTTTAAAAATTTTTTTCTTAAAAAGCGCACTTACACCCCATAAAATATCACGGATATTTTGGGAGTTAAAATGCATTTTAAAAATAGGGTTTTGGCTACTGCCCCTAGAATTTATATGTTTTGTGTTATAATAGCCATAAGTAAAAATCAGATACCCTAAAAAACGGTCAAAATCGTTCTCGACAAAGGGTAGGGCGTGACATAGTCGTAGCCGTAGTGCGAGCTTTAGCGAAGCACGACACGGCGTTCACGACGGTCAATGTCACGCCTTAAAAAAGGGTCGAGAAAAAAATTACCCCCCTGTTTCTAATAGGGGGGTAACATTTTGATAAAATGGCAATTATAAGCTCTGAAAACCGTTGTCAGACTTAGGTTTTCAAGTTTTTTTTTTGCTTATATTTAAGGCATAAAGTGCTTATATTTAGGATATGTTTTTTCTGAATATCTGTATGGAGAAATTTCAACTCTAATGAAATAGACAGAAAAAATATAGTTTCCTCGTGATAATTTACTTCTTGCTCTTTTTAGTATATATTAATATAAAATGAAAAATATGTGAGAGAGTATATGTCTGTAGATATAAAAATAGAGATTGGAAAAAAAATTCGAGAGGAACGTGAACGACAAGGTTTAACTCGTGAGCAAGTTTGTGATACTGAGGAAGAATTAACAGTAAAACAACTGATGAGAATTGAACTTGGCCGTTCCTTGCCAACTATCGTGAAACTCCAATATGTCAGTGATAGACTAGGTATTTCTTTGAACTATCTACTAGGAGAAGCTAATATCGATGTTCCCGAAGAATATTATCAAGCCAAATATAAATTAATGAAATCTCCTGTTTATGGAGATATAGAACGTATTAAAAAGAAACAAAAAGATATTGAGGACCTATATGAAAAGTATATTGAGGTTCTTCCTGAGGAGGAACTTCTAGCTATTGATATTATTGAAAGAACGTTAAATTTTATGATTATGGAAGAGGAGGATCCTATTGAAGCGGTATTTGAAGATTATTTAAATCAAGTTTTGAGGAAAGATAAATATTCTTTAAATGACCTCTTATTAATTAAATACTATGCATTTCGATGTCAAGTTGGTGACTATGATAAAGAAATTGTTGAAAGTTTTCGATGTAAATTAATTAATCAAGAATTACAAGGGGAAGAGTTAGTTAATGTTGAACTACTTGGAGCATTGTCAACTATAGGTGGAATCTATGTCATGCACCATGATTATAGAAATATGAAAACTATTGTCGATAAAATGCATACTGTTATCGATAAGACACTACAACATGCTTACAAACCCGCTGTACTTATTTTTGAAGCCAAATATTATCTGTTCTATGAGAACAACAGAGATAAAGCGGCTGAGCTCTATAATACGGCTACCGTACTAGCTGAAGCTTTTGGTGACCAAGTCTTCATCAAAAATCTAAAAATGGAAATGGAAAAAGATTTAAACATAGAATAGAAAATATATCAGCAACATCTTTAATATGATTCATTCTAAATGCAATAACTACCGAAGAAGCATCTGAAGTCAAATTCAGATGCTTCTTTTATTATTTCAATTTTTTTCTTTCAGCTGATATTATGCTTCTTCAGATACTTCTTCCCATACCATTCTTCTGCTGACTTGCCTTCCCAATCTCGGTATTCTTCAGGATATTTCCATTTGTAGTAGCCTTGCATCATATAGGGGAACATGAGATAGATTTCGAAGGCAACAATCACAAGAGTGATAAGATACCACATCCCTAAAAACTGTAGAAAAATAAATCCCTCAGATCTAAACTCTCCAAATCGTGGCATAAAAAGTTTCATAAGCATATAAAGTGCAACAAGTATCCCACCATATTTCATAACAGCTTTTACAATTTTACCAATAAAGTCATTTTTAACAGTGTCATTATTATTTTCTCCATACATTAATTGTCTTAATGAGAAGAGACGATTTCGAAACATGAGAAAGATGACTAAGAAAATAGAACCAATAAAAATTGTCATTCCCCAAAACTCTAAACTTCCATATGTAAGTGTCATGAAAAACAAATTAACTTCGACTAATAACCAGAGAAAGTATGTAACTAATAGATGAAATTGTGTTCTATAAATTAATATAAATTGTTTGTTAAACCCTTTTCCAAGTATAATTAGAAAAAACCACATGAACAAACAAAGCCAAAATACCCAAGGGGGAAAGAAATTTATTTTTGAAATAGGAAATGTGAATTCCGATTTATCAGGTTCATAAAAGAAATAACTATTTACAGCTAAGAATCCCCAATTAAGCCCTATCACAAAAATTAGTGTTAAAATGATTTGCCAAACATACGACTTCAAGGTTCCTCTATATTTTTCTTTTTTTAAAGCATCTTGATAGAGATCCTCAACATATTTTCCCGAGATCTCATCATCCAATAGATTTAAAGATTCTTCAAAACTGGCTTTAAAGATTGATTTCTTTTTCATTATTAGCTTTCAACAACTCCTTATGCTTCTTCAAGTACTTCTTCCCATACCATTCTTCTACTGACTTGCCTTCCCAGTCACGGTATTCTTCAGGGTATTTCCATTTGTAGTAACCTTCTAAAAAGAAAGGGAACTCCATGAAGATAACCA
>ERZ773263.2085-NODE-2085-length-11246-cov-9.875793_pt1 | contig 11246 bp, 10 predicted proteins | sample MGYA00511076_ERZ773263 | MGnify/ENA primary metagenome ERZ773263 (study PRJEB29015, sample SAMEA2738155) | human oral metagenome | biome: human oral; feature: human-associated habitat; material: saliva | place: China | collected 2195 ... | reverse complement strand
GTTTTCCAAGAAGTATAGGCTGCCTTGGCATCATCATAGTTTCCCGCTTCGTAATTCTTTTTTACGTAATCATGGATATCTTTCAGCATACTCATAGTATTTGCCCTACTTTCTGAGTTTCTAACTACACTGACTATTCTATGTTAATTCTTCTCAATTGTCAAGGGCGGTTTAAAATTGTCATATTATGGCGGAATAAAAATGTATGACTTTGGCGATTTATCTTTGCGTAGAAGCTAGTCAATATGATTTCCCTTTAATTTTAATGACATGGGAATGATAAACCAATCGATCTAAAATTGCTTCTGCTGCTATAGAATTATGTAATGTGGTTCCCCAACTTGATAATGGGATATTGGTCGTTATGATCGTGGATTTGCGTTCATAACGACCATTTATTAATTGAAATAATAGGTTGGCGACTTCCGACGCAATAGGTAAGTATCCTAATTCATCGATTATTAGAAGATCATACCTTTCATAACGCCTGATTACTCTCTCCAAGTGGCCTTTCTCTTGAGCCTTAGTTAAACGTAAAATTAGTTCATGGCAATTAATAAATAATGTTCTAATCCCTTGTTCACATGCTGCAATACCCAATCCAATTGCTAAATGGGTCTTGCCAACACCCGGACTACCAAGAAAAATAATGTTTTGTTGATTATTAAGAAATGACATTGTTGAAAATTCTTTAATTTGTTGTGCATTTATAGTTGGTTGAAAGTCAAAATTGAATTCTTCTAATTTTTTTACAATTGGGAAACGAGCACGCTTAATTTTTATTCCAATCTCTTGTTTTTTTGCCTATTTATAAAATACTAAAGAATTCTTCCTCCTTATCAGGATATTAAAAAAGCAGATTCATTGAACCTGCTTAAATATTTCAGCTTAAAAAGAAGACATTAACCCCTTCGCCGATAACAATGAGGCGATCGCGGTTGCTGTCATCCCATTGGCTGGCGGCTTGAGCTCCGCTTGGTGTTGCCACGCCTGCTGGTACAACATAGTAATTCCAACCGTATTGATTAGAGAAGGCAGCGGACTGGCCATCTTGGTGGTAGTTGCTGAATTGAAATTGGAAGTCGCTATCGGATTTACTGATAGTGCCAGTTCCATCTGCAGCTACCGTGAAGTTGATAGCGCCATTTTGACCGCTATAGGTGCCGGCAATGCTAGAAAGGTCACCCTGAGCTACGGCAGCTACATTGACATTAGAGTTGGTCTGAGATTGAGAAGAGTTTTGTTTCTGACTTGATGACTGTGCTGGAGCTTGATTAGAAGAACTTGGCGAACTAGTCGATTTTTTCTTGCTAGCTTTTTTACTGGTTTGGCTGGTCTTGGTAGAATGGTCCGTTTTACTTTTAGAAGTATTTTTCTGGCAGGCGCCTAATAGGAGCAGGCTGGTTAGAGCCAGCATAACAAAGCTTGTAACTTTTTGAACATTTTTCATGATAGGTAACCCCTTTCTATTTGAACAGGCCCGAATCTCTGAGGAATTTGAGAGTTTGGTTTAGCTGGACCTCGCTTCTTTTTTCAAACTCGGATTAAAGACTCTACAGACTTTTATACTCAATGAAAGTCTAATACAGACAAGGCAACGAACTGCGGTCTGTACTGAGTTACAGCAAAGTAAGTTAATGATGTATCTTTTTGATTTTCGAAGCGTATTAATCTCTTGAGTTACTTAACGGCCTAGTATCCGCTAAATTTTCACTCTTATTATATGAGATTTTTGACACAAACGCAACACAATCGTAATATTTTTGTAACTTTATCTTTTTTATCCATCTTTCTATTCGAAAATTATTTTAAAAATTTGAGCAAAATAAAATCCTAGGTAAAAAATCTACCTAGAATATGTTCTTACGAAGCCTTACTATGGGCCCGCAGGGCTGAGAGGATGGCCACGGTATCGACGACTTCTTGGAGCATAGCTCCGACTAGGGTTGGGATGACACCAGTCGCAGCGATTATCATAAGGACCACACAGACGGTTAGACCAATCAGGACTGACTGACGAGCAATGCTCATGGTATGCTTGGCAATTTTGATTACTTGGGCAACCTTGCTGAGATCATCCTTGAGGATAACAACATCGGCACTTTCGCTGGCAGCACTGGAACCACCGGCCCCCATAGCAATCCCGACATCGGCAGTTGTCAGAGCTGGAGCATCATTGACCCCATCGCCGACCATGAGGACAGGGCCTTGATCTGGAGCGACTTCCTTGAGAAAATTAATCTTATCTTGAGGCAGGCAGTCTGCATGGACTTCTGTAATCCCGACCTCTTGGGCAATCTTGTCGGCAATAACCTTGCGGTCGCCTGTTACCATAACTAGACTGTTAAGACCAAGAATTTTAAGCTCTTCCATAGTAGCTTTAGCTTCTGGCCGAACACGGTCAGTAAAGGTGATATGACCAATATAGTGACCGTCTTTGGCAACATAAACACTGGTCTTATCGGTCTTTTGTTCCTCGGTCAAGTCAGTTATCATGGACATTTTCCCGACTGAGAACAGGCTATCCTGACATTTTCCTTGCACACCCTTAGCGGTGATTTCTTTAATATCACTAACTGGTAATAATTTAATTCCTTGACTTTGAGTATAGGTCACTAGGCTTTGAGCTAGGACATGGGAAGACGATTGCTCAATACTAGCAGCATAGGTTAAAAGCTCTTCCTTGCTCAAGCCTTCTGACACAACTTGATCGACCTGAAGATTCCCCTGGGTGATAGTCCCTGTCTTATCAAAAGCTGCTGTTTTGACCTTAGAGAGTTTTTCCAAGACCGTCCCATTTTTAACAATAACTCCCTCTTTGGAAGACTGGCTCATTCCGGCCACCAAAGCAATTGGAGCGGCCAGAATTAAAGGACAAGGCGAAGCAACAACCAAAACTTGGGCAAAACGCACTGGATCCTTGGTGACAAACCAAGCTATACCGCCGACCAGATAAGCAAAGATCGTGAAGGGAACAGCATAGCGGTCAGCTAGGCGAACGAAGGGAGCCGTGTTGCCTTGCGATTCCTTGACCAATTTGACCAGCTGTTGATACTGACTATCCTTGGCTAGGGCAGTAACCCTGAACTGGATGGCATCCGAGCCATTGAGAGAACCGGACATAATGCTGTCACCAGGGCCTTTTTCAATGGCCTTGGACTCACCAGTCAAGGAAGCTTCGTTAAAATCCGAGCGCCCTTCCAAAATTTCTCCATCAACAGGTACCATTTCTTGTGGTCGCAAAAGGACAATATCACCGATTCGCAAGTCATCGACAGCCACTACATCAACATCATTTTCGACCATGCGATGGGCCAATTTGGGCGTATTATTGAGGAGGCTGGTCAATTCACGACTGGCCCTACGACTGGCAAAATCTTCTAGACTTTCCCCACCAGTCAGCATAACCAAAATAATCAGACTAGCCCAATAGTCACCGACCGCTAGGGTGGCAATAATAGCTGTAATGGCCAGGATATCAACACCATAGCGACCTTCCTTAAGGGTCTGAATCATGCCCCAGAACATGGAAAGCGACATAAGGCCACCCGAAATAGCTACCAGTATATAGGCTAAATGATCTTGATCCAAGCCGAAGGTCAGGACTAAAGCAAAGATCCCAATCAGGGATACAATCATAAATCCTTTGAAGTTGCTCATGGCCAACCCCCCCTCATCCTAATTTTTATTTTCTAGCTTAATTATAATCATTATAATTAAGAATAGCAAGCTAAAAAATAAAAGTTCTAGATATGGGGTCTTGGCCTGTTGGCTTGGCTAAGGATAAGAGAAAGAAACACGAACCCGACTGACCAAGAAGTTGACCGTTCTGTAAAAGAAAAGGGCCTGACATTGAAGTCAAGACCTGTTGTTATCGCTTTTTTATTTAAAAAAGGTGTAAAGCATATTTACAGATAAAAAGTGCGGGAACAATCACGCCCCAGAAAGTCAGACCAATTGGACGAGCGACAGGATTCTTCCACCAAAGAAAGTCATCCTTAGAACTGTTAGAGCTAGACTTGTGGTCCAAGCGGTCCCGAGACAGAGGGACATTTTTGGTCAGAGGATACTTTTTATCTAGGTGGGTTTTCCAATGGGTTTTGCGGATATATTTCGTGATTTTAAGACCAGCCAAAAAAGTGAATACCCAGATTAGACCAACAACAATTTGAAGAAGCTCACCCTTAATCAAATCAATACCGGCTGCCAACCCAACCATAATAAAAACATAGGCTAGTCGATAGATAGAAAATAATTTATCTTCAGCTTTCCGCTTTTCCAATTGGCTGGCCTGCTCATCAGAATAGGCAGCAACTTCTTCCATCTTTGGACTAGGCTCGTCAGCTTGAAAGAGCTCCTTAATAGAGACATCCAAAGCATTGGCAACCAGTCCTAGTGTCTCTAAGCTGGAATCATCTCCTCTTTCAATTCGTTGAATGGTTCGAACACTAAGGCCTGCCTTTTCTGCCAAACGTTCTTGGGTCCAGCCCTTTTGCTTGCGAAGGTTTGCTACGAGTGTTTTGTTTTCCATGATATAAGATTCCTTTCTTCCTTTCGCTGATGAAGAGCTCTTAGTTGAGTGCCTTTTGAAAGCCACTATCTAACTTTTGGGATAGGTCACCAGTTGAGTCTTCATTTTTTGTTTACGGCCTTAGTATAGCTGGCCGGTAAAAAATTGAGAACGACAGTAACCCGACAAAGACCCGACAGGTCGCCGACAAGGCTGATTGCACACTTCTAGACCTTTGTATAGTTGACAGTCGTTGTCAAGTTTACATGGCGATATGACTTGCTAAAAACCGCACTAGGATAGGATTTCAATCCATAATTCAAAGCTTTACAAAACTGTCAATACTTGTCACCCTTTAAAATTTCAATGAAGCGGGCCGTAAACTGGGCTGTAATACCCCAAAGATCTTCTCCGGCTAAATCATAGAAAAGAACCTTACGCTTGTCCTTGCCAAAATTATAGTTGGAACCATTAGGGATTCGCTCAAAAGGAAAATTCGAGGCCGGTGTAGATGTGGCCGTTAGATTATAGGTCTTGGGCTGGGTAGTCATGAGCTGGTCAAGTGGTAAGGTGAAGAGTCTTTCAACCTCATCAGGATTTGGTTCAAAGGACTGCCATTCTCCTGAAAGCTGACCAACGAAGCAACGGATGGTCCGACCGCGGTTGACCAGATAATCAATCTCCCCGATAACCTCTACCTGAGAGCTGGGAATATTCAACTCTTCGCTTGTTTCTCGGACAGCAGCCTCTTTGAAAGTTTCGCCAGGCTCCACCCGTCCTCCCGGAAAGGAAACTTCGCCGGGTTGGGAGATATGTTTGCTACGAATTTGGTAGAGAATCTGCCAAGTTTGGCTAGCCTCATCCCAAACTAGAGGTAGCAGGACTGCATAGGAACGCTCCTGACCCAAGGGTTTGGGGTGATAGTTTTTTACCCGTTCAATATAATTCTTCATCTTTTGCTCTTTTCCTTTTGCTTCTACCATCATAACATGTTTGCTTGGTATTTTATAGAAGTTTTTCAATGTCTCAACTTTTATATAAAAAAATTATATATTTATTCTTGACATAACCTTTAAAGTATTTTATACTTAATATATAAAATAACTATATATCTTTTAGGAGGTGCCTATGTATTTTCCGGTATCATCCATTCTCATTGAATTCTTGATTCTAGCTATTATTGAAAAAGGGGATTCCTACGGTTATGAGATTAGCCAAACCATTAAGCTCATCGCCAATATCAAGGAATCAACCCTCTATCCCATTCTCAAGCGGCTGGAAAAGGCTGGCTATGTGACAACCTACAGTCAAGAATATCAGGGGCGGAGACGAAAGTATTATTCCATCACACCCGAGGGCTTGGTCGATCTAGCCCGACGCAAAGAAGAATGGCAAAGCCATATTTCAACCATCGACGGCATCATCGAAGGGAGAATCAGACATGACAAGAAATGACTATTTACAAGAGCTGGATAAACACCTGAAAAAGTTACCTCAGCAGGATTATCGAGAAGCAATGGACTACTTCACCGAGTACTTTGACGAAGCGGGGCCTGAAAATGAGACCCAGGTCATCCAAGAGCTGGGCAGTCCCAAGGAGGCTGCTAAAGAAATTATCCATAATATATTAGATGGAAAATCTGACCACAGTGAAAAGAACTCCAAATCCCGTCTAGCCTTGATTTGGATTGCCATCCTGGCCTGCCTCTTTAACCCTTTTGGTTGGGCTCTAATCGCTATCATTTTTTCTCTCTTGGTAGTCGGTGTTGCTATGATTTTTACTCTTTTCATGCTAGGCATCGCTGGAGCAATCTCTGGTATTGCCATCTTTATTGACGGTTTAAGCTATCTAGGCTCGACTTGGGCTGGTGGACTGATTGGTATCGGCATAGGCCTGGTCTTTGCAGGCCTTGCCTGTCTCTTCGTTTTGGCGACTACAGAGGCTTCTCGCTGGATTGGTCGAGGAACTGTTGCTATCGCTCGTTGGGCCAGTAGGAAAGGAAAAAGATCATGAAAAAATGGAAAAAAATTACATTAATTTCTGGGATTACTTTAATCCTTTCTGGAGCTGTAATTGGCTACATTGGTCAGATCAGCGGTGGACTAGATGGCATTCTCCAGGAAAACCGCGGTCAGGTTCGCCATGTGGAAAAGAATTTAGACCAGTTTGATCAAATTGATTTAGAGGGAAATTACTATGACATATCAGTCAAAACAACGACTGATAAGGAAGCAAGTATCTCCTACTATACCAGTAAAAAGGCAAAGGTTGACTACAAGGTCGCAGACAAGAAGCTGAGCCTAAAGCAGTCAACTAAGGGAATAGGAGTGGTTCACTTCTTCAATCTATCACTCCTAGCCCAGCTTGCTGATCATAAGTCCGAAGACTTGAATACTATTGTAATTTCTCTGCCAAAGGGGCAAAGTCTTTCTAGCATCAAGAGTAGACTCAACATTCGTGGCCTGAAGCTAGACGGTCTGACGGTCAAACAGCTTGATGCTGATGTTAACATTGGTAGCCTCAGCATTAAGAATTCTAGGATTGAGGCTGGACGGGCAGATATTAATACAGGAGCTGCAGAAATTTCCAATTCGCAACTGTCCAACCTCACCATGATCAATGATACTGGTAGCATTGACCTTGACAATGTCATCCTGACCTCAAGTAACATTTCTCTTAGCACCGGTAGCCTATACGGAGAAGATTTAACCTTTAAGAAGACCAATAAAATTTCCGCTGATACCGGTAGCATCGACCTTAGTCTCAAAGATTACCATTTGACTGTTTCTAGCCATGCTGATACGGGTGGTTCTGATATTAGTGATAAGCTCATAAATTCAAAAGATAATTTCTTAGATCTCAAAGCCGACACCGGTAGTATCAATATTGAGTAAATCTCAAAAAAGCCAGCTTGACTGATTTGTCAAGCTGGCTTTTTATTGGCTTCTGAAAGAGTTTGGAACAAAACTCGCCTTATAACAGACGAAAAGAGGCTTGGACAAAAGGTCCCAGCCTCTTAACTTTTCCAACATCAGACCGTTTGATGCTTTTGCTTTGTCTCTAAACCTAACGATTATCCTGTTTACGATAGATAAGCAGACCGAAAATCATAGCACCAGCCATGAAGGCCAGTAAAGTAATTAGTTCCCGTCCGACATCTCCGGTTAAGGATATGGTCTTACGTAAACCTAATACTGAATAGGACATCGGTAGATAGGGCTGCACGACTCTAAAGAATTTTGGACTCAGCTCGATTGGATAGGTTCCTGCACTAGAGCCCAGTTGCAAGAGCAGGATAATCAAGCTAGCGAAGGCTCCATAGCGTTGGTCCCAGCCAACTAGGGCCGTTACTACCGCCATCAGGGCCCAAGCAGCAAAGAGGGTCACGAGGTAGGTTTTACCTGAATAATTAGGGTGAACACCGATGGCTTGCACAGCGAAGAAGAGAATGGTCGCTGACGCTGTTGCGATAAGCCCATTAATCAAAAGCTTATTCTTGGCCCAGGCAAAGCGACCTTTTGGTTCATTACCAGAAAGGGACTTGGCAAAGATAACATTGGTTGACAGGGCAACGACCATCAGGGCAACTGACATCATGTAAGGAGCCATACCAACACCGTTGGTTTCAACATTATCCTTATCAGTATGTTTTACGTTTAAGGGTTGGGAAACCGCCTTAGCATTTTCAGGTTTTACGGAAACCACATCAAGCTGATTCTTGGCCTTGGCTAGGGATTGAGAAAGGGTATCGGCCCCACTTGATAAGGTTGACAAGCCACTTGTCAGACTGGCTCCACCCTGAGCTAATTGATTGGCACCTGAGGAGAGCTGATTGGCTCCCGAAGCTAATTGACTAGCCCCGCTGGTTAATTGACCAGACTTGCTGGAAAGTTGACCAGCACCATTAGCAAGGGTCGAGGTGGCATTACTCAAGGTTGACACTCCTGTCAAGAGTTGGGAAGAACCGCTTGCCAACTGACTTTGCATGGTGCCGACACCACCGGCAACCTCTTGGCTACCAGGGAGAACCTGTTGGGTCAAGGTCGAGTTAACCGTTGACAGACCTGATTCTAGGCTTGACAGACTGCTGGCTGCACCTGGAAGAACGACATTAGCTTGACTAGCTAGGGTGGAAAGATTGGTTTGCAAGGCTGATAAATCTGGACCAGCGGATGCTGGAGTGCTTGCTGAGGCATCAGTCGTAGTTGTTGCCTGGCTAGTAGTACCAGCGTTAGCTAGGCTTGCTTCCAGACCTTGAACGGTCGCAATCAAGCCACTAACATCAACGGAACTGCTGCTAGCTTGAGGGGCATTACTGGTGATGGCACCGGAAATTTCCGCCTGTTGGTCCGGTGTCAAGGATTGGTAAGCAGCGGTGGATTGAACGGCTGCCAATTGACCAGAAGTGTCCGCAGTTGTCGTAGTGCTACCTGTACCAGACAGGGATTGTAATTGCGTCTCAATGCTGGCAAGGCTAGCCTGTAGGCTAGATAAATCTGGACCAGTAGAAGTTTGAGTCGTAGTCATAGTAGCCGGTTGGGCCGAGCTGGTTGTACCCATTTGGCTGATATTTTGATTGAGACTTTGAATAGCCGAATTCAGGGCTGGCAAGGCTGCAACCAATTGGTCAATCTGGGTCTTTTGATCAGCCGATAGGCCGGTGCTGGTTGCTAATTGGTTGATACCGGTTGAAAGCTGATTAGCTCCCGTCACCAAAGGTTGGGCTGAGTCGGCTCCAGAAGAGAGGGCAGAGACCCCATTTACCAGTGTTCCCATATTAGCATTCATGAGGTTGAGACCAGCTGATAGCTGATCCACCCCACCAGCATAGACTTGCAGGCCTGTGTCCAGACTACCAGCCCCAGAAGCTAGGGTTTGGGTTGAAGTTGACAGAAGATTAAGGTTATCTCCCAGCGTTTGACTACCAGACTTAGCCGTTTGGGCACCAGCCGCCAGAGCACCGCTCCCTTGGACTGCTTGACTCATGCCTCCTTGTAACTTGAACATGATTTGGAAGACAGCCTGAGTATAGGTCTTAGTCAGAGAGCCTGACACGCTAGACTCTAACTTGGACATAGCCGAATCACTCATTTTGGAAGCGACAAAACTTCTTCCCTTGGTCGTTTGGTAATTAATCTGCATCTTTTTCGGATGGTCCGTCATCAGCGTCGTCGCATTTTTGGATAGATTCTTAGGCAGGGTCACCACCATGTAGTAATCGCCATCTTTTAAGCCCTGATTGGCATCCTCTTTGGAAACAAAATGATAATCAAGGCTTTCATTTTCAGCCATGTTGTGGACCATATTTTGACCGATGGTCAAGTCATTCCCATTCAGCTTGGCTGCCTTGTCTTCATTGACGACGGCAACTGGTAGATGGTTAACATTTCCATAAGGGTCCCACATGGAACTCAGAAAAATCACATTATAGAGCATGGGGACAAGGGATACCCCGATAATTGTCACCCAGAGCGATGGCTTCTTTAGGATAGCTTTGATTTCTTCTCGCATTTTCTTCCTCGTTTTTAGACACATTGTCCATGTTTTGATATAATATATTATACAAGTACAAGATATATTTTCAAGTTTACCACTCTTGATTTTAGACACCTTGTATAAGATTGTTCAAAAGGAGTCACAGTGACAAAAGACAGTCGAAAAGTACGCACCCGCCAGGCCTTGGAAGAGGCCATGGTCGAGCTCCTAATTGAGAAAGATTTTGATGACATCACAACCAGTCAGCTGGCCAAAACTGCGGGTATCAGCCGCTCAAGTTTCTATACCCACTATAAAGATAAATACGACATGATTGACCAGTATCAACAGGCTATCTTCAATAAGCTAGAGTATGTCTTTGATAAGAATCATATGGACATTGAGGCGACTCTCTTGGAAATTTTTGAATTTCTGGACAGGGAATCCCTCTTCGCTACCTTGATTACCCAAAATGGGACTAAGGAGATACAGAATTTTATCCGCAGCCACCTGCAAAGGCTGATTTCCTCAGACTTTTATGACAGTGGCTTGACCCCTCAGCGGACCTCTCTGGAAAAGCTCTACAATAGTGTCTATATCAGCCATGCCATGTTTGGGGTTTATCAGATTTGGATTACCAGGGGAAAGAAAGAAAGCCCCAAGCAAATTACCAAACTCTTGATGAACCTCTTGCCCAGTCTCGATTAATACTCAATGAAAATTAAAAGTTGCTAAGGCGATGAACCGCAATCTAAAGTATGGTAACGTGAATTAACGACGGAAGGTTTTGATTCTCAAAGAGTATAAGTATTAGAATAACCTTCATCCACTTGGACGAGGGTTATTTTTTCCACAAGAAAAGGCTTGGGGAAAATCCCAAAGCCCTTCTTGACTTGTAAAATTAAAGCATCTTGTTGTAGAATTCAACGATAAGTGCTTCGTTGATTTCTGGGTTGATTTCATCACGTTCTGGCAAGCGAGTCAATGAACCTTCCAATTTTTCAGCATCGAATGATACGAATGCTGGACGTCCAAGAGTAGCTTCTACTGCTTCAAGGATAGCTGGAACTTTCAATGATTTTTCACGAACTGAGATCACTTGACCTGGAGTTACGCGGTATGATGGGATATCAACGCGTTTTCCGTCAACAAGGATGTGACCGTGGTTTACGAATTGACGAGCTTGACGACGAGTAGTCGCAAGACCAAGACGGTAAACAACGTTATCCAAACGACGTTCCAAAAGAAGCATGAAGTTGA
>ERZ773263.2083-NODE-2083-length-11252-cov-12.705725_pt1 | contig 11252 bp, 11 predicted proteins | sample MGYA00511076_ERZ773263 | MGnify/ENA primary metagenome ERZ773263 (study PRJEB29015, sample SAMEA2738155) | human oral metagenome | biome: human oral; feature: human-associated habitat; material: saliva | place: China | collected 2195 ... | reverse complement strand
AAAACCTATGTGAGTATGAGATAAAAGTTCTCAAATAAGCCGTATCTTTAGAGAAGGTACAAACATGAAGCGCCTTGGAATTTCAATATATCCCGAGAAGAGCATTGTTTTGGATGAGCTTCATTGCAACAGAGGAGACGTTTCAGACAATCTGATTCGTTCATCTCAGAGTCGCGTGAAGTATAAAGTGCATATCTCTGATGTATTTAATGCAACCTGCGATCATTCACTGAGGAGACGTCATTATTGATAGCAGTCTCTATGGTCATTATGCAGGAGAGATACAGATTGCTCGCACGGATATGATTAATACCGGCAAAACAAATGTTGTCGGCTATATTCCAGACGAAGAGTATTTCCTTATTGATACCATACAACCATGGCAGAAATTCCGTCTTCATGAAGCGTTGCGGTAATGCCAAAGCTAGCCTGTTGAGCGTGCGTAGTACTTGAAATATATAAACTGCCTACTATATAAGTGCTTATTAGGCCGTGAGTCTAGGTATATGGAAAGGTGTAAAAAATCCTATAGATCATCTTCTGGTAACAGCATCAACCATTTAAGCCAACTAACGACACTTTGTGCACGCCTGCGTCCAGTTGTAGAATCGGTATTGCATACATTTAGTTCGCGCATTACTTTGAGTACTTCTTTCCAAGAAGGTAGTGTCCCCGATTCATAAGTTAAAGGAAACAAGCGATGGAAAATCTCATGTTCAAACATTAATCCTGCGTATACCAACTGCCTGTCTCTGTGACCGAGAGTAAGAGTTGTTTTTGCAAGCGGTGTTAAACAAACTTGACCACGTTTGGTTCGGTCGAAAAGTCCAAGATAATCGCCAGCACTTGGATAGTAATTAGCTTGGCGATATTCATACCCAATAAAATTAGCAATCTCCGATGTAGGCATACCTTCTTCAAATGACGCTATTTGTTCTAGTAATGCTAAAACAATTTCAAATCTATCGGCTTGTATAAATGGGGTGTTAGACTTGTTTTGATTATCATCAGTTTTAACTGGAGTATCGTGCCATACACGTATTAAATCTGAAGCGGTAACTGCAGTGTCTTCGAAAGTATAGGCACCAGTACGCAGGTGTTTGATTGAGGAGAAGTTGTGGTCGTCCTCAAATTCATATTCATGAAGATAATAGGTCAAATTTGTATATTGGGAAAAGACTAGTCTAATGGGTTTGTGAACCACTTCGAGATATTTTCGATACGGGAAATACAATTGCCTTATATTGAAATCTTTGTGAAAAACATTCTTGGCTTCCATTATGACAATCGAATTGTCTGATTCAAAACCGCCATCTATTTCGAGTTGTGCAGCATGTACTTCAATCTCAGATAATGTTCCGTCATGTAAACTAACTTCAAAGTTAAAGTCGTTTGTTCCCATGCGACCGTTAAAGGTTTCGAATAGCTCAGACTCCTCCAAGAAACTTTCGAGAGTTTTACTGACTATAAGCGCATTGATAGCATTTGACTCGCTAGTTAGACTCTCAATTCTAAGTGTCTCAAAATTTGGCAACGTAATATGAGCCGATTTTTTCTTATCCATATCTAAGGGGAAGGGCTCATACAAATTGAATTTACCTAGTACGTATGAATGTCGGGAGTTAGGAAGAACATCGAGATGAAGTTTCTTCAATGTAGGAGGAACATTTGCTGATGTATCAAATTTCGTCATGAGTCGAGGCTCTCGAAAGCGTTTGATTTCAGATGCTTCGATTTCGTATATATCGCCACTAGCGGTTACAGCTTCAATCTCAGGATGCGCCGTCAGAATATCAGCCCAAGCCTTATCTGTCTTTGTCAAATCAGCCACTAATTAATACCTCGTCTACAGCTCCGCGGCGATTGCCACGTGAATTGATAGGACGCTTTGCTTTGACTATCTGAATATTGAAGTTTCGGTATAGGTCGAGAATCTCATCGCAATAGCTGTTCGATTGGAGAAAACGAATACCCTGCTCTCTAAGCTTTGAGCATTCATCGCGTAAACGTACTTGTTCCTCGTAGCCAAAACCCCCTTCTGTGTAGCCTGTAAAAGCACTCGTTGTGGTAATTGGCATGTATGGTGGATCAAGGTAGACAAATGCCTTTTTCGGAAGATTAACAAGACACTCCGAATAGTCTCCACTCCTAATTTCAACATTTCTCTGCAGGTAAGCAGATAGGGCATTAATGCCAGGCGTATTTACAATGTTGGGATGCTTGTATTGTCCATAAGGGACATTGAGTTGACCTGCACTATTCACACGAAACAATCCGTTATAGCAAGTCTTGTTGAGATAGAGAATACGAGCAGCGCGTTCGACATTACTTAAATCTTTGAATGTAGATGAACGGTCAATTGCTCTTATTTTATAGAAATACTCGCTTGAATTAAGGTGTTCATGTTTTTCAAGTAATAGGAGAAGCTCCTTTGGAGAATCTCTGACAATTTGATAGACGTTGATAAGTTCTTCGTTGTAATCGTTAATGATAGCTTTTTTGGGTTGTAACGCACAGAGCACTGCGCCACCACCGACGAAAGGCTCGACGTATAGTGATATATCAGCAGGAATGAGCGGCAAAATATCATTAAGCAACTGACGCTTGCCACCTACCCACTTTACTATCGGTTTCAATATCGAGTTCTTTGCCATTCAAAAATCACCCTTCGGACGCTTTAGTACCATTGTAAGACAGAGTCAAGATATTTAATCTCAAAAAATTCGTCATCAAGACCCTTTTCCGTCATGGGATAGTCCTCTCAGATTATTTCTAGTGCTCCTTTCCCTCTTTCTATATCAATTTTGAAACTTGATGCTGAACATTCTCTGATGCACTTGTCTTGAAAGGCGATAGCTATCGAGGCATTTTTATTGCTGGTGTTTAGGAATGATCCTCAATTTATGTTGCTCCGTTCGCTCGTAACTACGTAAATACTGCAGGCGGAGAGTTTATGTATGAAGAAATCCAGAATCATCTTGATCCCTGTGATAGCAAAGTATTCAATTCAAATCTCATGCAAATGTACACTGTTGCGTCAGACGTTACGTTTAGAACTCCGGCATATCTTCATGTAAAAAGTCTGCCAAATTGATATTGAGATAGTTCAAGCTTCAGCTTTGATACCAACGGTTTCTCGTATGGTATAGCTTGATAGCCATCTCTATTTGAATGGCCATTTGTTCACAGTTCTATACGGCATATCCATATTATGAAGCTGCATTGACTTCTCGCTCTGAGCGTTATATGAATCAAAAACAGCTTTTTGAATTGCAAGGTGAGGGTAGAGTATTGGTGCTTGAACCTCCTGAGCCAGTTGAGGTTAAAGTCAACGAGAAGTCCGGCGAAGCCCTGTTGTCTCTGTACCTGACGGATCGCAAAGTTGCCCTTAATCGCTTTAAAGAGATTAAAGGTTTTATCAAATAGAGGTCTATATTACTTTGGTAGGCTAGAAGTAACTTGATGGCAATTTAAAAGTGCTAGCTCAGGCGCGTGAGCTGTACTTTTTTGATAAGCGAATCCACAACCGATCGCTCTGCCGCTTGAGTTCCGCTCTCCATGACGTTTGCGGCGCCTGTAGCTATAGCCAGTCTCAGTGCATCTTCTGTCGAAAGACCTTGTGCATCTGCAAAAGCAAACGCTGCCACAACAGAATCACCGGCACCGACAGTGCTTCCTACCTTAACTTTTACTGGACTTGCATACCAAACTTCGTCGGCCGTAGCGTAGACGGCGCCGTTGCCGCCCATGGAAACGCAGACAGTGTCGATGCCACCGGCGACAATCTCGGATGCGGCTGCGGCAATCGCATCTACGTCGACAAGCTCACGGTCCAGCATGGCGGAGAGCTCATGATCGTTTGGCTTGGTGAAGTATGGCTTCTGCTCAAGGCCGGCTGAGAGCGCTGCACCATCGGCGTCCAGATAAACTTTCAGCCCGGCGTTACGCAGAGAGCTCGTCCAACGGCCATACGTATCAACGGAAGCTCCGCGGGGGAGGCTGCCGGAAAGAACTACGATATCGCCAGCGGAAGTTTTGGAGATAACATCAACAAGTGCCTGTTCAAGTACGCTGTCGGTGACTTCGGGACCAGGCTCGTTGATGTCGGTATTGGTGCCGCCCTCAGCATCAACAACCTTGAGGTTGGTGCGCGTCTCTCCGGGAACGGCAATTGCCTGGACCTTGATGTTATTTTCGCCAAGAGTATTTGCAATCCATTGTCCGGTCTGACCGGCAAGAATGGCAATGGCGGTTGACTCCCCACCAAGTTTTGCAATGACTTTGGATACGTTAATACCCTTGCCGCCCGCGTCCTGTCTGATCCACGTAATGCGATTCACCTGATCAACGGCAAAATTTGGTACCCTGACAGTCTTGTCCAGGGCGGGGTTGAGCGTGACAGTGTAGATGCTGGACATGGCTGCTCCTTGGATAATACTCTGAACTTTTGAAACACCCGCCTATGCGTCAAGGGCCTTATAGGTCGGAGTCCACTTGAGTGCGCGGACAGCCGCTTGTACATCGGAGACAGGCTCTCGATTCAATCCTTGTCTCAGAGCTTCTTGAGCAACACCTATGGCAATGCGCTCGGAAAACTCAGTAATGCGCGAGACGGGAGGTAACACGGCAGCTCCGGGCTGTGTGGTGTCAACGATGCCACCGAGAGAATGCGCTGCCAGAGAAATCATTTGATCCGTCAGAAGGCGAGCTTTTGACGCAAGGACTCCAAGGCCAAGGCCGGGATAGATAAGAGCGTTGTTTGCTTGCCCAATCTGGTAGGTAATGCCATTGATTGTGATGTCATCGGATGGAACTCCGGTAGCCACCAGTGCGCGTCCGTCTGTCCAGGCAAGCAAGTCGGCGGCGGTTGCCTCGGCGAGCTTGGTTGGGTTAGACAGAGGGAAGATTATGGGTCGCGTACAGTGCGCGGCCATTTCCCGTACAACCTCTTCGGTAAAAGCTCCGTGAACGGTGGACGTTCCCACCATGATGGTTGGATGGATGGCGCGAACCACCGCAAGCAGCGAACCAAAGTCAGTGCCTTCTTCAAACTCGGAGCGCTTGCGGGCAAAGGGGCGTTGCTCGGGCGTGAGATCGTCCATATCGTCAAAGAGAAGACCCTGGCGGTCAACGAGGTAAAACCGCTTTCGGGCTTCCTCGCGGCTCATGCCCTGATCAACAAATTCCTGCAATACGCGGTTGGCAATACCGCAACCGGCAGTTCCGGCACCAAAACAAAGATAGGTTTGGTCCGTGAGCTTCTCGCCCGTAATATTCAGACCGCCTAAGATGCCGGCAAGGGTGACAATGCCGGTACCTTCAACGTCATCATTAAAGACGGGATAGGTGTCTTTGTACTTGTCGAGAAGTACCGTTGCATGGCTCCGACCGAAATCTTCAAAGTGCAGGTAAAGATTGGGGAACAGTCGCTCGGCACAGGCTACAAACCGATCGACAAACTCGTAGTATTTCTCATCGTCAATGCGCCTGTGGTGCTCTCCAAGATAGAGGTTGTTGTCGAGAAGTTCTTGTCGGTTGGTCCCTGCATCCAAAATTACCGGCAGCACACGGTGTGGGTCGATACCTGCAGCAGCCGTATACACCATGAGTTTACCAACGGAAATCTCAACACCATTGGTACCCCAGTCGCCAATACCTAAGATAGCCTCAGCGTCAGAGACGACGATGAGGTCAATGTCTCGGCCGCCAGCGGCATTTTGCAGAGAAGTTTCAACGTCTTCAGGATGGTCGGCGGAAAGAAAGCAGGCATATTGCGGGTCAACATAGCGCTCAGAATAGTACTCAATGTCAGGTGCGATAGTGGGATCGTACACAACGGGCATAAACTCTTCAAGGTGTTTGGAGAAGAGATTGTAAAACAGGGTGCGATTCTCGGAAAACAGGCGCATGAGGTAATGGCGCTTTGCCTCGTTGTCAGCCTTTGTCAGATAATTCTTATAGGCTTGATCAGCTTGTTGGTCAATGGTCTGTACACAAGGAGGCAAAAGGCCAACAAGACCGTACTTTTCTCGCTCTTCTGTGGTAAAGGCGGTTCCCTTATTCAAAAACGGGTCGTTAAGTAACTCAAATCCATGCTTCATGGTGCCTCCTTGGCTTGTTACTTTATTACAATAGCACCCTCGGGATAGGAATACTCTGCATCCGTGGCGATAAGTACATTGTTTCCGGCAGTCTTTGGCGTATCGGGCCATTCCGGGACATAGGCCACATGAGTAAAGACATGGCCAAACTCCTCGACAACTTCAGTCAGCGGAGCAGACTGAGAGCCTTCAAGCGGGCAGCGAATGTCTGCGAGATACAGCCCCCCTTTGCAGAGGCGATCGTGTACCAGCTGCGCGCCCTCAGCAGTTTTCATGGGTCCAAGAGGCTTCTTACCTGCAAAAACTTCATTTACAATAACGGAAAAAGAACCTGATGAAGAGTCCTGTAGCGTCTTCCAAGCATCGCCGGCAACAATGTGCGCACGCCCTTCGGCTTCGGCGTTGCTTGTATTGAGCACCTCGGTGAGAAAGAAACGCTCTCGTGCCAACTTGATGATTTTGGGATCGATTTCAACGGCAGTGACGTCAAGGGTAGGGTTGTGGGCAATGAGATATTTGGGAAGCGAGAAACCGCCGCCTCCTAAGATGAGTACGCGAGCACGTGGTTCTTCTCGCTTTTTGGGTGTTGGCTGAGGCGTGGCTGCGGCCTGTTCAATGAGGTCTGCCATGAGACGATGATATTCCACCGCAAGCTCGGCTCGGAGGTCTTTTGGAACATAGCTCACCGATTGATACGTGCCGTTGACATTGAGGAGCCGGACGGGAGTTTTGTCTGCGTCAACGGAATCAAATACCATTGTGACTCCAAATTTTGTGCGTGTAACAAAAACGCCACGAAGGCGGAGAATCCAGAGAAAGAGCAGGTAAACAATGGCAATTACTCCACTAATGCCAAACGACCACAAAAGAAGCTCTTGTAAATCACGTGTCAACATACGAATTCCTTGTTATTCCGTTGCTTTCTCGGTTATACTAGCGGATGCGACATCGCGCGTGTGCGTGATTTTGCGTTATATCTAAATTGTCACGGAGGTTGTTTCTATGATTCTTGGTCTTGGTATTCCTGAGATTCTCGTTATTCTCGTTGTCGTTCTTGTCATTTTTGGGCCAAAGAACCTTCCAAAGCTTGGTAAGTCACTTGGTCAGACGGTTAAGTCTGTCCGTGAGGGCATGGAAGAGGATCTTGATGGCGATAAGGACGACAAGAAAGCTTCCAAAAAGGAAGACGATGACGTTGATGTAGAGATCGTTGAAGAAGAGAAGAAGTCCGAGTAGGACTTCGTACGTGAGTTTCACACGTACGTCTTAGTTATGCCCGTTCACCATCTACAGAAAGAAACTGATGGATACCACTAAAGAAATCGTACTTACCCCTGAAGGTCGTCAGAAGCTTGTCGATGAGCTTGCATATCGTGAGGGTGAGAAGCATGATGAGATCGTTGAGCGTATCAAAGAGGCTCGCGGTTTCGGTGACCTTTCCGAGAACTCCGAATATGATGCGGCGAAAGAAGAGCAGTCCCACAACGAGTCTCGCATTAACGAGATTCGCCAGATTCTCTCGGTTGCCAAGGTTGTTGAGGGAGACAAAAAGCGCAAAATTACCGTTGCAATTGGCACGACCGTTGAGCTTGAGGATGCAAAGGGCAAGAAAGCCAAGTACGTTATTGTAGGTACCACAGAGACAAACTCTCTTGAGCACAAGATTTCAAACGAGTCGCCCGCAGGGGAGGCACTTATCGGCCACAAGAAGGGCGACGAGGTAGAATTCACCACGCCAAACGGTAACGTGAAAAAGTACACCATCACCGCAATCACCCGATAGACCGGCCAGAACAGAAAAGGGTTCGCCCCGCGTCTGTCCGGCGCGGGGCTTATTTATTGATAATTTCAGGAGGATACATGTCGGAACACGCACAAAATGCTGACACAAAAAACGCCGCTGCCGAGAAGAGCAACGTCGAGGTGTCCGTTAACGACGAACGCGCTCAGCGCAGGGCTCGCCGTCAGGCTTTACTTGATAGCGGCATAAATCCGTATCCCATACAGTCCGAAGTTACCGCACACGTCTCTGAGCTTGAAGATCGCTATGCGAGCCTCGAAAACGGCGAGAGTACCGAGGACGAATATTCCGTTGCAGGTCGCGTGCGCGCCATTCGTAACCAGGGCAAAATAGCCTTCGTCGTCATCGAGGACTATACCGGTCAGCTGCAGTTGTTCTGCCGCATTAACAACCTCGATGAGGCAAGCTGGGATCTTCTGGGCATGCTTGATTTGGGCGATATCATAGGCGCAAGCGGAGCGGTCATACGTACACGCCGCGGTCAGCTTTCCATTGCGCCGACTCGCCTTGTGCTGCTTTCAAAATCGCTGCGCCCGCTGCCGGAAAAATTCCACGGCCTTACCGATCGTGAGGTCAGGTATCGTCAGCGCTACGTTGACCTTATCATGAACCCTGAGGTACGTGACGTGTTCCGTAAGCGTTCGCAGATTATCTCCATTATCCGTCAGCACATGGAAGACGACGGTTACATGGAGGTTGAGACCCCCGTCTTGCAGGAGATTCTTGGCGGTGCCAATGCAAAGCCGTTTATTACGCACTACAACGCCTTGAATACCGAGAATTACCTGCGTATTGCTACCGAGCTGCCCCTCAAGCGTCTGATTGTGGGCGGCCTTGAGCGCGTCTTTGAGATTGGTCGCCAGTTTAGAAACGAGGGTATGGATCTTACGCACAACCCCGAGTTTACCTCCATGGAAGCGTATGCTGCCTACTCTGATTTGGTCGGTATGCGCAAACTTTCTCAAGAACTTTTCCAGGATATCGCTCGTCATGCCTGCGGCTGCGAAGCTGGCCACGAGGTTATTACGTTTCAGGGAACGGAGATTGACCTGTCGGGAGAGTGGCGTGTGGCATCGCTTTCTGAGATTGCATCCGAGGTCACGGGCGAGAATCTTTCCATCGATACCCCCGTTGAAAAATTGCGTGAGGTGCTTGATCGCTTTGATATCGAGTGGAACGTTGAGTGGGGAGCCGGAAAGCTTCTCTTTGAGATCTACGATGAGCTTGGCGAGAAGAGCATCATAAATCCGACATTTGTGTGTGACTATCCGGCAGAAGTATCTCCTTTAACCAAGCGCAAGGAAGATGATCCTCGTCTGACTGACCGTTTTGAGCTGGTTATCAAGGGTGCCGAATATGCAAACGCCTATTCTGAGCTTAATGACCCCGTGGATCAGGAAGAGCGTTTTGCCGCTCAAATGGAAGCCAAGCGTCAGGGTGATGAAGAGGCTATGGAGTACGATTACGACTTCATCCGCGCTCTTGAGTACGGTATGCCGCCAGCCGGTGGTATTGGCTACGGCATCGATCGCATGATTATGCTCTTCTGTGACCAGCCTTCAATCCGCGATGTTCTGCTCTTCCCGCAAATGAGACCCTCAAGGCCGAACAATACAGAAGCGTATGAGGGTGCAGGAGCCAAAGAAGAGGGCGCATCTGAAACCGCGTCTGAGGCCACGTCTGAGGCCGCGGCAGAGACTGCTTCTGAGACAAGCGGCTTCTTCTCGCCAAACGAGAAGATTGACTTCTCCGGGGTGAAAATTGAACCGTTGTTCACTGATTTTGTGGATTTTGATACGTTTAGCGAAAGTGATTTCCGCGCCGTCAAGGTCAAGGAATGCTCGGCTGTACCAAAGAGTAAGAAGCTCCTCAAGTTCGTCTTGGATGATGGAACGGATACGGACCGCGTGATTCTAAGCGGAATTCACGCTTATTACGAGCCGGACGAATTGGTTGGAAAGACTTTGATTGCTATCACAAACCTCCCACCCAGAGCCATGATGGGTATTGATTCTTGTGGCATGCTGCTTTCTGCCGTGAACGAGCGAAACGGCGAGGAAGAACTGCATCTTCTGATGGTGGATAACCGCATTCCGGCAGGCGCCAAACTGTACTAATCCGACAGAGGCGCATCAAACTTGTACCAGAGGAGGCAGGCTATGAGGGTCTTACTCTATGGCGTTGGTGTAATCGGTTCATTAACAGCGCATGAGCTTTGCCGCGCTGGAAATGAGGTTACGGTTATCGCAAGAGGCCGGTGGAAAGAGGTTCTGGAGCAACAGGGACTTCGAATTCATGCATACTCTGGTAACAAAGAGTGGACAGATTATCCCGAGGTGCTGGGTGAGTACGATAGAAATACCTATGATGTTGTTTTTTCCATCATGCAAAATCAGCAGCAGACCGAAATAGTGGATACACTAGCTTGTGTTCAGGCAAAGTACGTTGTGCTTGTAGGAAACAATCTGCAGAGTGAAAAAATGCAGCAGCAGCTGATTGATTACGGCTGGAATGCGAATCAAATTATATTTGGTTTTCAGACTAGCGCGGGCGTGCGCCATGAAGACTATACGGAGGTAATTACCTTCGGCACTCCGGAACTAACCATCGGCCATGTAAGCAGTGATGTAAGTGACAAAGAAAAAGAGTTCTTTCAGCAGATATTCGCCACCTCCGACATGAAGGTAACGTTTATGGACGACATGCAAAGCTGGTATCGCTGCCATGTGGCATTCGTTCTTCCAATTGCATACCTTTGTTATCTGCACCATTGCAATCTGCGAACCTGTACCTACCGCGATACGAAAGCATGCATCCGTGCCGGAGCGGAAGCGTATGATTTTTTGAAGTCTATCGGAACTACAATTCGTCCTAAACATGAGGATCGGAATTTTTCCGGAATACGTGGATTGCTACTAACGGCGGTCATGTGGATTGCCGCTAAAACGAAGTTTGGAGATCTGGCCGCCAGCGACCATTGCAGGAATGCTGTCACAGAAATGCAGTTTTTGGATCAGGAATTTAATAGGCTACGGGAGCAGAACCCGTCCTTTGCCATGACAACCTTTGATCAGCTGCGAAACATGATGCCCACCTGGGAGCAGCTGCACCAAGAATACGATGCAGCGGAAAATGATACGTGGACGATGTGAGCCAATGTGCGTAGGACTGAAGTAGAAGCTCAATGTGCGCAGAACTGAAACAGAAACTACAACAGAAGCTGAAGCGTATGGGACATCAGGAAGTGGAACTGACCTAACCTGACCCGACAACCGGCGCTATGTTTGTATCGCGCGATACTGGGTACATAAACTCCCAAAACGCAACAGAGAGGTTTATCCGCAATGTTC
>ERZ773263.2082-NODE-2082-length-11256-cov-13.513972_pt1 | contig 11256 bp, 7 predicted proteins | sample MGYA00511076_ERZ773263 | MGnify/ENA primary metagenome ERZ773263 (study PRJEB29015, sample SAMEA2738155) | human oral metagenome | biome: human oral; feature: human-associated habitat; material: saliva | place: China | collected 2195 ... | reverse complement strand
ACCTCACTTTACCGGTGGGCATGGTCCCCTCCTTCTCTCAATAGTCTGAAAGCCCCTATGGGCTCTCCCTATCATAGGGCGCTCTTCCTCCGCGTGCGGCAGACGAGCCGACGCCTGTAGCGAACAGCACCGCTGCCCGCATTTCTCCATCCCGGTCACGTAGACTGACCCCACGGAAACAAACACCGACGCCGCGGCGCATCACACGCTAGACGCACACGGCCTACATGGTGTATGTTGACCTGTTCGCCACACCGCAGGAGGGCCTCGTGACACGAATCCGCCGTTTCAGCCTCATCGCTGTTCTGACAGCGCTACTGCTTGCGCTGGGCCTTCCCGCGCTCGCAGCATCGCCCATGACCATCAGCGATTCGGTCACCGATCCCGACGGATGGCTGTCCAGCGCCGACCGCTCCACGATCGAGTCCGCGACGAGCAGGGCCACCTCCTCGGGCAAACCCGTCAAGATCGTCGTGGTCGCCAACTTCTCGGGCACGGACGCAGAGTCGTGGTGCCAGCAGACCGTCCAGCGCTCCTCCCTGGCCAACGGCACCGTCGTCTACGTCATCGCATACTCGCAGCGCCGCGACGCTGCCTGCTCCTACAACGGGCCATCGAGTTCCTCTCTGCAGAGCGCCGTGCGCGCCTCCGAGGCCCAGCTGACCCCCAATCCTCTGACCTCCTCCGCCGTCGCCAACGGGGTCAACGCATTCGTCAATACCCTCGTGAGCGGAACGTCCAACTCCAGTTACACGAGCTCAAACTCCTCGAGCTCAAGCTCATCGCGTAGCTCCAGCACATCCGATGACGGCGCGCGTTCTCTCCTGGGCCTTTTCGCATTTTTCCTACTCCTAGTGGTCGGCTTCATTGCCATCGCCATCGCAGTCTCACGCTCGTCGCGTCGCAGCAACCTCGCCGCTCAGCAGGCCGCACAGGTCGACGCCGCGAGCGCGGCGCGCGCCGCCCAGGAAGCGAACCGACAGCTTCTGTCCGCAGACGAGCAGGTGCGCACCGCGGCGGACGAACTCAACTACGCGCGTGCACAGTTCGGCCTGAACTCCACGGACGAATTCGCACGTGCGATCGAAGCAGGAAAGGCCGCTGTGACGCGCGGGTTTAGTGCCCAGGCGCAGATGAACTCTGCGGTCGCGCCCGCCGAGCAGCTACGCCTGGCCACAGCGATCATGCAGGATCTGGGCGCCAACATGAACCCGTTGAGCGCCATTCAGGCGTCTTTCGCCACCAAGCGCGCCGAGCAGGCCTCGCTCCCCGAACGAATCGCCGAGGCCCGCGAGCGCCTCGCGGAAGAGCTGACGGATCTGGAGCGCGCGAAGTCCGAGCTGGCCAGCATTTCATCTCTGTATCCTCCGCAGATGCTTGCCTCCCTCCAGGACAACCCGGAGCAGGCCGCGGCGCTCCTCACCTCGGCGCGCAGCGCGCTCGACACGGCGGAGGCCTCCGCCCCCACCGACCGCGCGCACGCCGCGAGCGCCCTCGACACCGCCCTGCGCGCCCTGACGATGGCCAACCACCAGACCGACGCGATCTTCTCGGCGAAGGCCGACCTGGACGCGATCCGCGATCGCCTCGTCGCTGCAATCAACTCGATCTCTGCGGACATCACTGATGTCAACGAGCTGGACACGGATCCGGCGGTGTTCAACCCGATGGTGGCCGACGCTCACGCAGCCATCGCCGAGGCCCAGGCGGCCCTCGCAAACAACGGCGATCCGCTCGCAGCCCTCGAGCACCTGCGCATGTCCGAGGCCACCCTGGACGCGGCGCTCGAGCCGCTGCGCACCGAGGAAGAAGCATACGAGAAAGCGTACGCGGCAGCCGAGGCCCAGATTTCGCTGGCTGAATCCGCCGTCTCCCAGGCCCAGCGTTACGTGCAGGGCCGACGCGGAGCCATCGACCTGGAGCTGCGTTCGACCCTCAACAACGCCGAGACCGCCCTGAGCACCGCCCAGCGGACGCTCGAGGATGATCCCGAGGCCGCGTCGACGCACGCAATGAACGCACGCGCCCTCGCCGACAGCGTCATGGCGACCCCCATCCAGAACTTCGGGGGCTCGTGGGGGCAGCCCACCACGGGCAACGGGTCCTACACGGGATCGTCCCTGGGTGACTTCCTCCTGTGGTCGACGTTGTTCTCTAATTCCGGTTCGCACCACCGAGACGGCTTCGATCCCTTCCACAGCGGATCCAGGTCGTCCGGATCCGGCTGGTCCTTCGCTTCCGGTGGCGGCTCCGACTGGGGCTCAAGCTCGAGCAGCTCCGACTGGGGCTCAGGCGGCTGGTCCTCCGCCTCCGGTAGCTTCTGAGCTATCGAGCCGCACAGCAGAGGTTTACCGCTTCATCGACGTGCAGGAGGCACCGTGTCACGGATCCTACGCCTGGGCTTCGCAGCCATCGTGATGGCTGCGATGCTGGTCGGCGGCTCCCCTGCGTTCGCGACCGAGCCGCTCACCACGAGCGGACACGTCACCGATCCCGACGGCTTCCTGAGCGACGCTGAGCGCGCCCAACATGAGAGCGATGCAGAATCGCTGCGCTCCACCTACGGCGTGATGATCGACGCAGTCGTTGTCCCCAATTTCTCCGATCAGGAACCGTCCGTTTGGTGCCAGGCCACCCTCGAAAAATCACGGACTGCAGAAAAAGGCATCCTCTACGTTGTTTCCTACGAGGATGGCACAGACACCTATTGCACAGATGCACAATTCGCTCGCAACCTGACAACGGACCCGTCCCTCAAGCGAATCTTCGACGATGCCCTGGCGAGCGCTCGAAACAACTACACATCGAGCCCATTATCCAGCGACGCGGTGAGCGCCGGCATCAGCTCTTTCATCAGCGATATCGACACCGCCATCTACATTCACGCGCAAGTGCATCGCCACAACGTCACGATGCAGCAAGGGCAGGACAGTAGAAACAAGGACGACACAACCCGCATCGTCATCATTTTCATCATCGCAGGCGGGTTGCTCATCCTTACCCTTTTTCTCGAGCTGCGGGCCAAGCTGCGCGAACAGGAGCAAGACGACGGACGCGACACGAAATCCGCGGACCTCACCCCTCTCGTCGACCCTGTGAGGCGCGACGCTCTCAGGGCTGACGCGGAAGCACGGCGGCGCTTGTCGGAGGCCGAGGAACAGGTGCGCGCCGCCGAGGAAGACTGGAACTTTGCGCGTGCCCAGTTCGGTAGTGCCGCGGCTGAAGAGTACGGGCGCCGCCTCGAGGCGGCGAAACAAGCTATCGCGCGCAGCCTCGACACCCACAAACAGATCGAGCAAACCCCCGATTCTCACGCCAAGCGTCGTCTCGCCACAACAATCACGGAGGACCTCGACAAGAACCTGCCGCCCCTGCAGGACGCACGCAAGGAGTTTGCCGCACAGCGCGAGAAGCGCTCATCGCTTCCCACGCAGCTTGCCGACGCTCGCGAACGTCTCGTCGAAGAGCTCGCCGATCTGGAGCGCTCGAAGGAAGAACTCTCCAGCATTGCGGGTCTCTACCCCGAATCTATGCTCGCTTCCCTCCAGGACAATCCCCAGCGCGCGGAACAGCTGCTGGAGTCCGCTCGCGCGGCGTTGGAGACGGCCGGCGCACATATCGACACCGACGCCACCCGCGCAGCCTCCGCGCTGGATACCGCCCAGCGCGCACTGACCATGGCCAATGCGCAGACGGACGCGATCTTCTCCGCGAAGACCGATCTTGACGCGTTCCGCGAGAGGCTCACCGCTTCCATCGGATCCGTGTCCTCCGCCCTATCGGACACGAAGCAACTCGATTCCTCCGACGCTTTCTCTCCCCTTCTGGACGAGGCCGAGGCCGCGATCTCCAGGGGACAGCGCGCGCTGGTCAGCGACGAGGATCCCCTCGGTGCGCTCGAAAACCTTCGCGACATAGAGCTTCGAATGGATGCGGTCCTCGCTCCGCTCATGACTCAGGAAGAAGCTAGGCGCAAGGCGAAAGAGACCGCCCAACGTCATATTCGTGACGCTGATGCCACCCTCGCCTGGGCTCGCAAGTACCTGAAGGACCACGAGGGTTCGGCTCTGTTCGACGTGGACAAGCTGATGCGCGAAGCCGAACAGGCAATGGCCGAAGCACGCAAGGCCCTCGACGAAGACCCCCAACAGGCAAGCGCAGCGGCCTCGCGGGCCACCACGCTCGCCCAGCGTGCGCTTGCAGCGCCGGGACGACGATAGAGGAGGTTAACGAGGATTCATCACCGCGCGACGCTGACAATCATGACCACGTCGCACATGCCCCCACCCAGCATCGACCACACCCAGCCGATTTCCACCCGCAGTCGACCATCACGTACACTGGTCCCACACCCAGACAATGTGACTCAGCATACATTAGATTGAGGGCGCTGCGCCTCGCAATGATGTATCTTGATCTGTTCGCCACTAACCGAGGAGGATCACATGCCACGGAGTCGAGATTCTCGCGCACGTGCACGCCATGGAAGCCAGGCTGGACGCCTCGCTCGATCCGCTTCACCCTACGTGGCACTACTCGGGAGACACACACTTAGCGTGATGGCAGTCCACTCCCCCACACACACTGACCCGACGACCGGTTCGGGCAACTTATAGCCCACCCACCAATCGCGCGAGGCCCCACCTCGCTCACAACCTGCGCGCACGCGCACCACACCAAACCGCGCAGATGCGCACCACCACCAAAGGAGAACATCATGGCCGAAAAGCAGACGATCCTGGGCCGCATCGCTCAGCTCGCCAAGGCGAACATCAACGCCCTCCTCGACAAGGCCGAGGACCCGCAGAAGATGATCGACCAGCTCATCCGCGACTACACCAACTCGATCATCGAGGCCGAGAACGCAATCGCTCAGACCCTGGGCAACCTGCGCATGGCCGAGCGCGACTACGAGGAAGATGTCAAGGCTGCTGCCGACTGGGGCCAGAAGGCCGCCGCCGCTTCCGCGAAGGCTGACTCCCTGCGCGCCGCCGGTGACGAGGCCGGAGCCGACAAGTGGGACAACCTGGCCAAGGTTGCCCTCGGCAAGCAGATCCAGTTCGAGAACGAGGTCAAGACCGAGGAGCCCGCTCTCGCTTCTCAGCGCGATGTCGCGGAGCGCCTGAAGACCGGCCTCGCTCAGATGAAGGACAAGCTGTCCGAGCTCAAGAGCCGCCGCGACCAGCTGATCGCCCGCGAGAAGACCGCCAAGGCTCAGGCTCAGGTCACGGAGGCCCTCGGCTCGATCAACATCCTGGACCCCACGAGCGAGCTCGGCCGCTTCGAGGACCGCGTGCGCCAGCAGGAGGCCCTCGCCCAGGGCAAGATGGAACTGGCCGCCTCCTCGCTGGACGCCCAGTTCGCCGAGCTGCAGACCGACTCCTCGCAGGTGGAGATCGAGGCTCGCCTGGCTGCCCTGAAGGGCAACAACACGCAGGCGTGAGCAAACGCGGCCCAGCCGCACGCATAGACAGGCCGGGCGGCCCCTATCGGGGCCGCCCGGTTCGTCATGTCGGTGGCCGCGCGCCCGCTCGCGGACGCGCGGAGCGGATTTACAGGAAGGACATCGGGTCGAAGTCGTCGATGTCGATGATATGGAGCCTGGGCAGACGCACCTGGAAGGCGTGCACGTCGTATTCGAGGTCGATGATCTCCAGGCCTCGTTCCTCCAGCTCGTGGAGCTGGGAGGAGAGGAACTCCTTGAAGCACATGACCGCGACACGGCGGCCCTGGTCGAGGAGAGCCTCGATTTGGGGCAGGAAGTCCGCGTCATGGCTGGCCAGGATGACGTCGCCCGATCCGAGCTGCGCGATCGCATCCATCGTGCGCTGGAGGCCGACGTCGACGACCTTCATGTCGGCCGGGCCCGACAGGGGGATGACCGAGTAGTCCATGGCCGTGAGCGCCTGCACGAAGCCCATCGGCAGGAAGCCGGAGGAGCCGTTCAGGAAGAACAGACCCTTGGCCTTCTGCCCCCAGCGACCGTGCGCACACTCGAGAACGCGGTCCCAGCGGGGGCGCTCCTCGGGATTCGGGCGACGGTCAAGGACAGAAAGGCCAAGCGTCGCGTCAATATTCTCGCCATCTACGACGAGGTATGTCGTTTGATTATTAGGATTTTCCATGGAATCAGAGTAACCGACGATTGTCTGGACCGACGCGGCCTTGGGTCCTATGTACAACCACATAGAGCGAGGCCGGGACCGCTCCACGCAGCCCCGGCCTCGTCAATATCAAGGGACGACAATCACTTCACGTCGTCGTCAACCCAGTCGAGCGTACGCGTGACGGCCTTCTTCCACAGGCGGTACGTGCGGTCGCGCTCGGCGGGTTCCATTGCGGGAGTCCAGCGCTTGCCTTCCTGCCAGTTGGCCACGACGTCGTCGGTGCCCTTCCAGAAGCCAACCGCGATGCCGGCCGCGTAGGCCGCTCCCAGCGCGGTCGTCTCGATGACCTTGGGCCGCACCACGTCAACGCCGCACAGGTCGGCCTGGAACTGCATGACGAGGTCGTCGTGCGTCATACCTCCGTCCACCTTGAGTTCCTTGAGCGGCACGCCCGCATCGGCGTTCATCGCGTCGAGGACCTCGGCGCTCTGGAAGGCGGTGGACTCCTCGACGGCTCGCGCGATGTGGCCCTTGTTCACGTAGCGGGTCAGGCCAACGATCGCACCGCGCGCGTCGGAACGCCAGTAGGGGGCGAAGAGCCCGGAGAACGCGGGAACGAAGTAGACGCCTCCGTTGTCCTCCACCGTGCTCGCGAGCGCACCGATGTCCGAGGACTTGACGATCATGCCCAGGTTGTCGCGCAGCCACTGCACAAGCGAGCCCGCCACGGCGATCGACCCCTCGAGTGCGTAGACGGCCGGCTGGTCGCCGATCTTGTAGGCGACGGTCGTGAGGAGGCCATTGTCGGAGAAGACGGGTTCGGTACCGGTGTTCATGAGCATGAAACATCCGGTGCCGTAGGTGTTCTTGGCCATGCCCTTCTCGAAACACGCCTGCCCAAAGGTGGCGGCCTGCTGGTCGCCCAGAATGCCCGAGATCGGCGTGTCGACGAGGAGGCCGTTCTTGCGTCCGTAGCCGTAGATTTCGGAGGAGGACTTGATCGTGGGAAGCATCGACATGGGGATGCCGAAGATCTCGCAGACGTCTTCACGCCAGGTGAGGGTGCGGATGTCCATGAGCATCGTGCGCGAGGCATTGGTGACGTCCGTGCAGTGCACGCCGCCGTTGACGCCGCCCGTCAGATTCCACAAGAGCCACGAGTCCGTGTTCCCGAAGAGGAGGTCACCGGCCTCGGCGCGTTCGCGCGCACCCTCAACGTTGTCCAGGATCCACTTGATCTTGGAGCCGGAGAAGTACGGCGACAACCCCAGGCCGCAGATCTGGCGGAAACGATCCGGCCCCTCGTCTCCCTCGAGTTCCTTGACGATGTCGGAGGTACGCATATCCTGCCAGACGATCGCGTTGTAGACGGGTTCACCGGTGTTCTTATCCCACACGACGGTGGTCTCGCGCTGATTCGTGATCCCGATGGCGGCCAGGTTGTGGCGGTTAATCTCCGCCTTGCCCAGCACCTCGGCGACGACGAAGCGAGTGGTCTCCCAAATCTCGAGAGGGTCGTGCTCCACCCAGCCGGGGTTGGGGAAGATCTGGGTGAACTCCTTCTGGCCGACGGCGATGATCTCGCCTGCACGGTTGAAGATGATTGCCCGGGTCGAGGTTGTTCCCTGGTCGATGGCCATGACGAATTCTTTGGCGGTCATGAGTGTCCTTTCGGAAGCGATTTCACGTCGTTGTGTCGTTGCACCGGTCCCCCTGGCGCCGCATCAGAGGATGCTGTGGTCCGGAGTCGTCGGCGACAGAAGACCGGGGTTGCGCGGGCGAGAGCGCCTGGCACCCTCGCCCGCGCGCTCACCCTCAGGCGAGGGCGAGGAAGTAGATGGCGGTGCCGACGATGGCACCGATGATCGGGCCGACAACCGGCACCCAGGAGTACGCCCAGTCGGAGCCTCCCTTGCCCCGGATGGGCAGGATGGCGTGGGCAATACGCGGGCCGAGGTCACGGGCCGGGTTGATGGCGTATCCGGTGGGGCCACCCAGGGAGGTGCCGATGACGACGATGATCAGAGCGACCCCCAGCGGGCCGATCGCCGTTTCGGTTCCCCCCGAGACGAAGACCCACAGGATGAGGACGGCGGTGCCGATGGCCTCAGTGAGGCAGTTCCATCCGTAGGAGCGAATCTCGGGACCCGTGGAGAAGACGCCGAGCTTGAGGGCCGGATCGCAGTCCTCATCGAAGTGCTTCTTGAAGGTGAGCCAGACGAGGACAGCACCGACGAACGCGCCGAGGAATTGGGCGACGACGTAGACGAGGATGTTCGTGACATTGACGGCGATGCCGGGCGCAAGCTCCACCGTCGAGTCGAAGGCGTGACCGACGGCCTTGGCGATGGTCACGGCCGGGTTCAGGTGGCCGCCGGTGCGGTAGGCGACGTAGACGCCAGCGAAGACCGCCAGGCCCCACCCCCAGTTGATCATGAGCCATCCGCCGCCCTTGCCCTTGGACTTGGGCAGCAGGTTCGTGGCGACGACGCCACCGCCGAGGAGGAGAAGGACTGCCGTGCCCAGGAACTCCGACCAGAAAATCTGGCCCAGCGTGATCGGAGCCGTTTCTACGGCTGCCGGAAGCAGTGTTGCGAGCATTGTTCTCTATTCTTTCTCCGGTGCATCCTCGCACCGGGTCACCGGTGGTCTTCCACCGCCAACAGTGTGCCACCGGACCCTATTCGACCGAAGAGGGTCCGCGGTCATGTCTCAGTATGTCACCTGCTGCACGTAAGCCCAAACTGAATGCACGTCCGTTCAGCTCGGGGAACGTGAGCGTGATCATCTGACGACGCCCAATCTACCCTCCCGCGCCCACACGCCAATGACCAAACGCACACATGTGCACGCCTGTGCATGGCACACTAGAAAACGTGACAATACGTGACGAACAGGCCCACGAGGCGGCTTCGATGTACTACCTGCAGGGGCAAACGATGGAGACAATCGCTCGCCACCTGCAGATATCGCGCTCCTCCGTATCACGACTCCTCGCGCACGCCCGCGAGGTCGGCCTGGTCCGCATCTCCGTCTCCGCCTCCCCTGGTCTCAAGGGCACCCTCGCCGGGCAGATCGCCGACATCTTTGGCATTCAGGTCTCCGTCGTCCCGGTCCACGACGTGCACACCGAGGTCAACCGCCTGCACAACGTCGCCCTCGTCGCCGCCGAGCACCTCACCGACATGCTCTTTCCCGGCGCCACCCTAGGAATCGCGTGGGGCAACACGACCGCCGAGATAGCGCGCGCGATGCCCCACGTGCCCTTCCCCGGTTCCACGGTCGTCCAGCTCAACGGAGCCGCCACCGCGACCGAGACCGAGATGCCGTACGCGGAAGCAATCATCACCTGTGCGGCCAAGGCCATCGGCGGACGCATCGTCAACTTCCCCGTCCCCGCGTTCTTCGACTACGCCGACACCAAGGAGGCGCTGTGGCGCGAGCGCTCCATCAAGTCGGTCCTCACAACAATCGACAACGCCGACGTCGCGCTCTTCGGTGTCGGCTCCATGTCGGCGCGCCTGCCCTCCCACGTCTACTCCGGTGGATTCCTCGAACCCGACGAGATAGCGGCGGCCCAAAATGACGGAGTCGTCGGCGACGTGTGCACGGTCCTCATTCGCGAGGACGGTTCGACCGACATGCACCTGAACGAACGAGCGTCGGGGCCGACCCCGGCGACGCTAAAGAAGATCCCCCGGCGCCTGTGTGTCGTCGCCGGAGCCTCCAAAGCCCTTCCGCTCCTCGGGGCTCTGCGCGCTGGGGTCGCGACCGACCTCGTGCTCGACGACGGGGCCGCGCACGAGCTGCTCGATCTCGTTCACACGAGGGCTGGCCACCCGCGGCGTCGCCCCTAGCCTCCGCCGGTACGAGGGGACCCCTTCGCGCCCGTGAGCGGAGCGAAGGGGTCCCGCGCGCAATCAGCCCAGGCGCTTGACCAGCGGGAAGGGGATCGTCTCGCGGATCCCCTGGCCCGTCAGCACCATGAGCAGGCGGTCGATTCCCATACCCATGCCGCCGCACGGCGGGAATCCCTGCTCCATGGCGATCAGGAAGTCCTCGTCCATGACCATCGCCTCCGGGTCGCCGTTGGCGGCCGCGAGGGCCTGCGCCTCGAAGCGCTCGCGCTGGACGACCGGGTCGGCCAGCTCAGAGTAGGCGGTACCCGTCTCGAAACCGCGCACGTACAGGTCCCACTTCTCAGTGAGGCCGGGGCGCGAGCGGTGGTAGCGGGTCAGCGGGGAGGTATCCTCCGGGAAGTCATAGACGAAGGTCGGGGCCCACAGCTTAGAGCCGACGAGCTCCTCGAAGATGTCCTCAACGATCTTGCCGGAAACCGCGTAGTCGTCGACCTCCAGGCCAACGCGCTCCGCGTACTTGACGAGAGTCTCGCGCGGCGTCTCCACCGTGATCTCCTCGCCCAGGGCCTCGGAGGTAGAACCGTACAGGTCGATGCGGTCCCACTCGCCCGACAGGTCGTACTCGGTGCCATCGGCCAGGCGCACGATTTCCTCACCCTCGGACAGGTCGAAGGCGTCGCGGGCAGCCTGCTGGATGAGGTCGCGCGTCAGGTCGGCCATGCCGTTGTAGTCCGAGTAGGCCTCATAGGCCTCCAGCGCCGTGAACTCAGGGCTGTGCGAGGAGTCCATGCCCTCGTTACGGAAGTTACGGTTGATTTCGAAGACGCGATCCACGCCGCCGACGACCGCGCGCTTGAGGTAGATCTCCGTCGCGATGCGCAGGTAGAGTTCCGTGTCGAGCGCGTTCATGTGCGTCGTGAAGGGGCGGGCAGCCGCGCCACCGTGGATCATCTGCAGCATCGGCGTCTCAAGCTCGATGTAGTCGCGGCGGAAGAAGTTTTCGCGGAGCGAGCGGTTGACGGCCGCGCGGATGCGGACCATATCGCGTGCGGCGGGTCGCGTGATCAGGTCGAGTTCGCGGCGGCGGATGCGCTGGTCCTCGGACAGCGTGATTTCTTCGCCGTCCTCGGTGGTCCAGGTCTTGGGCAGGGGGCGCAGCGCCTTGGAGGCGATGGCCCACGAGGCGTCGGGGGCGGGCAGCGCGGTGGGCGCGGCGTCGTAGGCGGCCTGAGCTTCGGGCGTGACCTCGGCGGGGGTCGCGAAGATCGACAGCTCGCCGCGGCGCGAGG
>ERZ773263.2079-NODE-2079-length-11263-cov-6.038812_pt1 | contig 11263 bp, 10 predicted proteins | sample MGYA00511076_ERZ773263 | MGnify/ENA primary metagenome ERZ773263 (study PRJEB29015, sample SAMEA2738155) | human oral metagenome | biome: human oral; feature: human-associated habitat; material: saliva | place: China | collected 2195 ... | reverse complement strand
CATCGACCCGGAGCGGGCGCTGTTCCTCGCCATCGGGGTGGTCGGCATACAGTGCGTGGGCATGATGTCGCAGGTCATATACCGCTGGACGCTGGAGCGCAAGTGGGCCCTGGGGAGCCTCAAGCTCAGCTCCGGGGTGCCCCAGCTCGGCTACTACCTCGGCATGCTCCTCGTGCCCCTGCTCTCGCTCCTGGTGCGGGCGTCGGTCGCCCTGCTCGTCGTCGCGACGATCTGCTCGTTCACGCTGCGGGTCGACCCCGTGGCGCTCGCTGCGGGCGTGGCGCTGTGCGGGCTGTTCTGGTCTGCGCTGGGGTGCGTGCTCACGGCCCTCATCACATCCTACCAGGCGCGCGACTTCGTCGTGTCCCTCGCGCTCACGCCCCTGATGTTCAGCGCGCCGACGCTCTACTCGCTGGACCAGGCTCCCGCCTTCCTACGTGCCATCTCGGCTGCCAATCCGCTAACCTACCAGCTTGCCCTTTTGCGCTCGGTAGCTGCGGGGTCATGGCCTTCCGACCAGCTGCTCGTCGTCCTCGCCATGACCTTGGCGCTGTGCGCGATCGGCTACGTCAGCACCGGTCGCATGCGCAGGGTCTCGAACGAGGGATAGCCTAGCGGGAGATTCGGATGTCAAGTCGAGGCCGCCAAAGAAGTTGTGAGCGGCAAAGAAGTTGATCCTAAGTTGTAGCACCCGTTCCGTGGGGTCGGAGCTCTGCACTTCTGGCTTCGGGAGCGCATGATGGTACTTGACTGAGTAGTAACCTCCTGCGGCACCAGCGATCAGCTCGGTTGGTACCGCAGGTCAGCTAAACGTAGTACTGCGAAGCGGGAGATATATGATTGAGATAAGCTTCCACAGTGAAAGTGTTTGTATGGGTGACGATGTCGGCAACTCCGTGCAACACATCGAGATGCCAAACGATGCCCTCTTAGAGGGCCTCGCCTAGTATAATATCCACGAAGTAATTGAACTGTGGGCGTGGCATGCTACCGCTGACGGAGGGCGAGGACGGGAGGCACAACTTGGCGGGATCGAAGACGACGGTGGCGCTGGGGGAGAGGGACAGGGAGATGCTCGAGCGGCTGGCCCGCATGCGCACGGCCCAGGCCCAGACCGCCGCCAGGGCCCGGATCCTGCTGCTGCGCGACTCCGGCGAGACGCTGGTCTCCATCGCCGAGAAGGTGGGGCTCGCGGTCAACAGCGTGCGCCTGTGCGTGACGAAGTACCTCGAGGGCGGCGTCGAGCACGCCCTGTCGGACGGCGCCCGCAGCGGCAGGCCGCGCGAGATCGATGACGCCGACCGCGCGTTCGTGGTCGACCTCGCGTGCCAGCGGCCCGCCGACCTGGGCTACGCCGCCGAGCTCTGGACGAACGACCTGCTCTGGGCCCACGTCAGGAAGGTGGCGGAGGCCGCCGGCCACCCGAGGCTCGCGACGGTGGCCACCGGAACCGTTCACAACATCCTGGCGAATGCCCAGCTCAAGCTCCACAAGATGACCTACTACTGCGAGCGTCGCGACCCTAACCTCGAGGAGACCAAGACGCGCGACGTTCTTCTGCTCCACGAGCAGCTGCCCTTCCGCTTCGACGAGGACGGCAACCTCATCCCCTGGGAGGAGGGCCAGGAGGCCCGCGTACTGTCCCACGACGAGAAGCCGGGCATCCGGGACGCGCACGAGCACTGCCCCGACCTGCGGCACGAGGCGGGTGGCAGGGGCACGGTCGGGCGCGACTACGAGCACGGAAGGCTCGGGACGCTCTCACTCCTCGCCTCGATCGACCTGTTGACCGGAGAGGCGACCCCGCTCGTGAGCGAGACGCACAAAAGCTCCGACTACGTCGAGTTTCTCAGGATCTTGGACGGCAAGTACCCGAAGGGCGACCTGATACGGATCGTGCTCGACGACGTCTCGGCGCGCACCTCCGCCGAGACGAGGCGCTACCTGGCCACCGTCCCGGGCCGCCTCGAGTTCGTGTCCGCGCCCAGGCACGGCTCCCGGCCGGACCTGGTCGAGGGCCTCTTCTCGAGGATGACCCACCAGATGCTGCGCGGAATCCGGGTCTCGAGCAAGGACGAGCCCGAGGAGAGGATCCTGCGCTACTTCAGGGAGGCGGACGCCGAGCCGGTCGCCTGCAGGTGAAGGTGGAACCTGTCGGACGTAGACCCGACGGCCGAGGAGCTCGTCGTGGACACCCTCCTCCCGGATGGGGCAGGCAAGGCAAGTTAGTTGCTGGACGCTATAGTAGTCTGGTGGAAGAAAGTGAGAAGCGAGCCTCCAACGCGAATCCTGGGGGCTCATTTCTCATCCCACCTCAAGAAGCGTACCGTTGTTTCACGGTCCCGTCCTCTTCGATCCTCTTCATCGGCATCTCATTTGTAGGGTTATGGGGAACTTGCCAGATAAGATAGCTTTATTCAATTGCTCAACCGGCGAAAAGCAATTTATGAACCGGAAAAACGATATATTTTATTTCGTTCTTGTCTTTAGATTAGGATTAATCTACACTGTCAACAGTGGCGTTGAGAGGAGAACTCATGGCGAGGCCTATAGTCCGCTTCGAACGGATTTCAATTGACAACCTTAAGAACGTTGGTCATGGAGAGATTTCTTTCTCTAACCCTCGTCGTCCAGAGGGCGCCAGCGTACTTGGTATGTATGGGCAGAATGGTTCTGGTAAGTCCACGCTAATCGATGCGCTCGAGATGGTTCAGGGGTGCATGGAAGGGCGCAGGCTAAACAGGCGCTTCGCCCAATTGGTAAGCATCGGTGCGGATTACGGTGCCGTAGAGTGCGAATTGAGCGTCAGCCAACCTGATGGCAGCAATCTCTACCGTGTGCTCTACTCATTCAAGGTGAAAAGTGATGTTGCTGAGCCAGACGAAACCGAAAGCAAATCCGAGGAAAAAAGCGAAGAGAGATTTGTGCTGCGCGTATTCGACGAGAGGCTTGCCGTAGCTAATGACTCGCCTGGCAAGAAGTCCCGCATGACGACACTTATTGACACCTCGGGTGGAGGGGCGTTTGGTCCCGTCGCAAAATACAAACAGCTTATTGGGAAGGATCCCGAAGATAGCGTTGAGCTGACTGTCGAAAAGAGGCTTGCGTATCGTGAGTCGCGTTCGTTCATCTTTTCGAAAAAGCTTGGACAGACGATCTATGAAAAGCACAAGGATGAAGAAGAGCGCTCCCAAGGTGTCGTAGACACTCTGAGCACAATAAGTGATTTAGGTCGCTTTTCGGGCATTCAGATGTTTGTTCTGAACACTCGCGATGCAGGCATGCTCGCGCTCGATGCGCTGCCCTTCCCATTCCGTGTCGTTGGTGGTGAGAAGATAACTGGCGGAGGAGCTCTATTGCCCATGCGAGGCACCGAGACGATTCCGGAGCGTGTTTATGAACCAGTGAATGCTGCCATCGAGAACATGGATGTCGTTCTTCGAGAGCTCATTCCCGGCCTCGTGGTCTCTCTTAATAAGCTTGGAACAGAGGTCATGAAGAACGGCGAGACGGGAGTTAACGTTCAGCTCGTGTCAGTGCGCAATGGCAGAACCATCCCCCTCAGCTGCGAGTCGGAGGGCATCAAGCGCATAGTGTCCTTCCTCCACCTCCTCATACTCATGTTCAACGACCCCTCCGTGACGGTCGTGATTGACGAGATTGATTCCGGCGTGTTCGAGTACCTATTGGGCGAACTGCTGGGTATCGTATCCGAGCACGGTCAGGGCCAACTCATATTCACCTGTCACAACCTCAGGCCCCTTGAGACCATTGATCGTGGGTTCGTAGCGTTTACGACCACCAACCCAAACAAAAGGTACACCAGGATGGCTAACGTCAAATCCTCCAACAACCTAAGGGACTTCTATTACAGGGATATTATCCTTGGCGGACAAAGGGAACAGCTATACGAGCCGACACACAACGGCGAGATCGAGCTCGCATTCATCGAGGCGGGTGTTGCTGGTGAAGAGTAAGAAGGTCATCCTCTTCATCGTCGAGGGCCCATCCGACCAGTCTGCATTATCCGTGATCCTATCAAAGATCTTCGACCAAGATGAGGTCTACGTCTATGTGGCCCACGGTGACGTGACCGCAGAGAATGGTGCCACGCCGCAAAACATCGTACGCAAGGTCAACGCCTTCATTAAGGACCACATGAGCACGTACCGCCTTCGGAAGGCGGACATGCTGCAGGTCGTTCACCTTATGGACACCGACGGCGCCTATGTTCCAGATGACGTGGTAACAGAGTTGGTCACGGTCCCAAAGACCGTTTACAACCCCGGGCAGATTATTGCGGCAAATCGGCAACAGATAATCGACAGGAATAGACAAAAGCGTGCAAACATGGACAGGCTTGCGCTAGAGCCTGCAATAGCTGGTATACCGTATCTTGCAATCTACATGTCATGCAATCTGGACCACGTCTTGTACAACAAGCTCAATAGTCACGATTCAGATAAGAGAAAAGACTCGATAGCGTTCGCCCGCAAATACCGTAATGACATCGAGGCTTTCATATCATTCATTAATGATTCCGACTTCTCAGTATCAGGTGACCGCAAGGAAACGTGGGAATACATCAGGCAAGGCCTCAACTCCATAGATAGGCACACGAACCTTGGCCTATGCTTTCCGACGATTGACGGGTAGACTTTGCACTGCGTGAGGGGGTGACAGAGAATCCTCGACCTACATCACCGAGGTATTGGCGCTTAGGATTCTTTTCCCATTAATCCTACTCTCTGTTAGACCACCGTTGACATGGCAAGCTACCTCGCCTCCTGCTGCATCAGGCCAGGCATTCCTTGGTCTTCCCATGACGTGTCATCTGTCAACGGCATCGTAGCGGAGGGGCGAAGTGTCATCATGTCAACGGTGGTCTAACAGAGAGTTTCTTATCTGGGCAAACGCAGTGTCACCTCACGGAAAGACGCATTCTGCTTCTGCGACCTCACCAAAAAGCGCATTCCGCAACCGCAGCGTTATGACATTCCGCAACCGCTGCGTTATGAAAAAGCGCACTTTGACTCACTCGTTCAGGTCACGCATCGCCAAAAGACACATTCTGCGACCCCCGGACCACCCGGACCACGTTTCTCCGTGACACGCGGGGCGGCGAAGGGAAGGCGGTTACGTCGCGTTCCCCCTCCAACTGACCCTCGCATATGTGGAGAAGAGATGCAGGGGCGAGGCGGTGAGCGTGCCTCAAATTTCCTTAGTTAATCTAACTAGTGAGCAAGAGAATTCGACCTGTGACGTACGGGAGGGTTGCCATGCAAGCGCAACATGCCAGACAGCCCCTCCGCCGGAGTACCTGCGCGAATGTCGCACCTACCCCTTACGGCGCCACGAAGGATGAGGACGCGTTCGCGAGTGAGGTGAGCAGTCTCTTGTTCAAGGTATACCGTTCAGCGGGTTCCATAGAGGCGAGCGTGCTGAGTCGACAGCACGACACCGACATCTCCCTGAGCGACTCTCGAGTGATCATCACGGTGGGCAGGTTGGCCTTCAGGACGGGATCGCGCATCAACGTGAGCGAGCTGGCCTGCGCCTGTGACGTCACGGTACCTTCAGCTACCTCGTCAGTCAACCGTCTGGTCACAAAGGGGCTGCTGAGAAAGGAGCCCGACGAGCGGGATGGGCGCTGCGTGAACATCATGCTCACGCGTACTGGGGAGAAGATCTATCGCATTCACGTGTTATTTCATTTAAACATGGCGAGCAGGCTAGCCGAGGGTCTGAGTCCGGCGGAGCGCGAGGCGCTCCTTGCGGGCATTCATCGGCTTGCAGACTTCTACCACGATGTCGAGATGGAGCGCGTATGAGCTTTAGAGTGATAGGAACCGGCAGTTCCCTACCTAAGAGAGTCGTTACCAACGATGACCTCTCCCAGTTCCTCGACACGTCGGACGAGTGGATCTACTCGCGTACGGGCATCAAACAGCGCCACGTGTGCACGACTGAGGGACTCGACGACCTCGCCATAGAGGCCTCGAGAAAGGCTGTCGAGGTGGCGGGCATAGATGGCAGCGAGATCGATCTCGTCGTGGGTTCCACGACCTCTCCCGATCACGTGGTTCCTGCTATCGCCTGCGTCGCTGCCGACGCCATCGGTGCAAAGCACTGTGCGGCTTTCGATCTCTTCATAGGCTGTTCGGGCTTTGTCCAGGGACTTGACGTGGTAGACGGGTTCTTTGCCCGTGGCAGGGCAAAGAAGGCCTTGGTCGTTGCTGCCGAGAAGGTGACGAGCCTCGTCGACTGGTCGGACCGGGCGACCTGCGTCCTGTTTGGTGACGGAGCGGGTGCGGTGGTGCTCGAGGCGACGGACGAGGACCCGCTCCCCATGCATGCGTGGGCGACGCTCGACTTCGCCCTCACCTTGCCCGGCGTCAGGAGTACGAGTCCCTATGACCAACGTATAGGGGCATACGGCAAGGCGCTCACCATGAACGGGCGCGAGGTCTTTCGCTTTGCCGTGAGGGCCATCATCGAGGAGGTAAACAGCCTTGTCGCCGAGGCGGGCATCGACGTCTCTGACATCGATCACTTCGTGTTCCACCAAGCAAACGAGCGCATCTTGGCCTCCGCTATCAAGCACCTTGGGCTCGATGACGCAAAGGTGGTCCGCAGGCTAGAGGACACGGGCAACATCTCGAGCGCGTGCATCCCGTTGGCGCTCGATACCCTGAACAGGAATGGGGGGCTCAAGCGGGGGGAGCTCATCTGTATGATCGGCTTCGGTGCCGGCCTTTCGGTGGGGTCCTGCCTCACCAGGTGGGAGCCGTAGCCACCACAGTTCGTGACAGCGCCGCGCAAGCGGCTGTCAATAGGAGGAGTCGCTCAGGCGACATAAAGCGCCGCTCACGCGGCAGATACACAAGGAGGAGCCATGGCCGAAAGCACGTTCGATAAGATCTGCGAAATCCTCAAGGAGCAGGACGGCGTTACCGAGAAGCTAACCCCCGAGACCACCTTCGAGGAGGCCGGCATTGACTCGCTCGCAACCGTCGAGGTAGTCATGGCCTGTGAGGAGGAGTTCGACATCGAGATCGACGCCGAGGCTAACCCCAAGACCATCGGTGAGTTCGTCGACATGGTCGACAAGCTGATCGCGGAGAAGGCGTAAGTGATGATACAGACCCCCATCTGCGACGCACTGGGCATCGAGAAGCCAGTCTTCCAGGGTGGCATGGCGTGGATAGCCGATGCGAGCCTTGCCTCGGCCGTGTCAGAGGCGGGAGGGCTGGGCATCATCTCGGCCATGAACGCTAACGCCGAGTGGCTACGTGACCAGATTCACGAGCTGCGTGAGCGGACCGACAAACCCTTTGGCGTGAACATCATGCTCATGAGTCCCTTTGTGGACGAGGTTGCGCGCCTTGTCGCCGACGAGAGGGTCCCCGTTGTGGTGACCGGTGCTGGGGACCCGCGCAAGTACATGAGTTCTTGGATTGACGCGGGTATCAAGGTCATTCCCGTTGTGGCGTCGGTCGCGCTGGCCCGCATGGTCGAGCGCGCCGGTGCGACTGCCGTCGTCGCCGAGGGAGGCGAGTCTGGCGGACACGTGGGTGACTCCACTACGATGACCCTCGTCCCCCAGGTCGTCGATGCCATCAGCATTCCCGTCGTGGCAGCAGGCGGCATCGCCGACGGCCGTGGCGTCGCCGCTGCCTTTATGCTCGGGGCGGTAGGAGTGCAGGTGGGTACGCGCTTCCTCGTTGCTGACGAGTGTACGGTGAGCGAAGAGTACAAGGAGCGTGTCCTCAAAGCCGGAGACATCTCCACCATGGTCACGGGCAGGTCGGGAGGACATCCGGTGCGCTGCCTCAAGACCCCCTTCACACGTCGCTTTGCGAAGGCCGAAAGCGCAGGCGCCAGCCAGGACGAGCTCAACGCCATGGGTGCGGGATCACTGCGCAAGGCGGCCCGTGAGGGCGACTACGAGAACGGCAGCTTTATGTGCGGTCAGATCGCTGGTCTCGTGAAGAGGCGCCAGTCTGCCGCAGAGATCGTCGATGACCTGGTCGGCGGTGCCGAGAAGGTGCTTAAGGGGGCGACCACATGGGTAAGATAGCCCTCCTCTTTGCGGGGCAGGGAGCCCAGCACCCCGGCATGGGCAAGGAGCTCGTACATGCGCAGCCTGTTGCCAAGCAGACCTTCGACGAGCTCGAGTCTGCCATGCCGGGTCTCTCCAAGCTTTGCTTCGAGGGCACTAAGGAGGAGCTCACCCGTACCGAGAACACGCAACCTGCGATCTTCGCGACCGATCTTGCGGCCGCACGCTCGCTCGTCGCACGTGGCATCAACCCAGACGGCGTCGCGGGCTTCTCGTTGGGCGAGGTCGCGGCGCTGACCTTTGCCTGCGCCTTTTCTGACATGGACGGCTTTGCGTTGGTGCGCTATCGTGGTGAGCTCATGGCCGAGGCGTGCGCGGCAAAACCCGGCGGCATGCGTGCCGTCGTGAAGCTGACCGCAGCTGAGGTCGAAAGGCTTGCCAAGAAGGCCGGAGCCTGGCCCGTCAACTACAACAGTCCCCAGCAGACCGTTGTCGCGGGGAGTGACGAGGCGCTTGCCAAGCTTGACGTGCTTGTCAAGGAGGCTAAGGGACGCTCCCTCAAGGTCGCTGTCGCCGGCGCCTTCCATAGTCCGTACATGGAGAGCGCCAGTGCGGGCCTTGCGAAGTGGCTCGAGAACAAGCCACCACGTCCCTGCATCGTCGATGTCTGGGCAAATAAGACCGCAGAGCCGTATCCCAAGGATCCCTCCAAGATAGCTGAGGTCTTGGCCGCCCAGCCCTCGAGTCCCGTCCTGTGGACCAAGACCCTAGAGAACATGCAGGCAGCCGGCTTCGATAGCTTCGTCGAGGTAGGTCCGGGCACTACGCTCACGGGCCTCGTCAAGCGCACCCTCAAGGGGGTCACGGCGCTCTCGATCGAGACGCCCGAGCAGCTCGAGGCAGCGCTTGGCGTGCTGAGAAAGGACTGACTATGGCTGAGTTGAAAACCGGCACCCTCGATCGCGACGCGAGTCGTAAGGTCGCCCTTGTGACGGGTGCGTCACGTGGCATAGGTCGCTCGACGGCCCTGCGTCTTGCGACAGATGGCTACGACGTGGCCGTCATCTATGTGGGGAGCGCAGAGCCCTTCGACGAGGTTGTCGAGGAGTTGCGCTCCGCTGGTGCGTGTGCTAAGGCATACGAGTGTGACGTCTCCTCCTCAAAGGAGGTCGACGCCTGCGTGGGTCAGGTGCTCGATGACTTCGGTCACGTCTGGACCCTCGTTAACAATGCCGGCATCACCCGCGACGGCATTATGGCCCGCATGAAGGACAGCGACTTTGACAGTGTCATAGCCGTCAACCTCAAGGGCGCCTTCAACATGGTTCGCGCCCTCACACGTACCTTCATGCGTCAGCGCGGGGGCCGTATCATCAACATGAGCTCCGTCGTGGGCATCATGGGAAACGCCGGTCAGGTCAACTACTCGGCCTCCAAGGCCGGCCTCATCGGCCTCACGAAGTCTGTCGCACGTGAGCTTGCGAGCAGGAACGTCACCTGCAACGCCATAGCCCCGGGATTTGTCGAGACGGCCATGACGGCGGGTCTTTCGGACGCGACGCGCAAGTCCTATGAGGGGCAGATCCCTCTGGGGCGCATGTGCGTGCCCGAGGACATCGCGGCCGCGATCTCCTTCTTGGCGAGTGACGAGGCCTCTCTCATCACGGGTGTAGTCTTGCCCGTCGATGGGGGCATGGCCATGTAGGGACCTGTGGCCAGCACGGGCGCTTTGCCGTGCTGGCCATGTTGCAAGAGCGGGGCAAGCCTGATAAGGAGCGTGCACATATGGAACGCAGGGTCGCAGTAACAGGGTTGGGTGCCGTATCGCCTGTCGGCAATACGCTCGCTCAAACCTGGGAGGCACTCAAGGCCGGTGTCTCGGGCGTCGGCGAAATCACGAAGTTTGATACAACTGACTATAAGGTCAAGGTGGCTGCCGAGGTCAAGGACTTCGATCCCACGCCGCTTCTGAGTGCGCCTGAGGTCAGACGTAACGACCTCTTCACACAGTATGCCATCGTGGCGGCCCATGAGGCCATGGTCGATTCTGGCCTCGACGTAGAGGAGAGCATCGATCGCGAGCGCCTGGGCGTCTATGTTGGCTCGGGCATCGGGGGCATCAACACGATGCTCGCAAATGCCGACAAGCTCATCGAGGGAGGACCTCGCAAGGTCTCGCCGTTTTTGATTCCCTCGATGATCGCGAACATGGCCGCCGGCCAGATATCCATCCGCAATCGGGCACTCGGTCCCACCCTCCCTGTGGTCACGGCCTGCGCCACATCGAGCAACGCTATCGGCGAGGCATTCCGTGCCATCGGGCATGGCTACGCGGACGCCATCATCGCCGGTGGTGCCGAGGCTGGGATCGCCCCTCTCGCTGTCGCGGGCTTCAGTAGCGCCAAGGCCCTCACCAAGAATCCCGATCCCAAGACAGCGTGCCGTCCCTTCGACGCGATGCGCGACGGCTTCGTGATGGGTGAGGGCGCGGCCATCGTGGTGCTCGAGGAGCTCGAGCATGCCCAGGCGCGAGGCGCCCACATCTTTGCCGAGGTCATGGGCTACGGCAATACCTCGGATGCCTATCACATCACGAGTCCCGACCCAAAGGCCAGTGGCATCACCCGTGCCATCAGGCAGGCCATCGCCGAGGCAGGACTCGACGCCACCGAGGGCCTTTACATCAACGCGCACGGTACCTCGACCAAGCTCAATGACGCGTCCGAGACGCTGAGCTTCAAGCGAGCACTGGGCGAGGAGGCCGCACGTGCGGCACACATCTCCTCCACGAAGTCGATGACGGGCCACATGCTGGGCGCCGCTGGCGCGATAGAGGCCATCGCATGCATCAAGGCTCTTGAGGAGGGCGTCATCGCCCCCACGATTAACTACGTGCACCCCGATCCCGACTGCGACCTCGACTATACGCCCAATGAGGCTGCCTCCTTCGATGGCCTCTGGGCTCTCTCGACATCACTCGGCTTTGGCGGGCACAACGCTGCCCTGGCATTCAGGGCCTACGGAAAGTAGAGGTGAGTCGTTCACATGGAATTCGATAAGGTCAAAGAGTTGGCTACGCTACTTGAGAACAGCTCCCTCACCAAGCTGCGGCTTGAGGAGGATGGTACCGTCCTCGAGCTCGAGGCCGAGCCCCCGCAACAACTGGTGAGTGTGGCGGCCCCAGCTGTCGCCGCCCCCGCC
>ERZ773263.2078-NODE-2078-length-11265-cov-2.631222_pt1 | contig 11265 bp, 19 predicted proteins | sample MGYA00511076_ERZ773263 | MGnify/ENA primary metagenome ERZ773263 (study PRJEB29015, sample SAMEA2738155) | human oral metagenome | biome: human oral; feature: human-associated habitat; material: saliva | place: China | collected 2195 ... | reverse complement strand
CCAGCAATACCGCCTTGTTACAAGAAAACCGATTGTTCAGGATACGGAAAGTAAACAAGATGATAGCAACATGGATACTAAAAAAGAACAAGATGTAAACAGTTTGGATACAACTTGTATACAAGATGATGACAACGTGTATACCGAAGATAAGTTAAGTAAAGATAAGTTAAGTAAAGATAATAATATAAATAAATTGTCGAGTTCAGAGAACGTCGACTCCGAACCAAAACAAAAATCTCAAAAAATACCTTACAAAAAAATTATTGACTACCTAAACAGAAAGACTAATTCACATTATCGACCAACTTCTAAAGCTACAAGGCGACTAATTAAAGCTAGATACAACGAGGGCTTTATTGATATTGACTTTAAGACAGTTATCGACAAGAAGTGTGCTGAATGGCTACAAGATGGCAACATGGTTCAGTACTTAAGACCAGAAACACTTTTCGGGACTAAGTTTGAAGCATATCTAAATCAGCCAGACACAGGACCTATTCCACGAAGGAATTTTGGAAATAAGTCAGTTCGAAGGGCTACTGATTGGGGACAGGTTCAACAGCAAATTCAGAAACAAAATCCAGTATCGCATATATCACGAGAAGAACGTGACGCAATTTTTAGAGAGTACGGGAGGTAACCACCATGCAAAACAGAATTAAAGAATTAAGACAAGCTAAAGGCTTATCATTAAGAGATATGAGCGAAAAAATAAATATGTCATACATAACTATTAGCCAGTATGAACGGGGGAAGCGTGAGCCAAAACTAGAAACGTGGCAAAAGCTGGCTGATTTCTTTAGAGTTTTAGTACCTTACTTGCAAGGATATGTTGACGAGTATATCGAAATTAACGATTTGAACGATAAAGAACAAGAAGCATACGAACGTATCACGGATATGCTTAGTCAAGAATACCCACAAACTCGTCCAGAATTTAACTGGTCAAAAATTGGTCAATTGCTAATTAATTCAGACATTACGGAGGAATAGAAAATGGAAAACATTATTTACAAAGAGGAAGTATGCGGAAGAATTGCCGTAGTGAAAGAGATGGATATGCCTTTAGGTCACTATTACACGGGATATATTGAAATCTTGCATAAAGATCCATTTAGCTGGAGAAATCACGTTGAGATGGGCAAAGAATTATTTTTTGATTCGTGGGATGAATTTGGAGAGTTTCCTGGTGGTGTAACATTCGCTGGTTCTTTTCCAAATATTGAAAGAGCAGAAGGGTTTGTTGGGTTTGATACAGAACCATTTGCCCCAGGTGAATACACCAAAGAAGATTGCCTTGATATTTTGAAGAAGACAGCTAATATTCTTGCAATTAGAACTAGAGCAGCCCAAGAAGCTATTGCAAGTCAAAAAGTAGAAAATCTAGGCACTAAAGCTGATAAGAAGCCGAAGAATGTAGGGCTGTTGTTGGATACAGTTAACGATATAGCTAATGCTGTTGCATTTAACAAAACTGATGAAACAGACAAAGCAAACCAAAAACTTGAAAATGCTGGTCTTAAGTTGGTTGCATTTCTTGATAAAGAACTAAATGTTAGTCCGGAAGATGTTGCTATGTTTGCTATTTTAAAAACCATATTAAGCGAAGATGAGGACGATGAAGATGAATAATGAATTAATCAAAGTAACGGTCAAGAATGACCAGCAACTAGTTAGTGCTAGAGAGCTATATAAAGGACTAGGTATCAAGCGAAGATTTTCCGCTTGGTGGGAACAGAACAGCAATGACTTTAAAGAAAATAGTGATTTCCAACGTGTACTTATAAGTACACCTAGAGAAAACCGCGGTACAACGTGTACTTATAAGTACACCTAGAGAAAACCGCGGTAGCATTGAGCTTCAGGACTATGCACTCACAATTGATATGGCTAAGCAGCTGTGTCTTTTGAGCCGTACCTCAAAGGGCAAGGAATATCGAGAATACTTAATCGAAGTTGAAAAGAAGTGGAATAATCCGGACATGATTATGCAACGCGCCTTAACTATCGCTAACAATCGGGTGAAGTTGCTGGAAACTGAAAAGAGAGAACTAAAAGAAGCAAATGCTAAACAAGCAGCTAAGATTGCTAAAGATGCTGATGATGTAGTTTTTGCTAAGGCTATTAGATATAGCCATCATGCAATCCCTGTTGGCGAATTAGCTGAAATTCTAACTCAAAATGGCTTTGTAATTGGGAGAAATCAGCTATTCCAGTTGCTTAGAGAAGAAAAATATCTTTCAAGTTTTAATCATAGCTGGAATGTACCGATGACACAGATGGTTAAAAGAGGTCTATTTAGAATTACGCATAATTTGACCAAAGACGGCAGAGGATATTCTCAAACGTGGGTAACACCTAAAGGTCAGAAGCACATTATTAACAAAGCGCTAAGAGGAAAATTTGATGATACTTATCAAAAAGTTATGGTATCAACTTTGAACGTTTAGAAAGGACTAACACGATGAACGAAATTGAAAATATTAAAGCTGGTTTAACTTATCTTTTAGATATTAACGATTTGAAGAACAATGTAACGGTAACCGAAGATGGCAAGTCGCATTCTATGAATGTGAAAGATTTGAAAGAAGCAAATTATGATGTTCTTTTACAAATTGCTGAATTATTAGGTATGGATGTTAATAACTAGGAGAACAGAATGCTTGAAGAAAATCACGATTTAGAGAAAATCATCGAAGATGCTAAACAATATCGCTGGTACTCAGTTCCTGATATGTACATGGTTGAAATCTTAGACACGACAGGTCGTTCAGCTGGATTTGTTCAGTCAATCTTCATAGATAAGAAAGAAGCCAGTGAGGTTGCTAAGGTGCTTCATGGCGTGGTTAGAGAAGTAGTTGGAGGTTAAGCAAATGGAAGTTATAGATAAACGTAAAGACGAGAAAGAGGAAAAATGGGAAAAAGGAGATGTGATTTATTTTGAAAATTACGATCAAAACATTAAAGACTTTGGAATGATCGTACAAGAACCTATTTCAGGTAAATATTCAGTTGTATCGCTAAATGGAGTTCCGGGCTTACTCTCAGGAGATGGATATTTTAGCGATCAAGTAAATATTCAATACAAAGAAATTAACAGAATGATTGCATCATTTAAGGAAACATGGGACTGCGTTGAAAAAGTAAATGCTCATCTAGTTGTGGAGGATTAATTATGGAAATTGTAGATAAGACAAAAGATAAGCAAGAGGAAACTATGAGAGAAATTACTATTGATCAAACTAAAAAGATTATTTATGACTATGTGAGCAAGCTTGCTAAACAGCATAAGTTAGATCCTGAAAAAGATGTTTTCAATGTGGTTTTACCATTAGAAAATAATCAAGCAATTAGTTGCTATATTGGACCAGATGAGGATGGAGAAAGAGCAGTAGACTACACGGTTTATGGTCAAAACTATATTATGCCTAAACTGAAAAATACAGTATTGGATTTGTTTGATGATAAGTAAGATGCCTGATTGGATTTTTGTAGCAGCACTCTTAATCCTATTAGGAATATTAATTATGTATGTGGGGAGTTTATGAGAGTTAACTTTACGATTGAAGGACCGCCGATTGGTAAGGCAAGACCGAGAGTTACTAGAACGGTAACTTACACGCCAGCTAAGACTGCACGATATGAGGATTTAGTCAGGTATACAGCGATTAATAGTTTCAAAGGAATATTTGATAAAGATGAACCTTTAGACGTTAAGATCATGGCATATTTTGAAGTACCGAAGAGTTTAAGCAAGAAAAGTAAGGCTTTATGTTTAGCTAACCAAGAACTGCCAACTAAGAAGCCTGATGCTGATAACGTGGGCAAAATCATCATGGACGGCATGAACCCAAAGATGAGGCGTGATAAACGACTTCACAAAATGGTTGAAGTTATGAGAGGTGTTTATCATGACGACAAGCAAGTAACAACCTTGTTAGTCAAAAAAAGGTATGCCGAGCGTGCAAGAGTTGACGTGAGAATTAAGAGAGATATGGGTGATTAGAATGGAAAAGATTAAGGCAAGCGATCAAATTTGCTTTGTCAATTTGATATTTAAGAATGGCTGTACTGATTCTATTGCAGTTGCTAATAGTAAAGAACATCTGTGGGAACATATTGCAAAAAAGTTAGATAAATACGGAGGAGGAATAAAGAACGATATTTTAACTTTTAACGGAATTCATGGATATGGGTATGTAGATCTATCGACAGTAGCAAAAATTGAAATCTCTGAAATTGATAAAGGACCAATGGTATTAGTTAAGTCTAAATTGAACAAGGATTTAGAGCTATGAAGTATAGTGCCGAGTTAATCACTGTAGCAGGGATGTTGATCTGTTTAGGAGCTGTCGGATTTGTGGTATTTTGTCTATGAGCAATAATTTGAAGTATCAAAAAGGCAAGTGGTATCACGTACAAGAAGACGGTTCACTTAAGCCAGTAGATTATGACAAAGAAGTTGAAGAGTATTGCAAGAAATGGAGAGATAACTATGGCAATTGAGTTAAAGATTGGGGCTAGAGGAACGAGAGAAGATTTTGAAGACACATATACTAGAAGTTTCTTAGAAGATAACGGTCTGTTGAAATTTGATCCAAGAAAGTTTGCAGTTAACTGTGTATGGGGAGTTCATACTAAATACGGCTATATGTGTTCTTTCAGTTATGATGACATTTTGACATACATGGGCGATGGTGTCTGGGACTTAAGAGTAGCTGAAGAAACAAAAATAACTGATGAAGAGTTGAAGAGAGCATTATCAGAACCTGACAAGGAGATCTAGCAATGCAACTATACGGGCATGAAGTAAATCCTTATACGTATAAGGATTTTAAGACAGAACAACTTAAGAATTTTAGATCAATGCTTAAATCAAACATCAAGAATTTTGAAAATATTATAGAGCCAACAATCGAAGAAATGATTGACGAAGATAAAGCTGAGGAGCTGCTGCCTTTGATTGAGCATGAAATTAAAGTGAGGTCGAATGATGGACGAAACTAGGAACGATTTAGAAGTAGGCAATGAAACAGCAGTCATGATGTACTTGAACATCTTGAAGTATGCTAAGCACCATTGTCCCGAAGATGAAGATCCTTATGAGATCACTGACCGAATATTCACTGATATGTTTGCAGCGAATAAAGCAAGTAACTAAACAACTAGAAGACGAGAGGGAGTGTAAGTGTGTATCAGATTGACTTAGGATTACAGCCAAATTTAAAAGCTACAGCTAAAAGGGTGGATAAGTTCCTGACTATTAATTTTCAGAGCTATCTTAATTTAGCTGGCTTACACCGTAATCAGCTTACAAGCCCTCAATTATCATTTGCACCTGGATCAACGAACAAGAATGGCGTTGAGAAGAATTTCATTGACGAAGCACAAGACGATATTGATATTGCTGATCCTGCTAGAAAGGTCTGTGCAGCAATTTATCGGACAATGGATAATTGCACCGATACAGCATTAAAGCCTTACAGACGTATCTTGATTGGAACGTACATTGACCAGTTACGCATTGTTGATGTAGCAGCTACAGTTAATCTGTCGACTAGGTCAATTGATACTAAGAAGATTAATGCTCAGTGTGAGTTCGCTGATAGATGGCTTTACTGGAAAAGATACTTTGGTGTTGATGATTTACCCGACTTAAGAGTTTTCAGCCAAAAGGTCAAAACAGTATGGCCGGATAAGATTAAGATCCGGAAAAATTAGTCGTGCGTAAAGCTTGCGTAAACCTTGCGCACTGCTTGCGTTCATTTCATGATAAATTGTTATTGTCGAAAGATTAGACGTGGTGGTTACGATCTTTTGACTGCACCTCGACAGTACTACGTGCGGTACGTTCGAAAAAATCTCCTTTCGAAATTAATACAGAAGATCTTAATTTGTTTCGGTAAGTAACGAATTAAAGTAACCGTTCTTGGTAGACGTTAGCAGTTGTTCGATCCGACTGGCGGTTATAGCCTGATTAAACTCAGGCGATAAACATTCCTCTAAATGAATTTTTTGGTTTTGGCTTACAATTCTTTTATTTTTTACTTTTTCTTATTTACTTTTTTTATTTGATACAGGCAATCGGGTTCGACTCCTGTTTGCTTGATAACCTAGGCGGTAGTCCATTGTTGATTATTGTATATAATAGTTTGCCTAGGGAGATCCTATGCCATGACCCTCAACGGTTTCGAGGAGAGCGTGGGAAGAGCTGGGGCGTTGTTGGCTGGCCCGCAGCAGCAACTGCCGTGGGTAGAGTGGCACAATTTGGAATTTAGAAAGAAAAGAGGAATTTTCTTTCACAACTATGTAGCGGGGTTCAATTCCTCGCCTGCCCATTGCCTGTCGGAAAGCAGGCGTAAAAATAATATTATTCAGATCACGAATATATTTTGTTTGTCTGATTTTAATTTACAGAATTGCATCTGGTTTAGCTCTGTACCTAACAGAGCATTCTAGGACTATAGCCAAATTGGTAAGGCATCAGGTTTTGATCCTGTGTATTGTTGGTTCGAGCCCAGCTAGTCCTATAGATTAGTTCTCTATTTTTTACGACATTTTTGGATAGAGCTAATCTAAATATTTAGGTTGATTGCTTTTTAGCGGTTAGCGGTAAGGCGAGCAGTATAGCAAACGTGACTCCGTATTAAATCTAAAAGTGAGAAGCCACGGCAATCGTAAAAGCGAAGCTTAAGATAAGCAGCTTTCCTATTTTGGTAACTTAGCTCAAGGAGAGTAGAGCATTCTGCGCAGAAAAGCTGTTGGTTCGAATCCAACAGTTACCATAAGGTGGGATATCACGCCTGTGTCGGATGAGTGCGCGCTTTGAATTCGACAAAAAAACGGTATCTAGCTCAGCACATTGGGCGAAAATAACTTGTGCTTGGAGCGACCCTTGAACAAGGTCGATCGACGTTTTTATTAGTAGCAATGTAGCTTAATGGTAGAGCGGGCCTGATAAAGGCTGTTGGGGTGGTTCGATTCCACACTTTGCTATAGGCTGATAAATTAATTCAGTCTTTTCCTGATATTATTCATGAAGAAGGGTGTAACCTTCTTTTTTTATTGATAAAATTATTGTGAATAATATTAGGAGGGCACGTATGGAAAATAAAGATGCTATAAAACTAGTTAAATTTAAATCTTTAAATTTAGAGGATCCTTTTTTCGATTCATTGAGAGATGATTATGAAGGATTTAATGATTGGTTTAAAAGAAAAGCACTTTCTGATAGTAATGCTTATGTGTTATTTAAATCTGATGGTATGCTTCAAGCTTTTTATATTTGAAACAAGAAAGAGATGAAGATGCTACTATCTCTCCAAGTCTTCCTCAGTGTAATAAATTAAAAGTTGGTACTTTCAAGGTAGAGGCACATAGAACTTCTTTAGGCCAAAGATTTATGAATATTATTGTTCAAGCTTTAATTCAGTATCATTTTGATTTAACGTATGTGACTTTTTATCCAAAGCAAGTCCAATTAAAGAATTTATTTAAAAAATATGGATTTGAAAAATGGGGAATGAAAAATAATGAAGAGGTTTATTATAAGGATTTAAAAGTTAAAAATAATACATTTAAAGATTTTCCCCGTATTAATGAAAAAAGGTTAGTCAATAAATTTTTACTGGGAATTTATCCAAAATATCATACTGAATTATTTCCTGATTCTAAATTATGCAATGAAAAAGATTTTGTTAGAAAAGATATTTCGTTTTCAAACTCTATAATTAAGTGCTATTTAGGTGGTATGGAGGAAATGAGTAACTTTAAGCCTAATGATCTCATTGCAATATACAGGACAAAGGATAATTGGGCTGATAGTGCATTCTATAATTCAGTTGTAACATCAGTTTGTACAGTTATAGATACACGTAATATTAATGACTTTACCGATTTTTCGTCTTTCAAAAAATATGTAGGAAAAGAAACAATATTTTCTGAACAAGAACTTAAACGTTTCTACGAAACCAAAAGATATCCTTATATAGTAAAAATGCTTTATAATTTTCCTTTAAATAAGCGTATTACTAATGGTGAATTAAGAACTAAATTAAATATTGCTCTTGACTATTGGGGATGTGCTGAATTAAACAACAATCAATTTAATGCGATTTTAAAGTATGGTGGAATAAATGAAGATTTTATTATCAATTAAGCCTAAGTATGTAAGTAGTATCATGAATGGCACAAAAAAATTTGAATTTAGGAGAAAGATCTTTAAAAGAAAAGATGTAGATACTGTAGTTGTATATGCAACCCAGCCTATAGGAAAGGTTGTGGGAGAATTTGAAATAAAGCAAGTAATTTCAGATACTCCTAAGAGTGTATGGAATATGACAGCACAATATGCTGGTCTTGATAAATTAGATTTTTATAATTATTTTGAAGGATTAGATGAAGCATTTGCCATTCAAATTTCTAAAGTTACGCCTTATAAAAAACAACTAGATTTGAGTGAACTAGAAGATGGAAATTTAAGAGCTCCTCAGTCATTTATATATTTGAATGGATAAGTATATTATCAGCATCTAGTATTGGAGGTGATTAATATAAACAATATTAAATGGACAATAGTAGCTAGCATAGCTGCAGCTGTATCAGCATTTGCATCTTTAATTAGCATTATCATAAGTTACCATTGGAATAGAAAAACGTATAAGGCAAATGTTGAAATTGAGCCAAAATTAGAAGCGTTATATACTTTAAGAAAATTAATTCCAGATTATATTGCTGAAATAAATTATGTTACTTATTTATACTGTAAGGCTGCAGCTAATCAAAATGATGAAAGAAGAGCTAAGGAGAATATACTTCCAGACGGTGTAATTTGGGGTAATATTACTTTTGAAGATCACGATAGACAAATGGCAAAAACCAAACTCGTTCATGAACATTTAACAGCTATTCTTAGATTAGAAGGAGCTGCGTTACTATTAAAAGATGCTCAAGAGCTTTGGAATTGTCTAAGTTTAAGGAAAGAATATTATAAAGAAGTTACAAATGAATTCGTATCTAAAAAAGAAAAAGAATTCAATCATTTGTTAAATGAAACAAGTGATAAATTAAATAATGATTTTATAGAATACTATAAAAGTAAAATTGAACTTTATGAAAAAGGAAAGTCAGCATAAGCTGGCTTTTTATTTTACGTAAATTAAGGTGGTGGTGAAATGTTTTGGAATGGAAGTTAACCGCTAAACAGAGATTATTCTGTGATGAGTACATTAAGTCTGGAAATGCTAAAGATGCAGCAATTAAGGCGGGATATTCTCCAAGAACAGCGTATTCAATTGGTAATGAAAACCTGAATAAACCTGAACTTAAATCCTATATTGACGCTAAAATGGCTGAAATTGAGTCTCATAAAATTGCTGATGCCAAAGAGATATTAGAATTTTATACCAAGGTACTTCGAGATGAAGTTGTTGAAGAAGTTCCAATGTCTGCTGCCGATGATGTGGTTGTAATTAAAAAGAAGCCTTCTTTCAAGGACAAAATTACAGCTTCAAAAGAAATTATGAAGCGCTATCCATTAGTCGATCCTATTGAGAAACAAAAACTTCAAAAACTTATTGCTGATACTCGGATATCAGAAGCAAAAGCAACGGTAGCCGAACGTTTGGGTAGCGAAAGCAATGAACAACTTGATGAATTGATTAACAAACTTGTAGGAGAGGAGAATAAAGATGGGAATAGACGAGATCTTAACAAATAAGCAACAACAAGTTCTGAATTCATATTTACATGATGATTGGAAATTTCTCATTTTAACTGGTGCTTTTCGTGCAGGTAAGACAATCATGAATAATTATTTGTTCATTATGGAGCTTAAAAGAATAGCACGTCTATCAATTCAAAGAAAAGATCCACATCCGCAGTACATACTGGCAGGATATAGTTCTAATTCAATTTATACCAACGTTATCAGTGCAATTGAGTCGTATTTTGGTATCACAATGAAAACTGATCGACATGGTCATTACCATTTATTTGGAATTGATATAGTCCCATCTTATACTGGTTCAATCCGTGGTGTTGGTTTTATTCGTGGTATGACAAGCTATGGGGCATATGTAAATGAAGCTAGTTTAGCTACACATGATGTATTTCAAGAAATTTTGCAACGTTGCTCTATTGAAGGCGCACGCATTATTTGCGATACAAACCCAGATATACCGACGCATTGGCTTAAAACTGATTACATTGATAATCATGATCCAAAAGCACGTATAAAGTCATTTACGTTTACAATAGATGACAATACATTTCTTTCTAAAGATTATGTTGAGTCAATTAAGGCTGCTACTCCAAGAGGAATGTTTTATGACCGTGGTATTTTAGGTCAGTGGGTTACAGGTGACGGAATTGTCTACCAAGATTTCAATAAAGATACAATGGTAATTCCTAAAAATCGTGTTCCAGATGGTTTAGATTACTATGTTGGCGTTGACTGGGGTTATGAACACCCTAATCCGATCATCTTATTAGGCGATGATAAGGACGGTAACACTTACGTCTTGGAAGACTACACACAGAAGCACAAGTTCATTAATTACTGGGTTAAGGTTGCACAGAACTTACAGACAAGGTTCGGGCGCAATCTTATTTTTTATGCTGATTCGGCAAGACCTGATAACGTGAACGAGTTTCAATCCAACGGGCTGAACTGTATCAACGCAAATAAGAATGTGTTGCCCGGAATTGAATGCGTAGCAAGGAAAATGCGTGAGGGAAAGTTCTATGTGGTTGATACAGCGTCAAGTGGCTTACTTGATGAGATATATCAATATGCTTGGGACGAAAGTACAGGGCTCCCACTCAAAGAAAATGATGTAAGACACAACGACAGGCTAGACGCTATTAGATATGCAATTTATAGCAGAAACAAGAAGGGAGGTTTCATACCTTGGAATTAGACGCATTAAAGAAGTTAATACAAAACACTTCTACTAGTAGAAATGATCTAATCAATAATTACAAACAAGCAGTAAATTATTATGAGAATAAGACTGATATTACTACTAGAAACAACGGTAAAGCTAAGCTTAATAAGGAGGGCAAGAAAGATCCTTTAAGAAGTGCTGATAATCGTATTCCATCTAATTTTTACCAACTACTGGTAGACCAAGAAGCTGGTTATGTTGCTTCTGTCTTCCCTGATATTGATGTAGGAAAAGATGCCGATAACAAGAAAATTATTGATGTCTTAGGTGATGATCGTGCTTTGACGCTTAACGGCTTGTTAGTAGATAGTTCAAA
>ERZ773263.2076-NODE-2076-length-11269-cov-22.577760_pt1 | contig 11269 bp, 10 predicted proteins | sample MGYA00511076_ERZ773263 | MGnify/ENA primary metagenome ERZ773263 (study PRJEB29015, sample SAMEA2738155) | human oral metagenome | biome: human oral; feature: human-associated habitat; material: saliva | place: China | collected 2195 ... | reverse complement strand
CTACACCAGTACGTTTTTCCATGTTGTATTCCTCCTAAGAGTTTTAATTCTAATTTATGTAAGGATACGTTTTGTATCTATGCATAGTATAACATTTACATTACCATAAGTAAACTAAAAAATTCGATATAGTGTTTTTAAGGGAATAAATAGTATATTATTGGCTTCACAATCAAGAAAATATCTTATAACTACATTATATACGTATAGGTGTATTAAGATATATGAAAAAAATGTGTATACTATAAGGAGTATATTTAAATAATGATAATCCTGTAATATAGAAATTTAACTGAGAGGTCCTATGAAACCTATAGAGCTATTTATGCAGTTTTTCCGCCGAGAAGGCTGGGTGTATGCCATCGGATTAACTATGCTAATTGCTATTGATATAGCATTTTTATTTGTTCCACAATTCATTGGTAATGCCATCGATACACTAAGTCAAAATAAAGAGGGCTTAGTCAATTATATTATTTACTTTATTTTATTATTTATTATTATAACGATTCTAAAAGTTATTTCGCGACGCACCTTACTTGGTTCCATCCGTCGTATGGAGTACCTTTTTCGTGAAATTTTGTGTAGAAAAGCATTACAAATAAAAACAACATACTATGAGGCAAATGGACCTGGTAAAGTTATGGCGTTGATGACAAATGATGTTACATCTCTTCGTGTAGCGTTAGGTTTAGGTGTTATGATCGTGGTGGATATTATATTTTATTCCATTGTAGGATCTATTATTTTAATACAAAAAATAGATGGTCTATTAGCTTTTAAAATCATGACACCTGTATTCTTCATCATTGTTGCAATATTTGTGTTGGGCAGAAAATTACGTGCTAAACAGCGTAGTGCTCAAGCTACTTATAGTGATATGACAGAATTTGGGCAAGAATTATTCCAAGGTATAGATGTAATTAGAGCCTTTAATCGAGAACGTATTATTTCTGACTCTTTTGAAAAAATAAATAAATTGAACTATAAGAAAAATATGGAGGTTGCCTTACTAGACTCTGTACTAACACCGTTAACGAGAATTGCTCCTTTTATTTGTATTAGTATCAGTATTTTTATATGTGGTCACCTAGCTGTAGATGGTCAAATGTCTATAGGTGAATTTGTAACTATCAACTCATTCATTATGCTAATCGTAGGACCTTTAATTGGCTTTGGTGGACTCATTTCGATTGTACAAAAAGGCTTGGCATCTTTAGATCGTATTACCGATTTCTTACGACTACCAATAGAGTCAATTGATGACTCAACTGAAGTATTACCACTTGAGGATATTAATATACGATATTTAGATTTTAATTATGAAAATTCTAAAGGTCATGCATTGTCTCAAGTATCTACAACTATTCGTAAAGGCTCTTTTATAGGCATTGTTGGTAAACCTGGTTCTGGTAAAAGTACGCTTTTTAAATTACTCATTGGTTTGCAACAAAGCCCCGCTAAAGCTATTTATTTTGGGAACCAAGATATTTCAGATATACCTTTATCTAAGCTTCGAAATTCAATAGCTTATGTACCAACTCAATCTTACTTATTGAGTACTACTATTGAAGATAATATTAAATTTGGTAAAGAATTACCTATGCATGAATCTGTAGAGGTGGCTGCTAAAAAAGCCGACCTATATAGAGATTTAGGTAATCTATTAGATAATGACTTACATACTCTTGCAGAAGAAGGACATGATTTATCTGGTGGTCAAAAGCAACGTATTAGTATGGCTCGAGGCTTTTATAAAAATGCACCATATTTATTATTAGATGATTGTTTCTCAGCTTTAGATGTAGTAACAGTAAATACTATTTTAGAGACATTACATATGGCAAATACACAAACTATATTATGTATTTCACAACGATTAGAGGTTATTGAAAAAGCTGATAAAATTATTGTCTTTGATGAAGGTCATATAGTTGAAGAGGGGACACATAAGGAATTATTAAATCTGAATGGTTTATATAAAACACTCTACGAAGCACAGAAAGGAGAGGCTCAAAATGAAAACGCATAAAGAAAGAAACGATTGGGCTTTATTCTCCTATATAACTGCATATATTAAACCCTATTTAGGAATCCTATTAGTCGCCACAATCGCTCTAGCTGGAAATCTTATCCTTTTGTTGTTTAGACCATATATTACAAAACAAGTAATCGATCTAGGGTTTGCCACAAATGATATTAATGTTATTGAATATTATGCTGTTTTATATGGCCTTACTATCATTGGTAGTGTGTTCTTTATTTTCATAGAAAACTATTTTTTAAAAAGCTTTGGGCAAAAGATCATTTATAATATTCGCCATATTGTGTTCAAAAAAATTCTACATAAACCACATGATGAATTTTATAAATTACCTATTGGTAATTGGGTGACTCGAATTACCAATGATGTAGAATCACTGCGCACCTTATATACAGACGTATTATTGAATTTAGCTAGTAGTGGATTAATGATCATCGGTATATTAGCTTTTATGTACGCTATTAATATACCATTAGCCATTATTATGACAATTTTAGTGCCTATCATGGGGGGCATTATTTGGGTATATCAAAAGTTCTCTAGAAAGGCTTTTCGTCAAGTAAGACGATCCGTAGCAGCGTCAAATGCGAGTATTAAGGAACTACTTAATTATATTGTTATTGTAAAGTCCTATGGTGGAGAAAAGGCTATAGAAGATAGATATGAAACTGTTAATAAAGGTTTTTTAGAAGCCGGTCTTTTTGAAGTAACAACATTTTCTATTTTTAGACCTCTCGTAGATGGTCTATTCTTTGTGGCATTAATCGTTATTTTTACTACTACAAATCTTATTGATTCAGTTGCTGATGCAGGTACAGTCTTTGCCTTTATTCAGTATATGGATAGATTTTTCCAACCATTAAAAGATATTGCTGATAAGTATAATTCATTACAAAGTGCATTAGCAGGTGCTGAACGTTTAGTTCCTTTACTAGAAGAAAAAGATAGAAAAATAGCTGACGAAGTTCCAAAGGAACTGATTCCTGTAGAATCAATTGAATTTGATCATGTTTGGTTTTCCTATGAAAATAACGATGTCTATGCATTACAAGATTTCACCTTACATATTAAAGCTGGCGATTTTACCGGTATTGTAGGTCCATCTGGTAGTGGTAAGTCGACATTATTGTCCTTACTAATGGGTATCTATAAACCTACAAAGGGTTCTATCTACATTAATGGTATTGATATTTCAAAATATGATAGTTCTGTACTTCGTCATTTAATGGGCTATGTATTCCAACAGGCTTACCTATTTAAAGGTTCCATTAAAGATAATCTTACACTTTTTGATAACTCTATATGTCATGATGAAATGGTAAAAGCTGCTAAACAAGTAAATTTAGATGCCATGATTGAACAATTACCTGAAGGTTACAATACACCTGTAGGATACTTAGGTTCACTATTATCTGATGGACAAAAGCAACTCTTAGCTTTTGGACGTACATTAATAAGAAATACGCCTATTCTTTTATTAGATGAAGCAACTGCGAATATTGATAGCCATACAGAAAAACAAATACAAGCCAGTATTGAAAATATCCGTGGTACTAAAACTATTGTAAGCATTGCTCATCGACTCTCCACGGTACAGGATGCTAATAAAATAGTGTATATGGAATATGGTAAAATAATAGAAAGTGGATCTTTTGAAGAACTTATCAATTCAAAAGGTGCCTTTTATCATCTCTGGAGTAATCAACAAAGCGGGAGTTAGCATGGAATTTATCCAATCTAAAGATAATAAGACTATTAAGCATATAGTTTCTCTAGGACAACGCAAAAATCGTAGTAAATATAGTGAATACATTGTAGAAGGGATTCGTTCCATTCGCGATATTTCAACTATGGGAGTAATAAAAACAATTATTATTCGTGAATCTAAATCGCAAGATAAAAATGTGTTAGATTTATTAGCATTAGAGTCTATTCAATCTGTACCTACGTATATTGTTCAAGATCCTGTATTTGATAAAGTAGATAATACTGTAAATGGTCAAGGTGTTGTCGCCATAGTAGCCAAGCCAAAACATGATATTGATTCTGTTTCTATTGAAGATGGTTTATATATTACATTAGATGGTGTTCAAGATCCTGGTAATCTAGGCACCATTATTAGAACTGCTGTTGCAGCAGGTGTAAAAGGTATATTTTTGATGAAAGGTACTGTGGATCCTTTTAATGATAAGACGGTACGTAGTACAATGAGTGCTTTACATAAAATACCAGTTTATGAAGATGTTACATTATCTATGCTTAATGATCTTATTGCAGAATCTAATATGTCTACCTATGTAACTGCCCTAGATAATTCAAAACCATACCATATGGTGGCCTATGATAAACGAAGTATGTTGATTTTAGGCAATGAAGGGAATGGTGTAACACCAGAGGTTATGAATCTATGTAAACACCGTATCATGATTCCTATGTATGGGGATATAGAATCCTTAAATGTGAGTGTGGCAGCGGCTCTATGTATGTATAAGGCACAAGAACAATTGATGAGCTAATCAAAATGCCTTAGATTATCATTACATATTTATGAGAAAAATTTATAAGTATATCGAAAGTCCTCTACTAGTATACAAGTAGAGGGCTTTTGTATTGATTTTATAGTTCTGTATTTGGTACAATAACATATATCCTTTGTGGGAGAACAAAGTTCTCCCCTTTTTTAATGAAAAGGAAGAAAACTATGTCCAAATTAATAGTAAATGCCGATGATTTTGGTCTTCATAGTGCAGTTAATGCTGCAGTCATTGATGGTCATCGTACAGGTATCATTACGAGTACCTCTCTATTAGCGGGAGGTGAAGCTTTTACAGAAGCTGTAAGTATGGCAAAAAATAACCCTAAGTTGGGCATTGGTGTTCATATTGCCTTAGTAGGTGGACTTAAACCAGTATGTAATCCAGCTGAAGTTCCATCGCTGCTGACCTCTGAAGGCGTATTTCCAGAAACATATATAGATTTTATGAAGCGAATTTATACTGGAAAGATTAATTATAGTGAATTGCGCAAAGAAATTCACGCTCAAATGGAACGTCTTATGGAGTCTGGTTTGCACGTAACGCATATCGACGGTCATCAACATATGCATGTATTACCGACGGTACTACCAATCGTAATAGAGCAAGCTAAACAGTATGGTATTAATGCTATACGCATTCCAGATGAGTCTTCTTTATTTGTCAATTATATGTACTCTCCGGTGCGATTGTTAGGTAAGGTGGGATTATCCACTGTGGCTGCAAAAGCACGTCCTACAATACGTGATAATGGCATGTATTCCACACAATATTTTTGGGGTATGGTAAATGGGGGACACATTAACCAAAAAACGTTAATGGGTATATTAAAATCCGTATCTAAAAAATCCGGTACTCATGAATTGATGATTCATCCAGGTTTAAATAATACGCTTCTTGGAAATCAATATAAATGGGGCTATCATTGGAAAGATGAATTACAAGCTGTATGTTCAAACCATACGCATTTATATATTAGACAACATAATATTGAGCTAATTAATTATGGAGATTTGATATGAGTAAAATGATGAAGAGAGGCATTTTTATGTTTCTCTTACTATTGGCTGTGTCAATTGGTATCATTTACTACACTATTGATCTAGATGCATTAAAAACAATTTCATCATTTAATAGTATTTCTTTATTATTGGCTTTAGTGGCCTTAATAGCAGGCATGTATTTTGATGGTTTACGGTTACAAAGACTCGTAAAAATCGGAGGATATAAGTTATCTATAAAGGCTGTACTTCGTGTAATCTTTAGTAATTATTTCATGGCTATGTTAACCCCAGGTGCTAGTGGAGGGGCTGTTGCTCAAGTATTAGTATTACGGAGTTATGGTGTGCCAATATCTAAAGGAACTCCTATTGTGTTAATACGTACCGTATTTTCTATTATGTTCCTTGTTATTATGTTACCCTTCGTATTCTTAAGAGATGCTATTGAAATTCCATATATTTCAAGAGATATGCTATTAATTTTTGCAGTACTATCGGTCATTGTAATACTGGTAGGTACTTATATCTTACAAACCAAATATATGCGTCAATTTGTATATAACTTAGCGCAACGGTTTAAAGCACATAAAACGAAAGATTGGCTTTCTAAATTAGAAACGTTAAATCAAGGTTTAGGATTACTATATAAACAACCAATTCAATCGTTTATTGTATTTATTGAATCTGGGTTGAGTCTATTATGCTTATACTGTATTGCGCCAGCATTAATGTATGCTTTTACACCAGATATTCCGATCATTGATATATTAGATCGAATGATTCTATTGAATCTTATTTTATATTTTGCACCAACACCAGGGGGAACAGGGATTGCAGAAGGACTATTTGTAGTATTGTTTAGTACCTTTGTCCCTAATGGAACGGTTGGTATTGTTGCTGTAGCATGGCGCGTTATGGCAGAGTATTTGCCATTTTTTGTCGGCATGTATGCGGTGTTAACATTATATGGGCGTCAATTTGTAGCCCAAGAAACTTCAACAGAACAATAAGGGAGTGTGTGTTCTATGACTAAACCAAAAAAAGATAAGTTTTATCTGGTGCAAGAAGATATTTTACCAGAAGCGATAAAAAAGACGATTAAGGTAAAAGAAATTTTGAAACTAGGTGAGGTTAAAACTATTAACGAAGCAGTGGAAAAGATGGATTTGAGTCGTTCTGCATACTATAAGTATAAAGACTATGTATTCCCATTTTTTGAAATTGCTCAAGGTAAAATTGTAAGCATTTATGTTTCAATGTCTAATGAATCAGGTATGTTATCTAGTGTGTTAAAAGCAATTGCAGAACGCAATGGTAGTATACTGACTATCAATCAAGACATTCCACTACAAGGTATAGCTAATAGCAGCATTTCCTTTGAAACTAAAGACTTACAAGGTTCATTAGAAGATTTATTATTAGATATTCGCTCTATGAAGGGCATTATTAAAGTAGAAATTTTAGGCCAAGCATAGGCTAATTAAGAGAGTAGGACAATTATGACCACTATAAAAATTGCGTTATTAGGTTTTGGTACTGTTGCACAAGGTACATTTAATTTATTGCAAGATAATGCTGAGTTAATTAGAAATCGTACAGGTGTTAATGTTGAAATTTCTAAAATCTTTGTACGTAATCCTGATAAATATAGCGATATTACATTGCCTGAAACAGCTCAATATGTAACAGATATTGATGAAGTACTAAAAGATGATTCCATTCAAATGGTTGTGGAATTAATGGGTGGTACAACCTTTGCTAAAGATTGTGTAGAAGGCGCTTTAAAGGCTAAAAAAAATGTAGTAACTGCAAATAAAGATTTGTTAGCAGAATCCGGCCCATATCTATTAGACTTAGCAAGCAAAAACGGCGTAGATTTACGCTTTGAAGCATCTGTATTAGGTGGGATTCCAATTATCCGTACATTATATGAGTCCTTAGCTGGCAACCGTATTACTGAGCTCATCGGTATTATGAATGGTACTACAAACTTTATTTTAACTAAAATGTCTGAAGAAGGTTTAAGCTATCAAGACGTACTAAAGGAAGCGCAAGATCTTGGTTATGCTGAGGCCGATCCTACAGCAGACGTTGAAGGTCTAGATGCGGCTCGTAAACTTGCTATCCTTGCATCTATTAGTTTCAATCGTCGCATTTTCTTTGAAGATGTATCCGTAGAAGGTATTACTTGCATTGATACGGAAGATATTAAATTCGGTAAAGAATTTGGTTATAACATCAAGCTATTAGGTATTGCAAAAGAAACTAGTCAAGGTTTATCTCTAAATGTATACCCAGCATTTATTCCTACCACACATCCTTTAGCATCTGTTCGCGGTTCTTATAATGCGATTTATGTAAAAGGTAATGGTATTGATGATGTAATGCTATACGGTCGTGGTGCTGGTAGCTTACCTACAGGTAGCTCTGTAGTATCCGATATTATGGAAGTGGCTAAAAATGTTTCATACAACGAAACAGGTCGTTTGAAACCATTCTATTATGACCAAAAGAATATTTACGCTCCTGGTAAGATTCAATCTAGCTATTACTTACGTTTGGAAGTAGATAATAAAACAGGTGTATTAGCTAAAATTTCTGCCAAATTAGCAGAACAAAAGATTTCTGTTTTATCCATCGTTCAAAGAAATATGGATCCAGAAACGGCTGTATTAGCGATTGTAACATCTAAATGTCCTAGATCTTATATTTTAAATCTTATCGATTCCTTTAACAGCTTACGTTCCGTTAAGTCTGTTAATAGTGTAATTCGTATTATGGAAGCTTAAACTATGAACACTGTTCGCGTACAAGTACCAGCTACTAGTGCTAATTGTGGACCTGGTTTTGATTGCTTAGGTTTGGCACTCAATCTATACAATATTTTTAGCTTTACACCTGATGTAAAAGCTACTGAATACACCTATACTTTTGAAGGTTTTGGCGCAGACATTTTACGTGCTGAAGATCCTAAAAAAAATCTTATTGGCTTTGCAATGGATCAAGTTTTTGCTACTGTGCAAGAACCAATTCAATATGGACATATTACGTCTGAAACTTTAATTCCTCCATCTCGTGGGCTCGGTAGTAGTAGTACAGCAATTGTAGGCGGCTTATTATTGGCTAACGCGTTAGTTAAACATCCACTTTCAAAAGAGGAATTATTAGTCATTGCAAACCGTATGGAAGGTCATCCAGATAATGTAGCACCTGCTATTTTCGGTAATTTATGCTGTGCTACAGGCTTAAAAACAAAGGTATTAAATACAGTTATCTCTGTTCCATCTGAATTGCATTTTGCCGTAGTCGTACCTGAGGTTATGGTTTCTACAGAATACGCTCGTTCTGTTTTGCCTAATCATGTACCATTTAAAGAGGCTGTGCAAAATGTGAGCCATGCATCTTTATTTGTAACTAGTTTGATTACACATCAATTAAGCAATTTATCTGTTGCATTAGATGATAATTTACATGTTCCATATAGAAAAACATTGATACCACATTGTGATGCAGCTTTTGAAGCAGCTAAAGCTGCTGGTGCATATGGTGCAACTATTAGTGGATCTGGTTCCACTCTAATTGCCTATGTAGATAAAGCCCACGTACAAGCTGTGGCAGATGCTATGGGTGCTGTATTTACATCTAATGGAATTGAAAATAGAACATATTGCTTAGAAGCCGATAGTAAAGGAGCATCAATTATTTAGTTTGTGGTATAATTATAGTGTTAGGCATAGTCCATAACTATAATTGGAGGAAACTATGAACAATATAAAAACAACGCTTTTATTAGCGACTTTGACGGCCATTTTAGTGGTCTTAGGTGATATGATTGGCGGTAGAAGTGGTATGATGATTATGTTCGTTATATCCATGGGCATGAATTTTATGTCCTATTGGTATAGCGACAAAATCGTTTTAGCACAATATGATGCACAACAAGTTACTGCACAATCTAACCCTAAATTATATGGCATGGTAGAACGTTTGGCTAAGAATGGTAAATTACCAATGCCAAAAGTGTATATCATTCCAAGTGATGTACCTAATGCATTTGCAACAGGCAGAAATCCGAGTCATGCAGCAGTTGCTGTTACAGAAGGTATTCAACGACTATTAACAGATGACGAGCTAGAAGGTGTTCTAGGACATGAATTAACTCATGTTAAGAATCGTGATACATTGATTAGTACTATTGCTGCCATGATGGCAGGCGCAATTTCCATGATTGCAAATGTACTTCAATTCTCAGCAATTTTTGGTCGTTCTGATGATCGAGAAGGCTCTAATCCTTTAGCTCTTATAGGTGTAATTATTATTGCACCTATCGCAGCAGCTCTTATTCAGATGAGTATCTCTCGAGCTCGTGAGTTCTTAGCTGATGAAGGGGGCGGAGAGATGTGCCGCAATCCTTTAGCGTTGGCATCTGCCCTTGCAAAAATTGATTACTATTCAAAACATGGTGCATTGCCAAATGCAAGTAATGCAACAGCCCATATGTTTATCATTAACCCTATGGTTGGTATTGGTGAAAGCTTGAGCAATCTTTTTAGTACACATCCTCGTACAGAGGAACGTATTGCAAAATTGAAACAACAAGCAATGAATCCTAAATATAAAGAGAAAGCATTATTTTAATTAATATCTACAGGAGGATATCATGCAAGAAACATTAGTTTTAATAAAACCAGATGCAGTTAAGCGTCAATTAAGTGGTGAAATTATTAGCCGTTATGAACGTAAAGGTCTTGTCATTAAAGCGTTAAAACTTTTACAAGTACCTTGTGAACTAGCGGAAGAGCATTATGCTGAGCACAAAGAAAAACCATTCTTCGGTGAATTAGTTGATTTCATCACATCTGGTCCAGTTCTTGCTTTCGTATTGGCCGGAGATAATGCCATCGTATCCGTACGTGCTTTAAACGGTGCCACAAATCCTGTAGATGCTGCCCCTGGTAGTATTCGTGGTGACTATGCCCTAACAATGGATGCTAACGTAGTACATGCGTCTGATTCTCCGGAGGCTGCTGCTCGTGAAATTCATCTTTGGTTCCCAGAATATAAATAATCTCAAGGTTGAGAACATATAGCTTTTCATTCTACATTTATGTATTTCTATAGGAGGTAATACATATGGCAAGTAGTGTTTACACAAAAACAGGCGATGCTGGTACAACTGGTTTATATACCGGTGAACGAGTACCTAAATCCTCATTACGCGTAGAAGCTTATGGTACAATCGATGAATTACAAGCTTTTTTAGGCTTGGCTCGTTCCTATGCTGAAAATGCACGAGTTTCTACTGAATTATATGATATTGAGCGCAACTTATGGACTTTAATGGCAGATATTGCTAGTTTAAATGCGGCGCCAGTCATTACAGAGCAACATGTTAAACATTTAGAAAAGGTTATTGATCGCTTTGACGAAAAGCTTGAACCATTATCTAATTTTGTGATTCCTGGTGAAAAACAATCTTCAGCTTATTTACATGTAGCGAGAACGATTACTCGACGTGCTGAACGTGCTTTATGGCGTGTATTAGATGCTGGTGAAAGCGTTCACGAATCTAATTTAAAATATTTAAACCGTCTATCCGACCTTTGCTTTATTATGTGTCGCGTAGAAGAGGAAATTGGAGCTGAATAAACAAAAAAAGCTATGTATTTTACATAGCTTTTTGCTCGTTA
>ERZ773263.2070-NODE-2070-length-11284-cov-3.417490_pt1 | contig 11284 bp, 9 predicted proteins | sample MGYA00511076_ERZ773263 | MGnify/ENA primary metagenome ERZ773263 (study PRJEB29015, sample SAMEA2738155) | human oral metagenome | biome: human oral; feature: human-associated habitat; material: saliva | place: China | collected 2195 ... | reverse complement strand
CATGCGGCCTCGGGGCATGCCGAAGGACGGGTTACATCCTGTTACTTCCTGGTGATCTTGTAGTAGAGCGGGGTGCTATTCCAGCCGAACTCCACGTTGCTCACGTTCTCGGAGTATCCACCAGTTGCGTTGGAGTACCACAGTGGAATAGCCGGAAGATCCTTAAACAGCGTCTCCTGGGACTGGTTGTAGAGGGCATTGGATTCCTCAGAAGTCTTTGCGCCTGCGGCTTCCTTCAACTTGGCATCAAAGTCAGGGTTGGAGTAGTCACCATCGTTGCTGCTGCCGCCTGTGCCATAGAGCGGGACGAGGAAATTACCCAAACCGGGGTAGTCGCCTATCCATCCAGAACGGAAGGCACCGCTGATGGTGCGGTTGGTGATGTCGTCCCGCAAGGACTTGAAGTCCGGGTAGGGGTTACCAACGGCCTCAATGCCCAGAGTGTTCTTGATGGAGTTTGTCACAGCATCGACCCAGCCCTGGTGCCCACCGTCGGCGTTGTAGGCGATGCTGAATTCACCGGTGAAGGGGGACATTTCGTCGGCCTTGGCCCACAATTCTTTGGCCTTCTCGGGGTTGTAGGCGAGAACATCGTTGCCTGCAATGTCGGAGGAGTAGCCTTCCGCGACAGGAGCGGTGAAGTCTTTTGCTGGAACACGAGTTTTGTTAAAGATCTTCTCGGTCACTTCCTCGCGGTTGATGGCCAGCGAGAGCGCCTGGCGACGGAGTTTTCCTTCCTCACCGCTGAAGTGTTCCAGCTTCTGTGGAATGGTGAAGCTTTGGAAATAGGCTACGGACTTGTTGACGGCGCGGTCACCCAATTCCTGTTGGAAGCTCGTCATGGCGGAGTCCGGAACCGTATCCAGCACGTCGAGCTGGCCCGCGAGGAGGTCAGCGTAGGCGGGGTCGAGCTGGGGATAGAAGACGAACTTCACGCCCTCGTTTTGGGCCTTGCGGTCGCCCTTGTAGGCGTCATTGGGAACGATGGTGGCGCTTTCGTTGTGGGACCACTCTTGCAGCTTGTAAGGGCCGCTACTCACGGGCTTTTCGCCGTAGGCATCCATGTCATCAAAAGCGGAATCGGGAAGCGGGAAGAAGGCTTGGTAACCAAGGCGATTCGGGAAGTCAGCTTCCGGCTGGTTCAGCTCCACCGTAAATGTTTTGTCGTCAACAACCTTCAAACCTTCCATGGGTTTTCCGGATTCATATCCCTGAACGGATTCGAAGTAGGAGGATCCAAGCTGATCATGTTCCACGACATAGTTCCATGCCTTGACAAAGTTATCAGCTTTGATGGGGGTGCCGTCGGAGAAGGACATGCCGTCTTTGAGGGTGATGCGGTAGGTTTTTTCGCCCTCAAGCTCAATGGATTCAGCGAGGTCGTTCTTGGCTTTACCCTCTGCGTCGTAGTACATCAGACCAGAGTTGATCATTTCGATGATGCGACCACCACCGTTTTCATTGGTATCACCGGGAAGAAGAGGATGCTGGGGTTCGGTGCTGTTGACAACGATATAGTTCCCGTCGCCGCCGCTGCCTCCCGAGCCAGAGGAGCAGGCAGCCATTCCGACTGCGAGCGCTGCCGCTGTAAGTACAGCGATTGTTTTCTTAAGCGTCATGAAGACCTCCAGTGTCTGCGAACGACAAGGCGGGCAGCGAGGGAGCCAACCCGGTTTCGTTATTGGATATCTTAACTGTGAGGAACATCAAAAAAAGAAACAGGGTTGATACATGTTACAAAAATATGTTCACCACTCCCCCCTGCCAGTCCCGTGAACTGCTAAAACGGGCGTTATGTCGAAATCGCCACACTAACCCCGTTTCCCACGCAATCGAGGAAACACGACGTCCCTACTCAGTGGTGCTAACTTTGGACTTGTTGACGAGACATCACACCAGCATGCTTCATCAATTTCCGCCCGCACACTGGGCAAATGATCAAGAGTCCCGCTCCAGATAAACACGTCACAACACACGGTGGCACCTGGTTCGTTCGCCGCTGGCGCTGTTAGTGTATCCAGATACGTGAGTTCACTCAGCGGCAGTTCAAGCCCAATTTCCTCGAAAATCTCCCGCGCGGCTGTCTGGATAGGCTCCTCCCCTGGCTCAATTTTACCCCCGGGCAGCATCAATGCAGTGGTCCCACGTTTTCGAACGCTCAGAATTTTCCCATGTGGGTTTTCAATAACCACCGCAGCTATCCGTATGACAGTCATGGTATTTCACCCTAGTTCATAATCCACGGGCAGCTGCTCACTACGTGCATCCTCCTGCGCCGCCCACACGTCCCACCAGTTGGCGAAAGCTGGGTCCCGCGTCAAAGCACGTTGTTTACGCGTCTGGGCATCCAGGTGAAGTCGAATGCTCACTACCTTGCCACGTTTCTGCGCCGCGCGTATCGACGCCTCGCTGACCGCACCCACCCCCTCTACAATCCTCGGCCGCTCAGGATCCAGGTTTACCCACCCACCAGGCGTGTTGGTCTCCCAGTCCCAGCGCCGATAACCGGGACGCGTGGGATGAAGAACATCGCGGGCGACTATACTCATGGCATCGTTCAAGCCCCACCAACCAGGATAGAAATCATCAAGATGGATAACCTCATGGCCGGTGAGCCTGGCAAGTGCCGCAGCGAACGTGGTTTTGCCAGAGCCGGAGCGGCCGTCGATAAGTACCGTGCGGGCATCGGCGCAGGCATGGGCAATAGTGTGCAGGTGGTCCATTACGCCCCCAGAAACCGGAAGGTTCCGGCGTAGACGGCAACGGCGATGGCGGCGGTGGAGATGAGTGCTGCGATTATCAGCACCACCGCGTCCCGCCAGCCGATCGTGGATGTGCGGCCCCATGTGCGTAGACCCGGCGCGCCGAATCCCCGGGCTTCCATGGCTGTGGCGAGCTTCGTACCGCGTCGCAGTGCCACAACGAGCAGGCTGAAGGACATGGTGGCGGCGTGGCGGATGCGGGAGGTGTCGGCAACGCCCCGCGCGCGGCGTGCTCTGCCGAGGGATGCCCAGTCCCTGCGAAAGAGTCCAAGGAGGCGGACACCTGCGACAGCCCCAATGACAAAGCGTGCTGGAAATCGGAGGACTTGGGCAAGGCCGTCGCCAAAGTCGGTGGGGTCCACACGCGCGGTGAGCGCCACCACCGGCAGGCCGATGGCCAGAACACGTACCATAATCGCCAACGCGAGCTGGAGGGAGTTATCGGTGATGTGTGCGAAGAGGAAGCTGACGTATTCGGTTCCTTCTGGGCGTCCGTAGAGCGCCATCGACAGTCCCGAGATGGGCGCGGCGGCGAGAATGGGCCAACTGCGGCGGATGAGCTGTAACCACGGCATCCCCGCGAGGGGCGCGAGCAGAATAGTTGCTGTAAGTGCCACGGCGGCGGAGACCACATCGACGCTCACCAGCAGCGGCGTGGCCAGGAGAAGGACCGCGCCAATCCTGGTGACGGGATTGATGGCGTCCATGAAGCTGGTCATTTAACGCACCTCAATGTGGTGTTGGCCCATGAGGGCGATGAAGAGCTCGTCGTGGGTGATGGCGGCGAGGGTAATGCCCTCCTCACGCAGCCCGCGAAGGAGACGCACGAGTTCAATGAAGGTTCGACGGTCCTGACCGAACGTGGGTTCGTCCATGATGATGACACTGGGCGCACACACCAGGGCGGTTGCCACCGACAACCTGCGCTTCTGCCCACCGGACAGCGAGAAAGGGTGCGCCTCGGCGAGATGGTCAAGGCGCAGCATGTGAAGCAATTCATCGACGCGTTCCAGGTCTGCGGTGGTGGGCGTGCGACGCTTGCGGAACCAACCCCTACCCCTGCCACCTGTGCCGTCGCGCAACGTGGCACCGATGAGCAGTTCCTCCCGGACAGTGCGCGCAAGGAACTGGTGCTCGGGGTTTTGGAAGATACACCCGATGCGGCTGGCCAGCTCTTCCGATGTCCACCCGCCAGGGTTGGTACCAAGTCCGCGCACAACAGTAGCGTCGGCCTCAACGGTGCCCGCAATCGGGTTCAGCAACCCGGCGAGAGTAAGACCAAGGGTGGTTTTACCCGCGCCGTTGGGTCCAGTGATCACCGTGGAGCAGCCGAGGGGAAGGTGCAACGTGCGGGGCTTGCCAACAGGGGTGTGGGAGTCCCAGCCAACGCTCAATTGTGTTGCTTGGAGAGCAGGTTGTGCATCCCCAACCCCAGGCAGCGGTTCAATAGGAACATCCATGCCGGGCACCCACACACCCACATCGGCCAGACGTTGCCCATAGTGTTCCAACACGTGGTGAGGCGGACCGTCGGCAATGATGCCCCGCTCAGCGGTGCCGAGAACCACAAGCCGATCCACCACGTCACACCACGTGTCCACGCGATGTTCCACCACAATCAGCGTGGCGCCCGTCTCCGCCGCGACCTGGGCGACGGCATCGCGGACGTCCCGCACGCCAGCCGGGTCAAGGTTCGCCGTGGGTTCATCAAGCACAATCACTCGCGCCCCCATGGCGATCACGCCAGCGAGGGCCAAGCGTTGCTTCTGCCCACCGGAGAGGTGTTCCGTGGGGTGATCAAACGGCAGCGGCAATCCCACCATGTCCAGGGCGCGACGCGCACGATGCCACATCTCCTCACGTGGAACCCCCAGGTTCTCGCAGCCAAACACCACGTCGTCGCCGACGCGGGAACAAATCACCTGCGAATCGGGGTCTTGTAGCACCAACCCCACCATGCCGCGGACGCTGCGGGAGGGGTGGCCGTCGATAAGCACCTGACCAGCCTGTTCCCCTTCATCATCACCGAGAATCCCGGCGATGGCGGCGAGCAGCGTTGATTTACCCGAGCCAGATTCCCCGAGCAGGAGCACCCGCTCACCTTGGTCGATGCTCACTGTCAGGCCCTCAAGGGTGGGGTTTTTGCGTCCGGCGTGCCGCCAGCCGAAATCCTGGACACGTACCGCAACGGGCATGGCGCTACACCAGGCGCTGGCGCTCGCGACCCACGGCGAAACGATCCAGCGCGCCCGTCGCCGCCAAGCCGCGCACCAACGCAAACCCCAACGCACCAGCAAGCAACGCGCCACTGACGCACATGGTGGACAGATAAATCACGTTGAAAGTCACAGACATTGCGTAGTTCGCACTAGTCACCAGTTCAAGCGCCCAGCCGCCAACGGCCGCGCCAATACCCCCGAGCACAGCCACCGGGAGGGAAAACCGGCGGTAAACAAAAATCGCAAACATTAGTTCCGCACCCAACCCTTGAGCCAGGCCGGAATACACCGTCTCTATCCCCCACTGGTTACCCAGAACGGCCGACACACAAGCCGCCACCACTTCGACGAAAATCGCGGCACCCGGCTTGCGGATCACCAGTGCACCCAAGACACCACCGATCAACCAGATACCCGTTGCGATACCCCCGAAACCGGGTGTTATGGCCTGCGCCGCCGTGTACCAGGCGTAGCCAATTGAATTCCATACCCAAAACAGCAGGCCACAGGCCACGCCAAGCACTGCCGCAACGACAATGTCCACGACACGCCACGTCATCATCTTTTTCATTTATCCTCCCTAGCGCCGGTATTACCCGGATCAGGTTCGTGCGGTTTATTCTCAGCCACAGCCATTACGCGCCTGGCACCCGCGGGGTCGCCATTACTATACATAGACTGGGAAGTATGACTACTCCACGCCTCACCACAACAACCATAGGAATCGCGGCAGCCGCCTTCTGCCTAGCAGTAGGACTCAGTGCCTGCGGAACACAAAACACCTCGCAGATGAACGCAGCAACACCGCTCACTTCCACCTCAACCACCAAGACAACCACCACCCATAAAGCACCCCCATCCACCCCCGAAAGCACCCCCGTAGGCCCCTGCGAAGCTGAGCAACTAGAGATGGTCGCCACCCCCAGCGGCAACGGCGCAGGCTCCACCTTCACAGAAATCACCCTCACCAACAAAGGCCCAGCCTGCATCCTCAAAGGCTTCCCGGGGCTATCACTTCTCGACGGCGCGAAAAACCAGATCGGTGCAGCCGCCACCCGTGAAGGCGAGGGGCAATCCGACAATTCCGGTTCCGACGGCCTGATCCAAACCGGTTCTAACGCGCACTTTGGCCTCAGGTCCAGCAACCCACACATCCACAACTGTGATTCCGTTGCGGAATCAGTGTTTGTGCAGGTCTACCCCCCGAATGACACTGGATCAATCACGGCACCATTGACGTTGGAAACCTGCACCGATGAATCGGTGGAGACTCTGTCAGTAACGCACATGTCCTAACTCTTATAGTGATTTAACCCATGCGATAAATGCGTCAGGATCTTCATTAGCACCATGGCCTGCGTCCCAGTAGTAGGACGCGTCCACTGCGTCACCAGCGTTACTTAACGCCGAGGCAAGGTTGCTGACAATAGAGAAACTGGTATCCGTATCTTTCGCACCCACCCGGAGGAACCAATGTTGAGCGCGTTGGGGGTTGCGGTCCAGGATAAAGCCCATCGGGTTCATGCGCGTGACCGCATCCTCCACTCCTTCCTCCAGATCGCCACCCTGCGCATAGGTGGTGAAATGCCGGGCATTTGTGTTCTCATTACCAAACAGGCTGTTCTCGCCGCTGCTTAAATCAAGCGCGTCAAATGCTGGAGCACCCTTCCCGCGACCTGTGTGATCAATGAACTGTTCCCAGGTGAAATCACCCTCCACCCACGGATTTTGTGCCACATATGCTGCCCGGTCCTCATCCGATAGACCATCCAGGTAACGCTTCGCCGAGGGGCGCAGATGCACCGACAACATATGCTCCGCCAGGTTATCCGCAGTAAGTTTCCTGCCCTGATCATCCTTGAGGCCCAACCGCTCCATGTACTGCGGGAAACGTGCACGCAGCTCCTCGGAGGCGGTGGCGTTGACCGAGACTGTTTCGTTCGTGGCATCACCAAAGCACCACTCATAGGCCGCGTCCGCATTCTCCAGGTCAGTGATGGGGCAATAACCAGCAACGGCGTAAATGACGTCACTGGCATCCGCCGCCCCGAGCGCCACAAGATCCTTCTGATACAGGTCGCTGCCGCCGGACGCCCCCAACAGCACAGACAACGCACCACCAGCGGAACTACCACTTGAGACAATCCGATCGGTGTTACCAGGCACGACACCAGAGTTGGCCTTCAGGTATCGCACGGCTGCTTTAAGATCCACAATCGCGGCAGGTGCCTTGCCAAAGTACACGCCATCCGCATTGACGTTATCGCGACCGCGTGCGCCAGGATTGACCACCACAAGGCCACTAGCCAGGGCATAATCGCCGAGGTCAATATGCTTTCCGGCACTCATTTGCGCGCCGCTGCCGGATTCAACTCCACCGGCCCCGGCCGGCGGGGCGCCACCACCTGGAGGCATGCCACCGCCCGGCTGTTCAGCGTTGACGGCCGATGATGTGTAGCCACCAATGTTCATGGCAAAAACAATGGGCGCCCCCGAAGCGTCCACTTCTTTTCCATTCACGGACGTAGGTTGTTTGATATTCATGCTTTGATATTCGGCATCAACCGGGTTGGCGACATACACAATCCCCTTCCACAGTTTGTAGTTGACAGTCACTTCTTCACCGTCTGCCATTGTCACTGTGGTGCTTTCCTCAGTGAATGCTTTGGCATCAAAATTTAATGCAGAATTACTGCCCGCTGTTGCCGACACTGAGCTTGTCGACGTCCCGCCGCCACCACCGGAACTGCTACATGCGTTGATGATGGGAATACCCAACACAGCACCCGCTGTCACACCAATAAAAGACCGTCGTCTCATCGTTTCTCCTTCTCGTCGCACCTGGTTTATCCAAGGCTAAGTAGTAGTGCTGTGAACATGCTGGAAATTGTCAAGGAATTTAGTAAAAGAGTAGGCGAGGCGGCCTGATGCCACAGTGAGACCGCAGTGAGGTTGCTAGGTCACAAACCTGCACAAAACTTGTCGTAGCATGGAGAGTTGACGAAAGGTGCCATCAATGACAGCAACGAATCGCCCCACTGGACTCACGTCTGCGGACGCGGCACAACGCCTGGACACCTACGGGCGCAATGAACTCCGCGCGGCAACAACGGAACCCACATGGCTGGTTTTTCTCCGCCAATTCCAAGATCCTCTGGTGTATTTGCTGTTTATCGCCATGGCAATTTCCTGCGGAGCATGGTTTATTGAAGGCTCACATGGGGTTCCAATTGACACAGTGGTGATTGGTTTAATCGTTATAGCTAATGCGATTCTCGGCTTTACTCAGGAACAACGGGCAGCACATGCCGTCGAAGCACTTGCGCACATGACAGCGGCGCATTCCACTGTGCTTCGCGACGGTAAACAAACCATCATCCCATCGGAAGAATTAGTTCCCGGCGATATTCTACTTCTTGCGGAAGGCGACGCTGTTGGTGCCGACGCGAAACTGATTTCCGCCACGGATCTCGCCGTGCGGGAATCATCACTGACAGGCGAATCCGAAGCAGTTATCAAAGACCCATCCCCCACCCCAGAGAATGCACCCCTGGGAGACCGTACTGACATGGTATTTAAAGGCACCGCCGTGGTTCGGGGCGTGGGGACCGCCGAAGTCATGCACACCGGCATGGAAACCCAAATAGGGCAGATCGCCACCATGCTGGACGAGACCGAGGCGGAAGACTCGCCGCTGAAGAAGGAAATTGCTACCATCTCCCGAACACTTGGCCTCCTCGTCGTGGGTATTGCGGTGATCGTGATGGTCACCCTCGCACTGGTCAACGGCGTACACAGCACCAAAGATGCGGTGGATATTTTGCTGCTCGGCGTCTCCCTGGCGGTGGCGGCAGTACCGGAGGGACTGCCTGCAATTTTGTCGCTGGTGTTAGCCTTGGGCGTTCAGGCCATGGCACGCAGAAACGCGGTGATGAAGAATCTTCCATCCGTGGAAGCCCTCGGTTCCGCGAGCGTTGTGTGCTCAGATAAAACCGGCACGCTCACCCGAAACGAAATGACCCTGCGGGAAATCGTCACAGCATCTGGAAGTACCATCCTGGAGGGGTCCGGCTACGATCCTTCCGGCGACGCGACCAGCATCAATGACAACGCCCGCATTGAGGCGGAGTTGACGATGGTTGCTGGTGCAACCGCGAATAATGCGCAGCTGGAGTACACCGCCAACGGCTGGGAGATTGTAGGCGACCCAACCGAGGCGGCGTTTTTGGTGGCGCTGCCAAAGGTGGTGTTAAACCCAGACCCTGCCCCTCAGCGGCTGGGAGAAATCCCGTTCAGCTCTGAGCGCAAAATGATGACCGTCTTGGTTCCCGGCTATCTGTACAGTAAAGGTGCTCCCGATGTGTTGTTGGAGCATTGCACCCGAGAGCAGGTGGGTAACAGCGAACGTGAGCTTGAACCGGGGCGTCGTGAAGCAATCCTGGACACCGTCAAAGAGTTATCGCGGAAGGGTTACCGCACACTGGGGGTCGCGCGGCGCACGGGTTTGGTGGCGCTGGAAGAAGATGACTTGACCTTCCTGGGTGTCGTCGGCATTATCGATCCACCGCGTGACGAGGCGAAAGAGGCCATCGAACAGGCTCACCATGCCGGTATCCGCACAATCATGATCACCGGCGATCACCCGGTGACCGCCAGCAGCATCGCAACCTCCCTGGGTTTTGATGCCACCGCCGCCTTCACCGGCAAGGACATCGATGACATGAGCGATCAGGAATTTGCTGAAGCGGTGCGCACAACCGACGTGTACGCCCGCGTCGCACCCGCCCACAAACTCCGCATTGTGGACGCACTACAGGCGGACGGCAACATCGTGGCCATGACCGGCGACGGCGTGAATGACGCACCTGCGCTGAAAAGCGCCGACATTGGCGTGGCCATGGGCATCACCGGCACCGAGGTAACCAAAGAAGCCGCCACGATGATCCTCGCCGATGACAACTACGGCACCATCGTTTCGGCAGTGGAGCAAGGGCGCGTGACCTTTGACAACATTCGAAAATTCCTGCGCTACCTGCTGAGTTCCAACATGGGCGAAGTGGTCACCGTGTTCTTCGGTGTCCTGCTGGCGGGGTGGCTAGGGCTTAACGACAGCGGCGGTGGGGTGGTTCTTCCCCTACTGGCAACCCAAATCCTGTGGATCAACCTGATCACCGATTCCGGACCGGCGCTGGCCATGGGCGTTGATCCCGCAGATGACGACGTGATGGAGCGCGCACCCCGACGCATAAACGATCGCATCATCAACCGCGACATGTGGGCACAGGTCATTTACATTGGCGTGATTATGGGGGCCGTGACGCTAGCCACCATTGATTTCTTCCTCCCCGGCGGCATTGTGAACGGCCACGATTCTTTGGAGGTGGCCCGCACCGCAGGGTTTACCACCCTTGTGTTTGCCCAGCTGTTCAACGCCCTGAACGCCCGCTCCGACATTCATTCCGCATTCATCGGCATCTTCCGCAACCGCTGGCTGTGGGCATCCATCGGCATCGCGGTATTCCTGCAGGTATGCGTGGTGCACATTCCGTTCCTGCAAGCTGCCTTCGGAACTGCCTCCCTGGACTTCACGCATTGGGTAGTAGCCATCGGCATGGCATCGCTGGTGCTGTGTGCTGAGGAAATGTCCAAGTTTGTACGATGGGCCCTGGAAGTTTAAATAAAGGTAAGATTATAGGGCTTACTGCCTACTACCCCACTGGAGTGTCACTATGCCCGGAGGTCTTGCAGCACTACTTGACGACGTCGCGCTCATCGCCAAAACAGCCTCAGCCAGCATCGATGATGTCGCCGCCGCCGCAGGAAAAACCAGCGCCAAGGCCACAGGAATCGTTGTTGACGACGCCGCCGTCACCCCCCGCTTCGTCCAAGGAGTCACCCCGGCGCGCGAACTCCCCATCATCTGGCGCATCGCCAAAGGCTCACTGTTCAACAAATTGGTGATCATTCTGCCTGTGGCACTGCTGCTCAGTTGGCTTGCCCCGTGGTTACTGAACCCCATATTGATGCTGGGTGGTGCCTACTTGTGTTTTGAAGGCGCCGAGAAAGTCTGGGAGAAAATCAGCGGCCACGAGGACCACGATTCCGACAAGCCACATAAACATGCCTTCAGCCACCGGGCCGATACCGCCAAGGTCCCAGCCGCTTGGGGAGGGATTTTCCTTCGAATACTTAATGAAGGCGATAATGTCCTTCTTCTCGTCGGCGGACAGCTGCCGGTCCGAGAACTTCGGCATGTTCTGGGGGCCACTCAACATGGCCTGGTAAATTTCCTGTTCATTGGCC
>ERZ773263.2068-NODE-2068-length-11284-cov-18.250868_pt1 | contig 11284 bp, 8 predicted proteins | sample MGYA00511076_ERZ773263 | MGnify/ENA primary metagenome ERZ773263 (study PRJEB29015, sample SAMEA2738155) | human oral metagenome | biome: human oral; feature: human-associated habitat; material: saliva | place: China | collected 2195 ... | reverse complement strand
GTTATATCGGTGGATTCGCCCTATTCATCTTACTATCATTCTATAGTGTTATCGGCGGATGGATTCTAGTGTATCTTGGTATTTCGATTGCAGATGCAGTGGGTATTCACTCGACTACTGATCATGCGGCACTTTTCGTTAGTATTATTTCTAACACTTGGATCGCATTAGGAGCACAAGCATTATTCATCTTATTAAATATTTATATTGTATCTCGTGGTGTACAAAAAGGTATTGAAAAAGCATCAAAAATCATGATGCCTCTATTATTCATTATCTTCCTAGTAATTATCGCAAGATCACTAACATTACCTAACGCGATGAGCGGTGTTACTTATTTCTTAAAACCAGATTTCTCTAAAATCACTAGTTCTGGAATTTTATTCGCACTAGGACAATCATTCTTCGCACTATCAATCGGGGTTACAGCTATGCTTACATATGCTTCTTACCTTGATAGAAGAACAAACTTAGTTCAATCTGGTATCTCAGTTGTATTAATGAACATTGCAGTTTCTGTAATGGCTGGTCTTGCAATTTTCCCTGCGATGAGTTCATTTGGAATGGAGTCTGAAGGTGGACCAAGTTTATTATTCATCGTGCTACCTCAGTTATTCGACAATATGGCATTCGGTAAAATTTTCTACATCTTATTCTTAATATTATTCTTATTCGCTACTATTACTTCGTCAGTAGTTATGTTAGAGATAAATGTAGGAAACATTACTAATCAAAGAAATACTAACCGTACTAAATTCAGTGTAATTATCGGAATCTTAACTTTCATAGTTGGAATTCCTTCTGCCTTATCTTACGGATCGCTGTCTAATACATTAATATTTGGAAAAACAGTATTCTATTTAATGGATTTCTTAGTATCTAATATTCTAATGCCACTTGGCTGTCTTGCATTATCTATCTTCACTGGATATGTACTGGATAAAAAAGTAGCTCTAGAACAATTACACATTGATGAAAATAAAAAATCAAGCTTAGTATTATTCAAAGTATGGTTATTCTTACTAAGATATGTACTTCCGATTATTATCCTTATCGTTTGTTTAACACAATTCTTATAATAAATTAGACAAAACTATCACATTGCATATTTTATATTTTGTGATAGTTTTTATTTTTTATCATTGACAATCGTTTTCATTAGTGTTAATATTAATTCATGAATTAAATATTTCTTCGGGGTCGGGTGAAAGTCCCAACCGGCGGTGACTAGTTTACTAGAAGTCCGTGAGCGCAAGCTGATCTGGTGAGATTCCAGAACCGACAGTATAGTCTGGATGGGAGAAGAAATTAGTAGGGACTGACCCAAAAGTCCTGAAATTTAACAAAGTTTATATGAGAACACATAGACGCAGTGGTTTATTGATATCTAAATTCACTTTAAAAAAGCTCTTTAGATAGCTAGTAAACTGTGCGGGGGTGACTCGACAAAATCTTGTTTCTACGAAATCACGATTTTTGAGTCACTCCCTTATTGAGAATATTTTTATAGCCTATAGTGTATCTAAAAGTACTAAGGTCTATTAATCAAATATAAAACTAACCATCAATCCCGATTAAATTTGAACTTCAAATGTAATTGGGATTTTTATTATATTAGAAAGGAGTTGATAATATGCATGAATATTTTATGAAACTTGCACTTCTTGAAGCTAAGCGTGGTGCTAAATACACACATACTAACCCTTTGGTAGGAGCAATTATTGTGAAAGATAATGAAATTATAGCACGGGGTTCGCATCTTCGCTATGGATGTGAACACGCTGAAAAAAATGCAATTTCTACTTGCAAAACTCCTGAAAAATTATTTAATTCAACACTTTACGTCACTTTAGAACCTTGTAATCATAAAGGTAAACAACCACCTTGCGCAGATACTATCGTGGAAATGGGTATCTCAAAAGTAGTTGTTGCTCAATTAGATCCTAATCCTCTCGTTAGCGGAAAAGGTATCAAATATTTACAAGACAATGGTATAGAAGTAATAACCAGCGTCCTTAAAAAAGAGGCTTACAATTTAAACTATGCTTATAATCTATTCCATAGTGAGAAGAGACCTTATGTAGTCTTAAAGCAAGCCACTAGTCTCGACGGAAAACTAGCCTTTACCAACGAGAGAACTCAAATTACTGGTAAAGAAGTCTATGATTTCGTGAGAACTGAAAGAGATAATTATCAAGCAATTCTCGTAGGTGCCAAGACTGTATTAATAGACAATCCTACATTACTTGGCGCTAATACATCACTGTTCCCACCAAAAAGAATTGTCTTAGATGCTGAGGGGGCTATCTTTGAAAAAAGTAACCTTAATCTATTTAACAATAGTTCATCTGAAGTTATAGTTTTCACAAAAGTTAAACACGAAAACTTACCTTCACATGTGACTCTCATTAAACCTAAAGAATTCAGCATAAAAGAAATTTTATCTGAAATAGCCAAACTCGGTATTCAATCGGTTTATGTTGAAGGTGGACCGAGCATTCACGATCAATTTTTAGCTTGTGGTTATTGGGATGAAGTCGTAACCTATATCTCCCCTATTCTTTTAGGAGGGAACAATACTTCATCATTCACTAGCAATAGGATAACAAATGAAAAAATAGAACTTCAAGATACTAAAGTTACAAAACTCGGTAATGATATAAGAATCTCAGGAAGGAGAGTTTCTCAATGTTTACAGGATTAATAAAAGAGCAAGGTAAAATAGTAAAAATTATTAAATCTAGTCATAGTATAAAACTGACTATTCAAGCGAGTAAGAATTTACTAGAAACATACAAAATTGGTGATAGTATGGCAGTAAACGGTGTATGTCTAACATGTGTTCAAAAAAGTTCATCGCAGTTTACTGTAGATATTATGCCAGAGACTTATAAAAGAACCACATTTAAAGATTTAAAAATAAATGATGCCGTGAACTTAGAACCTACAATGGGGCATTCAGACAGATTCGAGGGTCATATAGTTTCTGGACATAGTGATGGATTAGCACAATTAGCAGCAAGGCAAAAAGATGAAAATGCCATTCTACTTACTTTTTCTTATCCAAGTAAATTCCAAGGTGAAATAATTAACCAAGGATCTATTACAATTAACGGAATAAGTTTAACAGTAGTAACTTGTGATAACAACAAATTCACTGTGTCGCTAATTCCACATACAGCTAAACATACAAACTTAGAAAAATTAAAAATCGGTGATAGTGTAAATATAGAAACAGATATACTAGCAAAATACATAAAAGCTCAATTAAAACTATTTGGAGGAAAATTTAATGATTAACAACGTAAGAAAAGCAATGGAAGATTTAAAAGCTGGAAAATTAATCGTTCTTATCGATGATGATGACAGAGAGGCTGAAGGAGATTTAGTAGGACTAGCAGAATTCGTTACTAGCGAAACTGTTAATTTTATGGCAAAACATGCTCGTGGTTTAATTTGCTCCCCAGTTTCAACTGAGATTGCAAAAAGATTAAATCTACACTCTATGTTAGATAAAAATACAGATCCACACCAGACTGCGTTTACAGTTAGCGTTGATTATAAAACATCAACTACGGGAATCTCAGCTTTTGAAAGAGCAACAACCATAAAAGAATTAGCAAATCCGAATTCTAAACCAGAGGATTTCAATAGACCTGGGCATATATTCCCACTTATCGGTCGAGATGGTGGGATTAAAGTTCGTCGTGGTCACACAGAAGCAAGCTTAGATTTAGCAAGACTAGCTAATAGTACGGAAACTACATACATCTGTGAAATTATGAATGAAGATGGAACTATGGCTCGAAGAGATGACTTGTATGAATTCGCTAAAAAATGGAATTTAACGGTTGTTGATTTAGATGAGCTAACACGTTTTTTGTCATTCGAAGATAGTGTTAAAGTAAAATTACCTACAGAATTTGGTGATTTTGATTTACAGCTGTTCGAAGATGAATTTAATAAAGAACACCTAATTATTAGTAAAGGTGATTTAACTTCTGAAGAACCTTTATTAATACGAGTTCATTCAGAGTGTTTAACTGGAGATGTCTTCACTTCTCATAGATGTGACTGCGGTGAACAACTACATGCAGCACTTCAAAAAATTTCTGACTTAGGTCGTGGGGCTGTTCTTTATCTACGACAAGAAGGACGAGGAATAGGTTTAAGAAATAAACTTCTTGCCTATCAACTACAAGAACAAGGTGTTGATACTTACGAGGCTAATGTACAGCTAGGATTTGCTCCCGATGAAAGAGACTACACTATAGCGGTAGACATGCTTGATTACTTAGGTATTAAATCAGTAAAACTTCTTACTAATAATCCAGATAAAGTAGAACAGCTAAGTTCTTTAGGAATAAATGTAGTAGACCGTGTTCCAATAAATATAAAACCACAAAAAGAAAACAAACACTATTTACAAACAAAAAAAATTAAATTTAATCATTTATTAGATATATAAGGAGAATATTATTATGACAACATTTGAAGGAAAATTTATAGGAAAAGATATTAAAGTAGCAATCGTAGTAGCTCGCTTTAACGAATTTATTACTTCTAAATTATTAGGCGGAGCTAAAGACACTCTTATTAGAAACGAAGTAAAAGAAGAAAACATCGATGTTTACTGGGTACCAGGGGCATTTGAAATTCCATTTATCACAAAAAAATTAGTAGCTACAAATAAATACGATGGTGTTATTACATTAGGAAGTGTTATTCGTGGAAGTACTAGTCACTATGACCTAGTTTGCAATGAAGTTGCAAAAGGTGTTGGTCACATTAGTCTTCACAGTGATATTCCTGTTATGTTCGGAGTTATAACTACTGAAGATATCGATCAAGCTATTGAAAGATCAGGATCAAAAGCAGGAAACAAAGGTAGCGATTGTGCGCAAGGTCTTCTTGAAATGATAGATTTAACTAAACAAATCTAAGAAATACTACACTTGATCTGACTTTTTAAAAGGGGCTGACCCAAAAGTTCTAAATTTTAAAAAAAGTGTATATGATAACTCATAGACGCAGTGGTTTATTGATATCTAAATTCACTTTATAAAGCTTTTTAGATATCTAATAAACTGTGCGGAGGTGACTCGACAAAATCAATTTCTACGAAATCATGATTTTTGAGTCACTCTCTTTTGTAATATAGATGTAATAAAAAATAATCTAATTGTAACCCCAAAGATAATTGAAATATGGTATAATTATCAGTGCAAAACAATGAGTAAAGAGGATAATAAAAAAATGAGAAAAAATAAATTGAAATTAGGATTAGGAGTGTTAACAGTATTGGCTACTCCAATCGCTGTGAATGCAGTAGCTGGTAGTGACGTTCTAGCGGCTCAAGGATGGGTTAAAAGTGGAAATACTTGGTACTTTTACAATCAAAATGGAACATTAGCTAGAAATACATGGGCAGGAAACTATTGGCTAGGTGCAGATGGAAAGATGGCCACTAATTCTTGGGTAGATGGCGGACGCTACTATGTAGGTGTAAATGGAGCATGGGTAAAAGGTGCACAAAAACCGACTGAAGTGAAAAAACAAGGCTGGGTGCAAAATGGTTCAGCATGGAACTATTATCACCAAGGGAATATTGTTAGGAATGCTTGGATAGGAAGTTACTGGCTAGGAGCCGATGGAAGAATGGCAACAAACTCATGGGTAGATAATGGTCGTTATTACGTTGGTACTAATGGAGTTTGGGATAAAACTGTTAAGAAACCAGAAGTTAAAAAGAACGGCTGGATAAAAGAAGGAAGTACTTGGTATTACTATGAGAATGGAGCACTAGCTCGTAACAAATGGATCAGTAGTACATACTGGGTAGGAGCTGATGGAAAAATGGCGACAAGCTCATGGGTAGATAATGGTCGTTACTATGTAGGGGCTAATGGAGCATGGGTAAAAGATGCTAAGAAACCAGAAGCGGCTAAGCCTGTGGAGAAAAAACAAGGTTGGGTAAAAGAAGGTAATGCATGGTACTTCTATTACCAAGGTCAAATTACTAGAAATGCATGGGTAGGAAGCTACTGGCTAGGCGCAGATGGTAAGATGGCAACAAGTTCTTGGGTAGATAACGGACGTTACTACGTAGGAGCTAATGGTCTATGGGATAAAAATGCTAAGAAACCTGAAGAAAAAGCAGTGGTTAAAAAGAACGGCTGGGTGAAAGAAGGAAGTGCTTGGTACTACTATGAAAATGGAACATTAGCTCGTAATAAATGGGCAGGTAACTACTGGTTGGGTGCTGACGGAAAAATGGCTACAAATGCATGGGTAGATAATGGTCGCTATTATGTAGATGGTTCTGGAGCATGGGTTAAAAATGCAGGACAAGGTATAAACTATTCTAATTATTACAAAGTAAAATCATTATATATTCCAGTTTATGATGCGAATGGTCGTATTTTATCTCATGTTTCTAAAGATACAGTATTATTTAGAGATAATAGATCAACTGTGAACGGAAGAATTCCTGTTCAAGTCGCGGGACTTACAGGTTATGTAAATTCAGGACAAGTAGAAGCTATTAACTCTAGCACAACATTTATCCCGGATTATGTAAGTGATGGGAAATATGTTTATCACAGATATTCTCCGTACTCTAAAGTAATGGTTGCTTACCACAATGCTAATATGCAAGTTGGTAAATCATATTATTCGGCAGATGGTATCAATTTTGGCACATTCAAACTAGATCATCCATTCCAATTCTCTAATTTGAAATCTAGAACTAACTATACAGCGGCTGATATTAATAGACTATACAGCCTAATGGGAGCTAATGATAGCAAATTAGCAGGTAAAGGAGCTACATTTAAAGCTGCTGAACAAAGATACGGAGTTAATGCTTTATACTTAGTGGCGCACAGTGCTTTAGAAAGTGCATGGGGAAGAAGTAAAATTGCTAAAGATAAGAATAACTTCTTCGGTATTTCTGCATATGATGATAGTCCATACACTTCTGCGACTAAGTTTGATAATGTAGATAGTGGTATAATGGGAGCAGCTCGTTGGATTAATGAAAGATATTTACACAATTCTGGATATCCTGCGAATGGAGCATATCTAGGGAACAAAGCAGGAGGTATGAATGTTAACTATGCAACAGCGCCATATTGGGGTGAATCGATTGCGAGTATAATGTTTAGCGCCAATGAAAAATTAGGAAGAAAAGATAGGTAAGAAAGGGAAGGCTAGGTTAGTATGTTAATCTAGCTTCCTTTTTGATAAAGGAGATAATTATGTTAGTGTCGGTTGTAATCGGACTTTTAAACGAGGAAAAGTTTTTACCAAGATTGATAGAAGACTTTAAGAATCAGACATATGATCACAACAAGATAGAATTAATATTTATAGATGGAATGTCAAAAGATAAAAGTTGGGAAATATTGGAGGACTTTAAAACCAGTAATCATGATTTTTACGATGTAGTATTGTTGAAAAATCCTAAGGTAATATTGTCAGCTGGTATGAATGTAGGTATAAAAGCTGCAAGAGGCGAATGTATTCTTAAAGTAGATTGTCATTCACATATTACCGAGAATTTTATTGAGAATAATGTTAAAGTTATCGAGAGTGGAGAAGATGTTTGTGGAGGTCCACGTCCAAATATTATTGAGAATGAAGATAATCTAAGTAAGACGTTATTGTTAGTCGAGGAAAATATGTTCGGTAGTGGTATAGCAAATTATCGTAAACAAACTTCTAAACAATACGTAAGTTCAGTTTTCCAAGGAATGTACAAAAAGGAAATATTTGATAAAATCGGATTATTGGATGAAAAGGTGGGTCGTGTTGAGGATAATGAACTGCATTATCGAATTAGAAAAAATGGTTATAGGATTCGTTATAGCAATGATATATTATCGTATCAATATACTAGACCGACAGTAGATAGAATGTTAAAACAAAAATATTCAAATGGTTATTGGATTGGGAAGGTAAGTCATGTTTATCCAAAGGCTTTTTCTATCTTCCATTTCGTTCCTTTTGTATTTGTCTTAGGAATAATCTTTAGTTTATTGATGTTACCGTTGACGAAGTTATTCGCTGTACTTCTTGCGGTAGCTTATGGATTATTTACAATTCTCGTTACATTGATGACTATTATTAATAATAAGTTCAACCTAACGATGTTGCTAATTCCAATCTTACTATTCTTAGTACACTTTAGTTATGGTTTAGGGACTTTAGTTGGATTAGGTAAAGGATTTAGTTGGAAAAAAGAATATTATAAAGAATAAAATCTGAAATCATGTAGACAGGCTAAGATTAGCCTGTCTATATTTGTAACTAACTTGTAATATCTAAAGGGATATCTTAATGGTATAATAGAGAATGCATGAATATATGATAATACGAGCAAGGAGTAGGAAATCTATTATGAGAAAAAATAAATGGAAATTAGGATTAGGAGTGCTAACTGTATTAGCTACGCCAATCGCAGTAAATACGGTAGCTGGTACTGAGGCACAAGCAGCTCAAGGTTGGGTGCAAAGTGGTTCATCATGGTTCTTTTTCAATAATCAAGGGCAATTAGTAAGAAATGCCTGGGCAGGAAACTATTGGTTAGGTGCTGACGGTAAGATGGTGACAGATGCTTGGGTAGACAATGGTCGCTATTATGTAGGAAGTAATGGAGCTTGGGTGAAAGGAGCTCAGAAACCTGCTGAAGTTAAAAAGCAAGGTTGGGTTCAAAATGGTTCAGCATGGAACTATTATTACCAAGGAAATATCGTTAGAAATGCATGGGTAGGAAGTTATTGGCTAGGATCTGATGGCAAAATGGCAACAAATACATGGGTAGACGGAGGACGTTACTATGTGGGTGCTAATGGAGTTTGGGATAAAAATGCTAAGAAACAAGAAGTTCCAAAACCAGTTGAGAAGAAAAACGGTTGGAAAAAAGAAGGTGACGCTTGGTATTATTATAATCAAGGAATCATGGTGAGAAATGCTTGGCAAGGAAACTACTGGTTAGGCTCTGATGGTAAGATGGCTACTAATGCTTGGGTAGATAACGGACGTTACTATGTAGGGGTAAATGGAGTTTGGGATAAAAATGCTAAAAAACAAGAAGCTCCAAAACCAGAAGAGAAAAAACAGGGTTGGAAAAAAGAGGGTAACTCATGGTATTATTATCACCAAGGACAAATGGTAAAAAATGCTTGGGTAGGAAGTTACTGGTTGGGCACTGATGGTAAGATGGCAACAAACTCATGGGTAGATAATGACCGTTACTATGTAGGAGCCAATGGAGTTTTGGAAAAAGATAAGAAAAAAGAAGATAAAAAACCAGAAGAGAAGAAACGTGGTTGGAAAAAAGAAAACAACGTTTGGTATTACTACAATGAAGATGGTACATTAGCTCGTAATAAATGGGCAGGAAACTATTGGTTAGGTTCTGATGGTAAGATGGTTACCAATGCCTGGGTAGATAATAACCGCTACTATGTAGGAAACAGTGGTGCATGGGAAAAAGATAAGAAAAAAGAAGATCCAATTCCAACAGGTAAACACACTGGTTGGGTTAAGAGTGGAAGTACATGGTATTACTTTAATGCGCAAGGACAAATGGTGAAAAATTCTTGGGCTGGTAATTATTGGTTAGGCTCTGACGGTAAAATGGCAACAAACTCATGGGTAGATAACAATCGTTACTATGTAGGAAGTGATGGAGCTTGGGTTCAAAATCCAACAAATAATACTAATTTAAATAGAGTTCTTGATATAGCTCGTAGTTACTTAGGTGTTGAAACTGGTTCAAGAGAACACAAGAAAATTGTCGATGCATATAACTCTGTAGATCCAAAACCAGTTGGATATACAGCTAACTATCAAGATGACTGGTGCGATATCTTTGTTACAACAGTATATCAACAAGCAGGTCTAAGTAATCTTATCGGAAGAGAATGTGGTGTTCAACGTCACATTGGTATAATGGAGAAAAAAGGTATCTGGAAAGGAAGAACTCAACCTAAAGTAGGAGACATCGTTACATTTGACTGGGACGGTGGAGGTTGGGCAGACCACATCGGTATCGTTGAATCAGTAAATAATGGTGTAATCACTACTATTGAAGGTAACTCGTCGTTATATGCAGGAAGTACTGCTAAAACAAAAGTAAATAGAAAAACTTATGACTGGAACTCTAAATATATTAAAGGTTATGCAAGACCAGCGTACTAAAATTTAATATTTAAAATGTAAAGTTCTCAGAAGTTAAAGTATAAAGAAGATTAAAGATATTCAAGTATATCTCTCAGATAGATTTGAATATCTTTAGTTCATGAAGGGAAACTTAATAAAATTTATTTTTGTGAAACTATGATTTTTAAGCCTCTCTCATTTGTCTTTATTGATTAAAAATAGTATAATTTAAGATAAATTTATTAGTAATATTGGAGGTGACAGGTTTATGAAAAAAGGTATTGGTGTTGTTCTTGCGGGAAGTTTATTACTAACTGGGGCGACACATGCTAAAGCGGATTGGATAAAAGATCAGCAGGGGAAATGGGAATATTTTTCTAATGAAGATAGTATAAGTCATTTTTATGATGATAAGGCAAAGGATTTTGTAAAACCTGTGAAGCTTCCTCAGTACTATCAAGCGGATGCGAGATGGAGTTCTAAGAGATATGGTATCTCTAATATGAAGACTACAGGCTGTGTGCCTACATCGTTATCGATGATTATTTCTGGTCTAAAGGAGAATGTTACACCTGTCCAAGTCGCAGATTATATTTATGATACATCTATGGAGATGAATACGCTGTTCACGGGGACGTCTAGTCTTGGAGCTGTAGCAGCTATTGAGCATTGGGGTTGTAACTATCGTGTTGTTAATTCTAAAGATGATTTAAAAGCTGCATTGCAAAATGGAAATATTGTCTTTGGTGCTGTAGGTCATGGGATTTTTGTAAAAGGTTATAGCACGCACGCGATAGTTCTAAGTGGTTATCAGAATGATAAAACTCTTGCGATAGATCCAGATAATCCAGAAAGAACGAATAAATGGTATAGTGTTGATGATATTTGGGCTCAACGTAGTATGGAACTAGAGGACAATTCTGCGGGTGGACCATTTATGGTAGTGTATAAATAAAAGCAAGTTTGTGAAGAAATTCACAGCCTTGCTTTTTATTTGTTTATGATTATAAAATAAATTCGGGGCTGATCCAAAAGTCCTAAAATTCAACAAAGTTCAGATGAAAACTCATAGACGCAGTGGTTTATTGATATCTAAATTCGCTTTATAAAAGCTTTT
>ERZ773263.2066-NODE-2066-length-11286-cov-8.431662_pt1 | contig 11286 bp, 18 predicted proteins | sample MGYA00511076_ERZ773263 | MGnify/ENA primary metagenome ERZ773263 (study PRJEB29015, sample SAMEA2738155) | human oral metagenome | biome: human oral; feature: human-associated habitat; material: saliva | place: China | collected 2195 ... | reverse complement strand
ATGCAGGCTATGGTGGTTTGGCAGTAGTGGATAATATTTATGCACTGAGCAATACTATTCGTGGTGTTCGACATACTGTATCACGTTTAGCAAGATCCGTTAATAGGTGAAAAATCATTGACTCTAATGAATAGAAAGGAACAATTATGACTAAAGTTACCATTATGTTGGCATGTGCTGCGGGTATGAGTACCAGCTTGCTTGTTACAAAAATGCAAGCTGCAGCCGATGAAAAAGGATTAGATGCAGAAATTTTTGCAGTTCCAGCACCAGAAGTAGATGATATCCTTTCTGAGAAGAAAGTAGATGTTTTGTTATTAGGTCCACAGGTGCGCTATCTTTTAGATCAATTCACAGAAAAGTTAGCTCAAAAGAATATCCCAGTTGGAGTTATCCCAATGGTGGATTATGGCATGATGAACGGTCCACAGGTGCTAGCGTTAGCTGAGGAACTGATCGGAGGCTAGAAGATTGATATGGAAAATTCAAATTTAGAAAGTATCATGTCCCTCATTATGTATGGTGGCGAGGCGAAGAGCAATGCTTTTGAAGCGATTCAAAAAGCTAAGAACGGTCTCTTTGAAGAAGCACATGAAAAGTTAAAAGCAGCAGATGAGGCATTAGTTTTAGCACACAAGTCACAGACAGTGATGCTGACACAAGAAGCTCAAGGTGAAAAAATTGAGCTCAGCCTCTTGATTGTGCATGCTCAAGACCATTTGATGACCAGCTTAACGTTTATTGATTTAGCGAAAGAAGTCGTTGAAGTGTACGAACGACTAAACCAAGTGGTTAAATAATCTTTTAAAACTTTGATAGGTTGAACGACTTGTCAAAGTTTTTTATATTATCAACAGATGACCGCTTTATTTATCATTTGATAATTATTTAAAAAAATTAGAAACCGCTTGCAAAACAATAAAATTATGTTACACTTAAAATAAGGGTTGTTACTGGTCATGCAGGCAAAACCTAGACAAATACAAAATATAGAGTAGTCAGGCTACTTTCTATTTAGTATGTGTTTAGGTTTTTTCTTTGTTTTAAGAAGGAGGGTACAGCATAGGAAACAAAGAAAACTTTTTCAATATCAATATAAAGGAGACAGTATATGAACTTTAGAAACTTTTGCAAATGGATAGGGCTAGCTATTTCACTTATAATTTTAGTCGCTTGTAGTCAGACTTCAAAGCAGGGAGAACAAAAAAATAATCATTTGATTGTTCGCCAGACAGAGTACGGTCTGGTGAAAGGGAGTACTACAAACGGTATTCTTACCTGGAAAGGTGTTCCGTACGGCGGAGACACTTCTGGAGCTAATCGCTGGAAAGCACCAAGCAATCCTAAAAAGTGGAAAGGAGAACTTGATGCTAGTAAATCTGGTCAAGTAGCTCTTCAATCAAGTACAGATGGCGTTATTGGTAGTGAAAATGCTTTGAATTTAGATATTTATCGTCCAAATTCAAATAAAAAGAAGCTGCCAGTTCTGGTTTATATTCATGGAGGAAATAATCAAACTGGGAAATCAGAAGAATTGTCAGGGGCTTCGTTTGTCAAAAACCATGATGCAATCTTTGTTTCTGTGAACTATCGTTTGGGTGTTTTAGGTTTCAATCCTCTTCCTGCACTGAAAACAGGCAGTGATGAAGAAAATTCTGGCAATTATACTCTGCTGGATATTGCAAAATCGTTAGATTGGATTCGAGAAAATATTGAAAACTTTGGCGGTGACTCTAAAAACGTTACTGTTTCAGGTTTTTCGGCAGGCGGTCGTGATGTAATGGCGATGTTGATTTCGCCAATTTTCAAAGGGAAATTTGATAAAGCTATTTCCTTCAGTGGCGGTATGACACTGGCTGATGAGTCTAAGAGCCAAGATGTATTCGCAACGGCTTTAGCGCCACTGGTTGTAGAAGATGGTAAAAAAGGATCTGTAGAAGAAGCGAAAGCTTGGTTGTTAACACGCGACAATGAAGTTAAAGATTATTTATATCATTTAGATGCGAAACGCTTGGCTCCTTTGATGGGAAATGCCTCTATCCGCATGAGTGTTTTCCCACACCTCTATCCTGATGGGGTTGTGTTGCCAAAAGAAGGATTTGACACCAAGAATTACAACAATGTTCCATTATTGATGTTAACAGGTCAAGATGAATTCTCCTTATTTGGATATTTTGATAAGTATTTCGCTAAAGCTCAAGAAAATAAAACCATGACTCAAGAACCTGCTGCAAGTGATTACGCCTTTATCAATAAATACGGTGGTCAACTTTATAGTCTCTTTAATGTTCAAGAATCAGCAGAAAAAATGATTGCCAATTATAAGTCACCAATTTATGCAGGTGAGGTTCAATTCGGTCATGATCCAGCTGTTGTTGGCTCTCCAATGTCAACTTTTGGCTCGTATCATGGAGTTTTTGTCCCGCTTTTTGATCAAGATAATCAAAATTATAAAGCATTAGTTGGTGATGCTTATAAGAGTAATGGCGCAAAAAAATTATCTACTATTTTCCAAGATTATATCTATCATTTCATCTCTAATGGCAATCCAAATGGCAAAAATTTGCCAGAATGGAAAACTTGGTCAGCAGCTGGCGATGAAACGACTCTTTATTTAGATGCGACTAAAAAAGATGATAATATTAAGATGGGAAAGAAAGAGTTTACCTATGCAGATGTTTTGGATGCCATCGAAAAAGATACTAGTGTCCCTACAGATAGAAAACAAGTTTTGATCTCACAAGTTTTAAATGGTCGTTGGTTTAGTCATGGCTTAGATGAAAAATATAATAATTTATCAGAATTTGATAAATAATAGATCACTTCAAACTGAACTTTTTAGATAGTTTTAGAATCAAAAGCGAGACAGCCAAAAGTAATAAATATCCTTGGTTTTGTCTCGCTTTTTTGTATAAACATATCGCAAACTTCCAATTATCATTTTGAACATTCTTAAATGCTCGTAACGCCTTGCTATATAGGCTTTTGAGCGTTTTTTTCTTTAGGAAGAACCTTCACGTTTCTTTGTGTAATCTGTTATGAATGGATTGTCAAATTTTCAAAAGACATGTGTCTTCATTCAAATTTTTTATTATATCTCTTAAACAAAGAACCTATTTGATGATTTTATTATATTTACAGTTTCTTTAATACCTAAATGATCCGTATAAAGCAAATGATTCTGATTGATATTTTTAGATAAAAACTCATTTCTTGATGTGATTGATAAATCACCCGTTCTTTCGATTTCTTTTCTAGATAAATCTCGGGCTCTAAGCGTTTGTTCTTCTGCTAGCAACACACAGTATTTTAAGTTTATCTGTCTTGCCTTTAAGAAGTCTGCAATTTTCTTAAGTTGCTCCTCAAAGATGACATATTCTATGACAACTGTGATGCCTCTGTCCATGAAATTTTTGGTCAAACTGATGATATTGTCCCAAAACAAATCCATATAGTAGCCATCATCTTCCCATGGGGCTACCAACCCACTTTTAACCATTAAATAAATCATGTCCCCTTCTATAACAGCGCTCTTATCAAATGTAGCAGCTAATTCTTTGCTGACAGTACTTTTCCCGACGCCTGGAGGACCTGAAATGATATAAATACAATTTTCCAATATAACACCTCTATAAATTCAAAGTTAATGAATAGATAAAAAATATAATGCTTCCTCTCTTATTTCCTTATCATATGATTTATTTTCATAAATTTTTTTCAACAGGCTTAAATAATACTCTTTATTATCCGCTCCATTTATTATACGATTCAACATCCAAATAGTATGCAAAGTAGGTTTTCTTTTTATGGAATTGACAAGTTCTTCTTCATATCCTTTTTTATAAAATGTCTCAACAAAATGTACTATCGCACCCGGATCTCCAAAGTGGATAAGAGGATTTCTTTCCATAAGTTGAAGTAAAGGCTTTACCGAAGCTAATTGGTTATGATTGCGTTTAATATCTTCTATACAATCAATCATAACGATTTCAAAATCATCACAATTTATATTATCTTCAATTTTTTTGATTATTGCATTTAAATTATACATATCGAATCATTCCCACAACTTCTAATTTATCTGCGATTGTTTTCAATCCAGGAAACAGAAAAATCCACTAGATGGCGTTGCTTCATTAATCTGGAATCGGCATTGCCGACGTTGCCTCTATTTGCCAGACCTCTTTTCTCAAATGCCCTTCCGATGTCCTCAAAATCTTCTCCGTCAACGAATAAGGTCTGATAAGCCTTCCATACGCGAACACCGTCTTCAAGTACGGCACTATGTTCAATACAGTCATGTTTCCCTGGATATTCTGCACGTACATCCGCTAAATGTATGGAGGTGTTTTTGTCATAGCCAACTCCTAATAAGAGTACTTTTGCATCCAGTTCATAGAGTTTTGCAATCGGTGAACCCTCTCCAAATATATTTGAAAGAGTATATTCCGCTGTAATATATTCCGCATGTTTCCCCCATGCACAAACAGATCTTGCTGGATGGTCTGTTCGGATGCTTCCTGGCCATTGACGAAACATTTCTGCAACAGCTCCCATGGTATTTGTCGGTGTTAGCTGTTTATCATATGCTGGCCAATTTTCTCTGATTTTATCCCAGTCAGACTCCTCCGCCTCCCAATGCACATCTGTTTCTGGATCCAGATTTTTCCATGACTGTGTGGGCATCACAATTGTACCCTCAGAAGTCACTACTTCAATTAGAGCTTCAATCACAGTCTGCGCTCCACCACATACATAGCCCATACTTTTTAAAGATGTATGGACAATGACAATATCCCCTTCTTTCAGGCCGATTTCTCTCAATCCCTCTACTATATCTTTTTTGCTTACTGTTCTCATCATCTTTCCCTCTTGTCGTCAATGTACTCTACTTTACAAATCAATCTTTTCAAAATTTTTAATCGATTTTTGGTAGGATAACCAGGTGCATAACAGAAACATGGTGACACCAATTACGAATATGACAAGCTGCGGTATGCTTATGTAGGAAGGGTCATTCAAACTTTCTAAACTGGGAATATGGTGCAAGGCCTCACCCACAGTAATGATGATAAAACCGGCTAGGCAGAACAGGATAAAAGGTCTGCCAATCTGGTAAGCTGTCTTAAAAAAGCCTCCAAGAAAAATGCTGTTAAAGGCTGCAAATACAATCATTACATATCCAAGATAAGCTGCATTTGCATTCATCAATTGATTGGTAACATAAGGAGCAGCATTCCCTAAAAAACTCATCCGCATAACCGTTAGAAATGTACAAAGGATAAATGCCACCAATTCGATAGACAAGACAAATAAATATTTGGCTGTAACCACGTCTTGTTTCTTAACCGGCAACATCACCGTGTAGGTTATATCATCGTATTCTCGAATCTGTTGGTAAGTATAGAAAATGCCCAGGCAGATAAAGAAGGAACCTACAAGAATAGGATATCTTGGAATCATAGTCATGGCTGAAAAAACGATAAACCAATAACTCAAGGGATTGGCTGTCAGTTTCATTTCCTTATACAGTAGCTTTTTCATCAGAGATTCACCTCTTCTCTTTCGATATGTACCATAATGTCCTCAAGCGTTGGACTGCCACCCATTTCTGTTGCGTAATACTGAATGAAATCTTCTTTCTTGGTCGATAACAGGATTTCTCCGTTTTTGATGTAGGTAATCGTATCCGCACATTTTTCTAAATCGCTGGTGATGTGGGTGGAGAATAAAATAGCGACACCTTTTTGGGCCAATTTTCGGAAAATCTCATTCATTTCATCTCTGGATACTGGGTCAAGTCCGCTGGTTGGCTCATCCAGGATTAAAAGTTTGGCTTGATGGGAAAGAGCCAAAGTAAGATAAAATTTCACCTTCATCCCCTCAGAAAGCTCCATAATCTTCTTGTTTTCGTCAAGATTGAATGCAGTCAGGTAATGACGATACTCCTTGTCATCCCAAGTGTCATAGAAGCCACGAGTGATTGCCACAATTTCTTTTAGCTTTTTCCTTGTATAATAATTAATTCCGCCTACTGCATAACCAATCTGCTGTTTAATGTTATCCTCATTGTCCAGATAATCCATTCCAAGAATACGGACGCTGCCTGCATCGGGATGAACAAGGTTTAGAATAGATTTAAGGGTCGTTGTTTTACCTGCACCGTTTCGACCGATGAATCCCATCACTTCACCAGCCTCAATATGAAAGCTAGTCGGTTTTAGTTCAAAAGCCGGATAGATTTTCGTGAGGCCATTTATTTCCAGAATATTTTCCATATCAATCATCCTCTTTCTCTTCAAAAGCTGCTTCCATTAAGTGAGCAAATGCTCCCTTTGGCGGTATAGCAATCCCTCGTTTTTCATCGCCAAGAAGCAGAATTGTATCACCGGGTTTGATATGAAATATATCACGCGCCTGTTTCGGTATTACAATCTGTCCCTTTTCTCCAACTGTAGCTGTCCACGCATATTTCCCTTTTGGTGCTTTCACAATAATTGCCTCCTTTATCGTATGATTAGTATGATTTGTATAACTTATCATACCATATAATCCTCCAAAAAACAAGTATTGATGATATATCAAAAAACTCACTACTGCTACACCAATATATTTAACGATTTCAAGAACTTTTATTGCTTTGTCTGATAAACCTTTTAGAGAAAACTCCATAATTAGCCTCTTTCAGATGCTTTTCTTCAAACGCGTTCGTATCTTTTCATGAAATAATATGAATGAATCTAATGTCATTTTAAAAAGTCTTGTTAATAGAAAACCATCTTGAATAAATTAGTAAAATGCTTTTAACAGAACGCTTACCTGAGTCAATCGTCCCTGTTCGCTCATAGGTACGCTCTTTAATTTCGTCTGAAAGCGTGCCATCTTCTTTTTGAATACGTCCCTCACGGCGAAGTGCAGAGAATTTCAGTTCCTCAAAGGTCACATCATGATTACAACCTTTTTAATTGAGTAAAAAAAGATACCTCCTATTTGAAGCGCCTACCTTTGCGAATATCCAATTTGTGTTGGAAGTGCCTTTTTAAGCTTCACCATTCAAGGGAAATTGCTTCTAGTATTTATGCGGATAATTGAGATTTTATGATGTTTTTGGTGTAAAAATAAAAAAAGTTTTAGGTAAGTGTCTAGAGTTTCGGGAAACGTAAAATTAAATACCTTGTAACCTAAGAGAACGAAAAAATCGTTCTCTTTTTTCGTTGCCTAAAATAATGGAAAGGACACCAAACAGATGTCAAATAACATTGAAATCATCATGAATCTTGATACCTTAGAAATCTTTGAAGTAATTGATCTTGATGAAGAGAAAGAAGCAGCTGTTACAGATACTGAGGAGCTTCCTGAAGAAGTAAAAACATCCCCATACGATGACCTAGGAAGAGTTTGGCTAGGGAATGGTTATTACTACAAGCCTTTTAGCTTGCTTTGGAGAACTGAGAAAGATGATGTTATTCATGAGCTGAATCCCAAGAATAAACATGGCACCTATCCTTATCATAAACGAGCCCGAGATGGGACGTGGGGTCATATTTATCAACTGACACAAGAAGAAGCCTTGTGGCTAACCTTAGAGTTTAATCCTGAATTGATGAGTTATGTGTAGGGTTAAGAGAGAAAATAAAAAATGACCGAACGAGAAGAATCACTTTATGAAGTAAGGTTATGCCTATTTGGAATCCCATTATGGAAAGTAAAATACACTAAGCGAGAATTACTGATGTCTGCTTTTTGCGCTGCTAATAAGAACAAGATTATTGAATTGATATTTATTGATAAAGAGGGGGAATATGATATTTGGTATTTTTAACTTTTTATTGATTATATCAGTATTTAGAAAGGAGAGGTAGAAAGAATGAGTGTCTTGATTCCTGTAAATATTATCTTTGCTTTAATACTTTACCCTATGTTTATCAGTAATTATCGGAAAAGAAAACCTTATTTGTTGCATTTGTTTCTCTTTCTGATAAATGCTCTAGTATCACTGTATGAGATTTTTAATTATTTAGGCTGGTTGAAATAAGGAGATAGAGGATGACTCAAGAAGAAATAGAAGCTGGAATTTGTAGACGATGCGGATGTAATTGGATTACCCCTTGTATCGATGAAAAGTATGGTCCTTGCTGGTGGGTAGATAAAAATAGAACGCTGTGTAGTCATTGTTTTTATGGATTTAATGATGAACCTTATCAGACGAAAGTTTACTATAGGCCAGGTTATGATTTTCTTGAGAGAAATAGAGAATTTGCATGGGGAATATTGACAAATCCAAAAAGTCACTGGGTTTATGATATGGAACATGATGTTTTGTGTGTAGTTGGCTTAGGGGTATCCCGATTGGTCATTTCGAGATACCTAAATGGCAAGAAATTATCGATGAGAATATGATTTTTTACAATGCAATGGTTGATGATCCAGAACATTATGCTTGGCATTTACCACGAAAGTATCGATTGGAGGATTGATATGAATAACAAGGTTATTTTTAAGATACAGAACCTTCTTGAATTAGCTTATGATGCACCAAATGACGAAGAAGGACAAACAGCTCTTCTAATGGCTCAAAAACTCATGGTCAAGCACAATCTATCTATGACCGATCTAACGACTACTAAAAACAAAAATAACATTGGTGAAATAGTAGGAACCTGGGAGTATAGAATGCCTTGGTGGCAAGAGAAATTAGCAACTATTCTAGGTGAAAATTTTAGATGTAAAACGATAAGAAGAAGGGTTGTTGATGAAGGAATTACACAAATCATTTTCTTTGGGTATGATACGGATGCTGAATTGTGTACCAAGGTCTATGAAGGAGCTATTTTATATCTGAAGTATCGATTAAAATGGCTATTTCCTACAATTCCTAAAGCACGTTGGAAAGATTATAAAAAGTCATACTTGATAGGATTTCTTGCAGGACTAGACGAGCGATTTAGAAAACAGGCACAATCCTCAGAAGAATTTGCTTTGATGGTGCAGGTACCAGCAGAAGTGCTGGAAGAACAAAGACTACGTATGGGAGAATTGAAAAATCGCGAAACTAAAGCACAGATTGAGAATATTGATTTTGAGGCGTATGTAACTGGTCTTGAACATGCTAAAAAATCTCGATTAATGCCTAATAAATTGTTAAAAAGCAGTTAAGAAAACAAAAGAAAAAAGAATCCAATAAAGGAGTTTTTATGAGAACACAACAATCTTCTATGGTTAAACTAACAAAAAATATGATGGTAATTGATTTGATGAGAACAACAGGTTGGTCACGAGATCGAGCTCTTGCTGCGATTGAAGAATTGGAAGCAACGAGCTTAATCCAGTTCTCTCATCAAGGTGGTATGAAGTTATGTATCAATGCTGAGGTGTTTTAAATGATTCCAAATAGAGATATTACAGTCAATCAATTAACCACACAGACTTTTTATCAAATTCCACAATTATTTATAACAAGAATTGAACGCAAGTGGAATCCTGAAAGAAAGATACTGATGACGATTCGTTACGTTAGTCCATACGTTAAATTATCTTCAGATGCCAAACTTAGTTATGGCATATTGCTGAATCGTTGTCAGTTAAGCATTCATTCTCATGAAAATGGGAATAGTGAATATGTAGATGAAAATGGCTCAGTGTTTATGATTTATACAGTCACCGATTTGATGGAAGTATTAAATAAATCAAAACCAACTGTTACCAAAATTAAGAAAGAATTAACTGAAATGGGTTTGTTGCGAGAAGTTCAACAAGGAAATAATAAACCGAATCGATTGTATTTGCAAAATGTTGATGCAACTTGCCAAATAGTGGAGCATTATGATGAAAATAATGTCTTGTTAAAACGGTTTGACTATTTTGGAAAACTTCTTTATGAGAAAGAAGAGTCATTCACAGAAGAAGCAAAACCCCTTGATAATAGCGGAGGTAAAAAATTTGAACGTCCAAAATCTTTACTTCCGGAGGGTAAAAATTTTAACCCAAGTAAGAATAATACAAGTAAGACTGAGATAAATAATATTAGTTCTAGAAAGAGTGAGAAAATTTCTGATGAAATTTCTCCCTCTCCTGAAGCTGATCATATACATCATCTAGAAAAAGTTGAGAAATATATTTCACCAAAATATTATTCTCTCTTACAAGTAATTGCAGATGAGTATAATGGCAAATTTTGCCAACAAGATTTGTTTACTGGAGAGTTCCAAAATTACAGCTTAACTCATAGGCAAAAGATGATGATAGGACAATACCTTTCAGAAGGTTATGTGACTAGTAAAGAAGTTCTTAATCTCATTAATCGTATTCCCTATGATTGTGAATCTCCTTTAGCTTATCTCTTGCGTAGTTTAGAAAACCTCAAGGAAGAGCGAAGATTAGAAGTGAAGATGGTGGCACATAAACAGGCAGAGTTGAGATATGGCAAGAGCAAGGGAGGGGACAAGTATGGCGTTTAACAGACAAAAAGGCATTATCAGAGGCTCGATGGCTGCTAGAATACGTCCGACAGAACCGAAACCAGTACAAGAGATAGTGATGGAGATTGAGTATTTTGATAAAACAACAGAAACAATTTCACTTACCTATAACCTAGAAGAACTACAGAGATTAGTATCTAGCTCTTTCAGTACAGGAGCTAGTATGAATTTTTCAGAAGCTCGACCGCCTTTTACAATCAACCCAAGATGGGTGAAGAAGGTGACCTACAAAGTAAAAGGGGTGATTCCATGTGACTAAGCCTATCCAAAACCGAGTGAAGGAACTACGAAAACAGGCCGGTCTAACCCAACAAGAGCTTGCAGATCAGCTTGGGGTTATTCGTAAGACAATCTCAAATTGGGAAAGAGGAACGAATCGGATCAGTCCTGAACATACTGAAAGCCTAGCTAGATTTTTTCAAGTGTCGGTTGGATACTTATTAGGCGTGAGTTCAGATCGAAAAGCAAGTTCAGATTTAGGTCACTATGTAGCTTATCGTCTTAAAGGTGAGAGGTGAACCTAATAGTTCTTCAGAAAATAAATGACCTAAGCAAGTCTTAAAACTACTTGTGGCCTTTGAAAACTGAATAGACCCACTGTCCTGATTAGCGGAACTAAGCATAAAAAAGAAAAAAGGGCGGTGTGTAGCTAGAAAAGGATATCTAGCGCTGTTCCACCACGTAAAGGCATAGCTAGTTAAAGCTATAAGCCGAAGGAGTTTGCGGTAAACTAGACTCAAAACCGTGCGTAAGAAACACAGTAGAAATGCTACGGCATTAACTCGGCATGGCTGTAAATCAGCCTTTG
>ERZ773263.2062-NODE-2062-length-11296-cov-12.889156_pt1 | contig 11296 bp, 7 predicted proteins | sample MGYA00511076_ERZ773263 | MGnify/ENA primary metagenome ERZ773263 (study PRJEB29015, sample SAMEA2738155) | human oral metagenome | biome: human oral; feature: human-associated habitat; material: saliva | place: China | collected 2195 ... | reverse complement strand
CGGTTCGCCCGCCCGCCAGTGCGGGGCCTCCGCGGTGATGGCGTCGAGCGCGGCCAGGGCGTCGGCGTCGGGGCTGGCGCCATCGGGGGCCGTGACCTCGCGCAGGACGATGCGGCCAGTGGTGATCGTGCCGGTCTTGTCCAAGCAGAGGGTGTCGACGCGGGCGAGGACCTCCACGGCGGGGAGCTCCTGGACGAGGACCTTCTGGCGGGCCAGCTTGAGGGAAGCGGTGGCGAAGTTGACGCTGGTGAGGAGGACGAGCCCCTGGGGGACCATGCCGACGACGCCGGCGATGCCCGCGACCATGGCGGTGCGCCAGGCGCCGGAGTCGATGGCGGTGGAGATGCCGCCGGCCTGGCGCATCTGGGACCAGATGAGCACGAGCGCCACAGGAACGATGACCCAGGAGATCCAGGTGAGGACCCGGTTGGTGCCGTCCTGGAGCTCGGAGCGGACGGTGGAGAACTGGCGGGCCTCGCGGGCGAGCCGGTGGGCGTAGGCCTCCGCCCCCACCGCGGTGGTGCGCATGAGCGCTGTGCCCGCGGTGACGGTGGTGCCGGACAGGACCCGGCCGCCCTCCTTCGGCCTGACCGGGTCGGATTCCCCAGTGAGGATCGATTCGTCGACCTCGAGCCCGTCGGTGTCCAGGATGGTGCCGTCGGCGGGGATCTGCTCGCCCGAGCGCAGGCGGAGCACGTCGTCGAGGACGACGTCGGCGACGTCGATCTCGCTCTCGGCGCCGTCGCGCAGGGCGTGGGCGCGGGGCGCCTCCAGGACGGCGAGGCGGTCGAGGGCGCGCTTGGCGCGGATCTCGGCGATGGTGCCGGTGGAGGTGTTGAGGATGAGGACGAAGCCGAACAGGGCGTCGGCCCAGTGCCCAATGAGGAGGATGAGGACGAGCGCGGCGCCGAGGATCGCGTTGAAGATCGTGAGCACGTTGGCGCGCAGGATGTCCAGCGCCGAGCGCGAGGTGGTCTCCTCGTAGGCGTTGGTGAGGCCGTCGCGGATGCGGGCGGCGACCTCCTGGGAGGTGAGCCCCTGGGGGGCGCTGGCGGTGGGCGCCTGGGTCGGCGTCGTCGTCTCGCTCATGCCCGAAGGCTAATCATTCCGCGGGCCTTGATTCCACGCGGCTCTGCCTGCGCGCCTGGACGACGGAAACGAGGGCGACGGTCAGGAGGCTGACGACGATGACGGCGAGGGAGACCACCGTGGAGGGCTCGGGGATGGCCTCCACCGGGCGGCCCCCGTTGATGAAGCCGAGCTCGTTCTCGTGCAGGGCGTGGTTGATGAGCTTGAAGCCGATGAAGCCGAGGATGACGGCCAGGCCGTAGGAGAGGTAGGCCATGCGGTCGAGCAGCCCGTCGATGAGGAAGAAGAGCTGGCGCAGGCCGAGCAGGGAGAACGCGGTGGCGCTGAAGACGAGGAAGGGGTCTTGGGTGATGCCGAAGATCGCGGGGATGGAGTCGAGGGCGAACATGACGTCGGCGCTGCCCAGGGCGACGACGACGATGAGGAGCGGGGTGATGAAGGTGCGGCCGGCGTGGCGGTGGATGAGCTTGTTGCCCACGAAGCCGTCGGTGGTGGGCATGAGCCGGCGCACGAGGCGCGTCATCCGGTTGTCGACGAACTCCTCGGCCTCCTCGGCGGCGTCGTCCTCATCGCCGCGGGCCTCGATGACCTGCTTGATGGCGGTGTAGATGAGGAAGGCGCCGAAGAGGTAGAACACGGCGCTGAAGCGGTTGATGATGGCGATTCCCGCGAGGATGAAGAGGAATCGCATGACGAGGGCGATGACGATGCCGAGCAGCAGCGCTTTCTGCTGGAAGTCGCGCGGGACGCGGAACGTGGTGAGGATGATGATGAAGACGAAGAGGTTGTCCAGGCTCAGCGACCATTCGAGCGCCCAGCCCGAGTAGAAGCTCAGCGCGGCCTCTCCCCCGCCGAAGACGAGCAGGCCGAGGCCGAAGAGCGCGGCGAGGGCCATGTAGCCGACCGTCCAGGTGGCGGCCTCGCGGATGCTGGGCGGGTGGGGGTTGCGGGCGTGGCCGACGAAGTCGACGGTGATCAGGCCGATGACGACGACGATAAGGCCGGCCCAGGCGAGGGCGTGGACTTCCATGGGGACTCCTCCGGTACGGAACGGGTACCGAAGGTCTCCTCCCGCCAGGTTCCCGCCCGGGGTTCAGGCGGCTGGCCCGCGGCGCCGGGGGCCAGCGGCGAGGTGCCGCGGGTCCTCCGTGATGACGACGCCGCTGTTCGTGGGAGTACTCCCCTCCGACAAGCGCGGTTGCGCGTCGCAGTCTAACCGCCGCCCCGCCGCTGATCGCGCTCCGCCCGCCTATCGGCACTGTGATCCGCGCCGGGTGCGTTCTCCCCCGACAGGTGCCTCCAGCACCGACCGGTGCGGCGAGAACGCACTTCTCGGTGCTAGCGGCAGCCGTCGGTGGTGGAGGCAGCCGTCACGCTCCTGCGGGTGGGGCGCAGCCGTCACTCTGCCCGCTACGCGCCCGCCCTCAGGCGGCGGCGTTGAAGCGGTAGAGGCGCCAGGTGAGGCCCCGGCCGTCCTTCCACTCCTTGACCAGCGTGGCGACCCCTCCGCCGTCGTCCCAGATCCCGGGGTACCGAAGCTCGATCGCGTCCGCGGGCGAGATATCCGGTGAGGTGATGAGGGCGTGCGTGACCCGTCCCGCGCGCGGGGCCGCGAGTCGGTCCTTGAAGTCCCGATCCGTCGTGATCGTGTAGACGTCGGGGTTGTCCGCCATGAGGACGATCGGGAAGGAGTAGGCGACGTCCGTGACGACGGCGCCCTTCCCCAGATCCATATCGCTGATCTCCCGCGCGACGTCATCCTCCATCGCGTACTGGCCGCCGGCGGCCGAGGCGCGGGCGAGCGCCTCCTCGCGCGCGAGCCTCGGGTCGCCCTCCGTCGCCCATGCGAGCGGGATCGTCAGCACCCCGAGCGCCACGAGGAGCGCGACGGCCGACTGGCGGATGCGGGGAGCCCACTGCGCCCTCGACGCGGAGGCCGCGAGATACCCGACGGCGATGACGCTCAGCGGCACCGCGGCGATCTGGAAGCGGAGCCAGCCGAAGGACATGCTCCGCAGGAAGGTGAGGTTCTGGAAGAGCAGGACCGATCCGAGGACGAACATCGGCGCGAGGAAGGCCGGCTCCCGGCGCCACCAGGCGACCAGCAGCGCCAGGACCGCCAGCGGGATCGCCAGCGGCGCGGTGCGGGCGAGCTGCTCGGCGAGGTAGACGGCCTGAGCGTGCGGCCCCGTGCCCACGATCCCGTCGATGGTTGTCAGGAAGTTGCCGACCTGTGCGGAGTTGCCGTACTGGGAGGTGAAGGTCTCCAACCAGGATCCGACGACGATCTTGCTCGCCAGCGCCCACAGTCCGAAGGCTGCGACGATGGGCGCGGTCACGAGGGCCACATCGAGCGAGGCGATGCCGATCGCCCCATCGCGCCCGCGCGACCTCCACCATGAGGCCCCCGCCACGAGCACGGCGATCGCGGCGCCCGCCGCCAGCGCCTCATAGCGCACGAGGTAGGCGAGCCCGGCGCCCACCCCCACCTGGACCAGCGGCCAGGGCTTGGGGTCGTTCAGCCACTGCGCCAGCCGCACGGCGATGAAGACGCAGGCAAGGAGGAGCATGGCCTCGCTGGCTCCCGTCGTCGCGCCGAGCAGCACGAGGGGGTGGAGGGCGAAAGCCGCCGTAAGCAGCAGGCGAGCCGTGCCACGGGTCCCCAGGATCCCCAGGAGGCGGTGCGTGAGCCCCACCGCGATCGCGCCGCAGAGCGCGGACACGAGGCATCCCGCCACGGCCTTGGAGGCGAGCGCGGGCCAGATGGGCGTCAGCAGGAGCAGGGGGATAACGGCCAGCGAGGGCAGCGGGTTCCAGACGAAGCCGATCGCCGCAAGGTGGGGGTCGCGGCTGTGCATCGTGTAGTACCCGTTGGCGACGCGGCTCATGGCGTCGGGGAAGATGAGGTCGTGGGCGCTCAACCACCATCCCGCCCCGAGGTAGACGACGAGCGCCGCGGCGACGACGCCCAGTTCGATCCTCCGCTGCCTCGTCCTGTCAGGATCACGGCGCCGCCGGCTCATGCCGCCACTCCTGACGGCTGCTCCCCTGCCTGGGATCCTTGCGGTTTGTGGAGGCCGTGCGCGGTCTTCTCCCAGTAGGAGGGCGCTGTGATGAGCTGGAGCACCGCCTTGACCGCTGCCAGCCACATGAGGATCCAGTACAGCGGCATGAGCAGCGAGGGGATGAGGAGCCCCGGGCGCTCCATCTGGCGGGCGGTGAACAGCCCCATGTAGAGCACGGCGAGATTGCCGACGATGAGGCTGACCATGCCCACGTAGTAGACGGCCGGTGGGAACAGGGCGGCCACCGCCGGGTTGTGGGACGTGAACCAGACGATCGTCAGGGCCCAGAAGAACCCGTTGAGCGCGGAGAGCAGGGGCGTGCCCGCGATGAAGATGATGAGGCCCGTCATGCTCCTCGCGCCGAGCTGGCGGCGCACGAGGCCGGGGGCGCGCATATGGACGAGGAAGGTCTGCAGGTACCCCTTGTACCAGCGGCTGCGCTGGCGCACCCAGTTGATGGCGTCGGGGTTGGCCTCCTCCCCCGTGTCCGAGTCGAGGACGCCCACCTGGTACCCGGCGCGGGCCAGGCGCAGTCCCAGGTCCGCGTCCTCGGTGACGTTCCAGGGGTCCCAGGCCCCGACCTGCCGCAGCACGTCGGAGCGGAAGTGGTTGGAGGTGCCGCCCAGCGGGATCGGCGCGCCGAGCGCCACGAGCCCGGGCAGGAGGTTGCCGAACCATGAGCCGTAGTCCAGCGCGAACCAGCGGGTGAGGAGGTTCTGGTCGGCGTTGTAGAAGCCGAGCCGCGCCTGCACGCAGGCGTAGCGGGGCCCGAGCCTCCTCATCGCGACGACGGCGCGCAGCAGCTGGAGGGGATCGGGCGAGTCCTCGGCGTCGTAGATCGTGCACATGCCGCCCTCGGAGGTGAGGAAGCCGTAGTTGCAGGCCTTCGGCTTCGTGCGCGGCTCGTGGGCGGGCACCCGCACGATCGTCACGTGCCGCCCGAGGACGAGCCCGGCGGCCGCGGCGTTGGTCTCCTCGTCGTCGGCCTCCAGGAGCAGGCGGATGTCGAGGAGATGGCGCGGGTACTCCAGGCGCTCCAGCCTCGCCACGAGCTCGCCGAGCAGCGGCTCGTGGAAGACGGGGACGAGGACGGTGTAGCGGGGCAGCTCGGCGTCGGGCATGGACCGCGCCTCCTCATCGCTCACCGTCACCACGTTGCCGCCCTTGGCCCCCAGCTGGAACAGGGCGAGCCGGTAGACGAGCGCGATGGCGTAGACGACGGTGACGATGGCGACGACGGCGATCCCCGTGGCTCGCGGGATGAGGGCAAGGCCGAGGATGAGGAGGACGGCGGCGGCGATGAGCGCCACCCGCTGCCAGACCACGAGCACTCCCCTGGCGGAGTACGCGGGCGCCGCCTCGGACAGGCCGTAGCAGGCCAGCTCGAGCTGCCGCTCCTGCTGCCCCGCGAGCTCGAGCGGCTCGGGCAGGTCGAGGATGCGCCTGTCCCTTTTCGGCAGGAGGCTCACGTTGCTCACGCGATCCACCCCCTGGCGACGGCGGCGAGGGCAACGGCGGCGAGCGCGGGGATGATGAGCCGCGCGGGCACGATCCGCTGGAACTGCCCCCGTGGGGCGAGGCCGTTGGCCACGAGCAGCGCCAGGGCGGCCAAGGAGCACAGCGCCAGGGCGATCATCCCGAGCATCACCGAGCACAGTGAGGGGACGAGGCTGAGGCACAGGGGGAGGATCGCGGGGGCGAGCCAGGAGATCTCCCTGGTTCCCACGATCCACAGCGCCAGGCCCAGGCTGAGTGAGACGGCGGCGAATACCGCGGCGGCGGGGTGCGCCGAGGTGTCCCATTGCCTGATGATCCATAAGGCGGTCACGAGGCCGCCGACGGCGAGAATATGGTCCAGGTCCCGGTCATCAATGCGGGGCTGCTTGCGGCGCGTGATCACGAGGGCCAGCGCGAGGACGGCGGCGCCGATCCGCCACATTCGCGCCCCTGCGGTGACGACCGGCCCGGGAATGAGAAGAATCGCTGTCAGGGCGATCGCGGCGAGGATGAGGAGATGCGGCACGAGCCGCGGGATCCTGAAAGCGCGTGAGGGCGGACGCACTGCCGCCAGCGCGGGACTGCTCATAGGAGGGGTTTGCTCTTCCGTAGGTGGGGGAAGCCGTCAGGGAGCAGCAGGTGAGGGGCGGTCAGGGCCCACGCCCAGATGGAGAGTACCCGACATACCCGCATATGGCGAGCATTCTGTTATCGTCTTTTGAATCCTCCGGCTTTCCCGTGGGAATCCGTCTCCCAGACACGGTCCCCGGGCCGCGGCGGTCTCATCATCGGCGGCGCCTCAGCTCGTTTCCCGCATGGCGCGCAGTTCCTTCTTCAAATCCTGGATCTCATCGCGCAATCGGGCGGCGAGCTCGAACTGGAGATCAACGGCGGCGGCGTGCATCTGCTCAGTGAGCTCGGTGATGAGCTCGGCGAGATCACCCTGCGCGGCCCCGGCCAGGCGCTCCCGGACGGTCGCCTCGGCGGCCTTCTTCCGGCCCTTGCGGACGGAGGACTCCTCATGGCCCCGGTATCCGCCCGCGAGCAGTTCCTCGGTGTCGATGTCCTCGCGCGCGAGCATGTCGGTGACGTCCGCGATCCTCTTGCGCAGGGGCTGGGGGTCGATGCCGTTGGCCTCGTTGTAGGCGAGCTGGAGGGCGCGGCGGCGCTCAGTCTCCCCGATGGCCTGGGCCATGGCGGGGGTGGTCGTGTCGGCGTACATGTGGACCTCGCCGGAGACGTTGCGCGCGGCGCGGCCGATGGTCTGGATGAGGGACCTCGTCGAGCGCAGGAACCCCTCCTTGTCCGCGTCGAGGATGGACACGAGGGAGACCTCGGGCAGGTCCAGTCCCTCGCGGAGGAGGTTGATGCCGACGAGCACGTCGAAGCGCCCCTGCCGCAGCTCGCGCAGCAGCTCGACCCGCCGCAGCGTGTCGACGTCGGAGTGCAGGTACTCCACGCGCACACCCCGCTCGGCGAGGTAGGTGGTGAGATCCTCGGCCATGCGCTTGGTGAGCGTGGTGACGAGGACGCGCTCGTCCTTGTCCACCCGCAGGCGCACCTCCTCCAGGAGGTCGTCGATCTGCCCCTGGGTGGGCTTGACGACGATCTTGGGATCCACGAGCCCGGTGGGGCGGATGATCTGCTCGACGACGCCGTCGGAGCGCTCCATCTCGTAGTCGCCGGGAGTGGCGGACAGGTAGACGGTCTGGCCGATGCGGCTCTCGAACTCCGTGAAGGTCAGCGGCCGGTTGTCCAGGGCACTGGGCAGTCGGAAGCCGTGGTCGACGAGGGTGCGCTTGCGGGAGGCGTCCCCCTCGTGCATGGCGCCGATCTGGGGGACGGTCACGTGGGACTCGTCGATGACGAGGAGGAAGTCCTCGGGGAAGTAGTCGAGCAGCGTGTTGGGCGGGGTGCCGGGGCTGCGCCCGTCGATGTGCATCGAGTAGTTCTCGATGCCCGAGCACATGCCGATCTGGCGCATCATCTCCAGGTCGTAGGTGGTGCGCATGCGCAGGCGCTGGGCCTCCAGGAGCTTGCCATCGCGCTCGAAGACGGCCAGGCGCTCGGCGAGCTCGGCCTCGATGCCCTCGATGGCGCGGTTCATGCGCTCGGGACCGGCCACGTAGTGGGAGGCCGGGAAGACGAAGACCTGCTCGGCGGGGGCGATGACGTCCCCGGTGACGGGGTGGAGGGTTGCCAGGGACTCGATCTCGTCGCCGAAGAACTCGATGCGGATCGCGAGCTCCTCGTACATGGGGATGATCTCGACGGTGTCCCCGCGCACGCGGAAGGTGCCGCGGGTGAAGTCGATGTCGTTGCGGGTGTACTGCATGCCGACGAAGCGGCGCAGGAGCTCGTCGCGGTCGATCTGGTCACCCACGGCCAGGGGCGTCATGCGGTCGACGTACTCCTGGGGCGTGCCCAGGCCGTAGATGCAGGACACCGAGGAGACGACGACGACGTCCCGGCGGGTGAGCAGGGAGTTCGTGGCGCTGTGGCGCAGCCGCTCGACCTCGTCGTTGATGGAGGAGTCCTTCTCGATGAAGGTGTCCGTCTGGGGGACGTAGGCCTCGGGCTGGTAGTAGTCGTAGTAGGAGACGAAGTACTCGACGGCGTTGTTCGGCAGCAGCTCACGGAACTCGGCGGCCAGCTGGGCGGCGAGCGTCTTATTGGGCTCCAGGACCAGCGCGGGGCGCTGAAGCTCCTCGATGAGCCACGCGGTGGTCGCGCTCTTGCCGGTGCCGGTGGCACCCATGAGGACGACGTCCTGCTCGCCGTCGCGAATGCGCGCGGCCAGCTCACGGATCGCCTTGGGCTGGTCGCCCGACGGGGTGTAGGGAGAGATGACCTCGAAGGGCTTGTCCTGGCGGATGACGGGGGTTTCGCTCACTCCCCTACGCTACCGCCCACGCCCCGCCATCGCGGGGAGGACCCGCCCAGGTGCGCCGCCAGCGACGCCCGGCCACGGCCTCGTCCCTGGCACCCTACAGGTCGGCGCTCAGCCAGCGCTCCCACACCTGGCTGCTCACCTGCGCGAGGTCGTCCGCGCTGCCGCAGTTGTCGATCCAGACGTGCGCGATCGCTCGCCTTTCGTCCGACGAGGCCTGGGCGCGGATCCGGGCGCGCGCGTCCTCGGGCGGTACTCCCCTGCCCTCCAGGCGCTTGATGCGCACGTCAAGGGGAGCATCGACGATGACGACGGCGTCGAAACGCTGCGCGTGATCGCCTTCGATGAGTAACGGAATATCGTAGACGGCAACCGCCCCCTCGGGAGCACCGCCCAGAATCTCCCAGGCGCGAGCCTCGATGGCGGGGTGGGTAATGGCGTTGAGAGCGGCGACCCTCTCAGCCGAACCCTCGCCTGCAAAAACACGACGCGCCAGGCCGGCGCGGTCCAGGGTCCCGTCCTCGCGGATCAGGTCGGTGCCGAAACGCTCGGCGACACGCGCCAACGCAGGCTGCCCCGGCTCGAGAATCTGTCGCGCGATCGCGTCAGCGTCGGCGACGTAGCCGCCCAGCCGCGCGAAAGTCGAGGTCACGGAAGACTTACCCGAGCCAATCCCACCACTGACCGCAACAACACGGGCAGGACCACTATCGTGGCGCGCGCCAAGGGGACGCAGCAGCGTAGCAGAGCAATTGCCAACAGAAAGAGAAGTCGTCACCTCCCCAGGTTAGCGCCTTTGCAGTTGCGCATATGCGCCCTCATGCAAGAATTGGTGCTGTTCAAGCCCCGATACCACACAGTGAGTACCAGTGACGCACACAGTCAACGACGATTCCAACCAGCGCTCAAGCACCGCGGTCCTCATTGCGACCTCCCTGACTCTGTTCTCCATGTTCTTCGGGGCAGGGAACCTGATTTTCCCGCCCATCATGGGTGCCTCCGCGGGCACGAACGTCACACCCGCCATGATCGGTTTCCTCATCGGTGGCGTCGCTCTGCCCGTCATCTCGATCATCACGATTGCCCTGTCGGGCACCGACATGCGCGACCTCGTCAGCCGAGCGGGCAAGCCCTTTGGCCTCGTATTCTCCGTCCTCGTGTACCTGTCGATCGGAGCGTTCTTCGGCCTTCCACGAACGGCCGCCGTGTCGTTTTCGACGGCTGTCGCGCCCCTCATCGGCACGCAGTCGCTGGTTGCGTCGGTCATCTTCTGCCTGGTGTTCTTCGGCATCGCCTTCTACCTGTGCTGGAACCCCCGCAACATCATCGACAGCCTCGGCAAGATACTCACCCCCATTCTGCTGGGGCTTCTCATCCTGCTTGTGTTCCTCTCCCTCGCTTCGTTGCCGGCTTCCCACGACGCGCCGACGGGCGAATACACGAGCACTCCCCTGGCCGCCGGCTTGCTTGAGGGATACATGACGATGGACTCCATCGCAGCCCTGGCCTTCGGCATTATCGTCGTCACCTCGCTGGGGCACACCGGAGGCGGGATCGGCGCGAAGGTCGTGCGGCGCACCTCCACCGCGGCGGTGATCGCGGGCGCGCTACTTGCCGTTGTGTACGTGGGCCTCGGCCTCGTCGGACACGTCATCCCCAATGGCCAGAGTTACTCGGACGGGGCGACCCTGCTCGTCGACGCAGCCCGGATGACGATGGGGTGGCCCGGGCAGATCGTCTTTGGGCTCATCGTGCTCACGGCGTGCATGACAACGGCAGTCGGCCTCATCGCGGCCACCTCGGAGTTCTTTAACCGGTTGTTGCCCACGATCTCCTACCGTGCGTGGATGATCGTCTTTACGCTCATCGCCTTCGTCCTGGCTTCCGCGGGCCTGAGCTCAGTGCTCGCCATCGCCCTTCCGATCATCAAGTTCCTGTACCCGATCGCGATCACCATCGTTTTCCTCACGATCGCAACCCACCCGCTACGCCTGGCCACCCCGGCACTGTGGACGTTCCGTCTGGGCACATGGATGGCGGCGGCGTGGTCAGCGACAACGACGCTGGCACATGTCGGCATTTACACGGAGCTCATCAATTCTGCTCTCATGTGGAGCCCACTCCATGCAAACCAGCTCGGTTGGATTCTCCCCACAGTGATCGCGGCTGCGATCGGCGCGTGCATCGACGTGGCGCTGTTGAAGCGCTCGGCGGCCTGACCTGCGTCGGCCACAGACTCCGCACGGCATCGGCGAGCGGGGTCTCGTCATCTGTGCGACGAGGAACGATGTAACCCCGAGCAAAAGTCGCACGTAATTTACATCGGTCAGTTTTCAAGATGTGCTCAAAACGTTGCAATTCGAACGACGCGATTTCAGTGTTTGAAATACTCGCACGGGAATTACGTGCGAGATCGCTGAGCAACTAGGCCGGCCGATTGGAAGTCACCGCGAGGCCTCGGGGCCTGGCAGGGCTTCGGGACGAGGCACCGAGCGAAGCTCGCGGCGCGGACGGCGAGCGGGCCTCACGGCGGTCGGACATCTAACGGCACGTCAAGCAAAAAGTGGTGGCCCCCAGGAAAACCTGGGGACCACCACTCATGCGTTCACTGGCGTGAACCGACGAGTTGAAGCTCAGTCTAAGCGACCGATTCAGTTGTTCGTCAGCTTCTCACGCAGCGCGGCCAGCGCCTCGTCGGACGCAAGGGTGCCCTCGTTGTCGACCGGGGTCGAGTAGGAGGCCTGCTCCTCGATGG
>ERZ773263.2055-NODE-2055-length-11330-cov-15.458271_pt1 | contig 11330 bp, 9 predicted proteins | sample MGYA00511076_ERZ773263 | MGnify/ENA primary metagenome ERZ773263 (study PRJEB29015, sample SAMEA2738155) | human oral metagenome | biome: human oral; feature: human-associated habitat; material: saliva | place: China | collected 2195 ... | reverse complement strand
ACGACGTCATCGAGGTCGCCGAGGACGTCCTGAAGAACGTGTGGGCGCTCATCGGCTACGACCTGTCCACGCCGATCCCGCGCATGACCTACAAGGACGCGATGGAGCGCTACGGCTCGGATAAGCCCGACCTGCGCTTCGGCCTTGAGCTGACCGAGCTCACCGAGTACTTCAAGGACACGACCTTCCGCGTGTTCCAGGCTCCCTACGTGGGTGCTGTCGTCATGCCCGGCGGTGGCTCGCAGCCTCGCCGCACTTTCGACAAGTGGCAGGAATGGGCCAAGGCACGCGGCGCGAAGGGTCTGGCTTACGTCACCATCGCCGAGGACGGTACGCTGGGCGGCCCCGTTGCCAAGAACATCACCGAGGCTGAGCGTGAGGGCCTGGCTGCCGCCACCGGTGCCAATCCCGGCGACTGCATCTTCTTCGCTGCCGGCAAGCCGACCCCCTCGCGCGAGCTGCTCGGCGCTGCCCGCCTGGAGATCGGCAAGCGCTGCGACCTCATCGACCCCGATGCCTGGGCCTTCACCTGGGTTGTGGACGCGCCGCTCTTCAAGCCCACCGGCGATGCTGAGGCCGAGGGCGACGTCGCGCTGGGCCACAGCGCCTGGACGGCCGTCCACCATGCGTTCACCTCGCCCAAGCCCGAGTGGATCGACTCCTTCGACAAGGATCCGGGCAATGCGTTGGCCTACGCCTACGACATCGTCTGCAACGGCAACGAGATCGGTGGCGGTTCGATTCGTATTCACCGCCGCGACATCCAGAACCGCGTGTTCAACGTGATGGGTATCGGCGAGGAGGAAGCCCAGACGCAATTCGGCTTCCTGCTCGATGCCTTCAAGTTCGGTGCTCCGCCGCACGGCGGCGTCGCGTTCGGTTGGGACCGCATTGTCTCGCTGCTGACGAAGTCCGAGTCGATTCGCGATGTTATCGCCTTCCCGAAGTCCGGCGGCGGTTTCGACCCGCTGACCGAGGCACCGGCTCCGATTACGCCTGCGCAGCGTAAGGAAGCCGGCGTTGATGCGAAGCCGAAGAAGCGTGGTGAAGAGGTCGCCGACGAGGGGAAGAAGTGATCTAGCTCTCGCGCGTTCTGTCCACGAAACCCCCATCTGGCCCCGGCCGGTGGGGGTTTCGTGCACAATAGAGACATGTCGTACGTTGAGTTGCATCCGGAAAATCCTCAAGCACGTCTGGTTAACACGGTCGTTGACCTGCTGGAGCGCGGCGGTACGATTGCGCTGCCCACGGACTCCGGCTACGCGATCGCGACCAAGATTGGCAACAAGTCGGGCATGGACACCATTCGCGCGGTTCGTAAGCTCGATGACAAGCACAACTTCTCGCTGCTGTGCCACTCGTTCGCGCAGCTCGGTGAGCTAGTCATCGTCGATAATCATGAGTTCCGCACGATGAAGGCGCTGACCCCCGGACCTTACACGTTCATCCTGCGTGGCACCAAGGAAGTTCCGCGCATCATGCTGAACAAGAAGAAGCACACGGTCGGCGTGCGCATCCCGGACCATGTCATTACCCAGGCGATTGTCGAGGCCCTCGGTGAGCCGCTAGCTTGTTCGACGCTCATCATGCCGGGTGAGAAGGAGCCTCTGACGGACGGCTTTGACGTGGACGAGCGCATCGGGCATCAGGTTGATCTGGTGGTCGTGGGTCCTGTCGGCGTAGCCGAGCCGACGACGGTCATCGACTTTGCGGGAGGCGACGCTGTCGTCGCGCGCGTCGGCGCGGGCGATATTTCGCTTTTCGACTGACCGATGGCCTTCGAGGAGGACTTCTTTTCTGAGACGGGGTTTTGTCGGCTCGAGAGCGATCCTGAGGACTGGGATGACCATGGGTGCGCCGATGGCCCGCGCGTCGGTCGTCGGCTCGTCCTCGATGGGGTTAACGCCGTTCGCGTGACGTTTCGGTGCGATGCTCCTGAGAATGCTCAGTGCTTCGTTATCGTCAATACCGTGACGGATCGCAACCGCGATCACCTTGACGCTTTTCGTCTGGAAAGCGTGCCCGGATCTCGCGTGCACGTGCTCGCGTGTGCGCTGCCGGCGGATGCGATCCTCAGCTATCAGTTCGCGATTGTGGACGCTGGTGGCATCGATCCGCGCACGAGCATGGATAGGGGTGATTGGCTGCGATTAAGTCAGGCTGCTCGCCCTGATTGCTCTAACGTCCGCAGTCTCATCAACGGGCGAGGAAACGTTGCCTCACTGTTTGTGGGACCCGATGCGAGCGTCGTGTGGCCATCGGAGAGCCTCCGCTCTCTGCAGATGCGTGCTGCCCGTGAGGAAGACATCGGTGTTCGCATCAGTACACGTCGTGAGCGTGAGCGACCCCGTTCCATCGTGGTCCACGACGGCGAGTGCCCCGCACGCAGAACCCTCATTCTCTTCGACGGGGAGATGTGGCGAGCCAATGGCGTTGGCTGGCTGACCTGGCGCTACCCGGGTCTTCGCGTCGTGACGATCGATGCTGGTGATCTGCGCGCTCGCCAGGAGGAGTTAACCGAGGCGGGCCGTGTTGAGGAGCTCGTGAGAGACATTTGTGCCGAGGTTGGGGCTGGTCCTGTTGCTCTGGCCGGTCAGTCCTTCGGTGGGCTTGCAGTGCTCGAGGCTGCCTGTCTGGGTTCGTTGCCCGTTGAGTGTTTCCTCGCACAGTCCCCCTCTCTATGGTGGGGTGGAGAGGAACGAGGCCGGGGCGAGGGGACGCTGATAAAAGAACTAATGAGGGGACAGAGGTGTCTTGGTCAAGGCTTGACAGTGTTGTGTCAGGTGGGTGAGCGCGAGCGGGCGATGCTACCTGTAACTCGGCATTGTACTGCTCTGTTAGAGGGGGCGGGATCGTTTGTCAGTTTCGAGTCCTATCCCGGTGGCCATGACGTTGCGTGGTGGCGCGAAGGGCTCGTGCGAATGCTCGACAGATGGTGTGCGTGAGCCTATCCACCATTGCATGCGAAGAGAGCGCCCTTTGCACCGCTAGGTTAGGCTTGCCTATGCATCTGTCGTGATCTAATCGAATTGAGGAACACGTGCATATCTCGACACGAGTTCGCGCTTTCGCGGCTCTCGCTCTTGCATCCCTGACCCTGGGAGCCTGCTCCTCCACGCAGCCCGCCCCGGCCTCGTCCTCTGGAGCGAACGGGACCAGCGAGACCCGCGTCGTTACCGATGCCTCCGGCCAGGAGGTCACTCTGCCCTCGCATCCGACCCGCGTCGTGACGCTTTCCGAACCGACCACCGACAACGCGCTCGCCTTGGGAGTGACGCCCATTGGTGTCGTATCGGGCCGCGGCCAGCAGACGGTCCCCAACTACCTCCTTGATCGCGCTGGAGACATCCCGATTCTGGGTTCCATCGGCACCCCCAACCTGGAGGCCATTGGTGCCGCCCACCCGGACCTGATTCTCGTTGACGGCACGTCCGTGAAGAACAACGACACCGAGACTCTGACGGCCCTCGGCCAGATAGCTCCCGTCTTCTTCACCACGCAGTCGGGCGGCGACTGGCGCGAGACTTTCGCCCTCACCGCGGATGCGCTCGGCGTGCCCGAACAGGCTGACGTCAAACTCGCGGAGTTCGACCAGCATGTCGCAGATGTGAGCGCCCGCCTGAAGGATGCTGGCTACCTCGACCAGACATACTCGGTTGTGCGCTGGCAGGGCGATAGTGCAGGCCTGATTCTCAAGGAGCTGCCCGCCGGACAAGCCCTGACCGCTCTAGGCATGAAGCGCCCCGCCAATCAGGACCGTGATGGAGAGGGACACTCCGAGCCCGTCTCCCTCGAAAACATCGACCAAATCGACGCGGACTGGATCTTCTTCGGCACGCTCGGCAAGTCCTCGGTGAACAACCCGTCGGCAGGCGGAGCCACCGGTGTCGAGGCGTCTGCCGCCGCACTCGAGGAGGCGAAGAATACTGTTGGTTTCGATTCTCTCGGAGCTGTCCAGGCAAACCACGTCATTCCCGTCGATGGATCCCTGTGGACCTCGACCGGCGGATACCTGCTGATGGACGGTATCGTCTCGTCCATCGAAGCTCAGTTTGTCCCGGCGTCCTGAGCGTGGGACACGCAGTCAGGTGCGCACTGTGCGAATGAGCGCCCACCGACTTACCAGCGTCGCTATTGCCTGTGCAGTGGCGGCGCTGGTGCTTGGTGTCGTCGTGATGGCCTCGCTCGCCCTGGGATCCCGGCAGATCGCCCCGAATATTGTCTGGGAGTCCCTTGTCCACGGCGGAACCTCCCAGGACGCGCGGGTGGTGCTATCCCTTCGTGTACCCCGGACCATCGCGGCGCTCATCATCGGGGGCGCGCTCGGGTTGGCCGGATCAATCATGCAAGCGATGACGCGCAATCCGCTCGCTGATCCTGGCATCCTCGGCGTCAACGCAGGGGCTGCCTTCGCGGTCGTGTCGGCGACCGCACTCATGGGCGTGTCGACGCGTGCCGTCACCCTCGGCGCTGCGTTGATAGGAGCCGGAGTTGCCTCCGCCCTCGTCTTTGCACTGTCTGGCCGGGGCGCACGCGCCTCGCGTGCACGCCTGGCACTGGCGGGTATCGCCGTGTCAGCCGCACTGGCATCGCTGACGTCGGCCATCCTGACGGCCAACCAGTTTGCTTTCAATGAGTTCCGCTATTGGGCGTCCGGCTCCTTCGAGGGGATCGGAGTTGATTCGCTCGTCTTGGCGAGCGTTGTCATCGGCGGCGGGGTGTTACTCGGTGCGCTTCTGACGTCCGCTCTTGGCATTCTGATGCTCGGAGACGAGGTCGCCGTCGGTCTCGGCGTTCGGGTGCGGCTTGTTCGAGGACTCGCAACCCTGGCAGTCACAGCCCTAGCGGGAGGAGCGACCGCACTCGGGGGTCCCCTCACGTTTGTTGGTCTCGCCGTGCCGCTCCTCGTCCGACGCGCGGTTGGCGCGCGTCATGGCTTGATCGCTCTCTGGTCCGTCATTGTGGGGGCTGCGTGGGTGTGCGTCGCAGATGTTGCCTCGCGCCTCGTGCTGGCTCCTCAGGAGGTGCCTGTCGGTGTCATCGTCGCGCTCATTGGGGCACCTTTCTTTATCGCAACTGCGCGTGGACGGGGGATGTCGTGAACAGCGGGCGTTACGTGGTACTAGCATTGCCGTGGGTCTCGCTACGCATTCATCGGCGTAGTGCCACGGTCGTCGTTGCTGGACTACTCCTTGCCGTGTGCCTGTCCGTTTACTCGCTGACGTTGGGGGATTATGGTCTCAGTGCCGCAGAGTCTTTCCGTCGACTGATGGGCGACAGCGGGCCTCGAGACGATTTCTTGGGCGTGTACTTCGTGCAGTCTGTTCGTTTTCCGCGTGTGTGTGCGGCGCTGGGAGTCGGATGTGCGCTCGGCCTGTCGGGTGCCATCTTCCAGACGATCTCTGGCAACCCGCTGGGTAGTCCCGACATCGTCGGCTTGTCGACTGGCTCGGCGACGGGCGCTCTTCTTGCGATCATTGTGTGTGGGTCCAGTCCTGCGACGACGGGCGTCGGAGCGCTCGTGGGCGGTCTCGTGTCGGGGGCGCTCATTCTTGCCTGCGCGGGTGGCGTCCGCGTGACAGGAATTCGGGTCGTCTTGGTCGGCATCGGTTTCTCCGCCGCTCTCCGCGCTATCAATTCACTGCTGATCGTCAAGGCTCCCCTGGAAGCGGCGCAGCGCGCGCAGTTATGGAGTGCAGGATCGTTCTCCGGTGTGACGATGGTGCGCATTGTTCCGTTCATTCTCGTTCTTGCGGTGACCGTGCTGGTTCTTGCGTGGCTCGCACGTCCGCTCGCTGTGCTTGCGATGGGGGATGATGTGGCGATGGCCTTGGGGGTGCGGGTACGCGAGGTGCGGATCGCGGTGATCGCTGCGGCGATGGTGTTGGTTTCCATGGCAACCGCTGTTGCAGGCCCGGTGGCCTTTGTGGCTTTGGCGGCACCCCACGTTGCTCGTCGCGTGTGTGGTCATGGGGGAGTGGGGCTTGCATCGTCTGCCGTCGTGGGAGCGCTTCTTGTGCTCGCCTCCGACGTGGTTGCGCAACGGCTCCTGGCGCCCCATGAAATGCCGGTGGGCGTCGTGACTGGCGTCGTGGGTGGCATCTATCTGCTCGTGTTACTCGTTCGTGAGGTGAGGTAACGTCATGACTGATCGGCACAGTGAAGGTGGGCTTCGTGCCCATTCGATCACCGTTGGCTACGGGAAGGACTCTCCGATTCTGGAGGGGCTTTCACTGGATGTTCTGCAGGGCGAACTGACGGTCATCGTCGGCCCGAATGCATGTGGCAAGTCGACGCTGTTGCGGGCACTCGCCCGCGTGCTCAGCGTGCGCTGCGGCGTCGTTGAGTTGGATGGGCAGGTCCTGAATGAGCTGAATCAGAAGGCCCTTGCGCGCCGCCTTGGTCTCCTCGCGCAATCCTCTGTTGCACCGGGCGACATGTTGGTGGAGGACCTGGTTGCGCGCGGCCGCTATCCGCATCAATCTCTCGCACATCAGTGGAGCACGGAGGATGACGAGGCCGTGGCGCGTGCAATGCGTGACGCCGGAGTAAGCGCATTTTGCTCCAGACGTGTCGGCGAACTCTCTGGTGGGCAGCGTCAGAGGGTCTGGATCGCGATGGCTCTGGCGCAGTCGACGGATATCCTGCTCTTGGATGAGCCGACGACCTATTTGGATCTGAATCATCAACTGGAGGTTCTGCGTTTAGCGGACCGCCTACGTGAGGGGGGTCGGACAGTTGTCGCGGTATTGCACGATCTTCACCTTGCTTTCCGCTACGCGACGCATCTCGTGTGTATGAAAGATGGGCGGATCGTTGCTCAGGGAGTGCCGCGAGACATTGTGACGCCCTCTCTGATCTCCGACGTATTCGAGGTTGAATGCGTTGTCATCGAGGATCCTGAGTCGGGGGCACCGCTGGTCATTCCACGTCGTTAGCGGGGGGTAGAAACGAGATTCATAGTCTCAAATGTTGACCAGAAGGTCACTTTAGATGACAGTTATTCGATAATTTAGCTCACAATTTTTTTCAATTAAATATAATTTTCCTTGTAAAACCTGGTTTTGGTGCACCGGTCCGTGAATTTGCTTGTTGTTCGCAATTGCGTGTTGGGGACGAACTAATAGGATGGAGCGTATGGCTCGTAGTTACTCGGACACTGACATGTTGGTCTGTTCATAATTGAGCGAACTTACTAAAATTATCCATGAGGGAAGGAAGGTGGCACGCATGGCGCCACGGTCGTTCACGCGAAGCGAGGGGCTGCGTCTGTCCCTGCTTGCGTTGGCCGCGTCGGCGTCCATTGTTGGTGGCGTGTTTGTCACTGCACCTCCTGCTTTTGGTGACGATGCCCTCCCGGATGCTTCAGCCGCCTGTCTCGTTGCGCAGGGTCCGGAGTCGATGGCTTCTCTTTCCTCGATTGTGCATGCGGGCGAATCGGTTCATGTTGAGGGTTCTGGCTGGGGTCCAGGTACTGAGCAGATACGCGGATTCGTTATCATCACCCTCGATGATGGTGAGACGAAGCGCCCCGATGGAATGGAATTGCCCAGCTGGGTTCCCGATGCTGTTCGTCGTGATCGTACTGCCTGGGCCGTCGCCGACGTGGCGTCCGATGGAACCTTCTCAACGGATATTCCCCTCCCGTCGTCCTGGGAAGTTGGGTCAGCCCATACGGTTTACATCGGCGATGCCGTCACCGGAACGTATGTCGAAGCTAAGGTGCGTGTCGTTGACACCGTTGTCGATGTTCGGGCATGCTCCATGAATGCTGATAATCCTGAACCTTCCGATCCTGACTACACTGTCGTGACGCCCGGCACGCCAAGGGAGGAAACTCCCTCTGTGCCCGCAGGCAACGATCCCGGTGAAGCTGCCTCAATGGTGGCACAGCCCGCCACTCCTGCTGACGAACCGAAAGTAACAACCTCCGAGGTGAGAGGTGAGCAGGCTTCCGACGCTCAGGGTTCGACTTCGTCATCGACGGATGCCTCCGCGCCCTCTGACTCGGCGAGGCCTGGATCGCCACGTCCCGGGAACTCTTCGTCTCGGGGGGATACGAATGGTGGCTCGTCCCAGCCTGGAGCATCCACCCCCGATCCCTCTTCGTCCACCGAACAGCAGAGCGTGTCCGCTTCTGAGATCGGCCCCAAGTCTCGCTCGGAACAACAGGCCACGGAGCAAGCTGCCCGCGAGCAAGAGGGCCGCCTCAACGGATGGATCCTTGCAGGTGGTGGGGCGCTTGCGTTGCTCGGTGCCATCGCGACGGTCAGCATTGTGTGCAAGTCGCATGGATCATTCCACTAGATCGAGCGAGCAGCGCACGATGCCAATGTGATCACCACTGACCGCATGGTGCGTGTTCGTGCTTCACATGAAGCCGATGTAGCTGTTACTCTGGTTATCAGGCAATATCTTCTGAGTATTTAAGTCCCAAAGGAGAACCGTTATGCAGCACGGACGGGTTACTTCCGCCCTCGCAGCGCGGGTGCTCGCTGGCCGCAGTCGGGTAATGAGCGTGCTCATGGCCCTATGCCTCTTCGCCGCAGGTGCGCTCGCCATTCCCGGTTTCGCTGCGCGTGCCGATAACAACGATGGTCCCCTCCCTATCCCGAACACCACGTTCGTTATCAACCTCGAGAATGCCTCCGAGTTTGAAGCGGAATACGGTAAGACAGGCTACTGGGGCGTCATCTTGGATAACGGTGGCGTAACGCCGACCGCGCCTCTTACCTTCGAGCGCTCCGGTGAAACAGTCACGGTGACCGCTGATGGCCTGTGGAAGGTAAATGCGCTCGACAACTACAGAATGGTCGTTCCGGTTCCTAATGGCGCCAACAACGGTGAACATGTGACCTGGGAACCCGGTAGTTCCCACTGGGTCACCGTCGTGATCTACCAGGACGACAAGACCCTGGCGAAGACATTCAACTACTCGGTGAAGGTCTTCGAGCCATCCAGCCCGTCGGCGACGGCCGAGCCCACGCCGGAGCCGACTGCAGAACCCACGGTTGTCCCTGCGCCGGGACCGTCCGAGAGTCCCGCGCCCGCGCCTCAGCCCACGGGTGACCCCGCCCCGGAACCGTCTGCAGAACCCACGGCTGCGCCCACCGGCGATCCTGAACCTCAGCCCACGGGTGACCCCGCCCCGGAACCTTCTGTGAGTCCCGCGCCCGCGCCTCAGCCTGATGATCCGCAGTTGCCGGTTGTCCAGCCGACCGCAACTTCTTCCGCGTCGCCTTCGGCAACGCCTTCCGCTTCGGCCTCTCCTGCAGCGAACGCGACGCAGCCATCCGATACCCCGGTGTCCCCCGTATCGGATGTGTCTGAGCTGACTGATGCAAATAAGGGTGGCGTGAGCGCGGCTTTCACTGGTGGACAGCTGACGATCAATGTTCCCTCCGACAAGGCTGGCGCTGGCGAGTGGGTGAGCGCCAACATCATGCAGACGGGTGAGGCGCGCTGGCTTCAGGTTGAAGACGGTAACAAGGTGACGATGGACGTGGCCGGCCTGCCCATGGGCGAATACAAGGTCGTCGTGGCGAACCGCTCGCACCAGCTGGTCGGCTGGGCCGACTTTAAGGTCGCGTCGACCGTTGGGGCTGCCGGCGCGGGAGCGTCGGTGGATGCATCCGGTTCTGTGAAGTTGCATGCGGAGGTCCTGTCCTCCTCGAATGCCGCCGATGAGTCCGAGGGCTTGAACGGTTACCTGCTCGGTGCCGGTGCGTGCATGCTGATCCTTGGGGGCCTCGTCGTCCTCCAGGTCCTGTCCGGTCCGAAGATCGGATCTTCCTCGCAGGGAGTCACCCTGACGTAGGCTAGGTTTCATGGATCTGTTTGATTCTGAAGCATTCGACGAGTTGGGCGTGCCCGCGTTTTCCGCGGACGCGCCCCTCGCCGTTCGTATGAGACCTTCTCGGCTGGAGGAGGTTGTCGGCCAATCGCACCTGCTCGGTGAGGGGGCTCCGCTGCGTCGCCTCCTGTCGCCCGGCTCTCGAGATGGTGTGTCGGTATCGTCCGTGGTTCTGTGGGGTCCACCGGGAACGGGTAAGACGACGCTCGCGTATTTGATCGCCAGGGCGTCGGGTCGACGCTTTGTTGAGTTATCCGCCGTCTCATCGGGCGTGGGCGACGTGCGTCGGGTCGTGGACGGTGCGCGCCGGACATTGGCGAGCAGTGGCGAGGAAACAATCCTCTTTGTGGATGAGGTGCACCGCTTCTCCAAGTCGCAGCAGGATTCGCTTCTTCCAGCGGTGGAGAACCGATGGGTCGTGCTGGTCGCGGCGACAACGGAAAACCCGTCCTTCTCTGTGATTGCTCCGCTGCTGTCTCGCTCGCTCCTTTTGACGCTGCGTCCACTTGAGCCTGAGGCGCTTGAAGGTCTCGTTCGCCGGGCGCTGTCCGATGAACGTGGGCTTGCGGGCCGCTTCGCGATGACAGACGAGGCCGTGGCTGGGTTGGTTCGCTTGGCTGGCTCGGACGCCCGTAAGTCTCTGACGCTGCTGGAGGCGGCGGCTGGGGTGGCCAGCGATGATGGGTCCGGTGAGATCACGGTTGCCAGTGTCGAGGCTGCTGCTAACCAGGCGCTCGTACGCTGGGGGCGTGACCAGCACTATGATGTCACGAGTGCTTTTATCAAGTCGATGCGCGGATCGGACGTTGATGCGGCGCTGCACTACCTAGCGCGGATGATTGAGGCGGGGGAGGATCCGCGTTTCATCGCGCGACGTATTGTGATCGCCGCTTCTGAAGAGATTGGGATGGCTGCGCCCGAGGTGTTGTCCACGTGTGTGGCCGTCGCGCAGGGCGTTGCTCTTATTGGAATGCCCGAGGCCCGCCTGCTTCTCGCGCAGGCTGTTGTTGCGGTGGCGACGGCACCCAAGTCGAACGCCACGTACCTGGCCATTGATCGGGCGTTGGCAGATGTTCGGAAGGGAGGCGGGGGAGCGGTGCCCGAGCATCTGCGTGACGCTCACTACGCGGGGGCAAAGACGCTGGGGCACGGTAAGGGTTACCTCTACGCTCACGACCATCCGCATCATGTAGCTGCTCAGCAATATCTTCCTGACGACCTTGAAGGTACCCGCTACTACGAGCCAACAGAGAATGGACATGAGGCGATCCTCACGAAGAGGCTTGCTGCCATTCGTAGTCTGTTGAAAAGACGCTAGGATAGAACAGTTGTCCGCACGAGCGGGCACCTGGGGCCTTAGCCGACGAACCGCTTCCGGTTCTGGAGTTGGCCCCATGTTGGGGATCCACCCTGACATGACACGAGAAACAGGAAGAAGATTTCATGGCAACGAATCGTTCCCGCAAGCAGGTGCGCG
>ERZ773263.2052-NODE-2052-length-11346-cov-17.734302_pt1 | contig 11346 bp, 5 predicted proteins | sample MGYA00511076_ERZ773263 | MGnify/ENA primary metagenome ERZ773263 (study PRJEB29015, sample SAMEA2738155) | human oral metagenome | biome: human oral; feature: human-associated habitat; material: saliva | place: China | collected 2195 ... | reverse complement strand
ATGATCCTTACCCCTCCGCCCACGGGCGGCCAGCAGATCCTGCGTCACGCCCTGGCGCGCCGCTGGAGGTCGATTGCTGCGGGGACCGCGGCTGGTTTGGTTCTCGGCGTCGTCGCTGCCTTCGGTGTTCCGGCTACGCACACGGCGACGGTGTCGATGACCGTCACGTCTCCGACTATCACTCCCGCCCCCGCCGTGCGCGCCTCCCTGTCGAATACGACGGACATGGTCACCGAGCAGGGCATCGCGAAGTCCGCGACGGTCCTGGATGCGGCTGCTGAGAAGCTCGGCGGCGGCGTGACCGCTTCCGAACTGCGCTCCAACATGGACGTGTCGGGCGACACGAATGGCACGATCGTGAAGATTGAGTATTCGGCGCCGACCCGCGCCGAGGCCGTCGCGGCCGCGGACGCGATCGCCGAGTTCTACCTGCAGCAGCGCACAGCCCTCGTGGAGCAGCGCGCCGACGAGATGGCCGCCGCCGCGAACGAGGACATCTCCGCCCTGGAGGCCGAGCTGGGGACCCTGCAGCCCACCGTCGACGAGGACGGCAAGGTGACGGAGGATCCGCGCGCCGACGAGGTGACGAAGCAGATCAACAAGCTCAAGGAGCAGGTCGCCCAGCTGGAGCCGTACCACGCCAGCGCCGGCCTCGTGATTACGAGCGCTGACGCCTCGAGCGACACGGTGGAGCCCTCCAAGGCTCGCCTCATCCTGATTTTCACCGTCGTCGGTGTCTTCGCCGGCCTCGTGCTGGTGCTCCTGCGCGAGACGCGCGCACGCTCGCTGGCCTCTCCCACGCAGTTGGCGGACCTGACCGCCCTGCCGGTGTGGAGCGCGGAAGAGAACGTGCCCGAGCCGTGGCTGGCCCCCACGCGCATGCTCGCGATGGCGATCGACCGCGACCACTGGGTCGACCTGATCGTCGACGCGTCGGACCCCGAGGCCCGTCAGCTGCACCGCGTCCTGTCGCGCTCCCTGGCTGAAACCCGCGTGCCGGCGCCGCGCCTCATCGACATTCACCAGCCTCTCGCCTCCCTCCTCGACGAGGTCCGTCCCTCCCGCCACGTCCTCATCGCCGTGCGTAAGGGCCACGACCTGTCGAAGCTGCATGCCCTCCTCGACGAGCTCGCGCTCATCAACCGCGAGGTCAACGGCATGATCTACCTGGGTGGGCAGGTCGCCGGCAGCGCCGAGACCGTCGCCTCGCCCGCCCTCGAGGTCATCGAGCCCGAGGACGAGGCCGTGGAGCCGGTCGCGGAGGAGGCGACGGAAGCTGCGCCCGCGAAGGAGTCGACGCCCGACAAGGCCACCGAGGACACCGCCGACAAGAAGGGTTCGACGAAGAAGGGCTCGACGAAGAAGGGCTCGACGAAGAAGAATTCGACCGACACGAAGGGTAAGAAGTGAGCGCCGAGGAGATCACCACTCTCGACGACAAGGCCGCCTCGATCTGGCACGTGGACCGCACCGCTCGCGTCAGCCAGCTCGTCTCGGGGGACCCGAAGTCCCCGCGCGCGCTCGTTCTCGTGCGCGACAACGGCCGAAACTCCGCGTTCGTCGAGATTGAGGGCACGGATCACCCGGAGAACGATCCGCGCGTGCTCGAGGTCGAGGCCGCCTGCGCCCGCGGCTGGGAAGAAGGCGCGGGGGCGGACATCGACGCCACCGTCATCATGTGCACGGTCGGCTCCTGCGACATGCTCGAGGACGCGGTGCGCGCCATCCTGGCCCAGGACCACCAGCGTTTCTCGCTCGTCGTCGTGGACAACGCGCCGCACACCGGGCAGACCCGGGAGAAGCTCGCCGGCATCACCGACACGCGCATGAGCATTGTCTCCGCGTCTCGCCCCGGCCTGTCGCGCGCCCGCAACCGCGGCGTCCTGGCGGCGCGCGGCGAAGTCATCGTCTTCACGGACGACGACGCCATCGTCGATCCCCACTGGCTGACCGCCATGATCGACCCCTTCACGGCCTCGCCCTACGTGGCCGCGACGACGGGCATCGCCCTGCCCCTGGAGGAACGCTACAAGGCGCAGCGCTGGTTCGAGTCGCGCGGCGGCTTCCCCAAGGACATGAGCCCGCGCGTCTGGTGCGTCGGCTACGTGCCCAGCGGCCTGGAGGCCTTGGGAGAAAAGGGTGACGGTGGCCCGCTGTTCCCGATCACGACCGCGCGCGTGGGCGCCGGCGTGTGCATGGCGATGCGCCGCGACGTCCTCATGGAGGTCGGCCCCTTCGACCCGGCCCTCGGCGCTGGAACCTCCACGCGTGGCGGCGAAGACCTCGACATGTTCGCACGCATCCTGGCCACGGGTGACGTCATCGTCCACACGCCCGACGCCCTGGTGCATCACCGCCACCGCGTCGACGAGGCCGGCCTGGACAAGCAGATCCGCGGCAACGGCTCCGGCATGGCCGCCCTGCTCACGAAGGCGATCATCGACAAGCCCTCCGTCCTGGGCACCCTCATCGGCCGAATCCCCGGCATCTTGAAGCGTATCAAGCCCGGCGGCGCCCGCGTCGCGGGCACCGACGACGACGTGCCCGGCTCCCTCACCAAGTCTGAGATCAAGGGCTTCCTGGAGGGCCCCTTCCTGTACCTGTCCTCGCGCAGGCGCAACAAGCTGGTCGCGCCCAGCCGCGACGCGCGCGCCGCCGATCCCGCCCAGGGAGCGCCCACCGGCGCGAGCGACGGTGACGATGCCCCGGCCTCGTCCGGTGAGAGCGGCGCCCCCGAAGGGAGCTCGGACGCGTGAGTCCGCACCGAGGAATCTGGACGAAGCCCGCCGCCGCGCGTATCGGGCCGCTGCGAGAGGACGCGCAGGAACTGCCGGCGTGGCCCTTCGTCGTCGCCTATGCGGCGTATTTTCTGTGGTGGGTGCTCGGCTCCGGCGACCTCATGTGGCCGCTCTTCGCCATCATCATGGTCGTGGTCATGATCGGCCGCCACGGCCTGCGCTTCCCGCCCGGGACGATCATCTGGACGTTCTTCCTGGCGTGGGTGCTGGCCTCCATGACGATGCTCGACTCGGGAGGGCGCGTCATCGGCGCGTTCTACCGCTTCCTGCTTCAGCTGGCGCCCGGCATCTTCGCCGTCTACGCGTATAACGCGCGTCAGACGCTGAGTGTGCGCGCGATCGTGGGCACCATGTGGGGTTTCCTGGCCTCGACGACCATCGGCGGCTTCATCGCCATGGCGGCCCCGACGCTGCGATTTAAGACACTCATGTACTACCTGGTGCCGCGCGCCCTGCACTCCAACGACTTCGTCAAGGAGTTCACCAAGCGCGCGACCACCCAGTGGAATCCGTCGTCGTGGATCCTCTCCGACCCGCGCCCCTCGGCTCCCTTCATCTACTCCAACACCTACGGCAACGTCTACTCGCTGATCTTCCCGCTGGCTCTCGTCTTCGCCTACGTGCTGTGGCGCGAGCGCTCCAAGTGGCGTTTCCTCGTGGCCGCCGTGTGCGCCCTGTCGGTGATTCCAGCCGCCGCGACCCTCAATCGTGGCATGTACATCGGCCTGATCGTCGTCGTCGTGTGGGTGGGTTTCCAGCGTCTGCGCGCGGGGGCCTGGCGCACGGTGCTTGGCATCGTCGCGGCCATCGCAGTGGGCATTGTCGCGTGGCTGGCGACCCCGGCCTCGCAGTCGCTCCTTGAGCGCGTCGCCGCCTCCTCGTCGACGGAGGACCGCGCCTCGAACTACTTGGAGACGCTCAACGAGCTCCGGCAGTCCCCGTTCCTCGGGTTCGGCGCGCCGCGTCCCTCGGCGTCGCCGTGGCTGCCTTCCCTGGGCACGCAGGGGCAGTTCTGGACGGTCATCTTCTCCTACGGCCTGGTCGGCCTGCTCCTGTTCCTCGTCTTCTTCGTGCGCATGTTCCCGCGCATCTGGCGCGCTAAGGACGTGTACGGCTCGATTCTGGGTGGCATCATCCTGGCGACCCTCGTGGAGCAGTTCTACTACGGCATGAACACGGGCCTCATGATCTCCGTTGTCGCCGTGAGCCTGCTGTCGCGCCACCTCGAGGAGGAGAACGATCCTCTGCGTCGCGCCACCGCAGTGGAGCAGGGTGCGCCGACGGCGGGCAGCGTCGCCGGAACCGTGCGCGCCGCGCGGGCGGTCCGCCTCGGGGAATGGCAAAGCCCCGCCGCGAACGACGGGGCTTTCGCCACGCAGATGCTCGAGCGGCTCAACAGGTCGGGTCGTCGGGGAAGGAGAAACCGGCAAGCTTCCAGTTCTCTCCCTCCTTCACAAACTGAAAATAGGTGAGGGCGCGGGTCATGCGCGTCTCGTCCGTCAGCGCGGTCCCGGCGTCGTTGAGGAGGCGCACGGAGGAGGAGTCCACGCACACCGAGACGGTGACGTTTCCAGCGCCGTCATCGGAGATGATCTGCGGGTTCTCCAGGGTGGGCGTGCCCTCGGCGTGGGTGCCATCCCTCGACCACTCCAGGGCCTGCGCGTCGAATTCTTCGAGCGCGGACTCAGTCAGGACGGAGGACAGGTCGGTGGCCTGGGCCTGCTCGGGGTCGGCATACGCGTTCCACAGGGTGTTGGCGACGTACTGGGCCTGCTCGCCGGCTTCCGTCGCGGTGCCCATCGAGCCCGACGCGTTGGCCGGACCCGCGGACTGCGGCGTAATGGTCTTGGCGACGGACTGTGGCCCGGCCGACTGGTCCTCCGGGGAGGACTGGATGCCCGAGGCTGCCGACGTCTCGGAGTCGGAGGAGCCCGTCAGGCGCAGGATACCCGCGATGACGAGGGCGATGATCAGGAGAATCGCGGCCGCCAGGAGAATTTTCTTGCGGGCGGGCGAGAGCGAATCGAGTTTGAAGTCCATGTGTATCCCATCGATCGGTTATAGGGAAAGGCTACCGCGCGGTAGCGGGAAGGTTACTCATGAGTGAGACAAATCAAGCCAGGCGTTCCCTCGCGCGCGGGGGCATCGTCGGCTTCGTCGGAGCGGCGGCGTCGGCGATTCTGGGCTTCGCGTTCACGATCATCCTGTCTCGGATGCTGGGGGCGCAGGGCGCGGGCGTCGTCACCCAGGCGACGGGCGTCTTCGCGATCGTCATGGCGTTGGCGAAGGTCGGCCTCGACTCCACGGCGATCTACCTGATGCCCCGCCTGTCCCTGGATGCGCCCGAGGAGATTCGCGCGACCCTGTCGTTCATGGCGACGATGACGGTGGGCGTGTCCACCGTGTGCGTGCTCGTTCTCGAGGCCGTGGCCCCGTTGATCTGGAATGAGGAGGTCGCGGGGGCCACCCGCGCCGTCCTCTGGTTCGTGCCGATCGGTGCCCTGACGTTGGTTGCGTCAGCCGCCCTGCGGGCTCTGGGCAACATGCGCGAGTACGTCCTCGTCCAAAACCTGCTCCTGCCGGGCCTGCGTCCTCTGCTCGTCGCCCTCGCGGCCGCTCTGACCGGGTCGCTGGCCTTCGTGTCGGTCGCGTGGGCGCTTCCGTTCGTCATCGTTCTGGTCGCCTCGTGGTGGCTGTTGCTGCGTCACATGCCATCGGTCGCGGATTCGGTGGGGCGTTGGCCCGGGGCTGAGCGTCGCCGCCAGGTCATCAGTTTCGCGCTGCCGCGCACCCTGACGGCGGGCTTGGAGCAGGCCCTGCAGTGGCTTGATGTTCTTCTGGTTGGCTTGCTCGCTGGCGACGCGGCCTCGGGCATCTACGGTGGCGCGATTCGTTTCATTCAGGCAGGCATGGTCGTGGACACGGCCCTGCGCGTCGTCGTGTCTCCCCAGTTCTCCAAGCTCCTGCATCAGGGGCGCACGAAGGACTTGCGGGACCTGTACAGCACGGCGTCGATTTGGCTGGTCCTCTTCGCCGCTCCGATCTACGCCCTGATGGCGATCTTTGCACCCGCGCTCATGCGGATCCTGGGCGAGAGCTTCGCCCCGGGTGCCACCGTCCTCGTGGTGCTGTGTATCGGTTCCATCGTCACGTTCATGGCGGGCAACATTCACTCGCTGCTCATCATGAGCGGGCGCTCGGGTTGGGCCGCGGTCAACAAGATCGTGGTGCTGAGCCTCAACGTTGTGGGTAACCTCATCTTTATTCCGCGTGGAGGAATGGTGGCGGCTGCCGTCGTGTGGGCGGTGTGCATGGTGCTTGACGCGGCCATGGCGACTGTTCAGGTCTCGCGCTTCATCGGTGTGACACCGAAATTGTCCGAGGTGGTCAAGCCGATTCTCGTTGTGGGCGCATCTGCGGTGATTCCGGGCGGTTGTATAGCGTGGGCGCTGGGGCGTGACTCCTTCGTGGCGACCGTCGCTGGCTCCGCCCTCTCGGTCCTGGTTTTTGCCTGTGTTTGCTGGCTTTTCCGCGATCGCCTGCATCTGACGGGACTTGGGTCCCTCGCGAAGAACCGACGGGGTTAACCATGGGGCGCGTGGGGCGCCTGTGAAAGTCCTGCTTGACCAATCGGTTGATCAGATTGCACTTGTTGTGTAATTATTTATGCAACAAGTTATCGTTCAGTCGAAAGGTCGTGTCATGGCTTCCGCAATTTCGCGCCTTGCAATCGTTGCAACCGCGCCGATTGTTGCGTGTGCGTCCCTCGCGTTCGCCCCGATGGCGCACGCAGATAATATCCGTCAGTCCGGTCAGTCCGTCACGCATGATGGCCTGAGTGCCGCCACTGCCGCGGCGTCCTGCTGGGACATTAAGCAGCGCAATCCTGCGTCTTCCGACGGTACCTACTGGCTGCAGACCCCCGCGATGGACGCCCCCGCGCAGTTCTTTTGTGACCAGACGACAGACGGCGGCGGGTGGGTCCTCATCGGCCGCGGCCGCGAGGGCTGGGAAGGCTGGAGCGGCGGCAAGGGTGACACCTCGAAGCTGACCACGCGCGTGCGCAACACCGACGCCTTCGATGTTGTCCAGTACTCCAACGCCACCGTCAACCAGCTGCTCAACAACGAAAACGTCAAGGATCAGGCGGACGGCGTGCGCGTCCTTCGCTCCTGGAGTGCCTCGGGTCGCTCGTACCAGACGGTCGACCTGAAGTTCACCAAGATGACGGACTTCGTGTGGCCCTTCAAGATGGCCCACCCGGTCAACGTCTCCCTCGACAACCGAGCGAGCATCTACACCTACATGTGGAATACCCCCGGCTACGACCAGGGGTGGAACGCGCTCCAGGTCTACCCCTCGAGCCGCACCGGCTGGACCATCGGCTGGGGTTACGGCACGGGCGCGGCCAGCTGGGGCGGAGACGTCTCGTCCTCGACCTCCTTCTTCCACAAGAGCGGACAGACGGTTTTCCCCTACGCCGAGGCCTACGTGCGTCCGCGTATCTCCTCCGACTCCTCGGACTTCGCCCGCCTGCCCGACGAGGGCGGCGCCGAGCAGACCGTGAGCCGCGCCGTCTCCAACTACGCGGCCAAGACCTCGTGGGGCGTGACCGGTAACATCAACGGCTCCTACGCCGAAGGCAACATCCAGGTTCAGGCCTTCGCGCAGGTCGGATCCACCATGTACGTGGGCGGCAACTTTACCGGCGTCAAGCAGGGCGAGAACGGTGCCGAGAAGTCCTCGCGCGGCCTGGCCGCCTTCGACGTGAACACCGGTGACTGGACCGGCCAGGCCTTCGACTTCAATGCGCAGGTCAAGGCCCTCCTCGCGCTGCCCGACGGCCGCCTCCTCGTGGCCGGCGACTTCACCCGCGTCAACGGCGAGGCCCACATCGGCACCGTCGTCATCGACCCGTCCACCGGTGCGATCGACCCCTCGTGGGATCTGAGTATTAAGAACGCCCTGCGCGGTGGCACGGTCAGCGTGCGCGCCCTCGACTACTACGACGGCTACGTCTACCTCGGCGGCGTCTTCACCCACCTCAGTGGCGGCGGGGTCTCGAACGTCTACGGCCGTAACGCGGCCCGCGTGGCCCTGAACGCGCGCCCCGACCGCGCCTGGAACCCCGAGCTGAGCGGCTCCGTGCAGGCCGTCGCCGTCAGCGAGGACAACGGCGCCTTCTACGCCGGCGGACACTTCACCCGCGCCCACGGCAACGATCGCGCCTGGTACGCCGCCAAGTTCTCCACCGCGCCCGGCGCCGCGCAGGATAAGAGCTTCGACTTCCAGCCCTCCACCGTCAGCGCCGGGAAGTACCAGCAGACCATCTCCGCCGCGGGCAAACGCGTCTTCATTGGTGGCTCCGAGCACTCCCTCTTCGGCTACGACACCGGCTCCAACCTGCGCACCTCGGGCTCCCTGATGCTCAGTAATGGTGGCGACCTGCAGGCCTCGACCATCTCTGCCAACGGCGTCATCTACGGCTCCTGCCACTGCTCCGACGGCTCCTACCAGGACAAGTACGACTGGGGCGTCAACGAGAACTGGTCGCGCATCGATGAGATTAAGTGGGTCGGCGCGTGGGACGCCACCACCGGTGAAAACCTGCACTGGACCCCCTTCGAGCTCTCCTCGCGCCGCAAGACCGGCGCATGGGCGCTCACGACCGACACCAACGGCAATCTGTGGGCCGGCGGCGACTTCATCCTGTCCTTCACCGACTCGACGCATAGCCAGTGGAACGGCGGCTTCGCCCGCTACGACAAGCGCGACAACGTCGCGCCCGAGGCGCCCACCTACCTGCGCACCTCCTCGGCCACGGCCTCGACCGTGACCCTCACCTGGGAAGGCGTCTCCGACGCGGTCTCCTACGAGGTCCTGCGCGACGATCGCGCCATCGGCTCCACCGAGTCGACCAGCATTGAGGTCCCGCGCGGCGGCGAGAACCGCTTCTTCGTGCGCGCCGTTGACGCCGCGGGGAACCGCTCGGCCACCACCCCGGTCTACGTTCCCCCGGCCTACGGCCAGGTCGATCCGGCCAACCCGGTCCTGCTGGACGCGGGAGCCACGTGGCGCTACCGCGCCGAGAACAGCCCCGCTTCCGAGGACTGGGCCCGCACCTCGTTCGACGACTCCCAGTGGCCCACCGGCGCCGCACCGCTCGGCTATGGCGACTCGCGCATCGCGACGGTCCTGGGCTCGAAGGGCTCGCGCCCCGTCACCTCCTATTTCCGCAGCCACTTCCAGGTCGCCGACGCCAGTGCCATCAAGGGCGTGACCGTTAGGTACATGGCCGACGACGGCGCCGTGGTCTACATCAACGGCCACGAGGTCGACCGCACCCGCATGGGAAGCGGCACGGTCAGCTACCAGACCCGAGCGGATTACGCCCCCTCCTACAGCGCCGCCGTCGACTCCATGTCCGAGGTCTTCGTGCCCGCGGCCCTGCTGCACAGCGGCGACAACGTCATCGCGGTCGAGACGCACGTGAACTACATGCGCACCGCGACCGTTGGTATGCAAGCGTCGATCTTCCGAGTGGAGGGCACCCCGGACAATTCCGACTCCCATGAGCCCTCGCTGCCGGCTGAGCCCCAGAACCTCGGTGACGCCACCGGGCCGATCGACGTGCGCGGCATGACCTCGGGCGAGGTCATCCCCTCGGGCACCACCCAGTGGAACTACTGGACCTCGACGAGTGCACCCGCCTCCGACTGGGCGACCACCGGCTCCCTGGCCGACTGGTCGCGTGGCGCCGGGCCCATCGGCTGGGGCGACGCGAACGCTGCCACCACCCTCGACATCGCGAAGAAGGACCGGGCCGTGACCTACTACTTCGCACGCGATATCGACCTGGGCACCATTACGCCCGCGACCTCCCTGGTCGTCAAGGTGCGCGCGGACGATGGCGTCGTCCTGCGGATCAATGGGACCATCGTCGATACGAAGCGTATGTCGGATGGAAACATTACTCACACGACCTATGCGAACGAGGCGGTCACCGTCTCCAAGGCGTCCACCGATCTGCTCGAGGTCACCATCCCCGCGAGCTCCTTGACAGACGGGGTGAACCGCATCGGTGTTGAGGAGCATGTCAACTACAAGGGCACCGCGTCGATGACCTTCGATCTGACTGCAACCATGGTCAAATAATGCGACTATCGTGTCGCTTCGCGGCGGTTTGCGTGAGGTTGTCATCGCTTGACGCGATCCGCACTTCCTCGTGAAAACCTGTTGACAGGTGGAGCCCTCGCCCTCGCGGCGAGGGCTCCCTTATATGTGGTCAAGGACTCTAATTTTCCGCTAACCAAGTGGTTGAGTGACGGGGGTTTTCGTGACACTATTAGTGGTAACCATTAACGTGATACCTGTGAGGATCCGATGAAATTTCTCCGCCGCTGCCTCGCCCTCGGCCTGGCATCGATAACCGGTTTCGGAGTGCTTGCACTCAGTCCAGTCGCAGCTCAGGCTGCTGTTGACCCCCTCCACGACGGCCTCTCCGAGGCCACCGCGGCCGCCTCGTGCTGGGAGATCAAGCAGAACGATCCGCGCTCGGAAAACGGCACCTACTGGCTCCAGACGGCCACCATGGATGCCCCGCGCCAGTTCTTCTGTGACCAGAGCACGGACGGCGGTGGCTGGGTCCTCATCGGTCGAGGCCGTGAGGGCTGGGAGACGTGGAGCCAGGGTAAGGGTGACGAGTCCAAGCTCGCGACCCGCTCGCGTACCCCCGGCGATTTCGACGTGATCCAGGCCTCCCACGAGACGGTCAACGGCCTGCTCGGCGGCACCAAGGTCTCCGACCTGGCCGACGGCGTCATGGTCCAGCGCGCCTGGAACTACCGCGGCACCGCCTACCAGACCGTGCGCATGCAGTTCCCCAAGATGAGTGACTTCATCTGGCCGTTCAAGAGCGCTCACCCCGTGAACGTCAAGTTCAACCGCGAGTGGTGGGTCAACGGCGGCATCGTCTGGTCGGGTTTCGGCACCAACACCGGCTGGGGATACGTCAACCTGACGGCCTCCCCCCAGAACAAGTACACGATGGGCTGGGGCTACGGGCCGCTGGCATCCTCGTGGTACGACACCTCCTCCTCGACGTCGTTCTTCCACCGCAACGGCTCCATCATTAACCCCTACGCCGAGGTCTACGTCCGCCCTGAGCTGCGCTCCACGGACTCCTCCTTCCGCGCCATCGGTGATGGCGGCACCGCGGCCGAGACCCAGAAGGCCTCCGTCTCCGAGTACGCCGCCCCCACCATGTGGGGCGTGACCGGTAACCTCAACGGCTCCATCCAAGAGGGCAACATTCAGGTCCAGGCCTTCGAGCAGATCGGCTCGACCATGTACGTCGGCGGTAACTTCACCGGCGTCCAGAAGGGCAAGAACGGCTCGGCGATCACCTCCAACGGCCTCGCCGCCTTCGACGCGACCACGGGAGTGTGGACCGGCCAGACCTTCGACTTCAACAACCAGGTTAAGGACCTCGTCGAGCTGCCCAGCGGCAAGCTCCTCGCCGTCGGTGACTTCACCAAGGTCAACGGCG
>ERZ773263.2051-NODE-2051-length-11348-cov-20.283893_pt1 | contig 11348 bp, 10 predicted proteins | sample MGYA00511076_ERZ773263 | MGnify/ENA primary metagenome ERZ773263 (study PRJEB29015, sample SAMEA2738155) | human oral metagenome | biome: human oral; feature: human-associated habitat; material: saliva | place: China | collected 2195 ... | reverse complement strand
ACGTAGTATGGATAGACCGACGGGAGATTTATTCTTCTTTCACGACGGCACCACACAATCAATCGAAAAGGCAATCCGTGAAATCAAACTGATGAACAAGGAGGCTGGCCTGTGAAAAATTGCCTGTTATGCAGTCAAGCTGTTGAAGAAAATAGGACTTTTTCTTCCTTGATTTTATTGCAAAAAGAACAAAATACAATTTGTAAACATTGTCGAGCAGGATTTGAAGCGATTTCCTCTATCCATTGCCCGCGCTGCTGGAAGGATGGGGAAGAGGAAGTTTGCTCGGATTGTCAAACCTGGGAAGCGCAAAGCTATGTAGTTCAGCATCAGGCTTGCTTTCTTTATAATGATTTGATGAAGGATTTCTTTAGCAAATACAAATTTCAAGGGGATTATCTTCTGAGATTTGTGTTTGCAGAAGTTCTCAAAAAAAGTCTCAGAAACTTCAAAAAATATACTCTGGTTCCTATTCCGGTCAGCTCTGAAAAATACCAAAGTCGAGGTTTTAATCAGGTAGAAGGCTTCCTGCAAGCTGCTGGTTTGCCTTATCAACATTTGCTTGAAAAGCAGGATGTGCTTGCCCAATCTAGTAAAAATCGCCAAGAACGTTTAAAAAGCCAGCAATGTTTTACATTGGCAAAAGATGTCTTACTGCCAGAAAAAATTCTACTGATAGACGATGTGTATACGACTGGAAAAACCTTACAATTGGCTCGAGAATTATTGCTGGAAGCAGGTGTGAAAGAAGTTTTGACATTTTCACTCGCAAGATAAGAAAATATTTGCAAAAAAGAAATGAAAGCGTTATAATGATATTGTAAATAAAACATTTATGTTTAGAAAGAAGGTACTTATATGCTTAAATATAGTATCCGTGGTGAAAACCTAGAAGTAACTGATGCTCTCCGTGACTACGTAGTTTCTAAACTTGAGAAGATTGAGAAGTATTTCCAAGCAGAGCAAGAACTTGATGCACGGGTAAATCTGAAAGTGTACCGGGAGAAGACGGCGAAAGTCGAAGTAACGATTCCCCTTGGTTCTATTACCCTTCGGGCAGAAGATGTTTCGCAAGATATGTACGGATCTATCGACCTAGTTATCGATAAAATTGAACGTCAGATTCGTAAGAATAAGACAAAGATTGAAAAGAAAAATCGGAACAAGGTTGCAACTAGCCAGTTGTTCACTGATGCTCTAGTAGAAGAAGCTGATGCAGCATCTTCTAAAGTAGTACGTTCTAAGCATATTGACTTGAAACCAATGGATCTAGATGAAGCTATTTTGCAAATGGATTTGTTGGGACATGACTTCTTCATCTACACAGATGTTGAAGATAATACAACGAATGTTATCTATCGTCGTGAAGATGGAGATATCGGTTTGTTAGAAGTAAAATAATGTAAAAGAGCTGTCCAATTTGGATGGCTTTTTGTTGTAGGGAAAGCTCTCGCTCATTCTACTTCAAAGAATGTTTACAAATAAAGAAATTCTATTTCGTTTTTATAGCTGTCCTATGGTATAATAAAGGGATAAATGTTAGGTGGTAGGTATGGCTAAATTAATTCCTGGTAAAATTCGAACGGAAGGAATTGCCCTCTGTGACAGCAAAAAAGTTGAAATTCTTGAAGTTAGGGATTCCTTTTTATACACGCGCGTGGATCAGTACAATCTACGTTATAGTCTAGATGATGAGGCGGTTTTCTGTTCCTGTGATTTTTTTCAAAAGAAGAAGTACTGTGCCCATCTGGCTGCTTTGGAATATTTTTTGAAAAATGATCCGGCGGGTAAAGACCTGCTAGCAAAAATGACAGAAAAGGAGTCTTCCAGTCAGGAAGCCCAGAAGTTGGTTTCTTTTGGTAGCCTTTTTTTGGATAAGATTTTGCTAGATAAATCCAGTCAACAAATCCGCTATGAGCTATTGGCGACCGGCCAAGAAGATACTTACACAGGACAATTCTTATGGAGTCTGCGGATCCGTCGACTGCCAGATGAGCGTTCTTATGTGGTGCGTGATATTTTGTCCTTTTTGAGAACCTTGGGCAAGGGTGGGCATTATCAAATCGGTAAGAACTACTATGAGCCTATTCGAATGGAGAATTTTGATGAAGCTAGTCAAGACCTACTAGAATTTTTACGAGGATTGGTGACGGATTATAAGGGGCAGGACTCTTCGTTGGTCTTTCCCAATGCTGGGCGGCACCTCTATTTTCCAGCTAGTCTTTTTGAGGAAGGCGTGACTCGCTTGATGAATCTCGCTTCCTTTCGTTTGGAATATAGCTTTTATGATTATGCTGAGGTCTTTTTCCAAGACTTGCATGAAGAGGCGGAGATTTATCAGTTTGAAGTGCAAGAGCAGGAAAACCATTTTGAGTTGCTGATATCTGAAAAGAATTATAAGATGCTCTATGGGGGGCAATTTATCTTTCATAATCAGACCTTCTATCAATTGACAGCTTGGCAGACCAAATTAATTAAGGCTTTACAAGAATTGCCGATAGAGCAGGAGCGCGTTAAGCGCCTGCAATTTGATGTATCTGAGCAGTCCAAACTAGCAGTGAATCTGCTTGAATTCAAAAAAATTGGCCGTGTGACAGCGCCTGAGCGCCTGCTCATTCATGACTTTACCGTGGATTTCAATTTTAATTTGGGAGCGGACAAGCAAGTATTGCTGGATATTGTCTTTGATTATGGCAGTCAGACCGTAACCAGCCGAGAAGAGCTGAGAAACCTACCTTTTGCCAGCAATTTTGAGCGAGAACAGCAAGTTTTTAAAGCAATGCTGGAAGCAGGTTTTGCAGATGAGTTTACTAGCCAGCGTGCGCCGTTACGGCCTGAAGAAATTTACCGTTTCTTCTCTGTCTTGATTCCACGCTTTGGAGCATTGGGCAATGTCTACTTATCAGATGAGCTGCAGAGTCTATCACAAACAGCACCTCCGAAAGTTTCCATCAGTATGAATGGTGGGCTCTTGGATATCGGCTTTGACTTTACTGGTATCGATCAGTCTGAGGTAGATGATGTCCTAGATTCGCTGATGAGCCAAAGGGATTACTTTATCAGCAAGACGGGTCAGGTTGTGATTTTTGATGAGAATAGTAAGCGAATCAGCCAGACTTTGCAACAATTGCGAAGCAAACATTCTAAAAATGGGATCATCCAAACGCATAGCTTGGCTGCTTATCAACTCTCTGAATTGTTCAAAGATCAGGAAAGAGTTAACTTGTCGCAGGATTTTCGCCAGCTGGCTTATGATTTAACCCACCCTGAGGATTTTCCTCTTCCTAAGCTGAATGTTCAGGCAGAGCTTCGAGATTATCAAGAAACGGGTGTAAAATGGCTATCCATGCTGAATAAATATGGATTTGGCGGTATTCTAGCCGATGACATGGGCTTGGGAAAGACTCTTCAGACCATTTCTTTCTTGACTGCTCATTTGACCAAGTCTAAGAAAGTTTTGATTTTGGCGCCATCCAGCCTGATTTACAACTGGAGTGATGAGTTTGCCAAATTTGCTCCAGACTTGGATGTAGCCGTTGTGTATGGACTGAAAAATGTCCGAGATGCTGTGATTGCAGAAGATCATCAGATTACCATTACCAGTTATGCTTCTTTCAGACAAGATGTTAAGGAGTATCAGGGGCTTCATTTTGATTATTTGATATTGGACGAAGCACAGGTCATGAAAAATGACCAGAGCAAGATTGCTCAATATCTGAGGGCTTTTGAGGTGGAGCGGACTTATGCCTTGTCTGGGACGCCGATTGAAAATCATCTAGGTGAACTTTGGTCTATTTTCCAGATCGTCCTTCCGGGCTTATTACCGAGCAAGAAAGCTTTTTTGAAGATGTCGGCAGAAACAGTTGCACGTTATATCAAACCCTTTGTTATGAGGCGCAAAAAAGAAGAAGTCTTGCAGGAACTTCCTGATTTGATTGAGGTTTCTTACCGAAATGAACTCGCAGACAGCCAGAAAACGATTTATCTAGCCCTGCTCAAGCAAATGCAGGAGCGAATCCTTCATGCAACGGAGGAAGAAATCAATCGTAGCAAAATTGAAATCTTGTCTGGTCTTATGCGACTCCGTCAAATTTGTGACACTCCCAAGTTATTCATGGAGGATTACAATGGAGAAAGTGGCAAGCTGGAAAGTTTGCGGGAGCTGTTAGAGCAGATCCAAGACGGTGATCATCGTGTTCTGATATTTTCGCAATTCCGTGGCATGCTGGATATTATTGAGCAAGAACTGAGTCAGATGGGAATGGAGTCCTTCAAAATCACAGGCTCAACTCCAGCAAAAGAACGCCAGGAGATGACCAAAGCCTTTAATCAAGGAGAAAGATCAGCCTTCCTGATTTCTCTTAAAGCTGGCGGTGTCGGTCTCAATCTAACTGGTGCAAATACTGTTATTTTAGTGGATCTTTGGTGGAATCCTGCAGTAGAAGCCCAAGCTATTGGTCGGGCTCATCGTATCGGGCAGGAACGGAATGTAAAAGTTTATCGTATGATTACACGGGGGACTATAGAAGAAAAAATTCAGGAATTACAGGAGACTAAACGAAATCTGGTTTCAACGATTCTGGACGGGGCAGAGTCTCGCTCCAGTCTTTCGATGGAAGAAATTCGAGAAATTCTCGGAATTTCACCAGAATCGCTTGAAAAAAAGTTTGAATAGTTTATAATAATGAAGAGTTGAAAGGATATGCTATGACAAATACCAAATTTCCTATAATCGCTGATGACGAAATCATGTTGACAGAAATGCCGCACATGAATTTGTACGATGAGTTGGATCTGATTAGCAACATTAAAGGTGACTACCAAGACCGTAATTATTTAGAATGGATGCCGATTGCTAAGCCAGAAAATCCTGCTCATGCTGCTTCTAGTCAAAATGTAAATAAAGCTAGAAAGAAGCAAGCTCCAGTTACGGACTTTAAAAAGCCGATTGATAAGAAAGATCCAGCTATTCGCTATGCTGAGCAAGCACGAGAGGAAGCTCGGGCTGATCTGAGGAAAAAACGTTCGGCTGCTTATTTGACGAGCAAGCTCCCGAATAAGGTTCGTAGTCGGAAAGTGGCACCTTCTTTTGAGGGAAATCCAGTTAAACCAACGGCCCCTTTCCAAAAGGAAAATTCAGGTGAGCTAACGAAGTTTAGTAACAAGCTCAAGCAAGATAGCTACATACTAGCGGATATTCAGCCTCAAGCTATTGTAGAAGCGCCAGCTAATCAAGAAAAAAAGAAAAAGAATAACTACGATTTTCTCAAAACCAGCCAAGTCTATAACAAAGGCAATAAGCGAGAAAAACACAATAAGCATAAAAAAGCACAGGAATTGGACATCACCAAGTTGAGTTCAGATGCCCAAGGGCAATAAGGCTTCAGTTGTTTAAGATTTAAGGAGTAATCATGACGAAAACCTATCATTTTATCGGAATTAAGGGCTCAGGTATGAGCGCTTTGGCTTTGATGTTGCATCAGATGGGCCATAAGGTTCAGGGAAGCGATGTTGATAAATATTATTTCACTCAGCGTGGTCTAGAGCAGGCTGGTATTCCCATTTTGCCTTTCGATGAGAAAAATCTCCAGTCAGATTTTGAAATTATTGCCGGTAATGCCTTCCGACCAGATAACAATGTGGAAATTGCCTATGCAGATGCCAATGGTATCAGTTACAAACGCTACCATGAATTTTTGGGTAGCTTTATGCGTGACTTTGTTAGCTTAGGAGTGGCTGGTGCCCACGGGAAAACTTCTACAACGGGTATTCTTTCTCATGTTCTGTCTAATATCACAGATACTAGCTATCTAATTGGGGATGGTACAGGCCGCGGTTCTGCTAATGCCAAGTATTTTGTCTTTGAATCAGACGAGTACGAGCGTCATTTTATGCCTTATCATCCGGAATATTCGATTATCACCAATATTGACTTTGACCATCCAGATTATTTCACAAGCTTGGAAGATGTCTTTAATGCTTTCAATGATTATGCTAAGCAGATTACTAAAGGGCTCTTCGTTTATGGAGAAGACGAGCAACTACGCCGCATTACTTCAAATGCACCGATTTATTACTATGGCTTCAAGGAAGAAGGCAATGACTTTGTCGCTCACGATCTCTTGCGCTCTACAAGTGGTTCAGGCTTTAAAGTTTCCTTCCGCGGGCAAGAGCTGGGTGAGTTCCAGATTCCAAGCTTTGGCCGTCACAACATTATGAATGCGACAGCGGTCATCGGTCTCCTCTACATTGCAGGCATTGATTTGAATCTAGTAAGGGAACATCTCAAGACCTTTGGTGGAGTTAAGCGCCGCTTTACTGAAAAGATTGTTAACGACACAGTTATCATTGATGACTTTGCCCATCATCCAACGGAAATTATCGCGACTTTGGATGCAGCTCGTCAGAAGTATCCAAGCAAGGAAATTGTGGCCATCTTCCAGCCACACACCTTCACTCGGACTATTGCTCTCTTGGACGAATTTGCGGAAGCCCTCAATCAGGCTGACTCAGTCTATTTGGCTCAGATTTACGGATCTGCGCGTGAGGTGGACAAAGGCGATGTTAAGGTCGAAGATTTGGCTGAAAAGATTGTGAAACGGGCCAAGGTTATTGATGTGGACAATGTTTCTCCGCTTCTTGACCACGATAATGCCGTTTATGTCTTTATGGGAGCTGGGGACATCCAGACCTATGAATATTCCTTTGAACGTCTCTTGTCCAATCTGACCAGCAACGTTCAGTAGGAGGCGACTGGATGGAAGCGCCAATTCGAATTAGACAGGCTGAATTGAGCGACTGGGAAGAAATTCTTGCAATCGAGCAGCTGAATTCTCCAGCAGCAGAAGCAGTCGGTGCAGAAGTTATCAAAGAGCGGATTGAACGCATCTCGGATACTTTTTTGCTGGCAGAGCTGCATGGTCAGCTGGTGGGCTATATTGTTGGGCCGGCTGTTCCAGCTCGATATCTGAAGGATGACCTTTTCAGCAAAGTGAGTGCCAATCCTCCAGAAGGTGGCTTCATTGTCGTCCAAAGTCTGTCCGTCCATTCTGATTTTCAGAGGCAGGGGGTCGGAACTTTGTTGCTTGCAGCTCTCAAGGAGACAGCTGTTCAGGAACATCGGCAGGGCATTAGCCTTACCTGTCATGATGAGCTGATACCTTATTTTGAGATGAATGGTTTCGTCCATGAAGGGATTTCTGACTCAACTCACGGTGGGACTATCTGGTCAAATATGGTATGGCAAAATCCTAATTTTAAGGAGAAGTGATGATTATTCGTCAAGCTCAAATGGCTGACTTAGATGCCATTTATGCGATCGAATTGGAAAATTTCAGTCCAGAAGAGGCTATTAGTCGTGAAATATTGGCAAAACACATTGAAACGATTCCTTCAACTTTTTTGGTCGCAGAAAAAAATGGCAAGATTTTGGGCTATTTAGAAGGTCCTGTCCGACCAGAACGTTATTTAAAAGATATTTCCTTTACGGAGGACATTGAAGATTATAGCTATCTGGCTGGCGGATTTATCTCTGTGACTAGTCTATCTATTTCTAAAGAAGCACAGGGCTTGGGTGTAGGAAAAGCCTTGTTGAAAGTTATGAAGGAAATTGTGATTGCTGATGAACGCCACGGCATCAATCTCACTTGTCATGATTATTTGATAGCCTATTATGAGAAGCATGGCTTCGTCAATGAAGGACCTTCGTCCTCAACTTATGCAGATGAAGTATGGTTTGATATGGTTTGGGAAAATCCCCAGATATAATTTTCATGAATAATATAGTTTTGAAAGTCGGATATGATTGCATTTATCTGACTTTTAAGATATAATGTTAGGGATTATGAAGAAGGAGATCAAGTTTTTGACTGAAAATTCACAGGATAACGAAAAAACGCTGAGTTTTAAAGAGAAGATTTTGAATGAGTTGGCAGCAGCCAATGGTACCCAAAATCACTCAGTTCAGGAAGAAGCGCAGCCTCTTTTAGGTAAAGAAATGGAATTGGCGGAGAGCTTGGAATCTCTCGTTTCTGCTGTTGAAAAATCTCATGAGGTTCTAGAGAAGGATACTTCAGTAGAGGAAGAACCTAGTAAGATCAAAGTAGAAGAGCCAATGGGACAAAGCGATCCTACCGTTCATACTCAGGCAGATGTGCTAGAAAATATAGTCCGTAATTCTACGATTTCGGAAGTTCCATCAAATGTTGATGGGCCAGGGCAAGCTGATGTTGCTAAGAAGGAAAGTATAGAATCTGGAGAGGTTCAAACTTCTGTGCCTCATTCGGAAGCTTATCAAGAAAAGGTAGCGCCTGTTGCAGATGAGATAAAAGAAACAGTGTTACCTGATTCAAACACTACAGATGAAAGAGAAGCTAAAAAAGACTTTTCTACTGCAGAACCAACGCTAAGTCGTAGAGACGTTGCTCATGGAAAGAAACGTTCACGTGCAGATCGTACCAATAGTAGTAAAAAGAAAAAACGTAAAAACGGCCTAGCCAATCGAATCGTGATGACAGTCTTGGTGCTTTTCCTATTGGGCCTTGGTATTACTGGTTTTGTAGGATACAATTATGTCTCTTCAGCGCTGAAACCGGTAGATGCCAAATCAACAGAGTATGTGACAGTGGAAATTCCTGCCGGTTCTAGCACCAAACAAATCGGAGAGATTTTAGAAAAGAAAGGCCTGATTAAGAACGCTCAAGTCTTTAATCTTTATTCAAAAATCAGAAGTTATGGTAATTTCCAATCTGGTTACTATAATCTTCAAAAGAGTATGGACTTAGACACGATTGCTAAGCAATTACAAGAAGGTGGAACAGATACACCACAGCCTCCAGTTCTTGGCAAGATAACAATTCCTGAGGGATACACTTTGGAGCAAATTGCCGAAGCAACTACTGTCAATGCTGCAAAAACTGCGAACAAGAATACTAAAACACCATTCAGCAAGGAAGATTTTCTAAATAAAGCTCAAGATGAAGATTTTATTGCAAAAATGGCAGCTAAATATCCGCAGCTTCTAGCAACTTTGCCGAGCAAGGATAGTGGTGTTAAATATCGTCTTGAAGGTTATCTTTTCCCAGCTACTTATGATTATGGAAAAGAAACCACGGTTGAAGAACTGATTGACCAAATGTTGGCTGCTATGAATACCAATCTATCGCAGTATTACTCAACAATTGAGTCTAAGAATTTGACGGTTAATGATGTTTTAACACTCGCCTCTTTAGTTGAAAAAGAGGGATCAACTGATCAGGATCGCAAAGATATTGCGAGCGTCTTTTATAATCGTTTGAACCAAGCTATGCCACTTCAGAGCAATATTGCACTTCTTTATGCTCAAGGAAAACTTGGTCAAAAGACAACTCTTAAAGAAGATGCTGAAATCGATACAAATCTTGATTCGCCTTATAATGTATACAAAAAGCAAGGTTTAATGCCTGGTCCAGTAGATAGTCCAAGCCTGTCTGCTATCGAAGCTACTATTAATCCAAGTAAGACAGAGTACTTGTATTTTGTAGCAAATGTGGAGACTGGGGCTGTATATTTTGCAAATACTTACGAAGAACATGCTAAGAATGTGGAAGAACACGTTAATAGCAAATTAAACCAATCAGGTGAAAGTTCTAACTAAATTATGTGGTTTTCCACATAATTTTGTTTTATCAAAAAATAGAAAGAAGAGAGAAAATAAAGTAATGGCTGAAAAAACTTATCCTATGACCCTTGTAGAAAAGGAAAAATTAGAACAAGAATTAGAAGAATTGAAATTGGTTCGACGTCCAGAAGTAGTAGAACGCATTAAAATTGCTCGTTCTTACGGAGATTTATCAGAAAATAGTGAATATGAAGCAGCAAAGGATGAGCAGGCTTTCGTTGAAGGACAAATTTCAAGTCTGGAGACTAAAATTCGCTATGCTGTGATTGTTGATAGTGATTCAGTTGCTAAAGATGAAGTTGCCATCGGTAAAACTGTTACTATTCAAGAAGTCGGTGAAACTGAAGAAGAAGTATACATTATCGTTGGTTCAGCTGGTGCGGATGCCTTTGCGGGAAAAGTTTCAAATGAAAGCCCAATCGGTCAAGCATTGATTGGTAAGAAGACTGGTGATATTGCAACAGTAGAAACACCAGTTGGCAGCTATGATGTCAAAATCCTAAAAGTTGAAAAAACAGTCTAAGAAAGGTCGAGCACGCTCGGCTTTTTCTTTATCAATTTATGCTATAATATAGAACAAACAAAGGAGATTGTATACTGATGGTTTTATCAAAAAAACGAGCACGCCATGTCATCGAGGAGATCATTGCCCTATTTCCTGATGCTAAACCGAGTTTAGATTTTAGAAATCACTTTGAGCTACTCGTGGCAGTCACGTTATCAGCTCAAACGACAGATGCTGCGGTTAATAAAGCTACACCAAATCTATTTTTAGCTTATCCTACTCCAGAAGCTATGGCAGCAGCATCCGAGGCAGATATTGCCAAGCACATTTCACGCTTAGGACTTTATCGAAATAAGGCCAAGTTTCTAAAAAAATGTGCCCAGCAACTCTTGGACGATTTCAATGGACAGGTGCCTCAGACTCGGAAAGAATTGGAAAGTTTAGCTGGGGTGGGGCGTAAGACAGCTAACGTGGTCATGAGTGTAGGGTTTGGTATTCCAGCTTTTGCCGTTGATACGCATGTTGAACGCATTTGTAAACACCACGATATTGTCAAAAAGTCAGCAAGTCCTTTAGAAGTTGAAAAACGTGTTATGGACGTTCTCCCACCTGAACGCTGGCTAGCTGCGCATCAGGCTATGATCTACTTTGGTCGGGCTATTTGCCATCCTAAAAATCCAGAGTGTGATCACTATCCTCAACTTTACAATTTTGATCATGTTTAAGATAGAGTCTTAAGATACAAATTTTTACTAGGCGACGAACGGTTTAAGGGGCGTAAGAGTCTGTTGCGCGACTTGGAGGCATACTTATCAGATTTTTCTGAGATAATTATCTAAGAACAGAGTAAAAGGGAGAGTTAATCTTTCCCTTTTAGTTGTTGATTTATCAATGATTTTGTAGGTGGTGGGAAATAAAATTGTAAAAAAGATAAAAAAGTTTAAAAAAAGTGTTGACAAGGGGATGGATAGGTGATATACTAATATAGTTGTCGCTTGAGAGAGCGATAAAGACCTTTGAAAACTGAACAAGACGAACCAATGTGCAGGGCGCTACAACATAAGTTGTAGTACTGAACAAAGAAAAAAACAATAAATCTGTCAGTGACAGAAATGAGTGAGAACTCAAACTTTTAATGAGAGTTTGATCCTGGCTCAGGACGAACGCTGGCGGCGTGCCTAATAC
>ERZ773263.2049-NODE-2049-length-11351-cov-21.379603_pt1 | contig 11351 bp, 3 predicted proteins | sample MGYA00511076_ERZ773263 | MGnify/ENA primary metagenome ERZ773263 (study PRJEB29015, sample SAMEA2738155) | human oral metagenome | biome: human oral; feature: human-associated habitat; material: saliva | place: China | collected 2195 ... | reverse complement strand
GGTGACTCGACAAAATCGATTTCTATGAAATCACGATTTTTGAGTCACTCCCTTTGAATCATTTCCGAATGCCGAATAGTTACTCTTTTTTATTAATCGTGAGGAATTTAAAGTTTTACGATAAATATTTTAAATTTTCAAAAAAAACTATACAATATATTGAAAATTTAACCGTATCAATGTAAAATATATAATAATATAGGAGGTGGTATTCGATGAATATTTTCTTGAAAAACAAACTCTATAGGCTATTCACTATTTCATCGGCATTTGGGAATGCTGGTAGGACGTTATTTGATATTGCATTTATTATTTATGCAACTAGTCTACCGAATCCAGAATTAGCCGTAAGTATAGTTTCGATAGCTACGACATTGCCTTATATTATTTCATTTATCTTAGGATATTTTGCAGATCAGACAAAAGATAAGTACAATAGAATATTATCTACAAGATTTTATCAGTTTTTATTATTTTCGTTATTCGCTTTGGTGTGTATTTATGGAGTCCAATGGTGGATTTTTATTGTATTAGTATTTGTAAATGTAGTTGCAGATATTTTAGGTGGTTATAATGGCTATTTATCAATGTCGATTAATACTAGATTAGTACGTAAAGAACAACTAAGTGAAGCATTAGCGTTTATCAGTTCTATAAACAATACAATCTCACTTGGTGGAAAGGCTGTTGGAGTATTTGTTTTAGGGATTTTAAGTTATAATTACTCATACTTTGGTATGTTAAATGCAGCACTATTCTTGATAGCATTTTTAATACTGGCAAAATATAAAAATGTGATGAAAGCAGAGATTGGCAGTTTTAAAATTAACAATAAGGAGAAGGTAAGTGCTAAAAGATTTTTAAAGGATACTATTGAAAGCTTTAAAATACTTCGTGAGATAAAGAAAATATATAATTTTGTTATACTATTTTTAGGGATGAATTTTTATTCATCTGCGATGTTCGCTTTACTTCTAGTAATTCTAGTAAAAAATGAGAGCTTATTATTTGGAAATGTAGCCTACACTATCACTTTATTAGAAATCGTGGAAGTACTAAGTACAATTGTCGGAGGAGTCTACCAAATTAGTTTTTATAAAAATATGAGTTTGAGAAATAATGCTATATTAGAAATATTTTTATTCATTATGTATGTAGGAAATCTATTGCTACTTCAAAATAAATTTATACTCGTTATTTTAACTGTAATAATAGGTTACTTCGCAGGAATATCAAATCCAAAACTGGACGCGCTGATATTACAATCAGTACCTGAGGAAAAACAAACGTCAATATATAGTATTTTTGGTACTGTTATTACTATTTCAGTGCCAATAGGAACAACAGTTATATTATTTTTCGCTAACGCTATTAGTGCCTCATTTGCATTATATAGTTTATTAATACTATTAATTTTAGTTTTAGTATATTCATTTAAAGTAAAAGAGTAATTTCTCTGTGGAGTTGTCCCAAAAGTTCTAAATTTTGAAAACTTCATATGAGAGTATATAGACATAGCGGTTTATTGATAGATAAATTTGCTTTATAAAATTTATCTATATCTAATAAACATTGCGGGGGTGACTCGACAAAATCTTGTTTCTAAAGAGATCATGATTTTGAGTCACTCCTATTTTATATATTCTAGAAAATTATATTAAATATTAAAAAATAATATATTTTCTTAATAGGTAGTTATAAATCGATAGGTTTATGAAAAAAAAAAAAAAAAAAAAAAACGATTACATTATTTACAATTTGCTTTTATTACTTTTGTAAGTTATTGAATTATGATATAATAATACAATAAATATTTTTAAGTTTTGTATTAAATAAAAAGAAAGAGAAGAGGGTTAGTATTATAATGAAAAAAGATAGGAAAGAAAAATTTTCAATAAGAAAATTTAGTTTTGGAGCGGCGTCGTGTTTGATAGGTGCTCAAATCGCAATTTCAGGCGTAACTAACACAGTTAAAGCGGATGGAATAACAGCATACGAAGCTAACGGTGATAAAGTTACCGCTTATGCACATAGAGAAAGTGTGTATAAACTTAGAGGAACTTCAACAAGTATTTATAATGCATTTCTTATGGAAGTAGATACTTCTAAGTACACAAAAGAAAATCCAATAATTACTGTTACATTAACTTATAATGCCAAAGACAATCAAACTGGAAGTGCCCCTATATTCTGGAGTGGGCGACCATTTCATTGGTTCACTGTGCCCGAAGGAACAGAAGAATTAGGAAATGACTATAAACTTAAACTAACAAACGGTAGTGGAGTTACTAATGAATATACAAATTGGAGTAGTTGGGAAAGTAATTCACGGTTTATTCATAGTAAATATAAAGGTAATCCAGATGCATGGGAAAGATTTAATGAAACTACTGGAGAAACGTTAAGAAAAACACCTTTTGCAAGTTTAAATAGTGAATTTAATAAGTTTTTAGGAGATTATAATAATAGTTGGTACGATAATAGTAATATGCCTACTCAAGAAATCATGCATGACCTTCGTGCTAAAAGCAGAAGTATTTACGCTGACTGGGAAAAAAGAGCAGCTGGTACTGTAACGGTTACTTATACTACCAAGGTGAAAGATCCTGTAAACACAAAAGAGTTAACAATTGGTATGGGGGTCTATCAAGAATTAAATAGACAACAATACGCTCGTGTTGAAACTGTTAAGCTTCCAGTATTGTATAAATTAAATGAACTTTTTGAACCAAAGGTACCAGAACGTACACCGGTAGATAACCTAACAGCCCTTTCGGAAACAGAAGTAAATGAAATTAAAACAAAAATTTTGACTGCAAACGAGAATAATAAAAATGACCTTTTATCTACTAATAAATTATTTAAAGATAATCTAAAAGATAGTTCAAATAATGGTGCAAACTCAATTACTATCGACAAAACTACAGGTAATGCAACGATTACTTATAAGGATGATAGTACGGATACGATTAAGGGTTCTGAGTTGATTTATGAAAAACCAAAAGCATCAAAAGATGATACGTCTTCAGCTGAGTTAAAAACAGATAATAGCCAAGGGATTAAATATTATATTAAACCTGTAGCAGTGAAAAATTATAATAGTATTACTCAAGAAGACCGAAATAGAGCCTTGGACAGCTTTTTACATGAAAATTTAACTGACGGAGGGTATCAAAATTATAAGAGGGGTATTCAGTTTTATTTAATAAGTTATTTTAAACGTGAAGTTAATCTTAATGTGGGAACAAACTCTGTTCGAATTAAATTTGATAACAATAACAATTTAATTGTTGAACGAGCATTTGGTAACACTACCCTAGCTATTATCCCTAAAGAAGATTTATTCCTAAGACCTACTTTTGATGTGGCTACTGCACGAAATGAAGCAAAAAAGGTAATTGGTTCGTTAGATAATTTATATCCAAGCGAAAAAACTGGTTTTGAAACTAGAATAGATGGAGCAACAGACCGTGAAGGTATTGAAAGAGTTCTGAATGAAGCTCAATCAAAAGCTAATGAAAATGCTGTAGAATTAGCTAAAATGAAAAAAGATGCTAATGATAAAATCAATGCACTAGGTTATCTAACAAAAGAAGAAAAAGATGCTGCAATTAACAAGATTAATTCGGCAACGATTAAACAAAGTGATACGACTGTTGATAAAGCAATCGGGGATAATAATCCAGATACTGACGCTAATCGTGACGCGACAAGAGATCGTTTAGATAGCGTTGTAGCAGACTTGGTAGCAACAAATTTAACAAGAGTTAGAGATGAAGCAATTAAAAATATTAACAAAATTTCAGATGAGAACTTACCAAAAGCTGAAAAAGATAAGTATATAGAGGACATAAAGAAAGCAAATGACGAGGAAACTATCTTAAATCTTGTAAAAGAAGCACAAAAAAAAGCGTCAGATGCAGAAGCTGCTCGTAGAAAAGCAGAAGCCGATAAAGTTCGTCAGCAATATAAGGATATGATTGCTAATATTCCAGGTTTAACGGATCAAGAAAAAACTGATTACAATGATGCAATTGATAAAGCAACTAGTACCGATGAAATGGCTGCTATCGTTGACTTTGCTAAATTATCAGGTGAACGTAAAAAAGCTGTAGCTGAATTAGAAAAACTACAATACTTAAATAATAATCAAAAACAATCATTTAAAGATCGAGTAGAAAATAGCGCTAATAAAGAAGATATAGAAAATTATGTTTCACAAGCTAGACAATTAAATAGTAAAATGAAACAACTTCATGACTTAGCTGAAAAAGCAAAAACAATTAAACCAACGGTTAAATATACATCGGCTGCAACAGAGAAACAAACAGCCTTTGATAATGCGTTAGAAAAAGCAGAAAGTGTGCTAAATAAAGAAAATGGTGCTGATGAAACTATCTCAACTGTGGGCAATTTATTTACTGCATTAGAGACAGCGATTAATAATTTACAACCTAATGGTGAAAAAGTAAAAATTAATGCCGATAAATCAGCTTTACAAGCAGAGTATGATAAAAAGGATTCGGTTAAAAACTCACCAGCTTATACTAAAGAAAAAGATGAAGCGAAAAAACAAGCTTATGATAGTGCATTAGTAGAGGCTAAAAAAGTATTAGATAATACTGATGCAACACAAGATGCAGTAGATAAAGCGTTAGAAGATTTAGAAGTGGCTAAAGCAGGTTTAAATGGTAAACAAGACGAATTTGCTTTAACGAAGAAAGATGACAAACCAGTACCTATTTCTGTTGATCCAGTTGTAGGAGCGACTAATTTATCTTCAGAAGATAAAAAGTTAGTTCAAGATAAGATAAACGGAATACCGACTGGAGCAATAGTAATCTATAAACCAATAGTAGCAAAAGCTGATAAAAAATATGTACCAGTAAAAGTCACACACGAAAATATCTCAAAAGAAATAGAAATAGAAATTGTTCAATCTGAAGCAGCGAAATCGCCATTAACAGAACCAGAAAAAGTAAAAGTTAACAATGTAGGTAAATTATCAGAAGCGGAAAAAACAGCAGTAAAAGAAGCTGTTAAGAAAGCGAATAACACATTAAAAGATAATCAAATCGAAGTTGATGACAAAGGGAATGTAAAAGTAACATATCCAGATGGAACAGATAATAAGCTTACAGCAGATAAGACAGTAGAAGCAAAAACAGAAGCAGAAAAATCACCATTAAAAGATCCAGAAAAAGTAAAAGTTAACAATGTAGGTAAATTATCAGAAACAGAAAAAACAGCAGTAAAAGCAGCGGTTAAGAAAGCAAATGATACATTACAAGATAATCAAATCGAAGTTGATGGAAAAGGAAAAGTAACGGTAACATACTCTGATAACTCACACAATGAACTTACAGCTGATAAGACAGTAGTAGCAAAAACAGAAGCAGAAAAATCATCATTAAAAGAGCCTGAAAAAGTAAAAGTTAACAATGTAGGTAAATTATCAGAAGATGAAAAAGCATCAGTAAAAGCAGCAGTTAAGAAAGCGAATGATACATTACAAGATAATCAAATCGAAGTTGATGAAAAAGGAAAAGTAACGGTAACATACTCTGACAACTCACACAATGAACTTACAGCTGATAAGACTGTAGTAGCAAAAACAGAAGCAGAAAAATTACCATTAACAGCTCCAGAGAAAGTAAAAGTTAATGATGTGAATAATCTATCTGAAGAAGAAAAAACAGCAGTAGAAAATGCGGTTAAAGAAACAAATCCAAGCTTAAAAACAAATCCTAATATAAAAGTAACTGTAGATGAAAAAGGAAAAGTAACAGTAACATATCCAGATACATCAACAAATACGTTAGAAGCAGGAAAAACAGTAGAAGCTAAGAAAGATAACGAAAAATCACCATTAACAGAACCGAAAAAAGTAAAAGTAAATGATGTGAATAATCTATCTGAGGAAGAAAAAACAGCAGTAGAAAATGCGATAAAAGAAGCAAATCCAAGCTTAAAAACAAATCCTAATATAAAAGTAACCGTAGATGAAAAAGGGAAAGTAACAGTAACATATCCAGATACATCACATAACGAACTTACACCAGATAAGACTGTAGTAGAGAAAACAAAAGAGGAAAAAGTATTAGATGCTGCCAAAGAAAAAGCGAAATCAGACTTAATAGCTGCAGCTAACAAAGAAAAAGCAGAAATTGACGCAGACAAAAACTTAACAGAAGATCAAAAGAAAGCTGAAAAAGACAAAGTTGATAAAGTTAAGGAAGAACAAGAAAAAAATATCGATAAGGCGAGAACACTAGAAGATGTAACAAAAGCAACAGAAGCAGGTAAGAAAGCAATCGACGCAGTGCACAAAACAGATGCAGAGAAATCCACTCCAACAATCGCATCAGGAGAAGTACCAGTAAGCGTAGACCCATCTAAAGACAAAAAAGTAGCAGAAGCAGACAAAAAAGCAATTACAGATGCAGTAGAAGTACCAAAAGACCAACCACAACCGACAGACAAACAAGTTAAAAATGACGGAGCAATCGTTGATGGAACAGGAGCGAATACAGGTAAGAAAGTAGTTGTAGTAGAAGTTATATATCCAGATGGATCAAAAGACGAAATCGAAGTACCAGTGAGAAAAGAAAAAGACGCAGACAAAGCGACTCCGAAAGTGAAAGATGAAATCACATCAGGAGAAGTACCAGTAAGCGTAGACCCAACTAAAGACAAAAAAGTAGCAGAAGCAGACAAAAAAGCAATTACAGATGCAGTAGAAGTACCAAAAGACCAACCACAACCGACAGACAAACAAGTTAAAAATGACGGAGCAATCGTTGATGGAACAGGAGCGAATACAGGTAAGAAAGTAGTTGTAGTGGAAGTTACATATCCAGATGGATCAAAAGATGAAATCGAAGTACCTGTGAGAAAAGCGACTGATAAGGAAAAATCTAAAGCAGACTTAACAGACGCAGCTAACGCAGAAAAAGGTGAAATCAGCGGAGACACAACTTTAACTGATAAAGAAAAAGAAAAATTGAAAGCTAAAGTAGATGAAGTTAAGAAAGCTGCAGAAGACAAGATTAATAATGCGAAAACACCTGAAGAAATAGCGAAAGCAACAGAAGAAGGTAAAAAAGCAATCGCAGATGTTTATAATCCACAAACGTCTAAAGGTAAATCAACAAGTATCTTCAAACCAGAGTTAGACCTACAAACTGCTTTAGTATCAGGAAAAGCAACTGTTGAAAAAGGTAAAGACTTAACTGACGAAGAAATCCTAAAACAATTAGCACTAGCTGATGGAGTAACAGCGAAAATCACTTCTAAACCAACTACAACAGAAACAGGAACTAAAGAAGCAGAAGTGGAAGTAACGCTAGCTGACGGAACTAAAGTAACTGTAAAAGTACCAGTAGAAGTAGTAGCTTCATTAGACACAGCTGATAAAGACAACGATCTTGCTAAAGCGAAAGAAGACGCTAAAAAACAAGTAGAAGACGCTGCTAATAAAAAACTTGATGAAATCAAGAAAGATAAAGATTTAACAGAAGATCAAAAACAAAAAGCTGAAAAAGAAATCAAGAAAGCAAAAGATGAAGCTAACAAAGCTATTGACGGAGCATCATCAGCAGGAACAGCTAAACAAATCGCAGATCAAGCTAAAGAAAATATTGAAAAATATAATCCAAAAGCAGATACAGAAGTTAAAAAACCAGATGTAACAAACCTTGATGAAGAAAAAGCGAAAGCCAAAGCTGAAATATTAGAAGAAGCTCAAAAACGTATTAACGAAATCAAGAACAATAAAGATTTAACAGATGAAGAGAAGCAAAAAGCTATCGAAGCTGTTAATAAAGCAAAAGATAAAGCTATCGAAGACATCAACAAAGGTCAATCTAAAGATGAAATCAACGCTGCGAAAGAAGCTGGAATTCACAAAATAAATGAAGTTCAACCAGAGGGATCTATCGCATCTAAATTCGAACCAAAAGTTCCAGAAAACAAAGTGGAAGTAGAAAATCCATCGAAACTTTCAGATAAAGAAAGAGAACAAATTCGTCAAAACATCGAAGGAGTAAACACATTCCCAGATGGAACAACAGTAGAAGTGAAACCAGATGGAACAGCGGTAATCACATACAAAGACGGTTCAAGCGATACTATTTCTAAAGATAAATTAGTAACACCAGCTGAGAAAGAAGATGGTACAATCGCATCAAAAACTGAGCCAGTTATCCCAGGAAAAACACAAGTAGGAAATACTACGAAGTTAACACTAGAAGAACAAGCTGCGGTTAAAAAAGCGGTAGAAGATGCGAATAAATTCCCAGCAGGAACAACAGTAGAAGTAAGACCAGATGGAACAGTAGTAATTACATACCCAGATAAATCTGTAGACACAATAACAGGGGATAAACTTGTAGAAAAATCTACAAAACAAACTACTCCAAAAGTTACAACAGAAGCAGAGAAGAATCCAGCGCAAGTACCAGTAGCGCCTACACCTGTTGAAAATACTCACAACTTAACACCGGCAGAACAATCTGCAGTAGCCGTTAAGGTAAAAGCAGTAAATCCAGTAGCGACAGTCACAGTGTCTAAAGACGGAACAGCAACATTAACATACTCAGATGGTTCAGTAAACACAATCCCAGGAACAAGTCTAGTAGTAGCAAAAAATACTGAAAAAGAAGTTGTAACACAAGCTACACAAAATCCAGCTGTGGTACCAACAGCTACAGAAGTAGGAAATGCTCACAGTTTAACACCGGTAGAACAATCTGCAGTAGTAGCTAAAGTGAAAGCAGCCAACCCAGCAGCTACAGATGTTAAGGTATCTAAAGACGGAACAGCGACATTAACATATGGCGACGGTTCAGTAAACACAATCCCAGGAACAAGTCTAGTAGTTCAAAAAGAAGAAGTTCCAACACAAGACCAACCAACAATCGCTGAGAAAACAAAAGTAATCATCCCAGCTAACCCTACAAAAGTAGCAGAAGCTACAAGATTAACAGATGAAGAAAAAGCAGCTGTTAAAAAAGCAATCGAAGCTGCCAACAACTTCCCAGCAGGAACAACAGTAGAAGTAGCGGGAGACGGAACAGCGACAATCATCTTCTCAGATGGTTCAGCTATTACAATTCCAGGAAGTCAATTAGTAGCACAAGATCCAAAAGCACAGGATAGCAATAAAACAGATGCTGAGAAAACAACTGTTAAAGCACCAACTCAAAGAGTAGATGTAAAAGATATAACACACTTAACAGATGAAGAAAAAGAAAAAGTTAAGGTTGCTATTCTACAAGCAAATGGATCAGCTTTAGACGGAGTTAAAATCGAAGTAGCCGGAGATGGAACAGCAATAATTACATTCCCAGATGATTCAGTAGTGACAATTCTAGGAAAAGATACTGTTCAACAATCAGCAAAAACTGAGCCAGCAATCGAAGATAAGCCAGAATACACTCCAGACTCAACACCAGGTCAAGATAACGGAAATAATGGTGGTTCAGGAGCTGATGATGCCAATGCAGGAGCTGGCGGAGATATGGGAGCAGCGAATGCAGACGCTAACAGTGCAAATAAAGAAAATGCTAAAGGCGGAATCCAAGGAGCGTTAGCGCATACAGGATTAGATAATACTGGTGGTCTAGGATTAGCAGGATTAGGATTAGCAATGCTAAGTGGATTATTAGCAACAGCTAAACGCAGAAAAGAAAAATAATTGCTAATCAACTATTAGCTTATAGTATAATAAAAAATGAATTTGGAGTGGGAGAATATCCTGCTCCAAATTTGTTGTTATAGTTATTTGGTAAGTTCGGGGCATGCTGAAAAGGGCTTTTTTTCGGCTCTTTGTCAAGTTCGATGCATGGAAAAAACGTAAGCGTTCAATAACAAGGTATCTATCCTCCAAACAAAAATTCCTTTATAATACAAACATAAAAGAAAGAATGTAAGCGTCCAATAACGAGGTATCTATCCTCCAATCATAAAATACTTTATAATACAAACATAAAGAAGTAGGGGATAGTGCTTTATTGGGATTCACATTCGCTGTATAAAAATTTTTTAGCTCTAATGAACTATGCGGAGGCAACTCGACAAAATTGATTTTTGAGTTACCCTTATAAATTTCTCGAAAATTAATTTTTATGAGTCGTTTTTTTGTTTGTATGAAATTTCAATTTTTGGAAAAACTTATGGTGAAACTAATGTTATCATTAGAAAAAATATCCTCCATGAAGTATAATGAAGGTAAAGAATTATTAGGGATTATGGAAAATTAATAAATTAAAAAAATAAATAGGGAGGTTTCCAACATGGAAAACATAAGACATAAAAACATAAAACCAACTTATGATTTGGTAGTAAAAAAAGTATTTCGTAACGAAGAAGTAGCATTGCAGTTTGTAAAAGATATTTTTGAATTACCGGCGAAAAGCGCTAAGTTAATTGAGGGGAATCAAATATTCACAGCAAACAGCAATGTAGAAACAGACTTCAATATAGCTGTAGATATTCTCGTTGAACTAGACAACCATGCTCAAGTTATTATCGAGGTGCAACTCGCTAAGCAAGTATTCTTCATTAATCGCATTTGGGCATATTTATGCAAACAGGTTAATGATAATATCGAAAGGCTAAAACAAAACGAAGAAGAACAATTCGCGATTTATAAAAAATTACCACCGGTGTATGTAGCAGCTATCGTCGATAAAAACTACTTTGAAGGCGATGAAGCTATAAGTACTTTTTTAATCAAAGAAGAAACTAGAAATACAGAATTGAAAATGTACGTAGAAAATAACACTAAAGATATTCCATTATTAAAAATAGTATTTCTGGAATTGAAAAAATACAAAGAAAACTTAAATAATGATTATAAAAAAATTAGATGGCTGGAATTTTTTGGAAACAAACAGTACACAAGTGAACCCGACGATGTACTTATTCAAGCTGATAATTTATTAAATCTTAGAAATTGGAGCGAGGAGGAAAAACGTATGTATGATGAAGTAACAAGACAACAAGATCACCTCTGGGCATCATTAACTTATGCACAAGAAGAGGGAATAAGGCAAGGGATTGAACAAGGTCACGCTGCAGGACGAGCAGAAGGAATGAAGCTAGGCATTGAACAAGGAAAAGAAAATACAATTATTTCTCTCTTTAAAAAAGGATATATCAATAAAGAATTAGCAGCAGAAGAACTGAAAATTGATGTTAAAGAATTAGATAAATATTTATACTAAATTTGTCAATTCATTCTAGGTTAGCCTTTATCCAAGCTGATAATTTATTAAATCTGAGAAATTGGACAAAGGAGGAAAAACGTATGTATGATGAAATGACAAGACAACAAGACCACTACTGGG
>ERZ773263.2046-NODE-2046-length-11371-cov-5.740279_pt1 | contig 11371 bp, 10 predicted proteins | sample MGYA00511076_ERZ773263 | MGnify/ENA primary metagenome ERZ773263 (study PRJEB29015, sample SAMEA2738155) | human oral metagenome | biome: human oral; feature: human-associated habitat; material: saliva | place: China | collected 2195 ... | reverse complement strand
GCCACGCCTTCCTGGATTTGTCGTCGAAGACCATGAGGTCCCTCTTCTCAGGGTCGCCGCCCACCCATCGCCCTCAGCGCCTCGTACATCCCGATCCCGCCTGAGAGGTCTAGCCGAGAGGCCCCTCAGGGAGGTCGTGGCGTCTGGCGTGGCCGCGACAGACCCCACGCGGACGAACGCCCAGAGCCAGCCGATCCGCCCACCCATCGCTCCCCATCTCCCTTGGGAATGACGCGCGCGCTGACAGATACCGATGGACTCAGTATAGAGGATAGGTGATGGTACGATTGAGAACTTCGAAGGCGGACGATTGCAACCCATCCCGACATCCGCCCTACCGCCCGCACCTGACACGGGGGCTAGACACGGGCAGTGGCCTTGATCTCGACCTTCGCTCCCTTAGGCAGCGCGACCACCTGGAAGGCGGCGCGAGCGGGATAGGGCTTGGAGAAGAACTCCGCGTAGGCCTCATTCATGGGACCGAACTCGTCGATGTCGGTCAAGAGGACGGTGGTCTCGACGACGTCGCACATGGAGGAGCCGGCAGCCTCAAGGATGTTCTTGATGTTGGTGAGGCTCTGGCGAGTCTGACCCTTGATATCCGCAGCCACAAGCTCGCCAGTGGCAGGGTCGATGGGGATCTGCCCCGACACGTGAATGCTGTCCTTGACCTTGATAGCGGCAGAATAGGGACCGAGCGCGGCAGGTGCCTTGTCGGTAACGATGGCGGTCTTTTCCATGTGACTCTCCTTTGCTCTGCCCGCATGCGCGGGACCTCTGGGCCCGCAGGCGGGGGCGACGCCTCATTTTAGGCTCTTCGGGGGTTCGTGTGGGTTGACGTCTCGGCGAATCGCGTCGCAACAGCGTACACAAGTGCCCCACTCTGCACCCGGCGACTCACATAAAGACGCACTCTGCGCCGGCGACGCCACCTCGACGTGACCAAAGGGCGCACTCTGCACCCGCCACCTCACGTAAAAGCGCAGTCTGCATGCGAGCGGTCGCGCAGAGTGCGCCTTTCCGTGAGGGCCCGCCCCCAGAATGCGCTTTTCCGTGAGGGTCCGCGTCCAGAGTGCGCTTTTCCGTAGACTGCGCTTTTCCTCACCTGCGCAAACGTGGAGCCACCTCACGCAAAGACGCATTCTGTGCAGACCGCCTTACGGAAAACCGCACTCTGTACCCGGCAACTCACGGAAAAGCACACTCTGTACCGGCGATGCCACCTCGACGTGGCCAAAAGGCGCATTCTGGGCGGGCGACGTCACGGAGAAGCGCACTTTGCGTGTGGGCCTCACCAAAAGGCGTATTCTGCATGCGAGCGGTGGTTGCGCCGAGAGCCCATCTTCGCCGATCTGTGTACACTCCTGCATACCCACGGCCACTCGCGCGACCGGGCGGGGCCACGGGTCCCACGACATCGACGGCCCCATGGCCCTCGTGATGCTCGCTCAGGTGCTCGGACCTGACGCCTACGCCGCCGGGGCGGTGACGCAGCCACCCACACGAACACACTTTATAGTCGCAGGGTATCGGATACCTTCCCGCCCCCAGCTCGCGTCCGGGGTGACCCTGGCGACGGGTCCCGCGGGATCCGGCATGGAGGTGCGTCACCCGTCGGCGATGTCTCGGCGAAGGTGCGCGACCGCGCCCGCCGAGAGGGCTGTCACGCGGCGCAGGCGCCTGACACATATCAGCCCCACGCGACCGCATCCTGTCACGCATGGGGGCCCGCGTACACGTAACCTGCGCCCCGGCGCCGCCACGGCTCCCCCGGCCGGCCGCCATACCTGCAGGTGGTGCGAAAAGTGCGCCCCTGACGGGGTGCCCGCGTGGGTTTTCGCAGGTCGCCGGAAACGGCCACCCGCCAGGGGCGCACTTCTCGAGCTGTTAGGGAGTATGCGCCTTTTCATGCGGGGTCCCAGCCCCCCGCCACGTCGGCCTAAGGGCGGCCTAGGCGCGAGAGCGGGGCTGGCATCCTGCGCCCATGAGGCACGCTGGGGAGCGCTTCTTTACAATTCCTTAGCCACCCTGACGGACATACCCTGGGCAAGTGGCGGGGAGAGCATGAGTCTACCGGCGAAGCTCCCGTTGCGAGGACGATCCGAGAGTCAAGGTTCTCGGAGAAGCAGAGGCACAAGACCGTCGAGCATTACCCCGGCCACAACAGAAGACCCGGAATCATCTGCCGTCGGGGCCGAGGGCCGCAGGCAGCCCCCCGGCTCGTCTGGTACGCCTCGCTGGGAGCGCCCGGGAGCGCTGCCTGCGGCCGCCCCGGGACTCGCCTGCCCTCCGACTGCCCTCCTTTTGGCGGGAACGAGATCCCTGTGGCGTGAGATGCGCGCCTTGGCCGTGGCCAGCCCGCTCGCGCGGCCCTGGGTGACCAGCCTGTCAAACACGACCTGCGAGTTGGCGAGCCCCTCCCGGGCTGGTCATCAACAAAGCCGGTGTGGCCGCCGGGCACGGTAGTCGCCGGACTCCGGCCGCAGAGCCCGTGAGGCTTCGCCCGGATCCGCTGCGCTTGATTGTCCTCACCCTCTGGCGGGCTGACCCCGTCCTTCGGCAGAGCTCCGCGAGGCTGGGGTGCTCGAGGTCGAGCGGACGCCTAGCTTTCCGGGCCATGCCCTTACGGGCCTCATCCATGACCCTCTGCAGATCATCGCGCCCGCCTCTCATCTCATGCGTCCTCCTGACACCGGCGCATCGACACACTACCAGTGTAGGGGCGAGCGGCAGGCGCGATGACCCCGCGCCACGAGCGGCTGGTTGATTCTGACTGACTGGGATCGGTCCGCTTGCGCAGTCCCAAGCCGCAAGTCAGTGCTTCCCTAACCCTTCGCGGGCAGGTACGGGATGATAGCGCCCGCGACGCCGGAGATGGGCATGGTCTGCAGCCAGATGCGCCCAGGACCCGAGAGCACGGTGTTGAAGAGTCCCTCACCGCCGAAGACCACGTTCTTCACGCCCCGGACCGACTGGATATCGATGGAGACGCTCTCCTCGAAGCCTGCCACGTAGCCCGTATCGACTATCATCTGCTGACCTGCCTCGAGCACGTACTCCACGAGGTCACCGTCTATCTCGGCGAAGGCGACGCCGTTACCGCTCAGCCTCTGCATGATGAAGCCCTCGCCCCCAAAGAAGCCGGCACCCAGTTTCTTGTTGAAGAAGATGCTCAGCTCGACACCCATCTCCGAGGCGAGGAAGGCGCTCTTCTGCAGGACCCAGCTATGGCCAGGTTGAATCTGGACCGCGACGATCTTGCCCGGGAAGCTCGAGCCGAACGCGATCATGCCGGCCCCTCGGGCAGTGTAGATGTTCTGGAACATGCTCTCCCCGGAAAACGCCTTGGAGAACATCTTGCCCAGGCCGCCGCCCGAGGTCGCCATCTGCATGTTCGGGGTCATCCACACCATGGATCCCTTCTCGGTGATCATGGACTCTCCGTCAGCGAGACTACAGGTCACGACGGGAAATGACCCTCCGATGATGTTGTATTGCATGACTGTCCTTTCTTGGTGGGCCAGCAGGAAGGCGCCTGCCGGCGACGCGGAGAAACATAGATACCTATGATACGGGATACGGGCCCCTCTTCCACCCTCAAAGTGACCCATTCCCGCGCGCGCAACGGCCCTCGGAGTCGTAGCCTGGATGGGAGCTGAAGACCGGGCAGAAGCCGGCGCCCGTCTCGCCCCGGCGCCCGTCTTGCCCTTCGCACGGGTCGTGATGTGAGTGATTCACTCACATCGTCATCGCGAAGTGAGTGATTTTTGGGCCAAAACCTGCGTATGCTCATACGGTCGAATTTACATATACGCAGGTAGAAGACTTACTGAATAAAATATCGAAGTGTGTAATCCACTCACTTCAGGTATATGAAGTGAGTGATTCACTCACTTCGCGCGGGCGGGGTCGACGGAGGGTGCACACGTTACACTTCGCGCGGGCGGGGTCGGCGGAGGATGCGCACGTTACACTTCGAGAGGGCACTTCGAGAGGGGAGTTGCCCGCACCGCCCCCTCAGGGGACGTGCGTGACGGGCCTCTCGGCTAGCAACACGCTACAATGCAGGCAATGGCAAGAATGGAGAGACGTGACTCGGATGCCGATAGCGTCGAAGGCGTCTGCACCGACAACAGGTCCGGCGAAGGGGCGATAGAGGTCCGGCGGGAGACAGGCCAAGGTCCGCTTGGACGCATCTTCCCCCACCCTCATGGCCGGAACAGGGCGGAAAGAGGGCTGCTGGACATGCCCGGGATCAAGCTCGCGGAGGTAGAGGCACATGGCAGATAGGGCAATCGTCTACTTTGGGCCACGAACGGGCTTCGACGAGCTGGTAGGCTCGCGCGTCAGGGAGGGAGACCGCACGGTCGGATATCTCGACGCCATCAGGAGCTACAACGCCAGGATCAGGGCGAGTGACCTGGCCTCCCATGAACCGAGGATCAGTGTCCCAGACTACGTGGACAACTGCGTCGTCCACGCCGATGACTTCGGCTCCGTCCTGAGCCACGTCATCGCAAACTTTGCCACTATACTCGAGGAGACATACGAGGTTGGGACGCTCTTCGTCCAGAACCCGCCGAGGAGGGCCTTGGAATCCCTTGTCTCGACCCAAGGCGAGGACAGTGTCGAGCAGATCTCATACCGATACGAGCAGGTCGAGAAAGGCGCCCTCGAGGCCATCTACGACAATGTCTGCGAAGAGGTGCTCGGACAGGAAGAGAGCAAGCGGGTCCTCGTGGCGTCCCTGTACAGGCTGTCCGTCATGGGTAACGGAAGACCATCTGTCGTCCTGCTGTACGGACCCTCCGGCGTCGGCAAGACCGAGACGGCCCGCTGTCTTAGCAAGGCGCTCGGCGGAAAGCTCATGAGGATCCAGTTCTCCATGATGCAGACGCAAGAGGCGTACGAGTACCTCTTCGGTGCCGAGCACTCCAAGGCGAGCCTCGCGCGTGACCTGCTCGGCCGGGAGTCGAACGTCGTGCTCATCGACGAGTTCGACAAGGTCAGCCCAACCCTCTACAACATGTTCTATCAGCTGTTCGACGAGGGCAGGTACGTGGACACCAACTACGACGTCGACATGAGGGGCGGCCTGTTCCTGCTCACCACCAACTTCAAGTCCGAGCGCGACGCCCGCCGGGCGATGGGCTCCGCCATGTTCTCGCGCATCAGTGCCTGCGTCGCCTTCTCCGATCTGTCAGACGAGAACAAGGCAACTATCGCAACACGTCACTACCAGAGGGTGGTCGACAGGCTCGACGGCGAGGACCGCTTGCTCATCGAGAACAGCGGCATACTCTCGTGGTTCGTCGCGCACGCCTCACGCTACGACAACATGAGAACGATGAAGAACAAGATAGAGAAGGCTATCTTCGAGAGGCTCTCGGAACCCATCTTCAACCGGCAGGCCACCGCGCCGAGCGTACGCCGAAACCCGCTGCGGGAAGTCTAACAAGAGTCGTGCAGGATGCGGCTGACGGCATGATCTTGCGAGCCCGTACCGTCAGCCAGAAAGCGCGAAGGGTCGTATAATGGGGGCATGAACAGGACCCTCGCTTGGATATTACGCGTTGTCAACGCACTCGTCGTGTGCGCGCTGGTGGCCTGCGTCTGCGTACCGACGATCGCGCCCGCACCTGCCCTCGCCATCTTGGGATGCTGGGTGCTGGCCATCTGCATACGCCCCGCCCCCTATGGGGAGAGGACGCGACAACCCCGCATCAGGTCCTGCCGCAATGCCTGCGAGCTGCTCATCGTCTTTCTCGTCTCCACCGCGCTCCTCATCGTGGCGGGCTGTCTCGCCCTGTGCTGGCCTGCGCCCGGCGGTGTGCCGGGTACGTTTTGGGAGACCGTCTCCTGGGCGCCGGGCCTCGGCGTCGCCCTTGCGACCGAGACGCTTGTGTTCTGGTGCGGCATGGTCCGAGCCTATGCAAGAAGCGTCCAACTCGGCCTGCGCCTGCGCGTCCTTGGTGGCATATTTGGGATGGTGCCCCTCGTGCACCTGTACTTCCTCCTGAGGATCATCTCGACGCTCGACGCGGAGGCACGCTTCGAGTATGAGAGGGAGCGTCTCAACGAGAGTCGCTATCAGCAACGCGTGTGCGCCACGAGATACCCCATCCTGCTCGTGCATGGCGTGTTCTTCCGCGACTTTAAGCTCGTGAACTACTGGGGCCGCATCCCCGCTGAGCTCGAGCGCAACGGCGCGCGTCTCTTCTACGGCGAGCATTCCTCCGCACTTCCCGTCCACGAGAGCGCACGGGAGCTCTCGCTGCGCATTCGCGAGGTCTGCGAGCGGACGGGCGCCGAGAAGGTCAACCTCATAGGGCACTCCAAGGGAGGCCTGGACTGCCGCGCCGCGCTCGCCGACCCGCAGGTAAAGGCCCACGTAGCGTCCCTCACCACCATCAACACGCCCCACAGGGGCTGCGAGTTCGCGGACTACCTGCTTAACGTCATGTCAAACGAGCAGCAGCAAGCGATCGCACGAAGCTACAATGCCGCAGCCCACGCCCTGGGAGATCCGGCTCCCAACTTCATCGCAGCGGTGGGCGACCTCACCGCGTCAGGCACGACCCTCCTGAATAGGGAACTGCCTCAGACGGTCGAGGGGGTGTGGTGCGCGAGCGTCGGCTCGAGGCTGAACGGAGCTGCCTCGGGCACGTTTCCGCTCAACTTCACCTATCTTTTGGCCAGACGCTTCGACGGCCCGAACGACGGGCTCGTGGGCGAGAGATCGTTTGCCTGGGGCAACTCGTATCGCTTCCTGACGGTCGAGGGAAGGCGGGGCATCAGTCACGGCGACGTGGTCGACCTCAACAGAGAGAATATCCCGGGGTTCGACGTGCGCGAGTTCTACGTGCAGCTCGTCGCCGACCTGAAGGTGCGCGGGCTGTAGGCGAGCCAAAGGCGGCGCGACCTGCGACACCAACGAAAGGAAGTCGCGATGTACCTCACGGAATATCGCACGCCGACCATAGGCACGCTCACGCTCACAAGCGACGGCACGGGCGTCACGGGCTGCTGGTTTAGCAACGGCCGTTACTTCAGCTACGGAGTAAACGAGAGCATGGAGCGCAACGACAGCCTGGCTGTGTTCGACCAAGCACGGAAATGGCTCGATCGCTACTTTGCGGGTGAGACGCCCGACCCGCGCGAGCTGACGCTCACGGCACGAGCCACCGAGTTCCAGCTGCGCGTACGCGAGGCCATGCTCGACATACCCTACGGGCAGACGACCACCTACGGAGCAATCGCCAAGCGCCTTGAGGCCGAGACTGGCAGGCGACAGTCGGCACGGGCCGTAGGCGGGGCAGTCGGTCACAACCCGCTCTGCCTCATTGTGCCGTGTCACCGCGTGATAGGATCGAACGGCAGCCTCACCGGCTTCGGCGGCGGCATCGACACGAAGGTGAGGCTGCTGGAGCATGAGGGAGCCATGAGAGACGGGTTCTGGCACCCGAAGAGGGGCACGGCGCTTTAGGGTATCCCCAGAAAGCTGCCCGTCGCCCGCCTCAGCGGCCCACCTCGAGGACGACCTTGCCGCGCAAGCTGATCGTCGCATGCGGCGTCGGGTCAAGACGCAGGTCCACATGCAGGGTCTCTCCCCCACGGCCTCTCGCATCGTAGGAGTAGCTGCGATTTGCGAGGCGGGTGGGACGTGTGGTGGCGCGGGCGAGCCAGGGATTCCTCCTGCGCAGGTCGATGAGGTCATGATATAGGCGGTATGTCCGCTCCCCCTCCGCCGTCATCCAAGCTGGGCGGCCGGGAAGGTAGGACGCACCGCATCGTCGCCGCCCAGCCCCTTCCTTTTGGTGCCGCGCAGCGCCTGCTCGTCGCCATAGTAGACGGACGGAACGCCGCCCACGGTGAGCAGGATGGTCGCCCCCAAGGCGGCCAGCTCACTGCCGACCATGCTGGCTATGCGCGTGACGTCATGGTTACCTATGAAGGTGAGCGGCACGAAGGTCCTCATGAGGTCGTTGTGTCGCTTGAGGCACCAGTCGAGCTCAAAGAAGTTGCCATCCTTGAGCGAACTCCAGACGGCCTTCCACAACTCGTACTGAGTCACCGCATCCATCCCGGACTGCCGCACGATACTTGCGTAGCCGCCGTGGATCACCTCCCCCACGAACCAGGCGTCGGGAAACGTGTTCCGCAGCTCGGGCAGGACGCACGCCCAGAAGGCGGGCGGCACGGCGTACGCCGCGTCGAGGCGCCACGCCGAGACGCCGCGTCGCATCCAATGGAGCATGACGTCTCGCACGAGGCCAGCGACCCGCCCAGAGTCGTGGTTGAGCGCCGGAAGCTCTCGGAAGCCCTCGAACGTCGCGTAGTCGGCAGATCCGTCGGGTCGGCGCGTGATGGAGAACAGGTCCTCGTTTCCCCGTCCGGTGAGGGCGTCCTGGAACAGCGGGTGGCTGCGTCCCACGTGGTTGAACACGCCGTCGAGCATCACGCGCAACCCCCGCTCATGGCAGGCGGCGACGAGGCGGTCGAAGCTTGCGTCGTCGCCGAGGCGTGGGTCGATGCGAAAGTAGTCGGTCGTATCATACCCATGGGTCTCAGAGGCGAACAGCGGGTTGAGCATCAGCCCACCTACACCCATGTCGACGGCGAGGCGGCCGAGTGCGCCGAGACACCGCCCGAGGCTCTCCGGACGGCCCAACGAGAGGACCGTCCGCTTGCGGAGCCCAGCGCAGGCCTAACCCCTCATGTTGTAGATGAGGCTGACAATGCCACAGGCCAGGCCACCGATGAGCCATGGGAGCCAGAAGAACGACGACGCTGCGGCGCTGGCCGTCCCAAGGTAGGGGGAGAGGAACAGGAGCGACAGGGCAATCGCCGTGACGACGAGCATGATGATGCCACAGGTAGCCCCAAGTCGGGCGCTACGATGCTTTTGTATCACGAGCGCGTCGGCGTCACCCGCACCCAGCTCGCGAATCTCGTCATCGGAGAGGTTCTCCAAAGCGGCGTTGTTGTACTCGTCCACGTTGATGCGGTCATGCATGAGTGACGCGTAGACGAGCAACGCGACGCCCACCGCCACGCAGGCGAGAAAGGCGCTTCCAGTCCAGAAGACGCTGTCGTCGAGGCCGACAGCAAGCATGAGGCCCACGAAGATGGCCACGATGCCCCCAACGATGCCGCGGGAAAAGAGTCGGTTGGCTGCCTCCCTCTGGGTTGCGGTATAGAAGTCCTCTACGTACGGGTGCGCCTTGGCGAACGCGTCGTGCCTGAGGCCCGCCGGGATGATGAAGCAGAGCCCGACGAGGGTGAGGGCAAGGAATACCAGACCGGAGAGCGCGTCGTTGTCGATAGGGAGCATGTTGTGACCCAGTTCCCCGAAGAAGGCAGCCCCGGCCATCCCCAGGATGATGAGCGGAATGCCCACGGCCATGTTCCGTGCATGCTGGCGCATGTGCTCATCATAGCCGCACACGTCCTGGGCGGGTCCCTCCGCAATACCCAAGCCGGGCTCCTTCGGTCGGGTGGTAAGGTCGCCTTGCACGAGCTCGTCAAGCGTGCACCCAAAGATGTCACGCAGCTTGAGTAGCTTGTCCATCTCGGGATAGGCCTTTTCGGCCTCCCACTTTGTCACGGATTGGCGGCTCACACCCATGAGCATGGCGAGCTGTTCTTGGGTCATGTTGCGCGTGGCACGCAGGTGTTGGAGGTTGTCACGAAAGCTCATCCTGTGTCCTTTCATCGTCAGAGACTGGTGCGAATGGGGCTGTCTTGCGTACCCCGGCAATGACTACATTACGGTAGCGAGGAGCAAAATCCCACCAATCCACGGCTGCATTTTGCGGAACTTGCAATGCGCCCAACGGTTGCGCCCCGCAGGTCAGAGGCACTGCTACAGAAAATGTTGCAGCCATAGGGCATGAGGCATGGGGCCTCGGTCAGCGCCCCATGGGTGGGGTACTCCGCCTCATGGATGGGGCGCTCGCTTGGGAGCCTTCGGGGTTGCTCGGTGTCCTCGATACCTTCGCTTGCGCTTTTGGGTCCGCCGCCCAAGCCACCCCCGCCTGTCCTCCTCGCGTCTCTCTCTTGCCGATGCCTCGCGGTCCTCCTTCGTGGCCTCGAGCTGACAAGACAGTGCTTGCTGGGCCTTGGCGGACGCCCCCACCCAGAACTGCTCATCGTGGCAGACGGTAAGGGTAACGGACACATGGAATCCTTGCATGGCCTCCCCCTTCTTTGCGTGCGCGTTGTGAGGAGAAGGGGCAACCCAGGAGGCAGGTTACTGACGCCACAGCGTGCAAGCGCACTCCACGAGCACCCAACGGGAGGGCTGCTTCCATCTCCGGCACATGTGGCGGGAACGCCTCATGGATCATGCAACGTACGAGTCTACCCCATCCGGAGCTGACGTCAGCTTTCCGGGGTGGCCTCGCATCCAGACGCAACGAAACGCCTTGTCTTGAATGTCTCGCCCTGCCATTATCCGTGTCGGAGAGCCCCTATCGCCTCAAGGCACCCCCGTATGTGGGGATTCCACTCGAGTGACCATTCCATTCGGGAGCCTAGGGTACAAGAGGCAGGTGGGCACGACATAGCGCTAATCGACCGATAGGAGACTCCCCGCATGAATCCTCTGATCGTGTATTACTCGTATTCAGGTATAACGAAGGGACTGGCCGAGGACATCGCACTCATTACGGACGGGGACTTGAGAGAGATCGAACCCGAAGAGCCGTACTCCTTTTCGTACAACACGGCGGTGAAGGAAGTCAGGGCTCAGATTGAAAAGGGATACTGCCCACCGCTACGTCGAGGGGTGGAGAGCGTCGGCGACGCGGAGACGATCTTCATAGGTTCCCCTAATTGGCTTAGGACTTTTGCGCCTCCCGTTCTTTCATTTTTGAGAGCGGTGGACTTGAGCGGGAAGACGATCATCCCATTCTGCACGCACGGTGGCGGAGGATTCGGTCACATGCTCGAAGACTACAGGAGGGAATGCGCCACCTCCGAGGGCATGCAGCCAGAATGCGCCTTTCCGTGAGATGGGGGTTGCGGAATGCGGTTTTCCGTGAGGGTATGCAGCCAGAATGTGCTTTTCCGTAGAGTACGCTTTTCCTCACCTGGGCAAACGCGGCGCCGCCTCACGGAAAAGCGCATTCTGCAGCCTACGTCTTACGGAAAAGCGCACTCTGTATGCGCGTCTCACCAAAAGGCGCACTCTGTGTGCGGGCAGCCACGCACACTGCACCTTTCCGTGAGGTCCGGCGCGCAGAATGCGGTTTTACGTGAGGGCACGCAGCCAGAATGCGTCTTTCCGTGAGGGTGACTCCCCCAGAGTGCGCCTTTCCGTGAGGCCAGACTCCGAACCGAGATCTGCGGACCCCCGCGCAACCCGCCC
>ERZ773263.2045-NODE-2045-length-11371-cov-22.171350_pt1 | contig 11371 bp, 10 predicted proteins | sample MGYA00511076_ERZ773263 | MGnify/ENA primary metagenome ERZ773263 (study PRJEB29015, sample SAMEA2738155) | human oral metagenome | biome: human oral; feature: human-associated habitat; material: saliva | place: China | collected 2195 ... | reverse complement strand
TGTTTTCAATAACCGATGCTCCAATTTCTAATGGATAAACAACACCACCCTGAGTGTGTGTTGGATAAGAAGCGAATTGCTTTTTCGTTTCTTGAAGAGTATCGTAAAGTTTCTTATCAAGTGTAGTTTTTACTTTATAACCACCAGTTATGAATTTAATTCTACTTTTTTCGATTAGTTCATTTCTGTAGTCAGAATCATTTTTAAATTCTTCTTCTCTGTTATTTTTTTTAGCAGTTTGCTCAGCTAATATCTCTGCAACTGAACTTGTTACCTCATCACGAATATAAGGATAATCAGTATATTCTGAATATTTTTGTTTAGTATAGGCACCTTTAATATCGAATTTCTTCGCTTCTTCAAATTGTTCTTTAGTAATAAAATCATTTGAAAGCATACGTTCTAATACATATTGTTGTCTTTCAAACCCTGCTTGAAGCTCTTCGTCAGGACGGATATTTCCAGCAGAGTCAAATGGTGTATATGTATATGGCGATTGTACAAAACCAACAAGATAAGCTGCTTGAGCTATATTTAAGTCTTTAGAATGAACTCCAAAAACACCTTGTGCTGCAGTTTCAATACCGCTAATGTTTTGGCCTAAACTATTCTTTCCGAATGGAGCTACATTTAGATAATTTTCAAGAATTTCATTTTTAGAAAAATGACTATCAACACGAAGTGCTAGTAATATTTCTTTTGCTTTTCTTTCATAAGATCTTGAATTATCAAGAAGCTGATTTTTTACCAATTGCTGAGTGATAGTACTACCACCAGTTGTTCTGGCACCAGTCGCTTCACTATGTGTAGCTCTTAAAACAGCCCAAATATCAATTCCACTGTTAGAATAGAAATTAGAGTCTTCACTTGCTATAATAGCATTTTTAACATTATCACCAATATCTTCATAAGTAACAGTTTTTCTAATTAATTCGGAGTTGATTGTACCTAATTTTTCACCACTTCCGAAATAAACTTCACTATTCTTACTAATGTTATTTATTTGTTCTTTCATTTCTTTTTGGGTTAAGACAGGTTGATCTTTAACTAAGCCACCTACATACCCGATACCAAGCCCCGCACCTAAACTAATCAGTAATCCAATAGAAAGAAATATGGCTTGTGTCATAGAAGTTAGTATCTTCTTAATTTTCATTGTAATCTCCTTAGATTGCATACTATAACCTTTATTATACCATAATTTTACAGGAAAAACTAAATTATATGCTAGGAAGAGTGGAGGATATATAGTTAATTCACAAACTAAATTTTAGCTCTGTAAATAGATGAAGTCTAACTTAGGTATATATTTTTAATTAGAAGTTAGGCTGGGGGAGTTGTTTGTTTCTAAAGATAGATTTTAGTTATTTTCCCATAGGGAATTTCTTAAGAATTTATTAGTTTGTTTTTAAAATATTACAAAAAGATAAAACAAAAAATAAAAATATGTTATAATTGAAGTAAGTGTATAAAAATTGATATGGAGGAATTTTAATGAGTAAATTATTAGAAGATTTAAAATATAGAGATTTAGTTTATCAACAAACAGATGAAGAAGGAATAAAAGAATTATTAGAAAAAGAAAGTGTATCTATTTACTGTGGAACAGACCCAACTGGTAACTCATTACACATTGGGCACTTACTACCATTTTTAACATTAAAAAGATTTCAACAACATGGACATAAGCCTGTTATTTTAGTAGGTGGAGGGACTGGTATTATCGGTGATCCATCAGGAAGAAGTGAAGAACGTCAATTACAAAGTCTTGGAGTAATCGAAGATAATGCACGTCGTCTTGAAGGACAACTACGTAATATTTTCCGTGGAGATGATAATATCGAATTTGTAAATAACCGTGATTGGTTAGGCAAACTTTCTATGATTGAATTTTTACGTGACTATGGAAAATTAGTAAATATTAACTACTTATTAGCGAAGGATTCAATTTCAAGCCGTCTAGATAATGGATTATCATTTACAGAATTCAGTTATACTATACTACAAGGTATTGACTATGCATACTTAAATGAACACCATAATGTTAAATTACAAATTGGTGGTTCAGACCAATGGGGTAATATTACAACTGGTCTAGAAATCATGAGAAAACTTCGTGGAGATGTTGAAGCATATGGATTTACTATTCCATTAATGCTTAAATCTGATGGAACTAAATTTGGTAAATCTACAGGTGGAGCAGTATGGTTAGATCCAGAACAAACGACACCTTATGAATTCTACCAATTCTGGTTCAACACTGCAGATACAGAAGTAGTACCAGCTCTTAAGAAATTCACATTCTTAGAAAAAGATCAAATTGAAGCGTTAAGAGAAAGCTCAGAAAAAGAACCACACTTACGCCTTGCTCAAAAAGCATTAGCAGAAGAAATGGTGAAAATTGTTCATGGTGAAAAAGCATTAGAAAGTGCATTAAACATTACAAAAGCATTATTCTCAGGAAACATTAAAGAACTAACTCATGATGAATTAAAAGCAGCTGTTAAAGGAATGCCGAAGTCTGAATTAGATAAAAAAGAATACAATATCGTAGATTTCCTAGTTGAAAGTAATCTGGTTCAATCAAAACGTCAAGCACGTGAAGATGTAAACAATGGAGCTGTCTATGTGAATGGGGATAAAGTTACAGATTTAGAATATGTTGTAGAAGCTAAAGACAGACTAGAAGATGGATTTACAGTACTTAGACGCGGTAAGAAGAAATATCTATTAGTAGAATATAAATAATTTAAAAGTAATCTATACATAAAGAGGGGAACCAAAATGAATCTAAAAGAAGTTGTTGGTAAAAAAGCTGTAGAATATGTAAAAGATGGTATGATAGTTGGTTTAGGGACAGGTTCGACTGTATTCTATTTTGTTCACGCACTAGCCGATAGAGTAAAAGAAGGATTGAATGTTGAAATGGTATCAACGTCGATTCAAACAGTTGAACTGGCTAAGAGTTTGGGTCTTACAATTAAAGAATTAGAAGAGATTGATCACATTGATCTTGCTGTGGATGGAGTAGATGAAATCGATAAGGATTTTAATGCGATAAAAGGCGGAGGAGCAGCGTTATTTAGAGAAAAAATAGTTGCTGATATTGCTCGAGAAGTAATCTGGATCTATGATGAGAGTAAAGATGTAGAAAAACTTGGGAACTTTAACCTTCCTGTAGAAATATTACCATTTGGCTATGGTCATACTATAAGAAAAATGGAAGAAGCGGGTCTAAATCCGGTGTTAAGATTAAAAGATGGAACTACTCTTATAACTGACAACAACAATTTTATAGTGGATTTACACTTGGGCTATGGATTTGATATTCAATCTGTAAAAGAAAAACTTGAAAGTATAGTTGGAGTAGTAGAACATGGACTATTTTTAAATATGTGCAAACTATGCATTAAAGGAACAGAACAAGGAGCTGTAATTATAGAAAATCCAAATAATTAAGGACGTGAAGGGAAGTTATGAAAAAGAGTTATTTAAGAGGGACAAAGTTAAAAATATTCTTGGCTATAATCTTGGTTTTTGTTAGTTTGATAGCTACTAGAGCTTCATATAATAGCTATACAAAGTCTGCTGAAACCTTATATAATGAAGGTGATCAATTCACGGGAGATTATTCCGGATATACTTATATTAAATTAGAAGCTCTCGAAAAACTTGATATAGTAGATGAAAAATTAGCTGACGATGAAAAATTTTATATGGTTCAACACGAACATGGTTTTGTAATATTAAAGGCTACACAAGAAGATATTAAGAAATTAATCCAAAGTAGTGATGTTCCAGAAGGCAAGACAATAAATGTAAAAGATAAACATCTTTATTCTCGAATAGATGTAATTGAAGAAAAAGGAAGCAAAGGAAGAACAAATATTCCTTCTGAATTGCTAGATAAATTCAATGCTGCTGCAAAACATAGTACTTTAATTAATGCTAGAATTTCAGATATAGTTAAAGAATTTGAAACAAATAGAGCAACAGCTAATCTTAAAAGTAAATTACAAGAAAAACCTTTTATTTCTAATGTTTATATAAAAGTACCTGGTACTTTATATTACTTAAGTACTTATGGATTGACTGCATTTATTGTTTTTGTTACATTATTTTTAATTAGATCTATAATAAAAGGTATTAGAAAAGCTAGAGATGAATATGAAGAATTATTCATTGAATATCCAGAGACAGAGCATGATGTAGATATTTTAATACGAGAAGCAAAATATATAAATAAAAATTTAAGAGTTTTAATATATAAAGATGCATTAGTATTCTATGGAGGGGTGTTTAATTTCGAATTATTATCAGGATTTTCGAAGATTACTTTTAGTGATGTAAGAGATTCGAAAAATAGAGTTGTGGATTATACAGCACAGTTTCATAGAGACTTTGAAACTGATGAGGTAGTAAAAATTTCTTCAAATTATAATAGTATAAAAGTAGATATTACTGAATTAGGAAACATATTAAAAGAGGAATATGGAAAAGAAGTAGAGTATGATTTTTAAGAATAAGGAAGAGGTGTAAGAAATGGAAACATTAAAAGATAGAGTAATAGAAGCATTAGAAAATGTAATAGACCCTGAGCTTGGTATCGATATAATGAACCTAGGGTTAGTATATGATGTTAAGATGAGTGATGATAATAAGCATGCTATCGTCGATATGACATTAACATCTATGGGATGTCCTTTAGCTCCTATTATCATCGAGCAAGTGGAAACAGCTATGCTAGGTGTTGATGAGATAGAGAAAGTAGATGTAAATATAGTTTGGGAACCAGCATGGACAAAAGACAAAATGTCACGATATGCTAAGATTGCTCTTGGAGTGATCGATTACGAATAGAATGTAAATACAAAAAGCAATTTCAAAATTAAATGTAAGAAAAATTTTGAAGTTGCTTTTTTAATATTATTTATAGAAAATGGATAGAGAAATTTATAAAAAAAATTGTTATTACAGTAGAATGAAATATATTAAATATGTTATAATTAAAAAGACATTAAAAAAGAGTATGAAAGGAGGCACTATGTACAGAGGAGAAAGACCTAAAAAAGGCGATGTAGTTAAAATTATAGCATATAAACATGATGGCTCTATTCATAGAATTTGGCATAAAAATGTTGTACTAGAAGCGGATGAACAAGTTCTGATTTTAGCTAACAACAGAACACTTGTCACTGAAAATGATGGAAGAACATGGGTTACTAAAGAAGTAGCTTTAGTATATTTTCACAATGAATGTTGGTTTAATATAATTTGTATGTTTAGGGAAGATGGAGTTCATTATTATTCAAATTTAAGTAGTCCATTTGCATATGATGTAGATGGGGTAAAATATATTGATTATGATCTAGATATAAAGAAATATCCTGACGGGAAATATTTCTTATTAGATGAAGATGAATATAACCAGAATAAAGTACGTTATAAGTACGGCGAAAAAATTGATAAAATCTTGAAGTATAATGTGAATAAACTTCAAGAATGGATTGATAAAAATCATGGAGCACTTGCACCAGATTTTGCTGATGTGTGGTTAGAAAACTATGAAAAAATAATGGGTGAAGATCAAAATGTTAAAAGGAAAATTTAGTGTCGAAGTAAGACAGGATGAGATTTCAGAAAAAATAGGTTTGCAATTAAAAGAATTTTTATTATCTAGTCATTTGACAGAAGATGTGGAAAATCCAGATTATGTTTTTGCGATTGGTGGAGATGGTACTGTGCTTCGTACTTTTAATAAATATATGGATAAGTTAGACACGGTAAAATTTTTATCAATTCATACAGGACATTTAGGTTTTTATACTGACTATTCAGTACAAAACTATGAAAAAATATTCTTTGATATGTTAGCATTGACGCCAAAAATTGAGGAATATCCGTTGTTAAGAGTTAAAGCATACTGCTCTAATGGAGATTTAGTTTCAGATTATTATTCTTTAAATGAAGTGACTGTAAATAATCATACAGGTGTAACTTACGCTGCGAAAGTTTATATTAATGGAGTTCACTTCGAGAGCTTTAGAGGTGATGGATTATGTATAAGTACGCCAACTGGTTCAACAGCTTATAATAAGAGCTTAGGTGGCGCTGTAATTCATCCGCAATTACCATTGTATCAGGTAACAGAAATAGCAGCACTAAATAATCTTGTTTATAGAACATTAGGAAATCCATTAATCTTATCTCAAGATGATGAGCTTATGATTAAGCCCATGAGTCCAGAAAACCATCGTATTACTGTAGATCACATGCATTATAATTATGATAGTGTAGCTAAAATAAAAATAACTTTATCGAAAGACAAGAAGGTTTCATTTATTCGTTATAATGAAGAAAGCTTCTGGCAAAGAGTAAAGAGATCGTTTATTAAAAATGACTAATATTGTTTTAAAATATACTATTAAAGAAGAACAAATTCTGAGGGAGTTTTTATTAGAGAATAGCATTTCTAGAAAAACTTTAACAAGGATAAAGTTTGATAGTGATGGAAGTATAAAAGTAAATGGTAGAGAAGAGAATGTTAGATATCTTTTGAAAAAAAATGATATTGTAGAGATTACTTTACCGAGTGAAAATTTTAGTGAATTTGTTAGATTTATTGATAAAGAAATTGAAATTATCTATGAAGATCCTTACTTTTTAATTGTAAACAAAGAGATTAATTTACCCTCAATACCATCTAGAAATCTAGAGGATGAATCACTTCTTGAGAGAATAAATTATTATTTTAAGAATAAAAGTATCAATACAATTCCTCATATTGTAACACGTCTTGATAAGAATACGTCAGGATTAGTACTAGTTGCTAAGCATCGACACATTCATGCATTGTTTAGTAATTTGGAGATAGATAAGTTTTATACTGCCTTGGTGAAAGGAAAAGTAAAAGATAATGAAATTATTGAAGCTCCTATCCGACGAGTTAGTTCTAGCATTATAGAACGTGAAGTAGGGGAAGGTGGAGAATTCGCTAAGACTGAATATTGGCTAGATAACTATATTGTAGATAAAGATATCAGTGTTGTTAAACTAAAGCTTTATACTGGAAGAACGCATCAAATAAGAGTGCATATGAAATATAAAGGTTGGCCTCTGCTTGGTGATGAATTATATGGTGGAGATGTAAGTAACATATCAAGACAAGCTCTCCATTGTACGAATTTGAAGTTTATTCATCCTATCACAGATGAAGTAGTGAATGTAAGAGCAGATTTACCAGAAGATATGATAGATATAATTAAACATAATGAGTAATTTTTTACTTGTTATGTTTTTTTATTAATTTTTTAGTGATTTATTTTGGAAATATTGTAGTAATTTATATAAAAATTTATTCATTTTCATATATAGGAGATTAGAATCTTATAAGTTTTAATATCAGTATTCTTATATTTTTTAAATATAAATCCTTATTACATTTATGTAAACGTTAAAAAATGTTAGTTTAATTACTTTATTTTCAGTAAGAAAATATGATATAATCAAAATCAAATAATAAAGTTATTTTAATAAGTCAGAAGAGGAGGGATTTTATGATTTCAACATCATTAAAATTCGTGGGTAACACACCCGTATATCAACTAGATAACACAAACATTTTTGTGAAATTAGAAAAATATAATTTAGGAGGAAGTGTAAAAGACAGAGCCGTACTAGGTATGTTAGAAGAAGCTATGTCTCAAGGTGCTATTAATAAAGATACTATTATAGTAGAACCGACTAGTGGAAATACTGGTATAGCTGTGGCTATTTTAGCTTCAGTTTTAGGGTTAAAAGCTGTTATAATTATGCCTGAGAGTATGAGTATTGAAAGACGTAATATTATCAAAGCTTATGGAGCACAACTAATTTTAACTCCTAAAGAATTAGGTATTAAAGGTTCAATCGAAAAAGCTGCAGAAATTAGAGAAAAATACAGCAATGCAATTTCTTTAAGTCAATTTGATAACCCTGCTAACCCAGCGTATCACCACAAAACAACAGGAAGTGAAATTTTAGAACAAGTTCCAAATATTGATGTCTTTGTTGCAGGTGTTGGTACTGGAGGGACATTTACTGGTGTAGCGAGATATCTGAAAGAACAAAAACCAGAAGTTGTAACGATTGCTGTAGAACCAGCAGAATCACCAGCTATTAGCGAAGGCCGTGGGGGAGCACATAAAATCCAAGGTATCGGAACAGGATTTATTCCAGAAAACTTCCGAAAAGAGTATATGGATGAAGTATATACTGTAACTAGTGAAGAAGCAATTGAAGAAACTAAAAACTTCTTACGCTCTACAGGTATTGGTATAGGTATTTCTTCAGGAGCTGCAATAGTTGGAGCTAAGAAAGCTGCTGAGAAATATCCAGGGAAAAATATCGTAACGATCTTACCAGATGGAGTAGATAAGTATTTATCAGTACTTGATTTCGAGGATGTTACACACGTAGAAGTGTAATGGGTTATTTTGAAAATTTAAATTATAATTTGAATCGAGTTTTGAAAGATGATCCTGCAGCTGAGTCTAAACTTATGATATATCTTACATATCCTCATATAAAAGCTCTTAATTATCATTTTTTTGCGCATAAATTATATAAAAAGGGCTGGCACACAGTTGCTCGTTTAGTAGCGAAGAGAGCGCGCCGTAAGACTGGTATAGAAATACATCCGGGGGCAAAAATAGGAAAAGGGTTATTTATTGATCATGGTATGGGTGTAGTGATAGGAGAAACAGCAGTAATAGGTGATAATGTAACAATGTATCATGGTACAACATTAGGTGGTACAACATTAGATCCAATTAAAAGGCATCCCACGATAGAAGATAATGTAATGATAGGTGCTGGAGCAAAAGTTTTAGGGAATATTACAATCGGTAAAAATTCGAAAATAGGTGCAAATGCAGTTGTTAAGCATAGTATTCCTGAGGGGACAATCGTCTATGAAGCAAGACCAGTTGTAAAGTATCTAGAATCCGATAAAACTAAGATTTAAAATAAAAAAGTAAGTGGTTGAACCAAACCAAAAGTTTTAGATTTTAAAAAAGTTTATATTCTGACTCATAGACGCAGTGGTTTATTGATATCTAAATATGTTTTATAAAAGCTTTTTAGATATCTAATAAACTGTGCGGGGATGACTCGACAAAATCTTGTTTCTTAAGAAATCACGATTTTTGAGTCACTCTCTTACTTTTAAATTATAAGAATTAAACAATTAAATATTTATAGAAGAATAAAGGAGTTATTCAATAAATTGATTTTTTGAAATCATAATTTTAGATATTAGCTCCTTTATTTTTTATATGTTATAATAATGTTGAGAACGCATTAATAATTAAAATGAATTTTATAAGGGAGGTGAGATTGATGACTAAGATAAAGAACCTTATTTTTGATTTAGATAATACTTTATATGATTTTAGTATCATATGGGAAAAATCTAACAAACAGGTATATGAATATTTAAAATACGATAAAATAGCAAGTTATGAAGAGTTTTTCAAGCACTATAAAGCTGTCAACAATATGTTAGTAGATGAGGTTTTAAAGGGTAATGTGAAGTTGAAAGATATTAGGAATAAACGATTAAAGCTGACTTTAGAGAAATTTGGAATTATCCTAACGAAAGAGGATTGTAACAATTATTATGAGAGGCAGTTTGATTTTATCTTGGAATCAATTAAACCTAATGAAGAAGTAAATCAATGGTTAAGTCTATTTTCAAAGAAATATAAAATGATATTATTAACAAATGGGAAATCTTGTGAACAAAGAAGTAAAATTGAGAAACTTGGTTTAGATAATATTTTTAAATTGTACATTTCAGGAGAAACACATATAAGTAAACCAAAAGAACAAGCTTTTATCAATGTTTTGGAAAAAGAAAATATATTAGCAAGCGAAACTATGATGATAGGAGATTCTCTGTATCATGATATAAATCCGGCAAAAAAATTAGGTTTTAAAACTTGTTTAGTAGAAAGAAAATGGCATTTTGATGATAAGTTAGAAAATTATACGGGTTATAAAGTAAAAAACATTATTCAGTTTTTCAAGGAATTAGAAGCTAAGAAATTGTAAAAAATATTATTATTTTTCTGAATATAACAAAAGTATGAAAAAAATAAGGTGTATAATAAAAGCTATAGTCACATTAGATTATAGCTTTTATTGTACTTTTATGTAAATTGAAATTCTAGATAAAAAGTAAAATAATTATTCGTTATCTTGGGAAGTGCTGTTGATTGAATTTATTTAATTTGTTATACTATTTATGAAAACTATTACAAAGGAGATAAATTTATGAAAACCAATAAATTATTAGTTGTCAGCATGGCAGCGGTATTATCACTATCATTAGCAGGGTGTTCTTCAGCTTCTAATAGTACTTCTAGTAGCAGTAATGGGACTGTTGCGGTAAAGGAACTTAAAGGGGAAGAGTTAAATAAAATTGAAAAAGATGACAAAGAAAAAGAAAAATACCTTGTTATCGACGTAAGAGATGCTAAAGAATATAAAGAAGGACACGTAAAACACGCTATTAATATTCCACTAGCTGATATTGACAAACATGCAGAGCACTTAAGTGCATGGAAAGATAAAGAAGTAGTAACAATCTGCAACACTGGTAAGAAAAGTAAAGAAGCTGCTGATAAACTTGTAAAAGCAGGATTCAAAAAAGTTTCTAATGCTCAAGGTGTAAAAGACTATAAGGATTATGAAATCGTTAAGTTTACTACATTGCTTGCTCATGAATTCCAAGCTGCAATCGATAAAAAAGCAGGAACTTTCATAGATGTTCGTGAAGCAAAAGATTATGAAAAAGGTCATGTAGCAGGAGCTAAAAATATTGATGTTAAAAATATTGATAAAGACTTAGCGGCATTGTTACCAGCCGATAAAAATGCACCAGTTTATACATATTGTTACAGTGGAAATCGTTCATCTAAAGCTGCTCAAAAAGCTGTTGAGCTAGGATATACAAATGTTTATAATGCTTTTGATGGTGCTAAAGAACATGAATACAAATTCTAAAAAATGGTAAATTTTCAAAATAAGTTCTAGTGAGAAGTTAAAGTTGAAGTTATCTATAGGAAAAATAAAAATATTATAAAGAATGAGTAAAAATAATATTATTTATTAGGAAAAAAACTATTTTTAAGTTATACTAATAAGGGACGGGGCTATACTTAAATGTATTAAATATTTAAGTACCACCTTGTCTCTTATTAAATAAGGAGAGGAAGAAAATAAATGAAATATAATAAATTTTTAGCTGTAAGTATGTCAGCAGTGTTATCATTAACTTTAGTAGGATGTTCAACTACTTCATCTGCAAAAGAATTAAAAGGTGAGGAGT
>ERZ773263.2041-NODE-2041-length-11399-cov-2.761019_pt1 | contig 11399 bp, 11 predicted proteins | sample MGYA00511076_ERZ773263 | MGnify/ENA primary metagenome ERZ773263 (study PRJEB29015, sample SAMEA2738155) | human oral metagenome | biome: human oral; feature: human-associated habitat; material: saliva | place: China | collected 2195 ... | reverse complement strand
GGCCTCGTGGAATTCATGCGCGGGCAGGCTGTCCGCCAACGCGCGGTAGTCGTCCTGAAGCTCGTTCTTGATGTAGATGACGGGCGCTGCCAGAAACTCGCCCACAGCTTTGGACACCACAGCGCGCACATCGGGATCGGCCGCGTTGTCGGCGTTCACGCGGGCGATCTGCTCACGGAAATTCGGCAGGTCGAAGTACCAGTTCTCGACCGGACGCATCTCGGGCGCCTTGCCGGACACGGCGCTGATCGGGTTGATGAGCTCTTCGGGCGAGAACTGATGCCCTAGGTCGCATTCATCGGCGTAGGCCTTCTCGGATCTGCAGCCCTGCACCGGGCAGTGGCCCGTCACCTGGCGTCCGTTCAAGAAGACGCCCGCTTCGGGATCGAAGAACTGCAGCGTGCTGCGGCGCATGAGGTGCCCGTTGGCGTGCAGGCGGGCGAAGACGCACCGGGTGAGGCGTTCGTGGATGCCGGCGCTCGCGCCCAGGCACGACCCCTCGTAGACGGACAGGCTGATGCCGTACGCGTCAAGCGTCGCCTTCTGGGCGTCATGGTTGCGGCGGACGTAGTCGACGATGGTGCCTTGGAAGGGCTCCTCCGTATCGGAGCCTTCGCACGCCTTGCGATAGCCCTCGTCGATCGGAGAGCCGTAGCAGTCGGTGCCCGACACGAAGAGCACCTCGTCGGCCCCGATGCGGTCGCGCAGGAAGCGCGCGTAAGCGTCGGCAGGGACGAATACGCCGGCCACGTGGCCGAAATGCAGCTTCTTGTTGCCGTACGGCATGCCCGCCGTGACGACCGCGCGGCGCGGCCATTCGATATCGGAAACGTAGTCCATGCGATGCTTCCCCTTATGCATTCGTGAGCCGACGCGATGAATCGCGCATGTTCGGCAGCGCCCTCGCCCGTCGCTTCCGCCCGAGACGGGATGCGAAGCCGGCTGACGGCAACCTCCGGAAGGCGACCGTCAGGCCGGGGCGAAACGGCGCGCCCTACCTGACCGTATGCGCCTCGTCGAGCTTGGCGAGGGCGGCGGCCAAGTCGTCCGCGCTGATGGAAACCTTCGTCGAACCCGAGATGCCGAGCAGCGACGCCAGGTCGGACCGCGAAGGATCGGCGTCCACGACATCGAAATCGCCCTTGATGCCGCCGAGCTCCGCAGCCTTCGCGAGCGCGTCGTCGCCGGTGAATTCCATACCCGTGGCAAGTTCCTGGACCTGGGCGACGCTCATGCCGCGCCCCGAGGCGACCGAAGACACGAACTGGGCGTTGATCTGGCTGACGAGATTCTGGTAATACTCCCGTTCCTCATCGGTCAGCGGACGCGTGCCGTACGACGAATCCTTGGATTCGGCCGATGCGATGCTGTTCACCTTGATGCCGAGCTTATCGAGCAGCTCGGATGCATCGTAGGTCTGCATGATCGTGCCGATGGCGCCGATGGCCGTCGAATGGTTGACGTAGATGTAGTCGGCCTGGCTCGATATCTCGTAGGCCGCCGAACAGTTGATGGACGCGCTCGACACCACGATAGGCTTGTCGAAACCAGCGATGAGCTGAACATTGATCAGATGGCGGCAATCATTAGTGAACATGCAAAACGATGGGCGCGATCCTTGCCGTTGAATTCTGAAGATGATTACACCATTGTCTCGGAATCGAACACTTCAGGTAAGACCTTGCATGCGACTATGTCTCCGAGACTGAGCGGTCTAAGCGTCCCATGTGGATGGCGCAAGCTGCAAAAAGATAGGGAAGCCGCGATTGATTCCATGCGGACGTTTGGTGACTATCGTTATTTCGGTGCACTTGGTCAGCCTTCATACTGGTCAGGTGAGCAAAGCCACAAGTTACGCTCTGATTTCGGCGCTTCTCGTTGGGAAATGGTGACACGTAATCGCGGGCAAGAATTCATTGGTGGACGATTGTTGCCTCTATCTCAGTGTGTTGCGGCGCGATCTGTTGAGAGTATTCGTGATGGGCTACTCGGAACGAAGATCGAGGATGAAATCGGTAATAATAAATCGACAAGTCGTGCGGCAACAGGACTTCATGCTCCCGCTAAGACCGATAATGCGAGGGCATGGTGTGCGCTGATGGGGGTCGCTGCCTTTCCCACACGTGTAACAACACGAGGGGATGACATGGCTCGTGATAGCAGTGCGGCGCTATTCCAGATTAAGGGACCGGTACGGTTCGCGATTCTGCCATTGTTTGATCAATATTGGACTACGGCAAAATACCGTTCCGTTGTTCGTAGCGAAGCGCTTGCGAGATTCGGCATTCAAAAGATTCTTTCCACTGATACTGAGATGCAATTGGTGGACGTTTCATCTGATTGGCTTGAAGAGAAAGGTGTTGCTGCATGTTGCATCTTCAACCAATTTGTTTCAGATAATGCCAGTGCTCCGGAACGCTGGCTGGAACAGGGAGAAATAATTCCAGTACAGGTGCTGGAGTAGCGATAACGGAGGAAACCATGGATGATGACCCCATTCCAATCAGTCTGGTAGCCAATTACATGTTCTGCCCACGCAGAGCATGGCTGGAATCAGCAGGAGAAAAAGTCGATTCTGCTCAAATTGAGCAGGGAACATACGATCATAGAAAGATTGATCGTTTCGATAAAGCTCCTGATGCGGATTCCTATCAGGCGGTGAATATTAGGCATGAGGGATGGGGCTTATCCGGGAAACTAGATGCGGCACGTATGACGGATGACGGTGTAATCATTCGTGAATACAAAGCTACCCCCGTCAAACGAGCCATGATTATCACTGATGCGATGAGAACCCAGCTTGCTCTTCAAGCTGCATGTTTGGAAGACATGGGTTTCCATGTTGCAGGAACGGAAATCTTTTTCACAACACATCATCGGCGTGTTGATGTGGAATTAGATGAAGAAGATTTCGAAAACGCTCGTAGAGCGGTAGAGGAGACTCGTGCGCTGATTAATCAGGATCGTGCGCCGGAATCGTTAGAAGATAGTGCGAGATGTTTTCGATGTTCACACGTAGGCATTTGCCTTCCGGAAGAGCGGAAACTTTGTGCAGTGCAACACCGCATTATGGTATCCTCTCCTGACAATCAAGTTACTCATCTCGCTACTCCTGGAGCTAAAGCCTTTACTCGAGCGGGGAGAATGATCGTTCAAAAGAATGGTGAAGAACTTGCTTCAATACCTCTCGATACCATTCAGGGATTGCAAATATACGGCAATACAGATTTGTCAAGTGGTTTGATTCGTGAGCTCTTGTGGCGAGATATATCGATTGTGTGGTGCAGTGGCTCAGGGCGCATGTATGGATGGTCGGTGCCATCATACGGACCAAACGGTGATCAACGGGTGGAACAGCATGTTGCTTCACATGAAGGTAGATTGGGATTGGCTCGAGAGTTTATCATTGCGAAGGTACATAATCAATCGGTATTGTTACGGAGGTCTGAGGCGGATAATTCGGTGTTACCACAGTTGCGTCAGATTGAAAAGCAAGTGGGTAACGCGAATAGATGGCAGGATGTTTTAGGCTTAGAAGGCGAGTCCGCAGCTTTGTATTTTTCGCAATTTGGGCATCTGATTAAGGAAGAAAAGCGAAAGAATTGGCAGTGGGCTACCCGAATGCGCAGACCGGCTCCCGATCCATTAAATGCTTTGCTTGATTTTACCTATACATTATTACTGTCGGATTGTACACGAGCCCTAATATCGTGCGGGCTTGATCCACATGCTGGCTTTTTACACAGTAGTAAACGAAATAAGCCAGCACTATCTCTGGATTTAATGGAAGAATTTAGAGCTCCGATAGCGGATTCAGTTGTTCAGACAGTGGTTAATAACGGTGAAGTCAGTATAAAAGGTTTCACTAATGCGCTTGGGTCGGTAAGAATGACTGATAGCACACGCAAGGCAGTTGTCAAAGCGTATGAAAGACGAATGTCTACAGAGATTACTCACCCGTTATTCAAGTACAAAGCTACGTGGCGTCGAGTGGTTGAAATCCAAGCTCGAATGATTTTAGGCTATCTAGATGGGACACAGGCCAGCTATCGAGGAATTCGAATAAGGTAGAGGAGTCCTGAATGAGTGATGAAAAACGCAGTTATCTTGTCGCTTATGATATCAACGATGATCGCCGGCGTAGTCATGTGGCAAAAATACTGCAACGCTGCGGTGAACGATTGCAATACAGTGTGTTTTTGCTAAGAGTGCGTCCATCAAAGATGCTTCAGATTCAGAATCTGCTTGAGTGTGAAATTGATGGATCCTGTGATTCCGTGGTTGTTTGTTTCCTTGGGAAAGAGGAACAAGCGAAAGATGGGATGAACTTTCTTGGCAGGCGTGGGTATAACGATTTGGATATTCCTACTGTCATTTAGCGGTTTTATCACATATGGAAATGTTGTTTGAAAACTAAAGAGTGTGTCATGCTGATTCTTGATATGCGAGAGCTGAATCGGTGGAAATGTAAAGTGGTAGCGCTCGCACCATATAGGATAACGACTCATATGTGTTTGCATCGTAAATGATGGTTGTTCAAGTGTGTGACTACAGCGAGTTCTCGCAAACCTCTTGATTGAGCTAATCGATAGGCTGAGTTAGAATGAGGCCATTCCTGAGCAGTAATGCTCAGGACTTCATTGAGGACCAACTCCGGCACCATCATCGGCGAAAAACAGTTGCGCGAATTCCTGAGCAGTAATGCTCAGGACTTCATTGAGGATGTCGTGTAGCCCGTTTGTGGTAGGCGTTCACTGTATTCCTGAGCAGTAATGCTCAGGACTTCATTGAGGATCATCTGTTTGTGTGCAACTGTGTATAACCAACAGGTATTCCTGAGCAGTAATGCTCAGGACTTCATTGAGGAAGTGCCGAAGTCATAGGGCTGGGCGAAAGCGTCAGATTCCTGAGCAGTAATGCTCAGGACTTCATTGAGGATGGCACGCAGCTCATCTATCTGACCAATGCGGAAGAATTCCTGAGCAGTAATGCTCAGGACTTCATTGAGGAACGAAAACAACACGCCGAAGTTGAAAACAACGACGGCATTCCTGAGCAGTAATGCTCAGGACTTCATTGAGGATTGGACGCTTCGCCTCTCGACCTCAGGGATGGCTAATTCCTGAGCAGTAATGCTCAGGACTTCATTGAGGAGGAAAGCAAGCAAACGGCAAGAACCATAAGACACACCAATTCCTGAGCAGTAATGCTCAGGACTTCATTGAGGAGGGCTGAATCGCCTCGTCTCGACACGAGGCTATGTTACATTCCTGAGCAGTAATGCTCAGGACTTCATTGAGGACACACAAAAAAAAACGGTGCAACACCAAAACACAAAATTCCTGAGCAGTAATGCTCAGGACTTCATTGAGGAGATATACGCGATAAAAGGGGTGAGTACACCGGGATCGATTCCTGAGCAGTAATGCTCAGGACTTCATTGAGGACCACTAATACTGCACGATGGGACAATCCACTACAATTCCTGAGCAGTAATGCTCAGGACTTCATTGAGGAATACGCGCACTAGGCCACTGGCTCTCCCAATTCTGCGATTCCTGAGCAGTAATGCTCAGGACTTCATTGAGGACTGAGGAGCTCGACATGTCCGGAAGAGTACCGTCTGACATTCCTGAGCAGTAATGCTCAGGACTTCATTGAGGACGATTATAGTGAGGTCACTTGGTCTCTTCATCCAATTCCTGAGCAGTAATGCTCAGGACTTCATTGAGGAAAGGCGGTCAGGGAATACCGATCCCCGTCGAGGGTCATTCCTGAGCAGTAATGCTCAGGACTTCATTGAGGATTACCGCGCTCCACGGAAGCCTCCCCTACGAATACAATTCCTGAGCAGTAATGCTCAGGACTTCATTGAGGATACGATCTTCACAATCTCCTTACCCACAATGCGCCATATTCCTGAGCAGTAATGCTCAGGACTTCATTGAGGAACCCTGACCGAAGACACCCCGCTCATGGGCTTCGATTCCTGAGCAGTAATGCTCAGGACTTCATTGAGGATCGCCTTTGTATGATTCGGGTTCGCCCCACGGTAGCATTCCTGAGCAGTAATGCTCAGGACTTCATTGAGGAGCGCAAAGGTCGGCCGACTGGTCGTATCAGAAGACGATTCCTGAGCAGTAATGCTCAGGACTTCATTGAGGACGGCTATTGGACGGCTGGGATGGCTCGAGTGCGCATTCCTGAGCAGTAATGCTCAGGACTTCATTGAGGAATGCTGAAGTAGAGGGTTTCGAGGGTGTCGCAGACGACATTCCTGAGCAGTAATGCTCAGGACTTCATTGAGGATGGGCCATGTCTCGGTTGTTGAGCCATTCCGCGCAATTCCTGAGCAGTAATGCTCAGGACTTCATTGAGGATCCAATACTTCGTCGTCTGCGACACGCTCGAAACCATTCCTGAGCAGTAATGCTCAGGACTTCATTGAGGAGCATCCTCAAGCACAAGGACGCCGTGCCCACCCATTCCTGAGCAGTAATGCTCAGGACTTCATTGAGGATCGGTGCTCGAACTGTCCGGATGTGACGGAAGCCCCATTCCTGAGCAGTAATGCTCAGGACTTCATTGAGGAGTCGTCGATGGCCTTGTCCAGCTTCGACGCGTTCACCCTCCATTCCTGAGCAGTAATGCTCAGGACTTCATTGAGGATCGGCGATTACATACGCCCACATCCCGCACCATAGGGCATTCCTGAGCAGTAATGCTCAGGACTTCATTGAGGATCCCGCGCCCTCGCGTCCCTGGACCTCGGGGACAAGTTCATTCCTGAGCAGTAATGCTCAGGACTTCATTGAGGATCATCGGCACATGCCCACACTGCAACCGCCAACTCATTCCTGAGCAGTAATGCTCAGGACTTCATTGAGGAACGACTTTCTCACCCATAAAGTCACCAAGCGGGTTGATTCCTGAGCAGTAATGCTCAGGACTTCATTGAGGAGAGTTCGGCGGACGTTGGAACGACGAGGTGAAGGAATTCCTGAGCAGTAATGCTCAGGACTTCATTGAGGATGACATATTGTGTTTTTACAGTCTTATCACCATTAAATTCCTGAGCAGTAATGCTCAGGACTTCATTGAGGATGCGACGTTGGGCGGGGTTGACGTTTCCCGCCATATTCCTGAGCAGTAATGCTCAGGACTTCATTGAGGAGCGACGGTGACGTCTACGGTGGCGGTGTATGGGGTGGCCATTCCTGAGCAGTAATGCTCAGGACTTCATTGAGGAAGGCCGAGGATGTCGAACGGGTCGTCCGAAGCGGCGATTCCTGAGCAGTAATGCTCAGGACTTCATTGAGGACTCCTCCACGGCGGCGGCCGAGGCGTAGTCCACGGCGACATTCCTGAGCAGTAATGCTCAGGACTTCATTGAGGAGAGATGACCATGTACCGGTGTACAGCCGACCATACGATTCCTGAGCAGTAATGCTCAGGACTTCATTGAGGACTGCTCGTTGAAAGCGCCCTGCAACTGCTCGAAGAGGATTCCTGAGCAGTAATGCTCAGGACTTCATTGAGGAGATCGACTGACCATCCTCGGCATGAACCGCTATCAAATTCCTGAGCAGTAATGCTCAGGACTTCATTGAGGATCTTTAACCAGAAAACAGAAAATCCCCCGAGGCCTATTCCTGAGCAGTAATGCTCAGGACTTCATTGAGGACAGACGCCTGACTCGAACGTGACGGTTACGGCTCGCGGATTCCTGAGCAGTAATGCTCAGGACTTCATTGAGGAATGACACATGTCAACCTTGGCGTGTTCCATATGAGTTATATTCCTGAGCAGTAATGCTCAGGACTTCATTGAGGAGGGCGGCACCCACCGTCTTGTGCGCATCTCCCCGTATTCCTGAGCAGTAATGCTCAGGACTTCATTGAGGATGCGGCTTCGGCGGCTTCGGCGGCCAGCTTGTCCGATTCCTGAGCAGTAATGCTCAGGACTTCATTGAGGAGACCGACATCGCGCCGGACACATCGGAGATCGTGAACATTCCTGAGCAGTAATGCTCAGGACTTCATTGAGGACTGGCGCAGACCGGCAAGGACGCCGAGAAACATTTCAAATTCCTGAGCAGTAATGCTCAGGACTTCATTGAGGAAAGGACTAGGCATGAAGGACGTGCTTGACCCTCAGATTCCTGAGCAGTAATGCTCAGGACTTCATTGAGGAATGACGCAAGGACGCTATGCGGCTTTTGAAAAAGATTCCTGAGCAGTAATGCTCAGGACTTCATTGAGGATGATCGGCACATGCCCACACTGCGCACGCCAGTTGCAAGATTCCTGAGCAGTAATGCTCAGGACTTCATTGAGGACGGCCCGTCTTCAATGACACCGTGCGGACAGGGATCTAATTCCTGAGCAGTAATGCTCAGGAATTCATTGAGGCAAACTGCATACCAGCTGCATATGAAGTGCGTATAGATTCTTGGACAATAATGTTCAGGCTTTCATTGAGGAACGTATTTCCTGTTCATGGGCACCCTGAACTAGATGTTTCTGAACGGCAATGCTCAGGTTTTCTGGGACCGACCGGCGTGCAGATTGCGTGCGTCGTGGTCAAATCTCCTGAGCATTGTTGCTCAGGCTTTCATTGAGAACGAGGCCACAGTTGATGAGGATGCTTCACATTCGGATTCAGTGGGCTCGTCATGCTGTGCTAGCACTGGATGCATCCCATAAATTGGAGTGCCTCATCCAGTTGAGCGGTTAAATCTCCGTCCAGCTCAGCAAAGAGACAAACCTCGATAAAGGCTGCAGGGCGATTAACGCGGCGTACTCTTCGTGGAGTGCATCAATGCGGCAGACAGGCATTTTCATGCCTCGAGGTTGTTCATTTAACCAATTCAGCCAGAATTACACAAACGCAGAGCTCACCCATGCCTCGTCTTGAAACACTCTTCGTCACCATTAATACCTAGAAAAGGAAATGGTCGGGATATGGAACCCGATCCAGACAAATACCATTCCTCAACGAATAGGCTCATACGTGGCGTGGCGTAACCGCGTCCTGCGGGCTGCGCTACACTGGGGTGCGGCTCGTCATCTCGATGAGAGGACGAGCACGGTGATGGCGAGTATGAGCATAGTCGCATGCGTCATGTTGCTCCTTTCCGCTAGCGGGGCTCCTGCCGGTTTTGCTGGAACCGGCAGGAGTTTTCATATGTCTTACTGTATACGTTTGTTAGTGAAAGTCAAGTATCCTTTTTAATCCAATACATACAAATACCATGTAAAACTTCATTGGGCTTGAATCATACGATGAAATGCACTCCCATCTGTTGAACGTTGTAAGTCAGGGCTCGATCACTAAGGTGCAAGGGATCATATCCGAGATTCCTTGGGGGTGTTCCTTTGAGTTTTCTTGGTTCTCCTACTTTCTGTCCATTCCCCAAAGCGCTCTTTCTGCACTTAATTCCGGCGTCACCAGTTATGGCAATCCCAAACATGTACCGTGATTGTAAACAAGTACACGGCTTGCGGCATTTACCCCCTCACAACCCCAGCCACTTACGCAAGTCAGCGATTTCGGCATCGCAGATGCCATGGCCCATGCCGGGATACTCGAAATATGTGAGATTGCCGGTCTGCTCGAGTTTGGCCCGTGCGGCGTGCTGGTCCGTGGCAGGAATCGTGCGATCCTCACGTCCATAACACAATGCAAACCGTGTGCAGCCGGTAACGGGTGCAGAGCCTTCTTCACCTTTGAACGACGGGCTCATCAGTATCGCGGCACCAAACAAATCGGGGTGTTCCAACACCATGCGGTACGACAGATAGCCGCCTTGCGAAAAACCGATCAACACCTTACGGAACCGTACGTACGAGGGCGAGCGCAGCAGTTCGATGACGGCGTCGCCAACATCATGGCATTCGCGGCGGCGTTCTTCCGTGGAGCAGCCGTCGGGGTACCAATGATTGTTGCCGATGAACGGTCTGCTGTATGTGCCGCGGAATGACATGTAGTTCGGTTTATGGTCGGAGCCGTCGTAGAGTGCTTCGATGATGCGGATCATTTCGGTTTCGTCGTTGCCGAAACCGTGGAATCCTAGGAACAGCAGGTTGTCGTCACTGCCGAAATCGATGTTCGTCACCGTTCTTATGCGCATATGCGTCTCCCTTGATTCTGAAGATTCCTGATACCATCAGCTTATATGCAGGCCAATGGATGGCGTTCCAACGAATGGCAGTCCAACCGTTACGCATGCGGTCGGCGTAATCGTAGCGCCCGACTTATCATGAAAGCTGTTTCACCACGCGAGGCCGTTCTACGGCAATGCAAAACGTATGAACAAGCGTGCGAAAAAACATGCGGAAAGGCGGTGCTGCATGAGGAAGTGTATGGCGTCACAGGATTTCCCGAATGACATATTGTCCGGTTCGGCCGATGAGGCGGCCATTGGATTGCTTGGCTGTCTGTTGATCCGTGAATTCGATGATGGCGGTATCGCGGCCGCCCGCATCGTGGAGACGGAGGCCTACGATCAGAACGATCCGGCAAGTCACGCCTTTCACGGCAGAAGCGAACGCAATGCGGCGCTGTTCGGCCCTTCCGGACGCGCATACGTCTATATCTCCTATGGCATGCATCGCTGTTTCAATGTCAGTGCGGGGGATGACGGCTTCGGCGCGGGAGCGTTGATTCGTGCTGTTGAACCGGTGCGGGGCGTCGAAATCATGCGGGAACGGCGGTTTGCGAATCGGAGCGGCAGCCGCACAACCGTCGGCAGTCGCAAGGACGTCGATTTGACGAACGGTCCGGCAAAACTGTGTCAGGCCATGGGCATCGATCTGAAACTGTACGGGCATGACCTGAGCACGGCTCCATTGTATTTGGAACGCAATGCCCTGCTGGAAGGCGAGCGTATCGCGGCGTCTCCGAGAATCGGCATCAGCAAGGCGGCAGAGCGGCTGCGCCGATTCTTCATCGTGGACAATCCTTACGTTACGAAAAGTCCGTTGAACAGACGCAACACATTACTTGCAGGCTGAAGGAACATACTTGCAGGCTGAAGTAGAGTCAGCGTCGCCTGCCCGAAGGGTGGTGGGGGAGTGCGGCGCGGCCCGTCAGCTGTTGAGAAAATCGGGAATGGCTTCGGCTGCGGCGTAGCCGGCGCGGTACATGCGTTCCAGTCCTTCGAACGATTTGCTCAACGTGCTCAGTCCGTATAGGCTTTCCGGCGCGAGGATGAGCACACGTCCGTCCTTCTCATACTGTTTGGCCAATGCGACCTCGTCGTTATACGTCCGGTAGCGGTTCAGCAGGCGTTCGGCCGCAGCCGGATGAATATGTTTCAGGATTCTGGCCGGCCCGATGTCTTTCTTCTGCTCGCGAAGCACATCCTTCAGCCGGGTGAGGACCACGACCACACGGTC
>ERZ773263.2038-NODE-2038-length-11413-cov-8.323737_pt1 | contig 11413 bp, 15 predicted proteins | sample MGYA00511076_ERZ773263 | MGnify/ENA primary metagenome ERZ773263 (study PRJEB29015, sample SAMEA2738155) | human oral metagenome | biome: human oral; feature: human-associated habitat; material: saliva | place: China | collected 2195 ... | reverse complement strand
TTGGTCCTCTCCAGGTTGTAACTTTTTATCAACCCACTACAGTTGACAAAGAGCCACCTTTGGACGGTCGGAAACATAAAAAACAGGCGGGAGGTGATCGTGATGTACAATCCTCAACTTGAAACTTTCCTTCGTGTAGCGGATGCAGGCAGTTTTAATAAGGCTGCGGAGGAAGCCTATATTACGGCCACGGCTGTCATTAAGCAGATCAATCTTCTGGAAGATTCGATTGGAGTGAAATTGTTTGAGAGGACACACCGAGGGCTGATTTTAACGAAAGCGGGAAAATCTTTGTACCAAGATGCGAAATATATTATTCAATACTGTAAGGACTCTGTGACGCGGGCGAAAAATGCGATGCAGGAAGATAATGCCGTAATACGCATTGGGACTTCTCCTATGACACCGGCGCAGCTTTTGATGCAGATTTGGCCTCAAATTCAGGAACAATGCCCCGATTTGAAATTTCAAATTGTTCCCTATGAAAATACGCCGGAAAACGCCCGTGAAATTTTAGCCAATCTGGGAAAAAACATTGATGTGGTTGGAGGAATCTTTGATGAGACCATGCTGGATTTAAGGAGGTGCGCCGGTCTGGAACTATCCCGCGAACCTTTTTGCTGTGCCGTTTCCATTCACCACAGGCTTGCAGGAAAGGATAAACTACAAATACAGGATTTATATGGTGAGAACTTACTTCTGATGCACCGGGACTGGAGCCATTATGTAGATCAGCTCCGGGATGACATTTGGCGAAACCACCCGAAGATTCAAGTTGTAGATTTTGATTTCTACAATATGGATATTTTCAATCGCTGTGAAAACAGTTATGATGTTTTGCTGGCTATTCCGGGATGGGCAAATGTACACCCGCTTTTGAAAGTGATTCCTGTGGAATGGGATTACAGCATCCCATACGGCTTGCTCTATTCTCCACACCCATCCGAATCGGTGAAACGCTTTCTTTCAGCAACGAAAAGCGTCGTAAAATAGAAAAAATAGTTATAACCTTTGGGTAATAACTGATGAACAAATCGAGACTTCTGATGAAGCCTCGATTTTTTTATTATATAAGCAGGAACCACGGAATAAGCCGGTTTCAAAACTGCAAGGAGGATACAAAATGAGTATTTTATTTATCAATGGAAGCCCGAACAAGAATGGGAACACCACCCGCATGGCAAACGCACTGATGAACGGAAAGGATTACCGGACGCTTCATTTGGTGGATTATAGACTGTACGGATACGGGCAGAACTTTGCGGACGATCAGTTTGCTGAAATTCTGGAAGGTATGAAAGAGGCGGATACCGTTGTGATCGGTTCCCCTGTTTACTGGCACAGTATGTGCGGTTTGATCAGAAACCTGATTGACCGCTTTTACGGTCCGGTGAGTCAGGGAGAACTGGGAGAAAGAAAATTTGTCTTTCTGTTTCAGGGCGCTGCCCCGGAAAAATGGATGCTGGAAAGGGCCGAGTACACTATGAACCGTTTTGCCCGGATGTACGGTATGGAGTATGTCGGCATGGCAACAAACGAGGCGGAAGCGAAAAAATTATCTGAAAAGATATGATGCGCATCCTTTGCGAAAGGAGGTGGCAGAGTGAGAAACCTATTTCTGAGCATTTCGATTCTTTGCGTGCTCCTATGCCTTGCCGCGTGCAGTGCGAACGGGAATACGGACAATAGCCTTTCTGATGTGGAAAGCGTCGATGCAGCGCAGGAGCAGACACAGCCGCAGAGTGACCGGGAGGAAACGTCATTGCAAGTAATACCTGTCAGTGAACCATATACAAAAGATACAAGAATATCCGAGGTAATGAATGATCCTGCTTTTGGGGATTACGGCAGACTGATTTTCCCAGTAGACAGCGGCTATTACGGAGGCGACACGTTAGGCGGTTTAAGCCTTACCTGGTACAGCCACATAGATGCGGATAAAACAGTGGAAATTGCAAATTATCTCAAATCTCACGCCGAAGCCGGGGACACAATTTTCTATGACATTTACACGGAAGAAGAAAAGGCCGCAGATCCTGAAAAGGAGAATACAGGGCTGTTCTTCTTCAAAGGAACTCCCGGAGAAAGATTTGCCGTATGCAACGCAGGCGGTGGCTTTGCCTATGTGGCTGCCATGCACGACAGTTTTCCCCACGCTTTGGAATTATCGAAAAGAGGCTACAATGCCTTTGCCCTCATTTACCGTCCCGGTTGGGATACCGCCGTGGAGGACTTAGCAAGAGCCATCAGCTTTATCTTTGAAAACGCAGAGGAATTGGAAATAGACACCGACTGTTACTCCCTTTGGGGCGGTTCCGCTGGTGGCCGGATGACGGCTTACCTTGCATCCTACGGCCCCGCAGCCTTTGGTGGGGACGAATTGCCAAGACCGGGAACCGCAGTCATTCAATATACCGGTCATAGCGAATATACGCAGAATGACCCGCCTACCTACAGTTGTGTGGGGGATCGTGATGGCATCGCAAGCTGGCGTACCATGCAGAACCGCCTGAATGCGATGTCTGCTCTTGGCATTGACACAGAGTTTCATGTGTATGAAGGGCTGGGGCATGGATTTGGACTTGGCACAGGAACAGTCGCTGAGGGATGGCTTGATGATGCGGTGGATTTTTGGGAAAAACAAATGAACAAATAGGAGGATAACACAGAATGAACAATTTTATCTTTGAAAACAAAACCAAAGTTTATTTCGGCAGAGGCTGTGCAAAAGAATACCTGACCTGTCTGCTGAAACAGTACGGAAACAACGTCATGCTCGCCTATGGCGGCGGCTCCATCAAGAAAAACGGTGTTTACACAGAGCTTATGGGCTATCTGAAAGCTGCTGAAAAAACGGTAACGGAATTTTCCGGTATCATGTCCAATCCAACTTATGCAAAGGTGCAGGAGGGCGCAAAGCTCGTCCGTGAAAAAGGGATTGATCCGATTCTTGCGGTAGGCGGCGGCTCGGTTATTGACTGCTGTAAGATTATCTCCGCACAGGCAAAAACGGACGAGGATATTTGGAAGATGGAATTTGAGCATCATACCTATCCGTCCAGCTTTGTACCCATGATTGCCATTGTCACAGCATCCGGGACAGGTGCGGAAATGAATAACGGCGCTGTGATTACCAACGAAGATAAAGGCGGGGCTGTTGGGCGCACAGGCAGATATTGCCATGCTTGATCCCGCTTATACGATGTCCCTGCCTATGACTCAAGTAATCTCCGGGGCCTTTGATACGCTCAGTCACTGCATGGAAACCTATTTCGGCAAGCCGGAAGAAAACAATCTGTCCGATGATATGAACGAAGCAATCATGCGGAGCGTTATCCGCAATATGCGTGTCCTGCTGGATGACCCGCAGAATTACGAGGCCCGGAGCGAACTGATGTGGGCGTCTGCTATGGGAGAAAACAGCATTTTGAAGATTGGCAAAATTACCGACTTCCAGGCACACCAGATTGAGCATCAGTTAGGGGCATACACCGACTGCAATCATGGCCGGGGACTTGCGGTGATTCATCCGGTTCTCTACCGGCATATCTACAAAGAAGGACTGTCCCGCTTTGCCCGCTTTGCCGCCCATGTTTGGGATATTGATTCTTCCGGTAAATCAGAAACGGAAATGGCTCTGGCCGGTATCGACGCTTTGGCGGCCTTCATTAAGGAAATGGGACTGCCAACAACCTTCCGGGAGATGGGGATTACAGACACGCAGTGCTTCCAGGCAGTTGAGGACAGTACGAACGTAACGGCAGGGTGCTGTAAAAAATTGTCGCACGAAGAAATCTATCAAATTCTGATGGAAGCATTTTGAGAGAAATAATAGGAGGAATCTACTGTGAAAAAACTAACCGCATTGATTATGAGCTTGCTGATGATGTTCAGCCTGGCCGCTTGCAACAGCGGTGAAACTAACACTTCTGTTCCTTCTGAGACAGAATCCGCTGAGCCAGAAAGTGTCCAAACTTCCGAACCGGAAAGTACACCATCATCTGAGCCAGAAAACGAAACTGCTGGGGGCTCCGGCAGCAATACGCTGGTCGTTTACTTTTCCATGCCGGAAACAACAAATCCAGATGAAAGCAGCATGACAGAAGAAGAACGCAACAGTACCGTTATTATTGACGGTGAGGTGTTAGGAAATACACAGTATGTGGCCTATGTTATACAGGAGAATACCGGAGCCGATCTGTTCCGTATCGAGCCGGAGGTTCCTTATCCAACAGACCATGACACGCTGGTAGATCAGGCAGCGGAAGAACAGGACAACGGAGCCCGCCCTGCAATTAAAGATACGATTGAAAACTTCGACCAGTACGATACGATTTTTGTCGGCTACCCTAACTGGTGGAGTGACATGCCGATGATTCTTTACACGTTCTTTGATACTTATGATTTTTCGGGCAAAACCATCATCCCGTTTAATACCAACGGCGGTAGCGGTTTCTCGAATACAATCAGCATGATTGCAGAGTTGGAACCGGATGCGAGCATATATGAGGATGGTTTTACCGTATCCAGAAATAATGTGCAGGAGGCAGAGCCGGACATTCTGGCATGGCTGAATGAGCTGGGATATAGTAATTAAAAAACTTTATGCAGGCCGCAGCTAGGCGATGGCTGTGGCCTGTACATTCAGGAGGTAACACATGAAAAGGTTAGAAAACAAAGTTGCTTTGATTACCGGTGGCAGCTCAGGAATCGGTTTTGAATCTGCCTGCAAAATGGTAGAGCAAGGTGCCGTTGTATATATCACAGGTCGCCGGGAACAGGCATTGCAAAAAGCTGTGCAGCAACTTGGGAGCAACGCTCATTATGTATGTGCCGATGTAGCTGCGATGTAGCTGTGAAACAAGATATGCTGCGTGTTTGCGAGGTTATTCAAAGCAAAGAAAAGAAACTGGATGTTCTTTTTGCAAATGCAGGAATTGGCAGATACATGAAGCTGGAAGAACTTACGGAGGAAGAAATTGACCGTACTTTTGATACGAATGTAAAGGGAACCATTTTTACAGTACAGACAATGCTTCCTATTTTATCAGAAGGAGCTTCGATTATTTTGAATACATCCATTACTGCTGAACTTGGTCTGCCTGATTTTTCTCTGTATGCTGCCTCTAAGGCTGCGGTACGTTTCTTTATCCATAGTTGGACGACAGATTTGAAAAGCCGACATATCCGGGTAAATGCTATAAGCCCTGGTGTAATTTCAACTGCCGCCGCTACTGGAGAATTGGGGAGAACAGTTCAGGAAGAACAAGAACTTCAGAAATGGCGCAAGTCACTTACTCCTGTTAGCAGAATGGGAAGTGTAGAGGATATAGCAAATGCTGTGATTTTTCTCGCTTCTGATGAGAGTAGTTTTGTGACGGGAGTAGAGTTGACCGTGGATGGTGGGATGAGCGCAGTATTTGCTAACCGGCTTTAACAGAGATTGTAGTTGTAACCTATGAGTATAAACTGGACAACCAAACGAGACTTCTGTAACTAGAAGTTCCATATTATGATAAAAGCATAAAGTAGCTTCTATCAAACAAAATTTTCAGTCTTAATAGAATAGAAAGGAAGATTTATCGTTATGAAAAAAAGAAAACTTGGAAACAGTGATTTATTTGTGAATCCGGTTGGTCTTGGCTGCATGGGATTTAGCCATGCCTCCGCTGATCCGGTAGATAGTGAAACCGCCGTAAAAACACTGCGGCAAGCCTACGAAATGGGATATGATTTTTTCGATACCGCCGAAGCATATACGGGCTTTTTCCCAGATGGCTCGGTTTCCTACAATGAGGAGTTGGTGGGCAAGGCCCTCCATGATGTGCGGGATAAGGTTGTGATTGCAACTAAAATGGGCGTACATCATAATGAAGATTTAAGCCTAACCGTAGATGTCAGACCGGAGACGATACGCAAAAGTGTAGAGGGAAGTTTAAGAAAGCTGGGAACAGATTATATTGATCTCTATTATCAGCACAGAATCGATCCGAAGGTGGAGTCGGAGATTGTAGCAGAAACAATGGCTGCACTAATCAAAGAAGGGAAAATTCGTTACTGGGGAATTTCAGAGACTACTGAGGACTATCTACGTCGCGCCAATGCGGTCTGTCCGGTGACAGCCATTGAAAACCGCTACTCCATGATGGCGCGGTGGCATGAATCTATCTTTCCCATCTGCGAAGAACTGAATATTGCTTTTGTTGCCTTTTCTCCTATGGCAAATGGGTTCTTAACAGGCAAATATACACCTGACACAAAATTTGAGGGGAAACAGGACTACCGCGCTGGTATGCCGCAGTACACACAGGAAGGATACGAAAAAGCAAAAGCTCTTTTAGAACTGCTCACTGGTATGGCAGAAGAAAAGCAGGCTACTATGGGACAACTCTCGTTGGCGTGGATGCTTTGCAGGAAACCCTATATTGTTCCTATTCCCGGTTCCAGGAAAGTAGAACGGCTGCATGAGAATATAGAAGCCGGGAAGATTGTCCTGACAGAAGATGAGGTTGCAGAAATTGATGCAAAACTGAATACGATGGAGTTTGAAGTATTCGGCGGACACAGCACAAAGTGATAAAGGAGGATTTTATTATGGAATATGTAACTTTGAATAATGGAGTAAAAATGCCGCAGCTTGGCTTTGGCGTTTATCAGATCACCGACCCTGCACAGTGTGAACAGGCAGTCGTGGATGCAATCTCGGTTGGCTACCGCAGCATTGATACTGCGGCTTCCTATGGGAATGAAGAGGCTGTCGGCAGAGCAATCAAGCGCTGCGGTGTTCCCAGAGAAGAATTATTTATTACCACAAAGCTGTGGATCACTAATACCAGCTACGAGGGCGCAAAACGCGGCTTTGAAAAATCTATGCAGAAGCTGGGGCTGGACTATCTTGACCTTTACCTGATTCACCAGCCGCTGAACGACTACTATGGCGCATGGAGGGCGATGACAGAGCTGTATAAAGCAGGCAAAATCCGTGCCATCGGCGTATGCAGTTTTTATCCTGACCGTTTGGCGGATCTAATCGCTTTTAACGAGGTCACGCCCGCCGTCAATCAAGTGGAAGCGAATATATTCTTCCAACAGACGAAAGCGCAGGGATTTATGCAGTCAAAGGGTGTGCAGATGGAAGGCTGGGCACCTTTCGCCGAAGGACGAGGTAATTTGTTCGGAAACGAAACACTCAAAGCGATTGGCGAAAAATATCATAAGAGCGTGGCGCAGGTGGTGCTTCGCTGGCTTTTGCAGCGCGGAATCGTGTGCATTCCCAAGAGCACGAAAAAGGAGCGCATGGAACAGAATCTCGACGTGTTCGATTTTGAACTGAACGGCGATGATATGGCTTTGATTGCCGCGCTTGATACCAACACCAGCGCCTTCTTTGACCACCGCGACCCGGCGGCGATTGAGCGTCTGACAAATCTGGTACGAAATGTGTAAAATGGAGGAAACAAGGCTGTGAAAGTATTACTTGTAAACGGTAGTCCTCATCAGAAAGGATGTACTTATACTGCACTGTGCGAGGTATCGGATGCGCTAAATAATAACGGTGTGGACACGGATGTATTCTGGATTGGAAAAAAGGCGCTGTCCGGCTGTATTGCGGCTTATAGGTATGGGTGTGTTGATGGCTGGTTAGTAGGTTTCGTGCCTGGGTGTGCCGTGATGGAATTCTGTGTAGGCTAGTGCGTCTTCCCATCCCGGGATGGTTGCTTTCCATTGTTGGTATTCGTTGATGTGCCGGTAAAGTTGCGTGGTGTCGGTGTCTGTGGGCATGGTGGGTAAGTATTCTTTAGGGTTTTGGGTTGCTGTGGAATGTGTGTAACAGTACCAGAAAATTGTTTTGATGTGCCGGTCAAGTTTCATTCCTCTATGCGCGCGTAGCAGGGCTCTTACCTGGGTGTTGACACCGCCTTCTATCTGGTTATTTGTTACGATGACGTGATTCTTATACGTGTAGTAATACTTGTCATGCAGGTTGGTGAATAACTGGTTTTGTTGAATGAGCGTGTTGATGCTCCTGGCTGCTTTGGCAAGACACGCGTGCGTGTCTTGCCAGCGGGTATCGATGAGAGTTTTCTCATTGAGTCAGTCATGCCATGTCTCATACCATAGGGCATACATGTGTACCCATTGCCGTGCATGGTCAAGAGTTTTTACTTTCAATAGGCTTGTTCCTATACGAAGGAGTTGTTTACCGGGTAGTAGACGCGGGTGCAGAGTTGTTGCTGTGCGTATGGTCATGTATATGTGGAACAGGCAGCGTTGAATTTTCGTGTTAGGCCACGTGTTTTTACAGGCTTTTCTAAAGCCACTTCCTCCATCAGAAACGGCTATCGTGGGAGCTGCTATCCGTGATAGGAGTGCTGTGTATGCGGCTGTGGTCTGGCTTCTAGCCACGTACCAGCCAATAATATGCGTGGTCGTGCACGCGATTAATACCACGATTTTACGAGTGATGTAAATACCGTCAATGAATACAATATCGTAGGATTCATTGACTAAGGGTGGCAGCGGCCAATACTGCCAGAAACGGCGTGTTTTTTCTCTGAGAGTTCTTCCTGCTATCGTGTAGTCGTTTTGGCTATGCGTGTGGGTGACATAGTCCAGGAATAAGGCAAAATCTTTGAATGTTGAATCATACTCGTGTGTGAAACTCGTTTTACAGTTTTTGCAGTAATAGCGTTGTTTACCGCTACTGGTTGTCCCGTTCTTTTTAATATTCGTACTCTGGCAAGTAACACAGACTATGGTTTTCATACCACCTAGCATGCATGGTTTTTAAACAGGGTTACACCCCGCGCAATCACGAGGGGTACACGTGTTTCTAGCAACACTTTCATGCCTATACGTAAAAAAGAACAAGAAATTTAAAACACAGTCAACCCCAATAAACACAAGGAATAAAAACTAAAACAGCAACACACCCATACCTATACGCCTGAAAATAATCAAAGAAGTGATTATTTTATTGAAGGAACGACATTCCGTCAGGTTATGGATTTATACAAATTTGATGAGCGTATAAGAAGTTCTATATTTGTTGCTCTTGCTCCAGTCGAACTTGCTATGCGTGCCTTTATTGGGTATGAGCTCGGCTATATTGATGCCTGTGCATATCTTAAACCAGAGATGCTTAGCGCAGTCGCATGGGATGCTAAGAGGAATAAACCCACCAGGGAATATAAGGAATGGCTTGAAAAATACCAAAAGGGATTAATGAAGTCTCGTGAAGACTTTGTAGAGCACCATTGGAGAAAATATGAGGGAATTCTTCCTATCTGGGCAGCAGTCGAAACCATGGATTGGGGCGAGCTAACTCATCTTTATAGGATGTGTCCGAAAATAGTTCGTGAAAAGGTATCAATGCGGTTAGATATTACGCCCTCACAACTTACTTCATGGTTAAAATGCCTGGAATATACTCCGTAATAAGTCTGTGCATAATGCGCGCATGTTTACTGGCCGGGTATGCCGATACCGGTTTATCCTGTCAGCTTACCGCGATATCAGTATAGAATGTGAACTTACCATGCACAGTAAACCAATCGGATTTGTATGCGATTATATCAGGTTGCTGTGGTATTCGGTTCGACCGGCGAGAACGTTATTGTAGAAGCACTGCTTATTGTCAATGTAGGTGATTGAATCGTTAATTTCTTTCAGCTTGGCATGCAGCGCCTTATATTTTTCGTCAAGCATCCGTTTTCGTTCAGGGATGGATGATTTTCCCCTCATGCACAGCTCCATGTAATGCCGCATTTCTGCGAGGCTCAGCCCACAGCGGCGCAGACAGCCGAGCCCCTCGATCCAGGCAATATTGCGTTCAGTGAAGACCCGATGGTTATACTCGTTGCGCTGCAGATTAGGTATAAGGCCTTCATTACAGTAAAATTTTAGTGTCTCGTATTTCATACCTGTTCGTTCGCACGTCTCCTTCATTGTATACAGATGGCTCTGTTCGTCTGTTGCTCTTGACATGACTTTCTCCCGATTCCGTAATCAACCGTGATTCTGTGCGGTTCATTATCACACGTCCGTTCTGGCGGATTTTACCAGTAGTCTGGTTCTGGCGTGTCGTAATTTGACCGGTAGCAGCTACCGGTAGATATATTATGAATTATCAATTGGACAGTGTGAATCATTGAAAGGAACTATCGTGGAGCATATCACCCTTAGTAATGGTACTAAAATACCGAAGATAGGCTACGGCGTTTTCCAGATCGGCAAGGACGACTGCGCGCGCTGTGTACGGGAGGCTATTGAGATTGGCTACCGTCATATCGATACTGCACAGTCATATTTCAATGAATCCGAGGTAGGAGAGGGCATCAAGGCTAGCGGTATTAGCCGTAGAGATCTGTTTGTCACCACCAAAGTATGGATTGACAACTACGGTTATGAAAACACGCTCAAATCTATTGATGCTTCACTAAAAAAGCTTAAGACCGACTATCTGGATCTCGTGCTGCTTCACCAACCGTTTGCCGATTACTACAGTGCATGGCACGCGCTGGAAAAGCTGTACAGGGATGGTGTCGTACGCGCTATCGGAGTAAGCAATTTCTATCCGGACCGGCTGGCGGATATGGTTGCCTTCAACGAGATTGCTCCGATGGTCAACCAAGTTGAGACCAACCCTCTTAACCAGCAGATTGCTGCGCATGAGAACATGGTTGCACGCGGGGTGGTGCAGGAAGCGTGGGCACCGTTTGGCGAAGGCAGATCCGGCTTATTTGACAATCCGACGCTCAAGGCTATAGGCGGGCAGTACGGTAAGTCGGCCGCGCAAGTTATCCTGCGCTGGCTTATGCAGCGCGGTATTGTGGCTTTGCCGAAATCTACCCACACGGAGCGTATGGCTCAGAACCTTGATATTTTCGACTTCACGCTTACGGCTGACGACATGGCAGCTATCACTGCGCTTGATACTGGGACCAGCCTGTTCTTTGATCACCGTACCCCCGAGGCCGTGGACCGGTTCATCGGTTATGTCAAGGAACGTGCCGGCCGTGAATGAATCACTGCGGCCAGCCAGCAGTACCCAGTGGTAACATCATGTGCAAAATTCAAGAAATATCTGTATGGGAGAAAATACCGCTGCCATGATGGCAATCATGGGACGTCGGCCTGTTTGCCGGTTGCGCTGGTGGAGCAGATACCTGTCCTGCCAGTGCTGCCAGCACCGGGGGCCAGCCCAACTCCGCTGTAAGCCAGCCGGTTTATCTTCGCCACTGGATAATATCTGCACGGACGCCGTGCCCATAGCCTGACATGAATCAATCTGTTTTTGGATATATTGCTATTTGGCAATAAAGAAGCCCTTTTCCTTCAGGCGAGAAAAGGGCTGGAGCGGAGGATACGAGATTCGAACTCGTGAGGGCTTGCACCCAACACGCTTTCCAAG
>ERZ773263.2036-NODE-2036-length-11417-cov-8.353019_pt1 | contig 11417 bp, 12 predicted proteins | sample MGYA00511076_ERZ773263 | MGnify/ENA primary metagenome ERZ773263 (study PRJEB29015, sample SAMEA2738155) | human oral metagenome | biome: human oral; feature: human-associated habitat; material: saliva | place: China | collected 2195 ... | reverse complement strand
CATGGGATAGCCCCATCCGCACTCTCTATGTGGAGCGGTTTTGTTAATTTCTTTTTCAAGCAAAATCTGCTTGCTTTTCGAGGAGAAGTTTTGTATAATAATACGTGCCGTTAGGCCGTATGGCAATAGCGAACTTATGAATCGAGTCAGGTCCGGAAGGAAGCAGCTATAAGTAACGTTCGCTATGTGCTGTATGTACATAGAAGAAGAATCAGGCTGGACCAACGGTTCAGCCTGTTTTTATGAAAAGAGTATCCAGTGGAGGGAGAATAGTCGCATGAAAAATCAGAGTTTCCAAGAAGAAGTGCAGCACTTAGAAATCGTGCAGGACTTAATGGAACAAAAAGTGGCGATCGAGAAAAACCGATTGCAAGAACGCGACCTGGATATCGCTAGACAAGATACCATTCAGTATGGAATCCAACAATTAGAAAACCAATTGGAATCTCCATACTTTGGAAGAATTGACGTTCAATTTGAAAAAGACGAGAGAGTTGAGAAGATGTATATCGGACCTGCAACTTTCTTTGACGAAGACGACAATGTGCAAGTGTATGACTGGCGTGCTCCAATCGCAAGCCTATTTTACGAAGGAACATTAGGAGAGCTTCAATACGAAACACCAAATGGCTTCGAGAAAGCTCAAGCCTTCTTAAAACGCGATATCGTCATCCGTAAGGGTGAATTAAAATCTGTTTATGACATTGAAAATGAAGAATCATTATTGATGGATGCCTTAAGCGCACCAACAAACCGTGACGGACACCTAGAAGGAATCACGGCGACGATTCAAAAAGAACAAAATGAAATTATTCGTTTAAATCCAAAAGACTGGTTCATCGTGAATGGATGTGCCGGAAGTGGGAAGACAACGATTTTACTACAACGCATTGCGTACTTGATGTACCAAGCAAAAGACAAGCGTATGAGCGATATGCTCCTGTTGTCGCGTAACCAATTATTTGCTAAATACGTTTCACACGTAATCCCAAGCTTAACGGGAAGTGAATTGTACCAACAAACATTAGCGCAACATACCATCGAGCTTTATCGCAAAATGTATTTGCATAAAACAACGGCGCTCAGCCAAGTGCCAACGCGCAAAGTGTACTTAACAGACAGCGAGTGGATTGCGCTTGTACACCGTAATATCGAAGGCTTATCGGCGAAAGATTTGCCATACCGTGCTATCGGAATTAAAGGGCAAGCCGTATTTACGATGAAAGACTATCAAAAATTCATCGAAAGCGTGAATACAGCACTACCGTTGCAACAACAATTAACGCAAATGCAAACCGTGCTCGAGCGTACGTTGAAACGCCGTCTCACGAAGTTCTTTATGTCTGAAAAGGCAAAAGCGGTCTATGAATCAATGAACGCGATGCAAATCGAAGTGTTGATGAAAGACGTGGAGACAAAGAGCGAGACAGAGTACTACCAAGCGCTTGGACAAAAAGTGTTCGAGAAGGAAGTACAAGAAGTAACGCAACAAGTAGAAATGTTCGCATTCGTGGATATTGCTGCTCTTGTGGTGAAATGGATGCCCGAAGCCAAAAATCGTCGCCAAGAACTTGGTAAGACGGACAACGCGCCACTTCCATTGAAGAAGATTGAAGGTAGCCGCATGCAAGTCACTGCAGAAGGAATCCGTCTATTGCAATATGTCGCAACACGCGTGACGCCAGTTCGTGACTACACAGGCTTCAGCCACCTCTTCATCGACGAAGTGCAAGACGTGTCACTCTTATGGCTTGGAACCTTATCCAACTATTATTTCCGTGCGAAATTCACTGTAGTGGGAGATACCTTCCAATCGTTCTCAACGGCTACAACGATTTTCACATTGGAAAAACGACACCCAGAACTCGTGGACTTGATTTTTGCAAACCGCACATTAACACACCGCAACTTAGCGATTAGTTACCGTTGTACGGCGCAAATTTCACGTTTTGCAAATGGCATCCTAAATTGGCCACTCGATAAAAATGTGTTCCCACGTTCAGGGGCAGAAGTAGCAGTATACTTAGAACAAGAAGGCCAAGAAATGGCGCGCTTAAACACGTTACTAGAAGAAAGTCCAAAAGGCTACCATACGACAGCGATTCTTTGCCGTACGATGGACGAAGCCAAAGCGTTGTACCAACAACTCGACCAAGATGACATTGCGCTTCTGGAAGACAGCAGCGAGTCACTGGGCAGCCGCTTCGTGTTAACGACGATTCAAGTCGCTAAAGGGATGGAGTTCGACGAAGTCATCATTTGGAACGCAACGGACGAAGCGTACCATACGATGAAAGAACAAATGATGCTGTACACCACATGTACACGTGCAAAACACCAGCTCTCACTGATCACTCGAGCAGGCAAAGAGAGCCGCTTTATCAAGAATTCGAAAGCACCGATGAAACGAATCGGGCAGTAGAATTTTTAGCAAATCTATACTAGAATAGAACTGTAAAATTTTGAAAAAGGCAGGGAAGTAAAATGGCTTATCAAGCATTATATCGAAAATGGCGTCCTCAAACGTTCGATGATATGGTCGGGCAAAGTGCGGTCACGCATACATTGAAGAACGCGATTAGCAATCACAAAACGAGTCATGCTTACTTATTTACAGGACCTCGTGGGACAGGGAAAACGAGTGCCGCGAAGGTGTTTGCAAAGGCCATTAACTGTCCAAATCAAACAAACGGTGAGCCGTGTAACGAATGTGACATCTGTAAAGGAATCACGAACGGAACGATTGGCGATGTCATCGAAATCGATGCTGCCAGCAACAATGGTGTCGAAGAAATCCGTGATATTCGTGACAAGGCGCGTTATGCACCAACGCAAGCCGAATACAAAATTTATATTATCGACGAAGTGCATATGCTCTCAACAGGAGCCTTCAACGCACTGTTAAAAACCTTAGAAGAACCGCCTCAAAAGGTCATCTTCATTCTCGCAACGACGGAACCGCATAAGATTCCAGCGACGATTATCTCGCGTACGCAACGCTTTGACTTTAGACGCATTACGTCGCAAGAAATTATCGACCGCTTGGCATATATCTTAGGCCAAGAAGGAATCGAATACGAAGCGGATGCCTTAAGCGTGGTGGCAAGATGTGCCAACGGTGGGATGCGTGATGCCTTGAGTTTACTCGACCAGATGATTTCATTTGGCGACGGCAAGGTGACGCTAGACGAAGCGATTCAAGTGTCGGGAAGTCTGACAGACGACTTGATGATTGATTTCGTGAAAGACTTACAAGAAACAAAGGCTGAAGAAGCCCTTGAAAAATTACAACAGCTCTTCAAAATCGGGAAAGAAGCTAGCCGCCTCGTAGAAGAATGGTTGGAATTTGCTAGAGACCTCCTCATCGCGAAACAAAGTGGCGAGGCAATCGGTCGTAGCGAGCGATTCCTTCAGTTCAAAGACGAAGTGGAACCGGAATTCTTATACCGCTTTGTAGAGGCGTTAAATCAAACGCAACAAGAAATGCGCTTCACGACAAAACCAACGATTTCGCTGGAAGTGTTGACGATTAAAATGGCGCAACCGTACACATTGACGCCAAGAACGAGTTCTGGTGCACCGGCATTGCCAAGTAGCGAAGAAGTGCAACAGTTGCAACAACAAATCGCGCAAATGCAGCAGCAAATGAACGCGTTGTTGCAAGGTGGCGTACCTCAAGCGCCTCAAGCACCAAAAGCACAGGCACCAAGACCGACGCGTGCGGCCTTTAAGCCAAATACGACGGCCATCCAAAAAATCTTGACGGAAGCAACCCGCGAAGACTTGTTGAAGGTACGCGACTTGTGGGGCGACTTACTCAGTTGCTTGAACCCGCAAGAACAAGCGCTGTTGAGCCAATCGACGGTGAACGCGGCGGGGCCAAATGGATTCGTTCTCGGATTTGCGTACGACCACTTGTGTGACATTTCCGAAACAAGACCAGGATTCCGTGAGGTCATCCAAGAACATCTGGAACGCCTCGGTGGCTACAGTGGGACGTTCGTGGCAGTGACACAACATCAATGGCCACAAATTCGTGCGGATTTCTTACAAGAACGCAAGAAGAACCAAGAAGAGGAAGCTGTTTCCATCGTGACGGAAGAACCGGCCGTGGAAGATTCCCTCACACCAGAAGAACAAGCATTTGAACAAAAAGTAAACGACACGATTGAACTCTTCGGGGAAGAAATCGTGCAAATCGAAGAATAGAGACGGAGGAAACGAATATGCGTGGAATGGGAAATATGCAAGGCATGATGAAACAAATGCAAAAATTGCAAAAACAAATGGCGCAAGCTCAAGAAGAGTTAAACCAAACAGAATACACAGGAACTTCTCAAAGTGATTTAGTAAAAGTGACTGTGAACGGGAAACGCCAAGTCTTAAACGTGGAAATCAAACCAGAAGCGGTGGATCCAGACGATGTAGAATTATTACAAGACTTAGTGTTAATGGCGACAAATGATGCGTTAACGCAAGCAGAAAAAGCCAACGACCAAACAATGGGTCAATTCACAAAAGGATTAAACATCCCAGGATTTTAATCGATTGGAGGTTTGAGCATGCATTATCCAGAACCGATTGCACGATTGATGGATAGCTTTATGAAGCTGCCGGGAATTGGTGCGAAGACGGCTGCACGACTTGCCTTCTTCTGCATGGATATGCGTGAAGAAGACGTCTTAAATTTTGCGAATTCGCTCATCAGCTGCAAGCGTGACCTGCATATGTGTTCCGTTTGTGGAAATGTGACGCAAGAAGATCCGTGCGAAATTTGTGCGGATACTACGCGTGACCGTACGAAGATTCTTGTGGTGGAAGACGCCCGAGATGTGATGAGTATGGAGCGAATGAAGGAATATAAAGGGCTCTATCATGTGCTTCACGGGGTATTGTCTCCGCTGGAAGGGACGGGGCCGGATGATATTAATATTACGTCGTTGATTACGAGGTTGCAGGATCCGGAAGTCCAGGAGGTTATCATCGCGACTAATGCGACAGCGGAAGGTGAAGCGACTGCCATGTACTTGTCACGTCTCATCAAGCCAGCTGGCATTAAAGTAACGCGTCTGGCTCATGGGCTAGCGGTCGGCAGCGACATCGAATACGCAGACGAAATGACTCTCTTCCGTGCCATCGAAGGACGAAGAGAACTATAATAAAATCTATTGATTCAATGAAAATGATGGTTAAGACGTTGTCTTAAATCGCCCTCTGGGGACATCTTCATAGTGATGATAGTAAAGGCATCGGATTGAGCCTAGGTCTCAATCCTACCAAGCCTCAAAGAGCCACAGGAGAATAAATTCTCTTGTGGCTCTATTTCGCATTGGTTGCTTTGGCTTTACTATTCTCACTATAGAGTCCCCGAGGGCTTTTTTTAGCCAACGAAACAGCTTTCGAATCAATAGATTTTATTTTTTGCTTCAACAGCACGGGAAAGAGTGCATTTCGATGGGGTGTGGTGCATTTCTTAATAATCGCGTAATTTCGCGAGGGAATAGGCGGAAAGCGCAAGAAATGGTATAATATGGGAATAAAGTAACTATTTAGAGGTAATAAATGAATCAACTGTTTAGAAATTTTATTTCAAAAGAGCGAGTGAATAGTTTTCGTGAGTTGACGAAGACGCTCGTGAAAATGGCGGGGACCGATGAAGTGGTGCCTGAAGAGGATGAAAGTGTGCCTTGGGTTCCGTCAATCCTAGGATTAATTTTCATATTATGGCTTTCTTCTAGTGATTGGCTCAAAAGTGTGACGCAACCGCTGATTGATCAATTTCCGCTTCTTTCGCTATGGCCGTTAGCGTTTCTCTTTGTCTACCTTCCGATTTTAAATGGGCTAGATGAGTTATGGAAACAACCGCAGAGAAAACGGGACTTACAGGAGTTAATGGCGATTGCCAAACGTGCGGTGGCCGTTTTAAAAGAATATGACTATGACAATTTAGATGACGTGGTTGACGCAGAAGTGGTCATCAACGAATACACCGAGCGATACGGATTATAGGAGGCCTGGGATGAGATTATGGCATGAGGACTTGATTGGGCATCTTCCGCGTCCGCAACTGTTGGGGCAGCACCGCGAATGTTGTGCGCTCAGAGGCAATGGCTGGGGCAAGAAGCATGCGACGGTGGACTATGTGTTTACTTATAGCCCGTATGTGCTGTATCAGTACCATACGTTGATTATGGATGAAATGGAGCGCCGTGGGTATAATGTGACGCCGCAGTGGAAAGAGGCTTCGTATCGTGGAAAGATTTGTCCGCCGTATACCGAAGTGGAAGAGTGTGCGTGGACAAGTCCGTTATACAAAGAGCACGATGATGCGTATTACAAAGAATGTATTGAAAATTTAGCACAAAAAGGAATTATCCTGGAAGGAGAAAATCATGTTTAGACTTCTATTGAAAGACGTTGCGACGAAAAAAATGTTAGTGAACTTCCGAGAGTTGACAAGCTACTTAATGAAAGAGGCGGGAATGGATGATGAACTGCCGGAACTAGTCGACAAAACGGCAACCATCAAAATGATTGCGGGGATGTTTTTATTTATCCTAGTGATGCGTACGGGGATTTTATCGAGACCACTTGAGTTTATGGTAAACAAGGTTGCCGGGGAAGGGAATGTGATTTTTCTACTCTTACCATTTGTTTCTTTGTACTTGTTTTTAGGATTCTTTTTTCTTCTTTACCGAATCTGGTCTAAAAAAGTACTGACACGTAAACTTGGCGAATTGATTCCAATTGCGGAACGTGCGATTGCGAAGCTTAAAGCAGCAGGACGTGACGACTTAGAAGAGGACATCGAAGACGCAGAGTTTCTGATTGAGGATTATAAGAAGAGATTCGGGTTTTAGGGAGGAATAGACTTGGGAAAAAGGATTAGTGAAGAAGAAATCACTCAATTACGGACACGAATTGCCAAAAAAATACAGCAGAGAAAGACCCCTGTAGCATTACCACCAGGAAGAAAACTCGCCAGAAGGATTCTTTCCGATGGAGAAATATTCATGGTGGCGCTGTTAATCGTCACACTGTTTCCAATTAGAGTATGGTTCGCCATGAGCTACTATTCTTTTACAGAAAGAAATACGGGTTTGTTAACGATATGGAGAACAGCGATCGTCTTATTTTTTGTCTTTCGTTGGATACGAAAAAGACTGTATAAAAATGAAGTGGAGGGCTTATTGAAAATGAAGAATTCAGATGTTGAGGCAGAGCTAATTTCTGAAGAAAGTTATCCACAAGAAAATCAACCGTACGAGCAGGAATTACCACAGCAATGGAATGCCGAACAAATTGCTTTTGGAGTGGAGGCGCCGGTCAAAAAACAAAATACGCTACTGGAGCTATTAGTCCCGACAAAAGTCTCTCAAGAGGAACTCTTAACACTCCGTCAACTGATTGTGGATGATTCATCTGGAAATCCTGAGGAGAAAGCATCGTTACCGAAAGGCTGCTCAGAGGATTGGAATGAAGATTTTCGATTTTTTGGCGTGTTGATTTTCTGGGTTTTATGTCTTTTCGCGTCGGTATTCATTATCGTGTTGGTATTGATAGGTCAATTGGATCATGCTTTGAACCTCCTATGGCAGAATTTCTGGATAGGGTTTGTCATTCTGTTTATTTGTTGGATGGGATGGACCATCTCTTACTTTGTTCGAGGACGACACTTCAGACAATTGTTAAATGTGGCTTGCGCAGATATTTCCGCCTATAAGGATGTTCCTTGGGACAATATTCCAGAGCCAATCAAAGCACTCTACGATTACGTGCTGTTTTTACGAATCAAATATGGAGTGTAGGGAGGAACAGTATTGAGCAAGAGAGTTAGTGAAGAAGAAATTACGAGCCTCAGAGAATTGACGGAACAGGTAGAGAAGGAGAGCGAACAGCCCGAAATGCTACCACCTAGCAAAAGAAAGGTAAGAAACTATCTCTTTATCACACAATGTGTAATGGTCGTTATTCTTTGTTTTGCGTATTTTCCGTTATTTCTACTTGGAATAGGGATGAGTATCATAACCTTTAATGGGGATTTCATACGATATATGTTTTTTGCATTTTTTGCAGTTGGCCCCTTGTTTATCGTTATATGGGGGATTCCGCTCACAGTATTCTTTGTATTCTTTATTTGTCGGTATATTAGAATAAGAGAGTATAAAGAAGAAATGAGAAGCTTATTTAAAATTATTAATCAAGAATTGCATGTTCGAAAACATCTTGAGGATGAGGAAATATCAGCAGAAGCAAAGACTTTGAGGAATCTCGTAAAGGGATTAAGAAGAGAATATGACATAGAGGAATTTATGTGATAAAAAGGAACAAACTGTGGGATTAGGGGGATTTATGAAAAAGAAAAAAAGGAATGAAGAAATTCGGCTGGCACGACTAAGAGAATTGTTAATTGAAGCGATCCGAGAACGTTCAGGGGAAGTTGTTGCGATTCCTAGCGCTGCAGTGATGCCAATTATTTTTAAAAATATTTTAAAAATATTCTTGATAATATTAACTGCATTCATCTTTCTGTTTTCTTTAAAAAGTTTTGATGTTTGGTTTCAGGAGTTGGTGACACACCCTTTTGAATTCTTAAATGATCAAATGGAGTTTAATCCGTTCTTTAGAACTTATTTATTCTTTTTTATCGTTGGATTTGGACTTTTTCTATGGGAACGTAAGGAATTTAAAGAAGACCAGGCACTAATTGTCCGTAGAGCGAAAGAAGAAGTCTTAGAATGGCAAAACTTCACCGACGAAGAACTTCCAAACAGCGTGAAAGAATTAAAGCAGTATTTATCTGAAAATGATGATGCGTTCAACATCGAAGAGCCGCGTGAAACGGTTATAAAGTCATTATTACGATTATTTCCTAGAAACGTTTCACAAGAAGATATTAATGAACTACGCCAACAGCTTGTGACTATTTTGTCTGAAAAACAGCAAGACACCTCAAAGTTGCCAAAAGGTGCGCCTTTCAATTTTGTTAGTCTCATACGAATTGTATTGCTGTACGTTTGTGGGGGCCCCACTTTGTACATCATATGGTCATTGATTGCATCATACTATTATGATGCAATGATCGCTCTCATTTTCTTTGGACTTCCTATAGGGATGTATTGGAAGTTCTATTTTGAAATTTCTTCTAGCGTTCATGAAAAACGAAAAATAGCTTTTGATAACCTATTTGAAATTGCTCGTGCAGAGATTGCAACGTATAAGGATGTTGCTATAGAGAATGTTCCGGAACAAATCAAGCAGCTTCAAAGATTTATTGAAGGGTTAGAGTCGAAATATCATATATCGGGAGACACGAAATGAAATTATTTAGAAAATCGATTAGACAAAGACGATTGACACGGATGCGGGAATTGCTTACAGCTGTGATGATGCAAAACAATAGTGAGAATAAGCTCCCAGATGATGGGAAAATCGCCAGAGGTTTCTTGCTTGTACTAGAGCTTATCATAGTAGGTTCGCTACTTGCGAATCCAGATTTGCTTGATTCTAGTGGAGCTTTTATTTTAATGGGGCTTATTTTCCCACCGTTTTTACTTTTTGGGATTTTACTAGGAATGGGTACTTTACTCCTCTTTATAGGGGTCATTTATCTGATTCACTATCTCAGAGTAGAGTCCTATTATCAAGAGTTCGGGATGTTATATGAACTCGCCGAGGAGGAGCTTTCTGTATACAAACAAGTTCCAATGCCTGAAGATGCTGAAAGATTGCAGTACTATATGGAAGAATTGAAGGTAGAAACAGAAGCGACCGAAAAACGGTTAAGTAAATAAAATTGGGGAATAAAAGATGAAAAGAAGATTTGAAGAGGGAAGAATACATCGACTACAACAATTGGTCAATGAAGTCTTAGGCCTATCTGGCAAGAAAAATCAACAGATTCGAGTACGAGGAACTAGATATATTCCAAAGATACTCTTTACCATTTTAATGATTGTCGAAATCTATAATCTATGGGGGTTAAATTATAAAGTAGGCGGGGTTTTTAATTTCCTGCAACGTTGGTATGAGGGAAATCAATATGCTGTGAAGTATGCGCTGGAATATGTTAGATACGAACCTTACATTATCGTATTTCTTCCAATAATGATGCTCTTTTTATATTTCTTGCAACTGCACCTTCAAAAACAAGATGTGAGAGAAGTCGTTGCAAGAGCGGATGAAGAGCTCGCAAAATGGAAAGAAACTCCATCTACGGACATCCCACATGCTGTAAAGGCATTAAAATATCATTTAGAGGAGTTGCGATTGGACTACGACCTTTAACAACCCTTGAACGACAGGAGAAATGGGAATGGAATTGAAACAGAAAATTAAGAAACAGGATGTACAGCGATTGCGTAGATTAATTCAAAAAGTCGCTGAGCAAAATGGCGAAGAAGCTAAATTACCGTTCAGCTTTTTACCGTTTCGTGGCATTATCATGGTCATTAGTCTCGCTGGATTAGCATACGGAGTAATGGCTACATTTGTTGTCACAATATCTACAATATTCTTTACAGAGCTTACGATGCAACAGCCTGGGAAAGGGTATCAAGATCGCCTCTTCGGCAATATGATGCTCGACTGGGTTATCATGTTTGCCTTTATAGCCGTTGTTCTCTATTGCTGCTACAAATCCGTTTACTGGGAATGGAACAAGCTGGTTGTTCGAGGGAATAAAGACGTGGCGACATGGAAAGCTGCACCAAGAGAAGCCAGCCGCGAAGCTGTTGAAGCGCTAGAGTCGTATATACACGAGAATACAACGAGTGCGGAGTAGAGTCCTTCTAAGGTAGAGTTACAAAAGTTTTTGAAACAAGCGCATAAGGATTATTAGGGAACGTAAACCCCTATAGAATTTTCAGATGAACGTCAGGAGGAATGACAATGAAATCGAAACGAAGAGTGAAGGAACGACATGTATCGCAACTGCGCAAGTTGATTGAAGCAGTTGCCCTGCAAAATGGGGAAGAAGGCACACTACCGATGACCTTTTCGCCGTTGCGCGCTATCATTACAATCCTTAGTGTCGCTGCAGTGGTGTGCGGAGTGGTGGTGTTTGGAAGCATGTTTGTGATTAAAACGGACATCGTTTATGATCTCAAATTGTTGTTTGAAACGTGGAATTCAGAGCTAATCGCAGACGTAGGCAGGCGACTCTTCGCCTTAGCGCTTCACTTTGCCATTATGTTCTCCGCCCTCGCCGTCATTCTCTACTGCTGCCACAGATCCGTTCGTTGGGAATGGAAGAAGCTCGTGGCTCGTGGAAATGAAGAAGTGGCGACGTGGAAAGCCTCACCAAGAGAAGCCAGCCGCGAAGCTGTTGAAGCGCTAGAGGCGTATTTACAAGAAAATGCTACACTTGGCAAACCGTCTAAGGTGAGGGAAAAAGTAGAAGCCGCCGCTACGAGTGT
>ERZ773263.2035-NODE-2035-length-11421-cov-4.820957_pt1 | contig 11421 bp, 7 predicted proteins | sample MGYA00511076_ERZ773263 | MGnify/ENA primary metagenome ERZ773263 (study PRJEB29015, sample SAMEA2738155) | human oral metagenome | biome: human oral; feature: human-associated habitat; material: saliva | place: China | collected 2195 ... | reverse complement strand
CGTCATGAATGATGGGTTTCTCGCGGTCTTTTTTCTCGTACCAGGCGCAAAGTTGTGAAACGCAAAGATTCATTGAGCAATTACCTTCCCATGAGACCAGATACGATTGCGTCTGCATCGTGTTGAAGCAGATCAAGATAAGTGGGAACGGGACCGTCGGCTTCTGAAAGGGAGTCGACGTACAAGATGTTTTTCTCGTCAGTTTTGAGAGTTGCGCCCGTCTCGTCAGCTACCTGCTGCATTGCTTTGGGGTTTACCGTGGATTCACAGAATACCGCAGGAATTTGCTGTGATTTTACAGCTTCAACGACCTTGGCAATCTGCTGTGGAGTACCTTCATCAGCGGCGTTAACTGCCCAGAGGTAGAGCTCCTTCATGTTGGTGTCGCGACATAGATATGAGAACGCACCCTCGCAAGTCACAAGCGTGCGCTGGTTTTCCGGTAGGGCACTGAGCTCTTCGATTAGTCGAGAAGAGATGCTGTCGAGTTCTTTTTTGTATGCGTTGCCGTTGGCTTCAAAGTCCTTGGCGTGGTCAGGAACAAGGCTGCTTAGCGCGCGGACGATATTCTCGACATAGATCTTGCCGTTTTCAGGCGACATCCACGCATGTGGATTGGCCTGACCCTGGAAATCGCCCTCGGCAATAGGAATCGCGGTAATACCTTCGCTAAGGTCAGCACGTTGGGCAGGTGATTCGTCGACAAAGCGTTCAAACCAACGCTCAAGCCCCAAGCCATTGTTGAGGATAAGCTGGGCTTTCTGCGCTCGCTTGAGGTCGTCGGGAGTGGGCTCGTAGTCATGAATTTCAGCGCCAGCCTTTGTGATGGATTCTACCTGGCAGAACTCGCCTGCTACGCGAGAAGCCATGTCTTGGATGACGGTGAAGGTAGTCAAGACAAGGGGAGCCGATGAGTTCTGGTTTGATGTAGAGCCTGAATTGGTTGCAGAATTGCGTTGCCCGCAAGCAGAGAGCGAAGCGATGGCAATTGTGGAACTTGCGACGATTAGAGACAACGCTGATCTGCGGGTTAGGAGAGGGTTACGGTGAGCGTGTGGCTGCAGGTTTGTATGCGGGCGCAGATTTGCAGCTGTTGAGTGATGTGTGCAGTGATGTTTCATGGTAACTTCCTTCGTAGAGATTAGAGCTGGTAGTCGCGAAATTGGGAACGTGGGACTAGGAGCTCAACGGGTTTCTTGCTATAGTATATTCCTAAAAGTTAGCCATGTCTAACTTTTAATAAATAAGATTCTATTTAGAGGTGATTTGAGGACAAAAATTTGAAAGATTGAGCATGAATTTTAATGTGTCATTTGTGTCACATTTTAAGCAATTTACTTTCTTTTACTTAATTAACCATAGGATTTGTCTCTCAAAAATAATTTTTTTGTAGAAAATTATGTGAATATAGCTAAAATTTATTTTGTTCCCTAATGGTTTTGCTCGTGAGTAATAAGGAGAGAGCATGACGTTCGATTTTACAGGCAAATTGGTTCTGGTTACAGGCGGAAGCGCTGGCATTGGCGCTGAAATCTCCAAGGGTATTGTTGCTGGAGGTGGACATGTAATCGTTTGCTCTCGCCATGAGGACACTGGCCGTAAGTTTGTTGAAGAACTTGGCGTGGGTAACTATTTCTACCCAATGGACATTTCAGATGCAGAGGGTGTTAAGAAGACTGTTGCTCAGATTCTTGAGGAGCGCGGAGACGTTAACGTTCTTATCAACTGTGCTGGTCGCATCAGCTCCGTTCCTTTTGCTGAGGTAGATGACGAGGAGTGGAATAAGACCATCAACACCAATCTCACTGGTACTTACAACGTGACTCACGCTCTCTGGCAGCACTTCATTAAGCGTGGCGGCGCACGTATCGTCAATGTTTCTTCCGTTGCCGGCAAAATTGGTGGCGGCCTCCTTGGTACCGTTGCGTACGCATCTTCCAAGGCTGGCATGAATGGCTTTACCAAGGCTATTGCTAAAGAGGGTGGCAAGTACGGCATTTCTTGTAACGCTGTTTGCCCATCTTTTACCATTACAGATATGACCACTGCACTTTCCAATGATGAGGAGAAGTACAAGAAGGTTGTAGGTATTATTCCTCTTGGTCGTCCTGCTCAGGCATCTGAGCCTGCACAGATGGTACTGTTCTTTGCTTCTGATGCTGCTAGCTTTGTCAACGGTGAGGTTGGCGACTGCGACGGCGGCATTGTTATGGACTAGGTGATTGTTGATGGCTACAAAAGATCCAATTTCTATTCAGCACCCATTTAAGGCATTGGGTCGTATTCCAGGTGCAAATATCCTGATACCATTGCTGCTTGGTGTTTTCATGAACACATTTTTCCCAGAGGTATTTCCAACGCTTGGTAGCTTTACTGCAGCTATGACCGTCAAGGGTACTGCTGCTCTGGTTGGTGCTTTCATGCTGTGTGTTGGTGCAACCATTTCGTTCAAAAGCGCTCCAAAGGCTGCACTTCGTGGTGCAATCATCATCACCTCTAAGGTTGTGTTCTGCGTTGCTTTGGGTCTTGCTGTTTTGTTCTTCCTGAACGACAACCTGCTTGGCCTTTCTTCTATGGTTATTCTCGCTGCTTGCTCTGGTGCAAACAACTCTATGTACGCAGGTCTGATGGCTGATTACGGTAACGAGTACGAGCAAGGCGCAGTTGCAATTACTACACTGGTTGTTGGTCCTCCAGTTACCATGCTTGCTCTTGGCGCAACTGGTCAGTCTCCAATTAACTGGTCTTTGCTTGGTGCAGTTCTCCCAATTATCTTAGGTATTTTGCTTGGCAATTTCTTCCCATCTATGAAGAAGATGCTAACTAGTGCTTTGCCAGCAATTATTGTGATGACCTTCTTTGCAATGGGTACTACCATGAAATTTGATTCTCTAATCATGGCTGGTCCTGCAGGTATTTTGCTTGGCGTTATCTGCTCCGTCTGTGGTGGCTTTATCAACTATTTTGTTGATCGTGCAACTGGCGGATCTGGTGTTGCTGGCGTTGCAATCTCTTCCTGCGCAGGGGCAAATGCACTTACACCTGCTGCTATGGCAGAGGCTAATCCAGCTTTGTATGGTGGGGCTGCTCTTGCAACAGCAAATGCACAGGTAGCAGCTGCAGTTATCGTAACTGCAATCCTAACTCCTTTGATTACCGGCTATGTTGCTGAGCACTTTGCTAAAAAAGACAACACGTTAGAGGAAGTTGTTGAAGCTGCTTAACAAGTTTCAAAAATCTAAGCGTAAAATCCCAACACTTAAAGGTGCTGGGATTTTTTGTTGCTTGAATAGTTAACTTTGTAACTCAAAAGCTTGTTATTAGTTTTTATTACAAGTAATAACTACTTAATCAGAATATTTCCTTCATAGCGGTCATGAACATCCTGAGGTGTAACGCCCATGTGTTTCTTGTACAGTCTGCTGAAGTAGAACGGATCGTTGTAACCAACTGCCTCGGAAGTCTCTCGTACAGAAAGACCAGACTGAAGTAGCTGTTTAGCATGATCAAGACGCTTTGCAATGATGAACGTCATTGGGCGAACGCCAAATGTTTGGACAAAATTGTTAGAGAAGCGCTGAGTACTCATTCCGCAGCGTTTGGCCAAGTCGGGAATGGTAATTGGATTTGCAAAGTGAAGTTCAATATATGTGCGAGCGTCGGCCATACTTTCCTGAACTTTTTGGCTGTTGGTAAGCAGAAACATTGATTTGATAAGCTCGGTGCCATTGACAATCTGTGCAACACGATTGTCCAGTGATGGGGTGGTATTAAGTTTTTCCAGGTCAAGTGTCTTATTAAGAATGCGATCAAATCCTTGAGGATCAAATGCGTATGCATTGAAGATTGGACTGGTAACATCGTTCTGCACGCCGTCATAATAGATGTTTACGTGGTCAAAAGAACGCCCGTAAAGTGTGCGATATGAAACGGTCTGACCTGCGGGAGCGTGTACAACGGTGGTTCCTTCGCAGATAAACTCTTCGCCGTCAATAGTAATTTCAGCTGCTCCAAAAATAGGAATGATGAAAACAGAATGAGCAAGCGAAAAAGTAACTTGGGAGTCAGCAATCTTCTGCTGACGGTTTATTGAAAACACACTATACGTTTGACGCGAATAGGTCTTTTTTAGTTCTTGCAGATTTGCCTGCATAGAATCTCCTCATTTCACAAGCATCCTACCATACTGAATATTAAAAATGACATGGAGAGTATTTTAGTCAGCAGAGCAGCGATTGCAACCCAAAATAAAAGAAAAAATACCATTTCAGGAGTTAATTTTTGATTAACGAAAAAGACAATTGATTACGTACTTTTTATGAAATGATTTAAAAAAGAGCAATTTATGTATAAATTTTATCCATTCAGTTTAAAGATTTTATCTGTCGCCTATTTGCTTTAAACTGCCGATAAATAGTGTTTTTGATACCATAACTAGCTATGCACAAAATGGGTACTACAGGTTTTCTTTAGTTTGTTATGGATTCTGTTGGTTTTGCAGAGATTTTTCGTAGAAGGTTTGTATATGGAGCAGCTTGCACACGTTTTTTCGCTTATTGTTCAACCCGCATACGACTTGACCGGTAGTTGGTGGGCGGCAATTTTCCTTTTTACCCTTGCAACTAAAATTATCCTGATGCCTCTGGCACTCTGGACGCAGCAAAACTCTATTGTTATGGTGCGTCTTATGCCCGAGACCTTCCGCTTGAAGACGCGTTACTTTGGCGATAAAGAGACAATCGAGGAGCGTTCAAATGAGCTCAACAAAAAGGCAGGCTATCACCCACTTCTAAGCCTTATTCCTCTTGCAATTCAGGTAGTCATTCTGTTTGGTCTGGTTGACGTCATTCATGGCATCACAGATTCCGGTGCTCCTGGCACTGAGTTTTTGGGTATGACCCCAATCATTGATGGTGGTATCACTTGGATTATGCCACTAGCAGCAGCTCTTTCTTCAGTAGCCTTAGGTCTTGCCTCCAACAAGCTGAATCCACTTCAGCGCGAGCAGTCCCGTGCTGAGAAGAACACCACAAATGGTCTTTCCATTGCAATGTCGCTTGTGTTAGCAGTTTACGTTGTTTGCGGCATGGCGTTCTACTGGGTTTGCTCAAATCTCCTTTCAATTCTTGTCCAAATCGTATGTAACATTATTATTGACCCTCGTAAACAGGTTGATTACGAGGATTTGAATGCTGCGCGTGATGAGTTTGAGGCAATGGACGCAGCAACCAAGTCCACTCACAAATGGTTCCAGCGCGATCCTCATGCCGCCCGCGAAAAAGAAGATTACAAGCGCTTCTTTGATACTATTGGCAAGCACTTAGTTTTCTACTCCGAATCAAGTGGCTTCTACAAATACTTTCAAGGCGCAATTGAGTGGCTGTTGGCAAATTCTGACATTTGTGTCCACTACGTTACCTCTGACCCTAATGATCAGGTCTTTGAGCTTGCAAAACAGCAGCCTCGTCTGATTCCGTACTACTTGGGTCAGCGTCGCCTTATCACGCTTTTTATGAAGCTTGACGCGGACGTTGTAGTTACTTCCCTCGGTGATCTGGAGAGCTCTTACATGAAGCGCTCCTACGTGCGTAAAGACGCTGAGTACATGTATATGTGCCACCACATGACTTCTATGACGGTCACCTCAACACGCAACGAGTACACCTACTACGATGACGTTCTGTGCGTTGGTCCTCATCAGCAACATGATCTTGAGCTGGTCGAGAAGTACTACGGTACGCCATCAAAGAGAAAGCCTGCCATTGGTTACGATCTTCTCGATAGATCAATCCAGAATTACCAGAAGCAGAATCTGGGCCAGCGTAAACCTGGCGAGAAACCCCTGTTGTTGATTGGTCCTTCGTGGCAGTACGACAACTTGATGGACAGCTGCCTTGACGGAATTCTTAAGCAGCTTATGGGTCGTGGCTGGCGCATTGTGGTTCGTCCGCACCCAGAATATTTGAAGCGTTATCCTGCCCGTATGGAAGAGATTCTTGCTCGCTATGCTGACGCGGATCCCGAGGAGCTTTCCTTTGAGACTGATTTCAGCTCCAACACTTCAGTTCTCTCAGCTGACCTGCTCTTTACTGACTGGTCAAGTGTTGCCGAGGAGTTCTCGTTTACTACGCTCAAGCCGTCGGTCTTCATTGACACTGCAATGAAGGAGAATAATCCCGATTGGAGCAAAATCCACTCGGATCCATGCGATATTACGTTGAGAAATCAGATTGGTCGTAGTTTTGATCCTAAGGATCTCTCGGGTCTTGGCGATGCAGTTGCACAGATGCTTGAAGAGACTGATAGCTGGTCGCATAAGATTGAAGAAATTCGCAACAACATGATCTTCAACCTTGGTCACGGCGGAGAAGCTGCAGGTAAATTTATCCTCGAACGTGTTTTAGCACATCAAGAGGAGGCTGCTGAGCAGGGTGATGCCGCAGGTGCTAACACGACTTCCAAGAAGAGTGATGCTGTTGAGGCTGACGCTGCCGACAAGGGCAACGTTGCCGCCATCGACGAAGTCACAACAACAATTGATGAGGACGGTGTTTCTCGTGATTAAAGCCACAACCTCTACCAAGAGAAACTCCCACAGCTCAGCTGCTCAAAGGCGCGCAACATTCCTCCACGCTGTGTTCTACCTTGCAGTGTTGACCTTTGCGTGGTGGGCGCTTCTGCCTGCAACAGCTCAGGCGTACGTTGACCCATCCGTCATGACCTACACCATCCAGGCGCTGGCAGCCGTGGTGGTTGCGCTGTCGGCCGTACTTGGTGTGGCATTTAGGCGCTCGCGCAAGGTGCTCTTCCGTATGCTCAAGATTGACGAGAACGCAGACAAAATCGTCGAAGGCGCCGTTCACAAGGTGGATGCAAAGGGTGCACAGGCTGCAGACGCTCAGATGCGAGAAACCCTTGCAGCTGAAGCCATCCGCATCAAGGAGCGCAAAGAGGGCACGCTTAAACCTAAGGGGCGTATTGGCGTTGCGTTTACTGTCTCGTTCTTCACCGTCTTTACTATTCTGGTGGTAGCTCCTCTTGAGCTGGTAGCCAATAGCGCGCGTGACCTCTCGTTCAATCTTAATGATGTTGCAGGTTCTGTTATTATTGCCGGTCTTGTGCTTACGCTTATCTTGACGGTATTTCTTTCGCTGCTGCGCAAGCGCCTCTTTAACGTTGCAGTGGCCCTTGTGGGTGCGGTCGGTTTTGCTGCATATATCCAGGTAGTGTTTATGAATGGCGGAATGCCTCTTGCTGACGGTCACGAGGTCATCTGGTCAAACTTCACTAAAAAGATGGTTATCTCGGGCTTTGTCTGGTTGGTAATCATTGCTGGTAGTGCGGTTTTCTCGATCATTCGTGCCCGTCAATTCCGCACCGGTCTTTTGGTAACGTCCGTAGCGCTTGTCATTGTTCAGGCAGTAGGCGTTGCCAGCCTTTGGGGGCCATCTATTGCTGCATCAATTGACGCAAATCCAGAGAATTACCAGGTAGTTGCAACTCGTGAGGGTCTGCATAGTGTTTCTTCTAAGAAAAACGTCGTGGTGTTTGTTCTTGATACTACTGACACCGCTTTTGTCCAGAGGCTCTACGATGAGCAACCAGAGACATTTGCCGGTTTAACTGGCTTTACGTGGTACAGAAATTCTGCGGGCTCTATGATTCCAACCCGATACGGCGTGCCTTCACTGCTCTTTGGTACACGTCCTCAGCCTGGCGAGAATTTCAACGAGTTTGTTTATAACTGGGCACAAAGTGATCAGTATTTGAGGGATATCCAGAATGCTGGATTTGAGGCCGGGTTGTACACTGACCAGCTCAATTACGACCGTTATAGAGGTACAGCTCAGAAGTACTCTGTGAACTATCATCCACCGGTTGGTAGGGGACTTGATAATCAGCTGGATGTTTTTGGTGCACTGCGTATTCTTTACAAGACGGCTCTGTGTAGGGACATGCCTTGGGTGTTTAAGCCCCGTTTCTGGTATTACACGGAGGACCTCAATGTGCGCATGCGCCGCCAGGTCAATATGGATGAAGTTGATCTCTCCTCTCAGCCATACACCGAAGACGATCTCAAGTATTACCAGGAGTTGCAGCATTACGGACTCTCGATTGATGATACGGGTCAGAACGGTTCGTTCCGTTTCATTCACCTGTTTGGCTCGCATCCACCTTACACTCTTGATCGTAACGTTGAGCGCACTGAGGATCCAAGCAAGCAAAACGTTGACGAGCAAACCATTGCATCTTATCGAATTGTTGAAGCATACATTGCTGAGCTTAAGCGTTTGGGTGTATATGAGAACACGTCTTTTATCATTACTGCTGACCACGGTGATTGGTATTTGACGGACAATGATATTCAAACGCCTTCAAATCCAGTTATTATGTACAAGCCTGCAGGCCAAACTGCTGAAGAAGCTGCTCAGCCTATGCAGATTTCTGACGCACCTGTCTGGCACTATGACATTTTGGCCCAAACTCTGAAGGATATGGGTGTTGACCAGCAGACGCTCTCCAACTACACTACACCTCTCGATGAGGTCCATGAGGGAGATGTTCGTCCTCGCTACTACATCGAGACGCTCTCCAATGGCAAGCGCGATATTTTTGTCAGGGAGTTTGTCATCAACGGCAATGCTAATGACATGAATGACTGGAGTCTTACGGGTAACGAATGGCGCGTTGACCCCTGGCATGATTAATTAGGCTGTCCTCTAGCAATAAGCCCTGGCGAGAAACCCAGCTAATCGCACTATCCATCCACAAGAAAAGCCGTGTCTTTGTGACGCGGCTTTTCTTGTGGGAATTTATGTGAGCGAGCTTGTAAAGCGGAGTTCAACGATAAGTTGGAGCGACTACGGCATAATCCATGCCGGTAAACCATCAGAGAAAATGCGTGCTAGAGGATATGCCTCTTCAATGGTCAATGTAGCAACAACGCGATAAGGACCTTCTGCTTGTATGTCAAAGACTAGTGCAAGGGGTTTCTCGCCATCAGTGGTAGGAAGTGCAAGGTAGATGCAGTGTTTGGAGGGATTGTAGAGCTCAACCGCTATACGCCAGCCACGCTTTGCAGCGCGAAGAGCATTCTGAACCAGAGGTGAGTCGGTATCAAATCCGCGTTCTGAATCAAAGAGTGGGGTAGTGTGAGTTGAGACAGGTAGCGAGAAGTCAGTATCGGCGTGCATGAGCTGCTGCTCGTTCTTTCTGTATACATACGCTGCGGAAAGACAAGCCTGTGCCGCCTGAAGAGATGGTGCGTCACTTAGATAAGCGGTACTGAGTGCATGCCAATCGGAGATAGGAGCCTCGTGCATGACCACGTCAATTGGGTTGATAGGCAGCGCTTTTTCTGCTGCAGGAAGCTTCTCCCAAGAGGCAATGCTGGATTTTGGCAGTCCGCGGTACGCGTCAACCGCTTGATCGTGCAGTTCATCAGCGGAAACACTAAGCTCTAAAAGTATCCAGGGACGCAGAGCTCCGCGTCGAGACTTGCGAATGGTAGCAGTAATAACCTCGTCTGTCTGGGGTTTCTTGTAGCGCGTGTTAAACGTAAAGATCCCACCGGTAGAAATGAGCGAGCGAGAAGCCTTGGCCAGTTCAAAGTCTTCCTCGAGCTGCTGGACGACATTGGCATCGACAGGGGCCATTTGATACAAAATGCCAAGAAGCTCATTGCTGATGTGCAATTCTTCTTCGAAGTTGGAAGGATATGCTGTGGTTGTAACAGGAGTTTCTACCTGTATTGATACTTGATCGGAATTCTTTGGTTCAGGTGCAACTGCTGAAGAGGACTTTGCTGTGGAGTTAAAGGCCTTCTGTACCACAGAAGGTGTCGCTTCGAGCTTCTTCTCTTCGTCAGAGCCGTCGTAGGGGTTGTAGGTAACTGTGAGCGAGATGGTTGGCTCAGGCGCTATGGGTTCCGGAGCTTCAGTTGCAGGCTCAAGTTCAGGCTCTGGGGCTGCGACGAAGTCGGACTCTTCTATCTTTGGATTCGTGGACTCAGGCTCAAGTTCAGGCTCTGGGGCCGCGACGTTGTTGGACTCCTGCTGGGGTACTTCCTTTGTAGAAACTTCAACTTCAGTGACTTCTGGCACAACAACTTCAGGCTCTTCTGCTTCTGTTTGAGTCTCTGCTACCAGGCGCTTAGGCTTGAGGGCGCGAATGGACTTTGCTCCACGGCGACGCTTCCAAGGTTTGCCGTTATTTTGAGCTTCAACGTTTTTCTCGCCAGCAGCAAGAGCAGCTTCAAAGGCATCAAAGGTTAAAAGCGTTGCGTAGACATAACCTTTTTTGAACGCCGTGATTTTGATGAAATCGGAACATGCTTCCATGAGTGTACGGATGTCATCAAAACCAAAATCTTGCGGGGCAAGATCATCCTCAATAAGGACGCCTTCAACGGTAGAAAGGGGAGTCTGCTTAGAGATGCCGATGGTATTCTTTAGTAGTTTATACAGGTAGAGAGCGTATTCTTGTTTTATAACAGCCATGATGCTCCTGAGATAGTAGTTAATGGACTACATACTACTCGATTTTGAACAGACAAAGATACTGATTACGCACAGAAAGTCGCAATATGTAACGTAAAGAAGCGGCTGGACTGATAGAATAAAGCTAGATTGAGGGGAGGCCATATGATTGGTCGTTTTATTAAAAGAGCTGCAGTTAGAGCTGCAGGTTTAGCAATTACTCAGTATGCCGCAAAGGCAGCGCTTCAATCTGAGGCTGGAAGAAAGTTACTGGCCACAACGGCTTCTAAGGCCGCTAACTTAGCTGGTAATATCGCCAAGGAGCAGATTGCGGCTGGTTTTAATGCTCATGTGAGACCAGCGCTTCCAAGCGCTGATTCTATTCAGACATCAGTTGCTCGTGCTCAATCCACGCTTCGTTCAGCTCAGACTTCGGTTTTGGCTGCTCAGGCTCAGCTTCAGTCCAACTTAGAGAATCGTTTTTCTCGCCCAAAGAACAAGCTTTCAAAGCAGCTTTCAAGCACTACTGAGTCGCTTGAAGAGATGGAGGATACTCTAGCCGAGCATCAGGATGCTGTTACGGATATTGCAGTTACAGATGCTGTTGAGGAGATTGCTGCTCAAAATGGACAGGATTCAGACGCACCGCTAGCTCCTGCTCAGAAGGGCAAGACGCTTAGAAACGTAGCGATTGCCGGTGGTGTTGTGGCTGGTGCAGCTCTTGGTCTAGCAGCATATGGTGCCTACTCCATTGCTCCTCGTAAGCAGAACGATCGCCTGCTTCTGGAGCGTTGGCATGAGATTGCTCGTCATCGCTATGCCCATCGTGGCCTTTACAACAACGAGGCTGGTATTCCAGAGAATTCTCTGCTGGCTTTCCGTGCAGCTTGCGAGAAGGGCTTTGGCTCCGAGGTTGATGTTCACCTGACCGCAGACAATAAGC
>ERZ773263.2029-NODE-2029-length-11430-cov-16.762637_pt1 | contig 11430 bp, 23 predicted proteins | sample MGYA00511076_ERZ773263 | MGnify/ENA primary metagenome ERZ773263 (study PRJEB29015, sample SAMEA2738155) | human oral metagenome | biome: human oral; feature: human-associated habitat; material: saliva | place: China | collected 2195 ... | reverse complement strand
GATTGCGTCCACCTCCTCATAAGCAAGAGGCGAAGATATTTCCCCGCCTCTCTTTCTCATATTCTTGCTATTAGTATAACACTCTTGATTCTTTTTGTAAAGCAAAAGCATTCAAAGGGCTTGTTTTCAAGCTATTTCTTAAAATTCTGCCTCAACTCGGTAGATCACTTGACCCTTGCTGGAGAATTTTTGCTCATATTCTGTCATGACATTGCCTTCAAAATCACTGGCATGCAAGTCCAGCCAAACACCATTGAGTTTCATCCCATACTGAGAAAAGCTCACTAGACTATACTCAAACAAGCCACGGTTATCTGTCTTGAAATGGATTTCCCCATTCTCAGGCAAGATGCGCTTGAAGGTATCCAAGAAACTCTTGTAAGTCAAACGACGTTTTTCATGGCGTTTTTTAGGCCAGGGATCAGAAAAGTTTAGGTAGAGACGATCAATTTCACCGTCTTCAAAGTAGTCTGTCAAATCTGAACCATCTACCCACAGCAATTTGATATTGGGCACTCCAACTTCAAGCACCTTGTCCAAGGCATAACTCAATACCGACTTTTGGATATCAATCCCGATGTAGTTGATGTCAGGATTTTGCTTGGCCATTCCTGATACGAAGGCCCCTTTCCCACTTCCAACTTCAACATGAATAGGATGATCATTTCCAAACAAGTCTCGCCATTTCCCTTTAGCTTCCAAGGGATTGAGGACAACATACTGGGGATTAGCCTCTAGTAACTCTGTCGCCCCTTTACGATTTCTAACTCTCATCTCTTCTTTCCATACTTGTCACGGAAGACACGCAAGGCATAAATCTCCCGGTTTACATTGTCTAAATCTTGATTTTCACAGTATTTGGCAATCTGGTTCAAGTAAGAATACTGACCATACCAATACAATTTATCTAACACTGTCTGATTGTACTTATAGCCGTAGTCTCTCAACCATTGACGCCACTGATGATCTGGAATGTAGTGGCATAGCAAATGCGCCACATCAAACATACGATCCGTCAGACGAACCGAATCCCAATCCACTAGATAAACGAGTCCACTCTCTGTCTCAATCCAATTACTATGGCGAAGATCCCCGTGCACAATCGTTGCATGGTCTTCCCTAAAACCTGGAACCGTCTTACCTAGCTCAGCAATCACACTGTTCAAATAGTGATTCTGCTTCAAGATTTCTGGAACTCCTTGCTGCCAAGAACGTAGCAAATCAACTGGTGTTTCCATGGTATATCCCAAACGGCTCAACTGCTTCATCAAGGGACGCGAGCGGTGGAGACGGTTCAAGATATTGATAATCTGCTTGCGATTCATATCGTAAGGGGTCAAGATTTTGCCCGTCAGCCATTCCTGAGCACACATATCACTGCCATCTGGCAAACGACGAGTCCATAGTAATTGAGGAGCGATTTGTTCTCTGGCTAGGCCAGGTAGGATTGGAGAGGTGTTCATTTTTACAAAGACGCGCTTCCCATCAGGGTAGCTTCCCATATAAGCTTTGCCACTCTTCCCAGGGATAGGGGTCAGCGTTAGCTCATTATCACCCAAGTCCATTTCTTTCCTCCGTATAAAGTTTCCTTACTATTCTACTAGTTTTTGGTCTATTCGTCAACCGCTCCACACCTGATTCTCAAAGAAAAGCATCTCAATTGGCTCAGGCTATCATTATAGCTTAAAGAAGGCAAGCACCGGCTTCTGCTTACCTTTTCATGATTTTTAGAAATAAGTTAAAAGTGGCAAACTGTTGTAAAACATATGGACTAGAGTAGAAACCCATAAATTTTGGCTCTTTTTATAAGCAAAGCCCAGCAACAAGCCCCCAAGTAGATAATAGAAAAACGAAGGCACATCATAAGGTCCATGCATAAAAGAAAAGAGAGAGGAAGTCAGCACAAGCCCTAGCCAAGAATTTTCAAAAACCGCACCTTGAAGAATTCCTCTAAACATAAATTCCTCCTGGATAGGTGCCAAAACTGTGGCACTGACAATAAAGGAAAGCGAAAGTCCTTTACTCGTTTCCTCAAGGTGTTGAGCCGAGGCACCAGAAGCAACTGAGAAAAAAGCATGATAGCCTATATTTACCAGCATAGTGAGAAAAAAGATTCCAATAAAGAGCAAGAGTTGTTTCTTGCTTAAAATCCCAAAAGAAATCATATCGAACCATTTCGCATAGACAAAACTAAGGAAAAGCAAGAGACTCTTTATAATAATGAATGTGTACTGGTGTTGAAAATAATCTCCTTGATTGACGGAATAACCCGCTGTACCAACGATTGCAAATACTAAAAATCCAAAAAACAAGGCGTGGCACTTATTGAAAATGGCCATAAAGCTATCCTCCTCAACAAACAAACTTCCCTACAAGTCATCCTTTAGCTCTAGTCTTTCCAAAACAAACCATTTTAGTAACCAAAATCCGACCACATAACCAAACCCTAAGAATATAGCCATTAAAGCTAACATGGGATTTAGGAAATAAAAGATCACAACAGATATAAAGGTTAGCACAAAAACATTAAAGGCAATGGTGTCAGCAGCCAAGACTAGAATATAAGGTGTCAACCAGTCTAAAGTTTTTGAATCTAGAAAAAATAAGTGTTTATACATGATGAACTCCTCTATTGCTGAAAAGTAAACCTTTTGGTTTTTTCACCCCAAGACCCTATGTAGAAAAGTGAGCAAAAATGGTAAGTTTGCGATGATATTATTAACAATATGAATCGCATAAGAAGGATAGATACTCTTCGTATAACGTGTCAGATAGGCAAATAGAAAGCCCACTGTCGTATAGACAAAAATATCTGCGAGACTTGGCAAGCTAGAAAAGTGAGGCAAGGAAAATAGGAGTGAAGGAAAGAGAAGATCCAGCCCCCATCTCGAATTCTTAAAGAAGGCATGCTGAAGCAGTCCTCTACACACCAATTCTTCCATCAGAGGTCCTAGTACTATTAAAGTTAGGTAAACACCGAACTCCGCAAAATTGGTCTCACTATAGGCAATAAATAAATTCCAACCTTCGTTTGTTCCCTGAACGTGTTTAGCTGTCAGATAGTTAAAGCATATCAGCACGACAGCTACTAACACCGTCAGAACAGAATAGCTCAACCACTTTTTCCTAGGGATGCGAAAGAGATAATCATGGCCCGACCTGACCAAAATCCAAACCATCAAGCCGATAAAGAGAACACTGATGATGTTTCGGATCCAGATAATATTTCCTACCCAAGACGAGAACTCCCAATAATTGCTCCAAAATTGGGTTGTCCAAAACAATCCAAAAAACAAAAACAAATAAGAAAGAATTGCACTCGTTTTGAAAAGAATAGAGTGTTTTTTCATAGAAATCCCCCTACTATTTACAAGACAACGACTAGCCTAATACCTCCCTTTGCCGGGCTCTACTGCTACAAGATTAAGAGGACAGTTTGCTCTTTTTAAGACTAACCCGACTACTAGATAATAGATATATTAAGGCATTAAAGATAATGAAAATATGCCCGTAAAATAAAATCAACTTCACATCCAAACCAAGATAAAGTTTGGCCATCACAAAGATAAGCAAAAGAATTTGAAACCATATCGTTTTTCCAAAAATAAATTTAAAACGGTTTTGAATGTCTGCCTCCTTGATTTGTGCCGTCAACCCTTTATTGGTAAGAAGAAAAATCCCTGCTTCAAACAAGGCACTGTAGAGAACAAGCCACCCAATCGATACATTAGAGATTTGTAAAAATGTTCCTAAAAGAATATCCAAAATACTACTCAAGAAAATAACAAGAAATAATCTATATTTCATTTTAAATACCTCCATTCACTTATTTCACGGACAGTTTAATAGAGCCTTCTAATAAAAGATTCTATCAGAAGAGGAAGGCAAGCTACTTTTTATAATACTTCAATCCCCAAATGAGCAGAAGCATGATAAGCAAGCAGAGAATAGCACAAATATAGAGAATTAATTGCTGATAGAATTCTTCCGCTGTGATACCTCTATACAAACAAATAATAGACATAAAGCTTGTCAGACCGATGAACATGAGTTGATTGGTTCTAGGACTAACCAAATCATCGTCTTCAAACTCTCTTATCCTCATCTCCCTAGTGAGATAAACAGTGACCAAAATAGAAGCCAAGTTAATAACCACTAAAAGAAATTGGAAAACCAAGGAAAAATTTAAAAACTGACGAGATAGAAATAGATAAGTAGAGACAAGCAGGGGCAACTGCCCTAGGAACAATCTCGTAAGAAAGATGTTCCGTTTTTTAGCAAGAAAAATTTTCATTTTTTTTGCTCCTTTCTTTTTAGTTAAAGCAAAATAGATCATAACTGCAATCATATAGGCTATAGTATAAAACAGAAGACACCAGATACTTTCCCTAAGCGGATAAAGAAAGATGGACATGATCAGATACAAGGTTAAAATGATAAATATTTTTTTCTTCATAAGATTTCCTCCTAAATGTATGCTTAATCTTAGATAAGCTACACCCTTTACACTACTAGTATAGCACTCCTTTTGAGCTTAATTCACCCAAATCATGAATGGTCATCAAAACTTCCTAAATTGTAAAAAAATTAAAAAAAGCAAGCATGAAAAACATACTTTCCTCTTTATATTGTATTGATACCAACTTGTTTGCGGACTTTTCATCCTGCTATCACATATCATTTTGACAGGCTAAACAAAAATAAATTTCTCCCCTGTAAATTAAGCTAGCAAATACAGGGGAGAAATTTATTTTTTAGGGAGTACTATCCGTATCCTTTTTGGGAGATTTTGAAAATATTTTTCTAATTAAATCATCCATATAAGGACCAAATATACCAACTACTAAACCAATAATAAAACTTTTAAAATCCATAATTACCACCAACATGTTACTGCATAGGCCACACCTCCAAGTATAGCTCCACCCGCAGCGCCTTGCCATGTTCCTGTTTTAATTCCTAGTTGAAGACCTCTTGCTGCTCCTCCTCCAATACCTGCTTTGGCAAAATCTCCCCAATTGCAACCGCCACCTTCAACGCAAGCAAGCATATCGGTATCCATAATCTCAAATTGTTCCATCATTTTTGTATCCATGACAAATACTCCATTTTATTTTTAATTTTATCCTGTTGCAACTTTGACAAGTTTAGTATATCACTGTTTATTAATTTTTTTCATCCAAATCTTGAATTGTCATCGAAACGTCTTGAATTGCTCAAAGAGCACAATCTTCCCAATCAACTAATAAGAAGAGACTGGGACAAAAAGATTTTGATTTTAGGAATTCTATATTATAAATTTTTAAAATCGATAGATTAGACAAAAAAGCGAACAAGACAGAATTCTGAGTGTTAGATAACTGATTTTGTTCGCTTTTTATATTTAAGATTAGACTTTTGTCCCAGTCTCTTCTTAGAATCGATAATTATTTTTACTCCACTATTTTTAGCTAAATATCCTGTGTAAAAAAGGCAGCAAAAATGGTGATGTCGCGACAATATTATTGATAACATGCACCGCATAAGATGGATAAATGCTCTTGGTATAGCGGGTCAAACCGGCAAGGATGATTCCAAATGTTGCAAAGACGGAAATATCTAACAAACTAGGTAGGCTTGAAAAATGAGGAAGTGCAAATAAAATGGAAGGAAGGAGCAAATCAAGGCCAAATCGCGAATGTTTAAAAAAGGCGTGTTGAAGTAATCCTCTATAGATTAACTCTTCCATCAGTATACCTATTTGTGCTTTAGAGTGTGAAGCCACTTTATCCTCTAAACGTGTTTTACTATAACATTCCTGTTCTTTAAGCCACGATTTCGCTATGCCTTCTTCTCCCCGCTACCTCACGATAGTCAGGTTTGAGAATCGCTATTGAATTCACCGGTAGCGGGTGCACACGGAGGACTTACACATCAAATAAACGTCATGCCCGTCGTACTCAAAAAAGAAAGGACAAAATTAGTCCTTTCTCGATCTTAGCTTTTATTCAACTCACTACAGTTGACAATGAGCCAAAGGATAGTTAATAACCTATTGAAGTGTCAAATGTTGCTAACTCCATTTATCTTCAAATTTAAATAGACACATTATCGGAGTTATCAGTAAGAAAAAATCTAACCAGTTCAGATAATTCATAATATAGGATATAATACCAGCCATAACGAAAAGGTACAAAGCTGTACGATATCCTCTCTTTGGGTTTTTATCAGCCTTAGTGTTAAAAATAATGTACACACAACAAATTGCAATGAGTATAAGCTGAATCATAGTTTCATTTAACATATTAATACCCATTCCTTTTTTAAACTATTTTGGGGGTCTCAATCCAAAAGCTATAATGCCACCTACTATAGCGCCCCCTGTTGCGCAAATCAAGTAAGCTTGAGGGCCTCCAGCGATACAAGATTGTCCTGCCTGAAATGCACCCGACAAGGCTCCTACAACTACATCTCCTCCCAATCCACCTCCAGAAATATTACTTAATTCTTGATTGTCTACTATTTTGTAATCAAACATAATTTCTACTCCCTTCTATGGCCAAATATTATCAGCAATTGCAGTAAAAGCACCACCAAGTTTAGCTCCAGCCCAAGCACAGCCAGCAGCCATAGCCCATGCGGAACCACTAGTAAGGAGCCCTCCTACCGTACACATAGCAACTCCGATACCTGCTCCATAGACAGCTCCTTTTCCTACTGTTCCCCAATCAGTTCCTCCCTCAATGCTAGCCAGCATTTCAGTATCCATAATCTCAAATTGTGACATCATTTTTGTATTCATATCGTATATAACTTTTCAGTTACGGAACAAGTTTAATATAAAAATTATCAAAAAAACATAGGCAATGAAGAGAAAAAATAATTTATCATAGATTAGAAATAATATGACAAAACAATTCAATGATGTTAATTCAATAGTCTTTTGTTTTTTATCAGAGGTACTTATAGATAGATAAATGAGATATGTTTGGAAAGCGAAGAGAATTATATAGAATACAGCCTTCATAAAATATATCTTCCATTTTTATGATGTAGCACTATAGGCTAAATATCCACAAATCAATGCTCCTCCAATTCCTCCTATTGCAGCGCCCCATGGTCCTAGAAACTTCCCATATTTCACTCCACCCGCTGCACAACCTAAAGCAGCAACTACAGCCGCTCCTCCGGAATTACCTCCATAAATCTCACTTAACATTGTTTCATCTACATTATAATAAGTATTCATACAAATCTCCTTTTATCAAAATCCACCCGTTGCACCTGTTACTCCTGCCCAAAGAGCCACACCAAATTTAGCTCCTATGTATCCACATGCTCCCATAAATGGCGCTCCAACACCACTCGCAGCACAAATTGCTGTTCCTAAGCCCCAGCCACCAAAAGCTGCACCACCACCTTCTAAGACATTAGTTTGCCAATTATTCTTGCCTCCTTCAATACTGGATAACATAGTTATATCCATTTCATGAAATTGTCCTATCATTTTTGTATCCATAACGAATACCTCCATTTTAATCTTAATTTTAATTTTTGTCTTGTTGCAACTTTGACAAGTTTAGTATATCATCGTTTATTAATTTTTTTCATCCAAATCTTGAATGGCCATCGAAACGTCTTGAATTGTTAAAAAATTTAAAAAGCAAGCATTAAAAACATACTTGCCCTTTCACTCTTGTCTATAGGCAAATTCTAGCCATATGTTATTACAAACAAATAATATCATTGCACCTGTTTACCATCTATTTTCATTTATGAATTTTTTGTTTCACTTTAATCATTATAGAAACCATAAAAAACGCGACAGCTAGCCGAATCAGTTGGTAACTTTCTTCCTCGCCTGTTTTCGGTAATAATTTTTCATTCGAAGTAATAGATTGGCTTACATAATCAGGCCCCTTAACATCGGTTAAAGGAGTTTTATTTTCTTGAGCAGCATCAAAAATAGGTTTGAGAGTTTCCAATTGATTCTTATTGTCTAACATTGCTAAATCGCCAGATTGAGTAGTTTTAGCTTTGGAAGTTGAGTTTATACTCTCCACTTTCCCACTATTTTCACTATTAGAATTGGGATTATCATTGGATATTTTCATTTCGGTTCTTTTTTCATCACTCATACCTTTACTTTCACTTACAACTTTATCACTAGTACTCATGCTGTCATTTCTGGTTTTCTCATCATGCACATTTTCAGTTACTGTTTCCTTGGACGATGCTATTGTTTCCGTTTGCTTAGGTGAGTTTCTCGAGTACATATAATCATAAACCTGTTGTGCAGTCGCTCCCCCACCAACCCATCCAGATATCGGACGTCCATTTCTTAAATACAAAATTGTTGGTGTTCCTGGAATACCGACTTTTTTAAATAGAAACTCTCTCGCTTCCCCATCAAAATCCTTACCATCCAAATCATAATACTCTAACTTCTTTTCAATCAAGTTATTAAATTCTTTCAATTCAGGAGAAAATTGACGACAATGAGAGCAAGTTTTTCTACCAAAATAAATAGTATGTTCCAATTGATCCTCTGTAAAAGATTGACGAACAGCTTCAATATCTATCTTTTTAAAGTTCTCAACATTCTGTTCATACTCTTCTGGAGTTACAACGGCAGGTTTATTCTCCACCTTTTCCTTAGCCGGTGGCAAATCTGGTGCCACAAGAGAATTATCATTAGTCTGGATAGATGAAGTAGTAGGCTGTTCTTCTGCATATACAACACCCGTAGTAATAGATGCAAATACAAGTGGCACAAGTAATAGCGATTTTATATTTTGTTTCTTCATAAGAATACTCCTTTACATTTGTTGTCTTTATCTTACCTTATTTAAGATTACAAATTCATATAAATCTTAAATGGTCATCGAAACATCTTGAATTGTAAAATCTTCATTATAAAAGGGTAAGTATTTCAAAAACACTTACCCTTTTTAATTGAGTTGTACCAAAGGTCTATTAAAAAGATGAATACTTGAGAACATCTACTATCATTCTGTTTTTTTACACATTAAGCAAACCAGTTCTATAGTTTCATAATTTTTTCTTACTATGAACGTTCTTTATTTTTATATACTTTATAATCTAATCTATGTTTTATCAGACTATAGATTGTAACAGGAGTACTCACTAGTACCACAATATTTTTCCATAATTCCGTTGAAATCATGAGTACTCTTATACAAAGAAAAAGAGACATCAATATTACTACAACTCGGGCAAATAAATCTAAATAATCTATATACTTTTTCATATCGATACTTCATCCTTCACTTTTATTTTAATATATTATAAGTAAGCAATTTTTTAATTCTAATACTAACTAACATCCCTCCCACTCTAAACAAGAGTACTGGAGTGTTATCTATTGACCAACCTATATTTAAACTATTCAGCAATATCAATATTACTTAGCATAAACTTCAAAAATTTTAAAAACTTTTATAAAAACTCTAAATTTTACATTAACCTATAAATTATCTGTTGTTTATACTCTTCGAAAAAACCTTCAAACCAGATCGGCACCACCTTTCAGTAGGTATATGTTACTGACTTCGTAAACCTTATCCACAACAAACAGTATTTTGAGCTATCTGTGACCAGCCTTCTAGCTTATTCTTTGTTTTTCATTAAGTATCAACTAACAGGGGTAGCACAAAAAAACATATTAGCCGCCGTGCCTACACCAAGCGCACCCCAAGGACCTCCAATGCACCTCCAAATATAGCGCCTCCTGCTGTTCCTACTACACAACGCCAGTCTCCACCATTAACAGTTGAGAGTATCTCCACATCAACAACTTCAAATTTCTTGATATTATCCTTATTCATTTTTTTTACCTCCAAATTCAGTTTAACATCACTATAAATACTAATGTCCAAATAATTATTAACAGTAATAAGCGGCTGCTACCATACCTAAACCTATACCGCCCCAAGGACCTCCAAAAACAGCACCTACACTAACTCCAGCAGCAATTGCAGTTTCACAATCACCAAATTTTTTACCACCTTCAACGCAAGCAAGCATATCAGTATCCATAATCTCAAATTGTTCCATCATTTTTGTATCCATAACGAATACCTCCATTTTTATTTTAATTTTTGTCCTGTTGCAACCTTGACAATTTCAGTATAGCACTATTTGTTAAAGTTTTTTCATCCGAATCTTGAATTGTCATCGAAACATCTTGAATTGCAAAAACTTCATTAAAAAAGGTAAGCATTTCGAAAACACTTACACTTTTATACTTCATTAACCTCTACTTTTTATAATACTTCAACCCCAAAACGAGCAGAAGCGTGATAATAAAGCATAGAATAGCTCCAATATAGGCGATTAGTTGTTGATAGGATTCTACTGCTGTGATACCTCTATACAAACAGATGATAGTCATGAAACATGTCAATCCTACGAACATTAGTTGATTGGCTCTAGGACTTACCAAATCATCATCTTCAAATTTTTTCACTCTCATTTCCCTAGTGAGATAAACAACAGCCAAAATAGAAGCCAAGTTAATAACCACTAAAAGAAATTGGAAAACCAAGGAAAAATTTAAAAACTGACGAGATAGAAATAGATAAGTAGAGACAAGCAAGGGCAACTGACCTAGGAACAATCTCGTAAGGAAGATGTTCCGTTTTTTAGCAAGAAAAGTTTTCATTTCTTTGCTCCTTTCTTTTTCATTAAAGCAAAATAGATCATAACCGCAATCACATAGGCTATGGTATAAAATAGCTGATACCAAGTACTCTCCCTAAGCGGATAAAGAAAGATGGACATGATTAGATACAATATGAAAATGACAAGTATTTTTTTCTTCATAAGATCCCCTTCTTAATATGTGATATGTGCTTTATCTTAGTTAAGCTTTAACCTTTACTCTCTTAGTTTAGCACTCCTTTTGATCTTTGATTACTCAAATCATGAATGGTCATCTAAACCTCCTAAATTGTTAATAAAAAAGCAAGCACGAAAAACATGCTGGCCTCTTTACACTGTAATGATATCAACTTGTTTGTAGACTTTTCATCCTGCTATCACATATCATTTTGACAGCCGAAACAATATTAAAGAAACTCCCCTGTAGATTATGCTAGCAAATACAGGGGAGGGATTTATTTTTCAGGGGGTACTATCTGTATTCTTTTTGGGAGATTTTGAAAATATTTTTTTAATTAAATCATCCATATAAGGACTAAATACACCAACTACTAAACCAATAATAAAACTCTTAAAATCCATAATTACCACCAACATATTGCTACATAGGCTACACCTCCAAGTATAGCTCCTCCTGCATCACCAGTTGCAACGCCTTGCCATGTTCCTGTTTTAATTCCTAGTTGAAGACCTCTTGCTACTCCTCCTCCAACACCTGCTTTGGCAAAATCTCCCCAATTGCAACCGCCACCTTCAACGCAAGCAAGC
>ERZ773263.2026-NODE-2026-length-11445-cov-32.739157_pt1 | contig 11445 bp, 13 predicted proteins | sample MGYA00511076_ERZ773263 | MGnify/ENA primary metagenome ERZ773263 (study PRJEB29015, sample SAMEA2738155) | human oral metagenome | biome: human oral; feature: human-associated habitat; material: saliva | place: China | collected 2195 ... | reverse complement strand
TCCAAATGTAGTAGGGGTCGGTCAGGGCGAAGGGCGGGCCGTTTTGGATCATGAGAATGTAGGTGGTGTAGTAGTCCACCTGCGCTTGGTAGGAGGAGTACTGCTCTCCCCTGTCAGTGGATACACGCGCATACGCCGCGACCTTCCTGCATGCCAGGGTGGGTGCTTGTGGCCCAGAGATAGGGGCTTGACTGGGATTGTGGTGATGGTGGGCATCAGTTCTCCTCCCCGAGTGTGATGGTGTGGACCTTGCCGTTCTCTAGGGCCACGACGGCTTGTCGGTGCGGGCTGATGGTGATGGTGCGGACTTGTTCAAGGACAGCGTCGTTGTCCCATTCATCCAGATCGAGCACACAGGTGATTACACGGCGTAGTTCGGTTTCTCGTACTTGGGGCGCGTGGCAAGGGTTGCCTTTGCCACGGGTAGCGGTCTCACACCACCAGAACTTGTAGGACACGTGCCGGCGCGTCTTGGTTCGCCGGTGAAAGCGCCTGCCACGTTGACTGCAGTAGACCCGGTGGGTCAGTGCGCCGGTACCTCCTGTGGGGGTGGCTGCCCGACCTCCTGACGCGCGTCGTCGTGCGAGCTCAGCTTGGGTACGTTCCCAGGTCTCCTCGCTGATGATGGGCGGGTTGCCTCCCCGCTGTAGAATAATCATGGTTTTGGTGCTGGAGCCCGTGACGAGGTGTAAATGGTTGAGTCTTTCAAACTATTCGTTCGGACCTACACGTATTGGGTAGGACTCATCCTCGGCTTTGCGATAGTGCCCGGTTCCCTGCTCTTCATCGGTGGAGTCGCCCCGGTGAACACCCCATCGTGGCTTACCCCTCTAGCAGGACTGCTACTTTTTATCATTGATAGGCCATCAACATGGGAGACGCCGCTCTGTCGAGCATTACTGATCCGCGTATTGGGTACAGGGGTTGCGGCCATCGCGTTAGTCGCTTTTGATACAGTTGCTTCCACCTACTATGGATCTCAACATTGGGGTGAGACGCTCCTATCTCTCGGTCTCGGCTGGATTGCCTTCACGGTCATGGCAGGACGGATGCTCATGAGGAGCTCAGCCCGATTTGCCACGCCTACTTTCACGAACAGGGATGCGATCCGTACGTACACGACATGGATTGGAATCTGCTTCGGGATTTTCTATATCCCCGCCACGGGGCTCGCCGCAGCTGGCACTCTTTTGATGGTATTTCCACTTTACGGAACGTTTCTCACCGGCCTGGTTCTTTTGATTGTTGACCCGCCACAACGATGGCCGCAACGGAGAGTGAGAGCACTGTGGATACGACTCTTGTCAAGCGGGGCAGCAGCATTACTACTTACTGTCACGAACTCGTTCTATCGCAGTACTGACACACACGAGATTTCCGTTGGGAACTGGCGGGGAAACCTGCTCTTCTTCGTAGGCGCTTGGGCACTTTATGCCGCAGTGGCTGGGGCCGCGTATCTTATGCGTGGCCCCAGCCACGAAGCAGATGACAACCTCAGTAAATGAATTCAGCTAGAGCTTGACATGCTGCCTTCTTGGTTTTTCTGCCAGGCTCAACCCCCGAGTAGCCGTATGCTCCATTGGAACCGTCTGTGAGAAGACCAACGTATATGCCATTCAATAGGCCATCAATTTCTGCAAAGAACTTGTCCTTTGCGGTTCTTTCATCGCTTGCACCAACACTCTCAGAGATCGCCTTGAATCGCTGCAGTAGCGAAACTGGATTGTTGTAGTAGCTCCTCAGCGTTCGAGACAGAAGGTTGGGGTCATCGGCCCCCGATCCTTTCAGCATCGCAGCCAGTTTGATCGCATCCCCGTCGCTACACAGGTCGGAGTAGTTGCAGTTGTTCGGCAGATCATTGGGAATGGTCAAACCTTGAAGTCCGCTAGCACAACTGCGCTCAGCGTTTGAAGAACAGTGCTGGAGTGCCACTCAGAACCTTCGCTCTGAAATGCCGTTCGCGTTTAACGGTGTACGAGGCAGCAAACAAAAGTTCGCCGACTACGTGCTTGCCCAGACCACGGCAGTCGACCATGACCTTCAGGCGCTTATCGCGCAGTACCGGCTCGCTCACGACAGTAGCGCAAACCAATGCGCCCCGCTTGATGACATCGAGGTTCACACCCCAGATGAATCGATTCTTGCTGAACCGATCGTCAGCAGCGTTAAAAGCGAGTACGCGCGCTTCGTGTCCAAACTTGGTGCCGCCGACTGGGTGCGCCACGGCCACACCCACTACTCCCAGGCCGCAGGAACCACCTGCCCCTTCTGCCAGCAAACCCTGCCCATAGATTTCGAGCAAACTATCAAAGCTTGCTTCGACAGCGAATACGACCGCAAAGTCCAGGCCCTTGAGACCTTCAGCCGCGCCTACAAGCAAGCAACAGCCCTACTAGAGCGCATGCCGCTTTCGCGCGATCTGGGCCCTATGCCAGAACAAGCCGACCTAAGCACCTACGACGCCCTTGTCACCGCGCTCAAAGACCGGATCAGCAGCAATCTCAACCGGATCGATAACAAGCTCAACGCTCCCAGCACCACCGTGGTGCTTCAGCCCCTGGGCGAGCTGACTGGGCTTGAGAAGCCAAACGGATTACGTCAACTACCCGGATGGATCGTCTGGTTTGAGGTGATGCCCAAGCTGTGGGCTTTAACCATCGGCAGCGTTAAGAAGCAGTTGGCGATGTGGTTGTTGACCTTCACTGGCCATGAGGTCCCCGGCGACAGGATATTCAGGAGATGCGCCATGAACAGCACAGCACCGTAGATGCGTTCGCTCTGGCCGTCCGGGAGCGATTCGAGGCCTGGGATAGTTCGCACATACTTAGTGGATGCGGGAACAAAGGACTTGTTCCACAGCCGGCCGTGGTGTGCACACGTATTACGAACGATGGTGAGTTGCTCAAACCAGGAAGCCAGCGGATGCCTCCTCCTGACGATCTTCCGTTCATTCTTCGACAAAGCACCCAGGTCAATCGTGATGCCGAAAGTCTCAGCAATCTGCGCTTGCGCCTTGTAGGTGAGCCCTTGATAGAGCTTGGAGACATCGCCGAAGTCGAGGACTTCGCTCAGGACCCAGAATGGGTACTGGCCACCATATTGCTTCTTGTAATGGTCGATCGCTGTGTTGTGTGCGCCAGCTCGGTCAACACGCCTGCGAGCAGTACGAAGCCAACCATCGAGGTCAAAACCTGACCGGTAAAACCTGCGCTCTTGATAGCCGAGCGCATTGTCGCGGCACAGGAGGGAGGTCAGACGGCTACGGAGACCGACCTCGATCCTTTCCATCCCATCATGAATGAGAGTGCGTAGTTTCCTGTCCGCTTCGTACAACGCCACGACGTCAGCGAAGTCAGCTCCAGGAACGAAGCCATCCTCAACATGCTCCTCAGTATCCACGCGGCGCAGCGGATACCAGTAAGCGGAGAGCCGGTAGTACAGGACCGCCTCGAGCCATTGACTGGCTAGCTCGTCATCGACGGCCATGCCACGCGAACGCAGCAACTCGATCTGCTCAGGCACACTGGTCGGTGGTTTCAGCGGCCGTGCCTGCTCGTCACGCTTCATCACCAGTGTCTCCGCCCGTGTGCCGCTGAATAAAGATCCAGCCCACTCCCAAAACCGAGGTTCTGAGGCGGGCTGAACGATTAATACTAATATAGCCCAACTCAGATCTTTAGACAAACAACACAGGCATACCTCGTGTCCACCTGAAAACGTGATTCTCTCGAGAATACTGAGGAGAGTCCTCGTTGGTGGACACGATTGTCTCACGGCAAGGTTGCCTGCTGTAGAGCACCAGCTCTCAGATCCCTACAGGGATGACGTCGTCGATGCTGGGCTCAGCCGTGTTGCGGCCGGGTTGGGTGTGCTGGATAGACACGACCACAGCCGCAACTCCCACCGCGCGCTCTCCCTCGTAGCGCAGTGAGACTTGGGATTTGCCGTCCGAGCTGATACCGCTGATGGTGCCCTCCATGCGCGCAGCATCGAGGCGCTTGCAGATCTCATGGGCGATCACCAGCGGCAGCGGCAGATACTCGGGTGTCTCGTCGGTCGCATACCCGTACACCGTGCCCTGATCACCCGCGCCGGTGAGCACGAACGCTCCCTCACCGCCTGTCCGGGTCAGGGCGCGGCGTACAGCGGCCCGGATGGAGACCTTGACGCTGGAGGTGATCTCCCCGGCCACGATGATCCGGCCCTTGGTCGCCATCACCTCCACCGCACAACGAGCCGATAGATCCTCAAACAGAAGGTCATCCAGGACCGTGTCAGCAATCAGGTCACACAACTTGTCCGGGTGACCGATACAGGTGGACTCGCAGGTACGGATACTCGTCATCAGGGCTTGCTCCAATCAACTGGGGTCAATACAGAAGAACCCGCACACCACAGGCGGTGAGCGGGCAAGAATTCAGGACGTACACGGTGTACGCCGCGGGGCGGGGTGGTTAGTCAAGAAGGCGTTCCATCAACTGATCTGCGGGCGTCGCCTCGGAGTAGTCGCGGGTCGCGGTGGCGCGGATGATCTCGTAAATCTCGTAGCAGTACACGTTCGTCTGCTTACCAAACGACTACGGCATCGCAACAAAAGGGCTGGCGATAGCTGCGCCCGTCGTCGGATGTTTGCTAAGCAGGCCGGACTTCAAGATCGCCTGCTCGCAGTGCACATAACGCGCGAACGCCTGCGCATATGACTCGATCAAGCGTGGGGCGACGAACTGGGCGCACCACGCACGTCCAACCACGCCCAAGTCTCACGCAACGGTTCCGGCTTCGCACCCGCACACACCCGGCGTCCGCCACGATTCGTGCCATCCTTTGCCACCGATTCCTCCTTCACGTGAGCATACTTGCGTTCCCCTACATCAGTAGGTGACGGCTAGACGCAGTGTGCTGGTACCCCTTCTAACGCTTCCTCTGATTGAGACCAACTCGCGACTTTCCGGCATACCTGCCGGTACAGTTAAACGATGAAGAATTTGATTACTTCAATCGGAGATATACAGGGGTTAATCAGGAGAGTTTTCTGGTGGGCAGGGCTTGTACTGTTGCTACCGGTGTCGTACGGCTGGTTTAGTGATCTCCCAATCAGGATTTTTCAACGTTATCCTTACCCGGTCGAGTTTGTGTCAGAGGTCTGGGTAGACCGAATGTTGTTCGTAACAAGCCTTGGTTTACTGTGTTGGCTAGTTGTCGCTTTCATGAATGCGTGTAGGGTGTTGACTTTAGCCGAGGTTTCACTACCCTCTGCCGAAACTGTGGTAAGAAAATTCGTCGTGGCGGCAGTGACCGTTATCGTCCTCATTCTGAGCCTTGTAGCGGCATACATCTTGTCTATTGATGTCAGCAACATCCCTGAGTGAGAGTGCAATACTTTCTGCACTCCCACTCAGGTCGGCCTTGAATGTAGGTGGCGTAGTAGTCCACCTGCGCTTGGTAGGAGGAGTACTGCTCTCCCCTGTCAGCGGATACACGCGCATACGCCGCGACCTTCCTGCGTGCCAGGGTGGGTGCTTGTGGCCCAGAGATACGGGGCTTGGCTGGGATTGTTGAGCTGGATCTGCCAGTTCTTCGTCCGCGAATCGTTCTCACCAAACGAGGAAGCGCTATTTTCGAGCGCAGCGCGCAGAGTCTCAATCTTCGACTTTTGAGCTTCGATTTCTTTGCCCAGCACCTGGTTACGGACGGTGAGGGATTCGGCGGACTTGTCGTTCTTATCAAACGACGAGGCCACGAGCTTCATCTCAGAGCCGAGCACCCGCATCTCACGGTTGATATCCGTGATCGCCCGCTTGAACTCCCGCTCACCCTCCAAACCAATCTTCAAACCAAAACTCGAGTCAGCCATGCGTGTTACGCTTCCTTAACTATTTAGGGGGTGAAATAGTCGGGGATGGAAGAATCAACGACGAGCTTCAACGAGGAATAATCATGGAGACTTCAGGCATCACCGAATGGACTTTCTTTGAAGAAGTACCCATTCCGCAGGACGTCAATCAGCTTCTCGTCCAAGGAGAACAACCCTACGCGGCATACAAGACTTTTCGAGATTCGGCTATTTTTACTTCAAAGCGGCTTATTGTACGTGATTCACAAGGCTTGACTGGGAAGAAGGTTGAAATCTATTCGATTCCGTATTCATCCATCAACATGTGGTCAACCGAGAATGCGGGACGAATCGATTTCAATGCTGAAGTAGAGCTTTGGACACGCGCCGGTCATCTCAAAATCAAATTGGGTAGGAAAATTGATGTGCGGCGCATCGACCAGCTCATAGCCACCTGCGTCCTCAACAGTACCCACTGATACCTAGATTCCAGCCGGGATCACATCATCAATAAACCACACCCGTTTCGGCTGGGCACGGCCGGTCTCGATGCGCTAGCAGTCCACCAGGTCGAGCAGCACCCCGAACACTATCAGCTCTGCCTGTTCCACGCTGAGGTGGAGGTGTGCGAGGGCGATGTAGGTGAGCCGGGTGAAGGTCGCCTCCGTGGTGTCGGCTATGCACCCGCCGCTGGTGCTTCTTTTGGGTTCTCATCATAAAGAAGCAGATACAACGGATAATCCAAGGCCTTCACCTTCGCACCATCACTGCTTTGCTGGTAGACGTGCAACGGCAAACCAGCAATAGCTTCAGCCAAGATACGCACGCATGAGTAGACGGCAGTCATCTGCATCGCGCTACGTTCTGTCACCGGACGACCCGACGACGTCGACCCAAAGAAAAAGCTATAACCAGTACCAATCGCGTGGCCATCAGCGGTGCGGACGGTGTCGCCGCGCAGCCAATTAAATAAACCCATATCTACTACCTAAAAATTGAGACTAGGCGAATCTATCTAGTCACACTTGACATGATGTGTGTGCCGTGCTCTAATTGCTAGTGGAGCGGTTCGCTGCATTAGTAGTTTGCCGAATCCAAACGAAAGATTGACGTCACGTAGTACGAATCAACTGCTACCTGAACAAAGCGAAGGAGGCTGTCATGTACAGCTTTGATAACGCCGTTTACGGCTTCGAAACCGCCAAGGAAATCCTCGGAGTTGGCTCTAACACGTTGAGCAAACTCATCGATCTCAATCTCATCTCAGTATTTCCAGATGGCGCGAATCAGCGAAATCAACAGTATTCCGGTTGGGACATTGGATACCTGTCTTCTGCTCGAAATCGCCCCTTAATGGTTGAAAAAGGACAGAAAGCTCTAGTCTGTTCGATGGGAGTCGAAAAACAGGCGGCTCGTCCTTCTTTGTATTTCGATGCTACATGGGGACGACGCAATGATGTGCTCGATGAAGTCCGCCGTAACGTTTCTACTGACACCTGGGCGCAGATTGTTGAAGGAACGCTTCGAGTCACTGGACACTGGCGTGTAAGCCAGGAGGATACTGATTTTTTGGTCGCCAATAAGTCGATCGTCGTGGCCTCTTATGCTGGGTTCATCCTAGATGGCGGGCATGTCGAGGGATGGGTGCCTAATGTGTTCAGCAAGTCTGGTGGACGTTGCTTCCTAGTGAAGCCCTTTGATCATCATGACTCATATCGGTACGCGCATAATTATTTGCCGTCTCGCCAAGGGCCAATGAATAAGGTCTGGAGTTCAGAAGCTCTTCTTGAAGAGGCTTCACAGTTGCTTTAGCCATCGTTTCATAATCGATGTGGGGTGAGATCACTGTTTTCTTCCAATCTCACCCCGCATCTTTCTTTACAAAACGAGTAACCCGCGCTGGTCGTAGACACTGCCGCTGACATGTCCGCTGCCGTTTCGGATGGCTCGGTCTAGGGCCATGATGGTGGCGACGACTCCGTCGATTTTCTCGGTGGATTTGGCTTTGTCGGGTTTGATGTTGCCGGCCCGGGTCAGGGCGCGGCGTACAGCGGCCCGGATGGAGACCTTGACGCTGGAGGTGATCTCCCCGGCCACGATGATCCGGCCCTTGGTCGCCATCACCTCCACCGCACAACGAGCCGATAGATCCTCAAACAGAAGGTCATCCAGGACCGTGTCAGCAATCAGGTCACACAACTTGTCCGGGTGACCGATACAGGTGGACTCGCAGGTACGGATACTCGTCATCAGGGCTTGCTCCAATCAACTGGGGTCAATACAGAAGAACCCGCACACCACAGGCGGTGAGCGGGCAAGAATTCAGGACGTACACGGTGTACGCCGCGGGGCGGGGTGGTTAGTCAAGAAGGCGTTCCATCAACTGATCTGCGGGCGTCGCCTCGGAGTAGTCGCGGGTCGCGGTGGCGCGGATGATCTCGTAAATCTCGTAGCAGTACACGTTCGTCTGCTTACCAAACGACTACGGCATCGCAACAAAAGGGCTGGCGATAGCTGCGCCCGTCGTCGGATGTTTGCTAAGCAGGCCGGACTTCAAGATCGCCTGCTCGCAGTGCACATAACGCGCGAACGCCTGCGCATATGACTCGATCAAGCGTGGGGCGACGAACTGGGCGCACCACGCACGTCCAACCACGCCCAAGTCTCACGCAACGGTTCCGGCTTCGCACCCGCACACACCCGGCGTCCGCCACGATTCGTGCCATCCTTTGCCACCGATTCCTCCTTCACGTGAGCATACTTGCGTTCCCCTACATCAGTAGGTGACGGCTAGACGCAGTGTGCTGGTACCCCTTCTAACGCTTCCTCTGATTGAGACCAACTCGCGACTTTCCGGCATACCTGCCGGTACAGTTAAACGATGAAGAATTTGATTACTTCAATCGGAGATATACAGGGGTTAATCAGGAGAGTTTTCTGGTGGGCAGGGCTTGTACTGTTGCTACCGGTGTCGTACGGCTGGTTTAGTGATCTCCCAATCAGGATTTTTCAACGTTATCCTTACCCGGTCGAGTTTGTGTCAGAGGTCTGGGTAGACCGAATGTTGTTCGTAACAAGCCTTGGTTTACTGTGTTGGCTAGTTGTCGCTTTCATGAATGCGTGTAGGGTGTTGACTTTAGCCGAGGTTTCACTACCCTCTGCCGAAACTGTGGTAAGAAAATTCGTCGTGGCGGCAGTGACCGTTATCGTCCTCATTCTGAGCCTTGTAGCGGCATACATCTTGTCTATTGATGTCAGCAACATCCCTGAGTGAGAGTGCAATACTTTCTGCACTCCCACTCAGGTCGGCCTTGAATGTAGGTGGCGTAGTAGTCCACCTGCGCTTGGTAGGAGGAGTACTGCTCTCCCCTGTCAGCGGATACACGCGCATACGCCGCGACCTTCCTGCGTGCCAGGGTGGGTGCTTGTGGCCCAGAGATACGGGGCTTGGCTGGGATTGTTGAGCTGGATCTGCCAGTTCTTCGTCCGCGAATCGTTCTCACCAAACGAGGAAGCGCTATTTTCGAGCGCAGCGCGCAGAGTCTCAATCTTCGACTTTTGAGCTTCGATTTCTTTGCCCAGCACCTGGTTACGGACGGTGAGGGATTCGGCGGACTTGTCGTTCTTATCAAACGACGAGGCCACGAGCTTCATCTCAGAGCCGAGCACCCGCATCTCACGGTTGATATCCGTGATCGCCCGCTTGAACTCCCGCTCACCCTCCAAACCAATCTTCAAACCAAAACTCGAGTCAGCCATGCGTGTTACGCTTCCTTAACTATTTAGGGGGTGAAATAGTCGGGGATGGAAGAATCAACGACGAGCTTCAACGAGGAATAATCATGGAGACTTCAGGCATCACCGAATGGACTTTCTTTGAAGAAGTACCCATTCCGCAGGACGTCAATCAGCTTCTCGTCCAAGGAGAACAACCCTACGCGGCATACAAGACTTTTCGAGATTCGGCTATTTTTACTTCAAAGCGGCTTATTGTACGTGATTCACAAGGCTTGACTGGGAAGAAGGTTGAAATCTATTCGATTCCGTATTCATCCATCAACATGTGGTCAACCGAGAATGCGGGACGAATCGATTTCAATGCTGAAGTAGAGCTTTGGACACGCGCCGGTCATCTCAAAATCAAATTGGGTAGGAAAATTGATGTGCGGCGCATCGACCAGCTCATAGCCACCTGCGTCCTCAACAGTACCCACTGATACCTAGATTCCAGCCGGGATCACATCATCAATAAACCACACCCGTTTCGGCTGGGCACGGCCGGTCTCGATGCGCTAGCAGTCCACCAGGTCGAGCAGCACCCCGAACACTATCAGCTCTGCCTGTTCCACGCTGAGGTGGAGGTGTGCGAGGGCGATGTAGGTGAGCCGGGTGAAGGTCGCCTCCGTGGTGTCGGCTATGCACCCGCCGCTGGTGCTTCTTTTGGGTTCTCATCATAAAGAAGCAGATACAACGGATAATCCAAGGCCTTCACCTTCGCACCATCACTGCTTTGCTGGTAGACGTGCAACGGCAAACCAGCAATAGCTTCAGCCAAGATACGCACGCATGAGTAGACGGCAGTCATCTGCATCGCGCTACGTTCTGTCACCGGACGACCCGACGACGTCGACCCAAACAAGAAACTATAGCTAGGAGCAAGCTGTGGTTTTCAGTGCGGCGAGTGCTACCGCCACGAAGGAAGTTGAAAATACCCATAACCGCCTTCCTTTTGCTAGAAGTTATGTGATACTAAAAGTGAAAATAAGTCGTGATACTGAGGATAGGTGCAGCAATGGTGGAGAGAACATGGTTATATCTCTACGAGAACACCAAGGCTAAGAAGATTTATATTGGTATCGGGAAAAGCATGGAGCGCGTATTCGAGAGGCACAATCGTCAAGCGGAAGATTTACGAGATTCATCTGGAACTCTTATCCGTCAGACAGTTGAGCCGTTTTCATCGAGGAGAGATGCTCTCATGGCAGAAGCAATTGCAATCCACGTTGCTTCCTTGATGGGCATGAAACCAATTATTGATTCTGAGCAGCAAAGCGAACTTTTCATTCCAGAAGAAGATTCAGCGACCACCACCAACATTCAGGGATTGAAATCAACAAAGTTTCTTGAGCCTGCCATTTATGTAAAAGATGGCGAGGTTGCTCACGAAGACCTTTCAGAAACGATTATTGTTCCGATTTCCCCAAAGGACATCGAAGGACGGCCATCCGCGTTTGGAGGTAATTCTGGCGAGTTCTTTGCTGACCGAGCACGTGGATATTGGAATGTTGCAGTTCAGAATCGTTCTAAAATTCGTCGCCTTATTGCAGTCTTAACTGGTAGCCGGAGGATCATTCTCGGGTCTTGGGATGTGGATCCAGAAAGGGAGTGGACGCTTATCCCTAATCACGAGAAGCGGGAATCCCCGTATCGGACGAGAGTGGAAATCCCAATAATTAACGAGAGCCAGGATAACGTCAAAGATTTGAAGGGAAAGACGTATCTTGGGCGACTTGGACAGGGCGTAAGCTACTCGGCTGATATCAAATACGGTTCCAATATCGATGAGCTTTCAGTCAATAGTGAAGTTGGCTTATCTCTGACTAGGTATGGTG
>ERZ773263.2025-NODE-2025-length-11448-cov-11.497850_pt1 | contig 11448 bp, 6 predicted proteins | sample MGYA00511076_ERZ773263 | MGnify/ENA primary metagenome ERZ773263 (study PRJEB29015, sample SAMEA2738155) | human oral metagenome | biome: human oral; feature: human-associated habitat; material: saliva | place: China | collected 2195 ... | reverse complement strand
CCAGGACGTCACCGCTGCCGGCGACGCCGGACCAGGGTGTGCCCGCCGGACTCACGCTGGCGCGGCATCCGCTTGTCCGCCGCGTGTCCGCCGTCTGCGGTGATTCCTCGCCCCCGTCGCCTCCTCGCCCACCCGCCTGGGTCCGCGCCCGCGCGACCGCGTCCGAGCAGACGATCGTGACGGGGCCTTTGAGGACGACGTGGCAGCCGGTGGCGTCGTGGAGTGCGCGCGCAAAACGCAGCGGGTGGGCGCCAATCTGCGCCTTTGTCGTCGCCTGCCCGAGGAGTCCGAGCAGGCGCGCGGCCTCCCCGTAGTGCGGGGTCAGAACGGTGACGTCGGGCCTCAGCGAGCCCAACAACTCGGGAACGAGATCGAGCGCCCACGCGTCGATGACGAGGGGCATGCCCGAGCGTCCACAGAACTGAGCGAGTTCGAGCGCGTCCTCACGGCGTTCATCGTCGAGGCCGGGCCCGATGAGGGCGGACTGGATGCGCCCACCGACGGTGACGACTCCGGGCTGGTCGGCGAGCACGAGATCCTGCACGCGCCTCGTGGAGTTGAGACGAACCATGCCCACGCCGGCAGCCAGGGCGCCGCGCGTCGCGAGAAGACCCGCGCCGGGATAGGTATCGGATCCCGCGACGAGGCCGACCACGCCGCGCGCGTACTTGTCCTGCGCGAAGCCGGGGGCTGGAACCGCCATCGCCGCTGCCATCGTCCCCGCGCCGTAGGATAGCGGAACCATGTCCTCGTCCTCTTCCTCCATCGGGTTCGAGCCGCTCCACGGCATCGCGACGATGCTCAGATCGCCGGAATATTCGACGGCGGGAGGGAGAATCTCAGCGCGCTTGTAGGCGCCGACCGCCATCGTGCGCGTCGCCCGGAGGATGGGGCCGCGGATTGCGCCGTCGTCATCAGTCAGGCCGGAAGGCACATCGATCGCGACGATATGCCGGGGTCGGGCGGCAGCGATCCCGTTCAGGAGCGTCACGGCCTCGGCGAGCTTGCCGGTGAGGGGACCCTGTGCCCCGATTCCAACCATGCCGTCGATCCAGATGCCTGCACCCCAGATCGTGTCCCATTCCGGGGTCCCCTCGATGGACCGCAGGGAACGGTCTGACAGGTCCACGATGGTCACGCCCGCTTCCCGTGCTGCGGCGAGGGCACGGCGATGGCAGCGCTTCTTGAGGAGGTATGCGGTCGCGCCGATTCCCGCACGCGCGAGGATCGCGCTGGCGTAGAGGGCATCGCCGCCGTTATCTCCGCCTCCGACGAAGGCGATGACGCGGTTGGGGGCCCAGTCGGCGCCTTCCGCCTCGCTGCGGTCATCGGAGTCTGCTTCGGAGGCGCTCTCCTGGCCGTTCCAGCCAACGGGCAGACTGGTCAGCCGCGCGACTGCGGCCGAGACCTCCCCCGCGACGTCGATCATGTAGCGGTCCGGATCCCCCTCGGAAGCCGTCTGGTCAACGCACTTTTTCTCCATTTTTCGCGCGTCGGCGAAGGACAGGGCAGCTCCATCAATCGTGAACATGGGCCATATTGTTCCACAGCGTGTCCGACTCGGGAAGGTGCTTGAGCGCCAGCAGAGGCGGCACGTACGTGCATGCGCCGCGGGCCTCGTCCCACGAGGGAACGAGGCCCATGAACGCTCGCGAGGCCGCAGCCTGGCGCAGCTGGCTACTCCACCGTCACCGATTTCGCGAGGTTTCGGGGCTGGTCCACGTCCAGCCCCTTGACGGCGGCAAGCTCGCAGGCGAAGATCTGCAGCGGCACGACGGTCAGAAGCGGCGCGTAGAGCGTCGGGACGGGCGGGACGCGGAAGACGACCTCGGCGAACTCGTCGACGGAGGTGTCTCCTTCCTCGGCGACGATGATCGTGCGGGCTCCGCGGGCTCGCACCTCCGCGATGTTGGCCAGGACCTTCCCGTGAAGCTCGGGCCGACGCGGAGTCGGGACGATGACGATGACCGGCTGTCCCTCGTCGACCAGGGCGATGGGGCCGTGCTTGAGCTCTCCCGCCGCGAAACCCTCGGCGTGGATGTAGCAGATTTCCTTGAGTTTGAGCGCGCCCTCGAGGGCGACGGGGAAGCCCACGTGGCGTCCGAGGTAGATGACCGAGGTCGCGTCGTTCATCGTGCGGGCGAATTGGCGCACGCTCTCCCCGCCGCGCAGAACCGTGGCGATGGCGTCCGGAACGCGCGCGAGCTTGTCCATGTAGTCGGCGATCTCGTCCGCGTACTTGTTGCCGCGAACCTGGGCCAGGTACAGGCCCAGGATGTAGCAGGCCGTGACCTGGGCCGTGAATGCCTTGGTGGAGGCGACGGCGATCTCGGGTCCGGCGTGCGTGAGGATCACGGCGTCGGATTCGCGTGAGATCGTCGACCCCGGAGTGTTCACGATCGCGACGACCTTTGCTCCCTGCTCGCGAGCGTGGCGAATCGCCTGGATGGTGTCCATGGTTTCGCCGCTCTGTGAGATGGCCACGACCAGGGTCTTTTCGCCGACGACGGGATCGCGGTAGCGGAACTCGCTGGAGAGTTCGACCTCGACGGGGATACGGCACCAGTGTTCGATGGCGTAGCGCGCCACCTGGCCCGCGTAGGACGCGGTGCCGCAGCCGATCATGATGACCTTGTCCACGCTGCGCAGCACGTGCTCGGAGATGCGTACCTCGTCCAGGGCCAGGTGTCCGTGGGAGTCGATGCGGTCGGCCAGCGTGGCACCCACCGCCTCGGGTTGCTCGTGGATCTCCTTCTCCATGAAGGTGGGCCACCCGTTCTTGGTGGCGTTGTCGGAGGCGAAGTCGATCTCGTACTCCCTGGGCTCCACGGCTGTGCCGTCCGGGTCAATGACGGTGACGTCTGTCGCCGAGACGACGACGATCTGGTCCTGGCCGACCTCGACGGCGCGCCTGGTGTGCTCGACGAAGGCAAGCACGTCCGACCCCAGGAAGTTCTCGCCCTCCCCCAGCCCGATGACGAGCGGGGACGAGCGACGCGCGGCGACGATGACGTCCGGCGACTGGTTGCTCAGCGCCAGGAGCGTGAACGTGCCGCGAAGCTGGCGGGTGACCTCGCGCATGGCGACGACGAGCCGACGCGCGACCTCCTCGTCGGTCCCGGTCAGGCCCGCGACCGCACCCTGGTACGAGGCCTCACTGGCGGCATCGTAGGCTCGTGCGAGCATGTGGACGACAACCTCGGTGTCGGTCTCGGAGGAAAAGCTCTCTCCGGCGGCGATGAGCTCGGCACGCAGTACGTCGGCGTTTTCGATGATCCCGTTGTGGACGAGGGAGAAGCGCCCGTCCGGACTGGTGTGCGGGTGGGCGTTCGCCACCGTCGGGCGCCCGTGGGTGGCCCAGCGGGTGTGCCCGATTCCGGCGTACGCGTCCTCGGGCGAGTCGGCGTCGACGGCTTCGACGAGGTTGACCAGCTTGCCGACCGTCCGGCGCACGTAGAGGCGGCCCGGCGACGCCAGGGCGATGCCGGCCGAGTCGTAGCCTCGATACTCCAGGCGCGCCAGCCCGCCGAGGACGACCTCGCGACTGCGCTGGGAAGCCTTGCATGCAACATGTCCAACGATTCCGCACATGCCTCCCATTCCAGCACACCGGCACCCCATCGGTCACCTGACGTGTGTCGCTTCACGCCGTGGATGTCCTCGCGCGCCCGTCCCCTCGTGGGGGACAATTGCGCTGTGAGCATCACCGAGTCCTTCGCGTCCTCCCCCTCTTCGGCCTCGTCCATTCAGTTGGGCGCCAGCGCACGCACCGGCCCCAGCCCCTACGCGCGATTCGATCGGACGGCCTGGGACCAGCTGGCGGACCGCGCTCCCCTGCCGCTCACGCAGGCAGACATCGACCGCATCGCATCCCTGGGCGACCCGATCGACATGAGCGAGGTGGACGCCATCTATCGGCCCCTCAGCGCCCTCCTGCAGCTCTACATCGACGGACGTCGGCGCACCGCCACCGAGCGGCACGCTTTCCTCGGCGAACCGGCGGCGTGCTCCACCCCGTTCGTGATCGGGATCGCCGGTTCCGTCGCGGTCGGCAAGTCCACGGTCGCTCGTCTGCTCCAGCTCCTCCTGTCGCGCTGGGATTCCACCCCGCGCGTCGACCTGGTGACCACCGACGGCTTTCTTTTCCCCAACCGCGTCCTTCAGGAGCGTTCCCTGATCGCGCGCAAGGGCTTCCCCGAGTCCTACGACCGCTCGGCTCTCATCTCTTTCCTTGCTTCCGTCAAGGCGGGGATCCCGCACACCAAGGCACCGGTCTACTCGCACGTCACCTACGACATCGTCCCGGACGCCTACGTGGAGGTCGATCGGCCCGACATCTTGATCGTGGAGGGCCTGAACGTCCTGCAGCCTCCGCGCTTAGCCCCGGGCTCGGTCTCCGTTGCGGTCTCCGACTACTTTGATTTCTCCATCTACGTGGACGCCGACGAGGCCAACATCGAGCAGTGGTACGTCGATCGCTTCCTGAAGCTGCGCGCGACTGCGTTCTCGCGCGAGGATTCCTACTTCAAGACCTACGCCTCGCTGACCGATCCGGAGGCGGTATCGACCGCCCACATGGTGTGGAACGCGATCAACCTGCCCAATCTGCGCGAGAACATCCGCCCCACCCGCGAGCGCGCGACCCTGATCTTCACCAAGGGCGGCAACCACCGCGTCGAGTCCCTGGCCATCCGCAAGGACTAGGAGCGCCATCCCCACTCGTCACCGACGTACACCACCCGAAAGGAAGGGGGAGGCCGCAGTCGGCATCTCCGGCTGCGGCCTCCCTCTTCTGAGGAGTCGGTTATTCGATCCAGGCGCCCGAGGACGCGAACTGGTACCAGGTTCCGCCGATGCGCTCCCAGCCGGTGGCCATGGAGCCGTTGCCACGCAGGTAGTACCAGGTGGGACCTTCCTTGTACCAGCCGGTCGTCATCGCTCCGTTGCCCTCCAGGTGGTACCACTGGCCAGAGACGCTGAGCCAGCCGGTGGCCATCGAACCGGAGGGGGTCAGGTAGTACCAGGCGCCTCCGTCACGCAGCCAACCGGTGCGCATGGCGCCGTTGCTGGACATGTAGAACCACGAGTCGCCGACCTTGACCCAGCCGGTCGCCATGATGCCCGTCTCGGGATCGAGGTAGTACCACTGTCCGCGTTCCTGAAGCCAGCCGTGCTGCTGTGCCCCGGATGAGGCGTGGTAGTACCAGTGTCCCTTGTCGTAGACCCACCCGAGCTTCAGGTAGCCGCTGGCGTCGAAGCGGTAGGTCTTGCCGTCGATGACGAGGGTCTCGTTGGCGGCGTAGGTTCCGTCGGGGTAGCTGTACCACCATCCGAAGTAACCGGACTTCCACTCGCCCACACGAGGCTGGGGCTGGGGGTCCGGGTTCGGCTGGGGCTGGGGGTCCGGGTTCGGCTGGGGATCCGGGTTGGGCTGGGGGTCCGGGTTCGGCGTTGAGGCGTTCCGCGTGACCCAGTACAGGAAGCGCGAGTCGCCGCCGCCGACGGCCTTGAGGGTGACCTGCGAGGTCTCGCCCGCGCCGAGCTCCACCTCGCGGGTGGTCTTGTCAGCGGGGTTGACCAGCATCAGGTGCGCGTCGGCGCTGGGCTTCTTGACCGTGAGCGTGATGTCCTGAGCGGTCTCGGCCAGCGACCCGTTGTCGGTGCGCGGATCGAGCAGCGTCGAGGGGTACTTGGTCGTGCCCGTCAGGGCGTTGACAACCATGAAGCCCCTGGGGACGGTCGTGGACTCTCCGAAGATCTCCGCGGACTTGGCGGTATCCAGGCCCTGGAGCTGATCGAAGTATCCGATCACGACGTCGCCGGGAAGTCCGTCGTTGACGGAACCGACGTTGGTCACCGAGACATCCACCAGGCCCACGCCCTGGTTCGCCGCCGTGGCTTCCTCACCCGTAGCGAAGTTGCCGTAGCGGTAGCCGCTCAGCATGGGGGCTTCGCCGCGGCCGTCGTACTGGCCGGGCTTGAGGGCGACGAAGGAGGAGTCCATGGCCTTCGTGTAGTTTCCGATGTAGGAGACGTTGCCGAAGATGTTGGAGAACTCGTAGAAGGAGCGCGTGGGCGCACCGTCGTGGTCAATGATGGAGGAGCGGTCGTAGCCGTTGTACTCCATGCGGAACAGGCCGAACCACTTCTGGCCGGTTGCCAGGCCCAGGGAGGGAACGATCGACTTCTCGGAGGCGGACACGTTGGCGTCCCAGTTGTAGTCCAGGTACTGGCCGTACAGGATCGGGCTAGAGCCGTCACCGGTGAGGCCCTTGAGGCCGTATTCGCGCTGCTTCTTCCAGGTGTTGGTGTTGAGCAGGTCCATGACGACTCGGCTCGGAGCCGGGCCACCGTTGGCGCCCCAGTAGTACTTGTCCCAGCTGAGCAGGTCGGGCTTGGCGTTCTCGACGTAGTAGCTCAGGTTGGTGTCGCGGTACCAGGAGGGGTCGTCCCAGGAGTTGGCGTGGACGACGGCGCCGGGGATGTTCTGCTTGGACCAGGCGAACCAGTTCTTGAAGCACTCGGATTCGCCGCGGTTGAAGCCGCCCTCGTCGCCGTACTGGATATCAACGAGCGTGGAGGCGTAGGGCGACATGTACTCGTTCATGAAGTTGTGGGGCTCGCCGGCGTTGCACATGCTGTTCTTGCCGGTGGGTGCCTTCGCGAGCGCCCACGGCGCGCCCTTGCCCAGGGACTCCATCATGGGGGTGTTGAACATGGGCAGGTCGTAGAACATCGGGAATGCGCCGCCCGTGAGGTCGCGCTCGTTGGCGTCGAAGCCGCCGCGGCCGTAGCCCTCGGAGGGAACCCAGGCGGGCATCATGACGCCGTACTGCAGCGCGAGGGCCTGGGCGCGGTTGACGCCCCACTTGCCGTCACCGGGGTTGAAGCCGGAGTAGCGCTCGTACATGGAGTTGTCGACAGCGGGAGCCACGGGGTTCTTGCCGGCGGGCAGGCCCCACACCTCGACGTCGTTGAAGGTCACCGCGGTGGCGATGTTCTGCGGGGTCTGAGGCTCGGTCTCGTCGTTCATCCAGATGCGGATGTTCTTGGCGAGGTGGTAGCTGTTGAAGTCCCAGTACCACAGGCCGCGCGCGTCGCGCGTGAGCGAGCCGTGGGTGACGATGGTCTTCCATTCGCCGCCGTCGGCCTCCTGGACCGCGATGGCGACGGAGTTACCGCCGTGCCAGCCCTGCACGCCGGCGGGCAGGGTCGGGGTGCCCCATCCGTTGACGCGGTGCACGTAGCGGGCCTCGCCCAGGTGCAGCTCAATGCCGGAGACGCTGCTCGACCATTCATTCGCGCGAACGAGCGGATCGGAGGTCCACGTCGTTGTCGGGTCGAGGTCGGTCAGGGCCGCGTTGTCGGCCTCGGTGCCGCCGTTGGCGGTGGCCGTCACGGGAACCATGACGTTGCCGCGGAAGTCGGTGTCCACCTTGGTGATGTTGACGACGTAGGTCGCCTCCTTGCCGTCCTTGGTCACGGTGGCGGTGATGACGTTCAGGCCGGTGGTGAGGTCGAGGTTGGACACGCGTCCGTCGGCATCCGGGGTCGCGCCGTTGATGGTGACGGTGGCACCGTCGACCGCGCGGATACGGGCCGAAACGGTCTTCGCGTGGTAGTAGCCGGTGGCCGTGTAGGTGTGGGTGCCGGGGGCAAAGTCAACGGGCTTGCCGGGATCGCCGTAGGGCAGCTGGTCGATGACGAAGTCAACGACCAGGTCGGATGCGCCCGATCCCTGCTCGGGGGCATCGGGGTGGGGTACGACGGGGCGGGCTGCTTCGTGGTTACCGCCGGTGTCCTCGTTACCGTAGGAGGTGATGGCGTTACCGTCGGCGTCGCAGGGCAGGAGCTTGATGTCGGACAGCGCCATGTCCTTCTTGCCGGGGGCGAGGGAGCGCAGGCCGGTCAGAGCGAAGACGCGCTTCGTGGTCGCCGGGAAGGTGACGTACTGTTCCTTGTTCCCGAACTGAAGGTCGCTTCCGTGCTTGACCTCGGTGCCGCCTTCCCACTTCCCCGCTGCGACGTTGGTCTTCCAGTCGGCGAAGGAGGCTTCGGCGGCCGGGTTACCGGGGTCCTCGTCGAAGGCAAAGACGCGGTATTCGCCGGGGAACTGGTCGTTGCCCAGGGTCGAATCGTAGGTGGGGCGCGGGGTCAGGCCGAGGCCGCAGACCTTGGTGCCGGGCGTGGGGTTCTGGACGGCGAGGGCGTGCGGGTATTCATCGAGGCCGCCCTTCCACTTGGTGGTCCAGAAGGTCTTGGTCGCGTCGGTACGGGTTGTGTCGTCGTCGACGAGGGCTGCGATCGTGCCGTTGGGGGCGCTTTCGCCGACCTTTTCTTCGGAGGTCGCCCACAGGACGGTCGGGTGATACGGGGTTTCGGCGGCGGCGACAGCCGCGGCGGGTGCGAGGCCAAGCATGGTGGCCGCAAGAATCGGGGCTCCGAGTGCACCGATGATGGGTCTAGTCCCCATGAGTTTAACTCCTTCGTCAGTATGGGGGTGGTGGCTGGGATCGACCGTTAGACGGCCGCAAATCCACAATACCTAACACGTGTTAGTTTTTTGTGAAAAAACCTCCTTTTAGGTAGAGAAGATCCCCGCGGGTGCGAGGGGCACCCGCGGGGATGAGGATCAGAACTTCAGACCGCCGTCTTCGATACCGCGGAAGAAGAACTTCTGGCTGAAGGCGAAGACCAGCACGACGGGGATCATCGCCACGACGGCTCCGGCCAGCACGAGCTGGTAGGTGACGCCCTGAGGCGAGTTCTGGATGGCCGTCAGCGTCAGCATCAGCGTCTGCTTATTCGGGTCCGGCAGCATGAGCAGCGGGAAGATGAAGTCGGACCAGGCCCCGATAAAGGACGTGAGGCCGACGACCGTCAGGGTACCGCGCACCTGGGGCAGGAAGATCGACCAGAAGCGACGCAGTTCGCCCGCACCGTCGATGAGGGCCGCGTCCTCGATCTCGTCGGGGATACCCATGAAGGCTGCGCGCATCATGAGAATCTGGAAGGGGCCGATCATGGCGACCATCCACACGCCGGGAAGCGTGTTGTACAGGTCCAGCTGCACCATCATCTTGAACAGCGAGAGCATGATCGACTCGAAGGGGAAGATCATGGCGGACAAAACCACGAAGTACATGATGTTACGCCCGCTCCACCCACGCCTCGACAGCATGTAGCCACCCACGCACGAGAGGACCACGTTCGAGGCGACGGTCAGGGCAGCAATGATCGCGGAGTTCCTGATCGCCCCCAGGACGTTGGTACGCTCGAAAAGAACGGAGAAGGACTCGAGCGACCACTGCTGCGGCAGGATCGTTGCCCCCTGGCCAAAGACCGACTCGCCGGGAGCCTTGAAGGCTGCCATCAATGGCAGGATGAGGGGGCCGACCAAGACGATGGCGACAACAATCAGGACGACGTAGCGGGCAAACAGAGCTCCGCCGCGCATCTGGCGCGAGGCGACATTGCGCCCCTGGCGCTCGAGCCGACGCTCTTTGCGCCACTGCGCGAATCGCTGGCCGAAGGAGGTGGTGTCGGTGGGAGAAACTGTGCTCATGAGTCTTCAGCCTTCCTCTGCAGGCTCTGGGAGGCAATGATGAAGCCGAAGGTGATGAGGAACAGACACACCGACGCCGCATCGCCTTGACCGAGCGACCCGAATGTTGGGTCGACGATCCGATCACGGATGTACATCGTCAGCGTCTTGGTGGGCGAGGCCGACCCTCCCAGCAGGTAGACCTCGGTGAAAATCTTCAGGCAGCCGATCGTGGTGAGCGTGGCGACCAGGAACATCATGACCTTGACACCGGGAACGGTCACGGTCATGAAGCGTCGAATGGGGCCCGCGCCGTCCAGCTCGGCAGCCTCATACAGGGATTTATCGACGTTGGCCAAGGCCGACAAGTACAGAATCATGTAGTAGGGCAACCCCTGCCACAGCGTGATGAGCATGGCGCAGAACAGGATGAGCCACTGATTCGACAGGAAGGGGACCGCTTCCATCCCCCACGAGGTCAGCAGGTTGTTGATAGGGCCCCGTTGATCGAGGAGGTAGCGCCACGCCAGCGAGATGACGACCAGCGAGGAGATGGCCGGCAGGTAGTAGAGCGCACGGAAGAAACCGATGCCGGGAACGTGCGACTTGACCAGGAGAGCCAACAGGAGGGGCAACAGAACCATGAGCGGGACGACGCACAGAGCATAGATGAGCGAATTCCTCAGGGCCTCCCAGAACTCGGGGTCTGCGAGGATCGCGCTGTAGTTGTCGATGCCGACGAAGCGTCCGGTACGCCCCAGGGGCTTTGTCTTCGTGAACGACACGTAGACGGTGGTGATAAAGGGGTAGATGTAGAACGAAATAATGGCGAGGACCGGCACGGTGACCCACAGCCAGGGAACCCAGCCGGGGCGGAACCGGGCGGCTCCATTGAGGGAGCGCTCCTTCGCGCTCATACGTATCGGCATACCAGTGTCCTTCATGAGATGCGCACGGTCGCGGGTCGGCGACCCTGGGCAGAATATGAGATGCATCGGGGGGCCGAGGCCCAGCCTCGACCCCCCGCGCGTTCAATCAGTCGTCGAGAGCCTTGAGCTTCTCGTTCATCTGATCCTGTGCGGTCTTGAGGGCGGTCTTAGGATCAACCTCACCGCGGATGGCCTTATTGACGTTCTCGATGAGGGTATCCTTCACCGCGCCGGTCGCGTAGAAGACGTCGGTGTAGGCCTCGGCATCCTCGGCAGCCTTCGCGGCTTCCTCGTAGGCAGCCTTGAAGACGGGGTCGTCGGCGATCTCCGGCGGGTTGTTGACGAGCTTGTCAAGAGCCTCAGTGGCAGCCGGGAAGATGATGGCGCCGCCATCGTGCGTCCAGGCGTACTCGTTCTCAGCGTTAGTGATCCACTCGGCGAACTTCATGGCCAGGGGGGCATTCTTAGTCGTGACCGAGACGCCGATGTACTGGCCCTCGAAGACGGGCTTGATGCCGGGGTTGGTCGGGAAGGGGCCGACGCCAGTGTTCTCGTAGACGGTCGCATTGTTGCTCTTGACCGACTTCAGGAAGGAGGCATTGGGGGTACCGAAGGCGAGATTGCCGTCGGTGTATGCCTTGCCCGGGTCAGGCTCGCCGGTCAGCGAGTCCTTCGGGATAGCGCCGGAGGCGTAGAGCTCGGACAGCCGCGTCACGTAGTTGATGGCGGCCTCGTTGTCCGCAAAGTCGAAGGCGGTCTTGTCCTTGTTGAGCAGGGTGACGCCCATGCCGTGCAGCTGAGCAATCATGTACCACTCGGGAGAGCCGTAGATGCCGAAGTCGCCCTGCCCATCGGCGCCAACCTTTGCGGCGGCATCGAAGAGTTCGTCCATGGTCTTGGGCGGCATGTTCTCATCGAGCCCGGCGCGCTTGAACACCTCCTTGTTGTAGGTGGTGATGTAGGGGCCGAAGTACC
>ERZ773263.2023-NODE-2023-length-11455-cov-3.437807_pt1 | contig 11455 bp, 5 predicted proteins | sample MGYA00511076_ERZ773263 | MGnify/ENA primary metagenome ERZ773263 (study PRJEB29015, sample SAMEA2738155) | human oral metagenome | biome: human oral; feature: human-associated habitat; material: saliva | place: China | collected 2195 ... | reverse complement strand
TGACTTTTGATGATAAAGGAAAAATCGTAGGAACAGATTTACCTAAAGCAAAAGATATGGATGGATTGGAGCCGGAGTTTATAAAGGCGGTTATTGAAGCTATGAAGATTAAGGATCCAAACGAAAAATACCGAAAAATGCGTGAATTAGTAGACAAGCTTTTGCTTGATCGTTATGGAAGAGTAATTGGTCAGGGAAATGAGTAGGCAGAATAATGAACGGTGGTAACAGATTAGAAAATTTGATTAGGGGTGGCAATCAACAACCTGTGGAGCAGGAACCAAATAGTCAGGTGGTTGATTCGCCAAGTACTACTAGTATTCAAAGTCAGAACCAGCAGGTTGGGCAAGGGACTACTTTGCAGCCAAAAAATAATATGAGTACCAGAATTGATAATGGTATTTTGGTTGGAATTGTGATTTTTGGTCTAATAATTGCAGCGGCGATTTTTGTAGTTATTAGGATACTAAAACAGAAACGTAAGGCGAAAGAATTTGAGCGTGCTCTAAAAATGATTCCGATGTTGATTCATTTACCGCCATCAACTGATGATATTCAGGGTGGGGGTAGAGATGAGCGTGACGTAAATGATGAGGCGATTTCTCAAGCCACGATTATGTATACGATTATTTCATCTACTTTGAAAAAGGCTGGCATGAAGACTCACGTGTATGGACAAAAATATTTTTCCTTTGAAATCGTGGCGGTGGATGGGTTTGTAAAATATTATGCTGTAGTACCGGCGGTTTTAACTGAAACGGTGAAGCAGGCAATTTTGACTTCTTACCCAACAGCTAGATTGGAAGAGACGGAAGTCGAGAATATTTTTAGTAGAGACGGTATGGATGATAGTGAGGGTACGGGAAATCAGTATAATGCTGAAAATTTCATATCTGGGGGTGAGCTAGTGATGAAGAAAGAAGTTGAGTATCCAATTTTGACATTTCAGGAAATGAAGTGGGACGCACAACTGGCTCCAGCCCACCGGCCTTTTCCAAAGTTCGAATTGGTGAGGGGCTGGGGCTTCAGGTAATGTTTAGGCCACTAGATTCTAGTTGGTCTAAAAATGCAGAAACAAAGATTAAAAATATTAAATCTGGAAAAAAAGGTTTCAGTGGTAAGGGATCTAATTTGCCAATCCGAATACTTTATTTATTAATGGATATAATTAGAGCGCCATTTGAAGTTCCTGATGAACACAAAAAAGATAAGGATGAACACAATTCTGAATTATCACAAAAGAAGCAAGAAGAAATTCAGGCGATTGACACTAAGGCGAAATTTCCTGCATTTGAATGTTTGATTAGAATTGTGGCACATTCAAAATCAAAAGCTCGAAGTGAGGGGTTGGTCGGGGGTGTGGTGGCAGCTTTTTCACAATTCGACTCACCAAATTCAAATGGTTTTAAATATGATTTGAGTAAGAAAATTGATCAATTAGTAACAGATTACATATTCAGGTTTTTCCCAGTTTCGAATAAAAAAATTGTACTAAATACGCAAGAATTGGCGACCATCTTTCATCTACCTTCTCAGGCCTCAATTCCGTCCAGTGGTGTGGAAAGACAGATGACTAAGCAGGTTGATGGTCCGGCTTCGTTGATTACCGATGGTGTATTAATTGGGTATAACGAATATCGTGGGGCGGTGAAGGAAATTAAGCTTAGCGTGAATGACCGCAGACGCCATATGTATGTTATTGGTGCTTCAGGTATGGGTAAATCGGTATTTTTGAAGAATATCGCCTATCAGGATATGGTTGAAGGCAAGGGTTTTTGTTTTATTGATCCGCACGGTGATGTGACAGAGGAGCTACTATCAATGGTGCCAGAGGATCGCATTGATGATGTGATTTACTTTGATCCGTCAGATATGGAGTTTCCAATTGGTATGAATATGTTGGAAGCAAAAACTCCAGAGGAAAAGGACTTTATTGTGCAAGAGGGAATCAATATGCTGTATTCTCTTTATGATCCTGGACATACTGGTATTTTTGGGCCACGTGGTGAGCAGATGTTTAGAAATGCGGCACTACTTTTGATGAGTGACCCTAAGGGCGCTACATTCTTGGATATCCCGAGTCCATTCATTAATAAAGATTTAGTGGTTGATAAATTAAAATATGTAACGGATAGAGATTTATTTGATTACTGGACAAAAGAATTTCCAGCTTCACAAAAATCAAATGATGCGGGTGAAGTGATTACGTGGTTTGCTTCTAAATGGAGTCCATTTAAGCAGAATACAATGATGAAGCGGGTACTGGGTCAGATCAAGTCAGGCTTTAATATTCGTGAGATTATGGATCAGCAGAAGATTTTACTAGTGAACCTTTCTAAAGGTAAGCTTGGCGAATTAAACTCGAAGCTGCTTGGTATGATCTTTGTGATGAAATTCCAGACGGCGGCAATGTCGCGCGTAGATACGCCGGAACATGATCGTAAAGATTTTTGTTTATTTGTCGATGAGTTTCAGAACTTTTCAACAGAATCTTTTGAATCGATTCTTTCAGAGGCGAGGAAATTCCGACTTAATTTGATTGTGGCGAACCAGTTTATGACACAGCTGACCGATAAGATTCGTGAAGGTGTGCTTGGTAACGTTGGTACAATTGTGGCAGGACGTGTTGGTGTGACGGATGCGGAAATGCTGGAAAAAGTGTTTACGCCTGTATTTAAGGCGGAGGATCTTCATAAGCAGCCAAATCATCATGCAATTACAACTGTTTTGATGAACGGCATGCCGTCGGCGCCGTTTACAATGAATTTGCCAGCACCAATGGGGAAGGAGGATCGCAAGGTATTCGAATCTTTGCGTGAGTACTCGGCAAAGAAGTATGGTCGTCCTGGTGCAGAGGTAGATAAAGAAATTGACGAGCGATTAAATATTAAGAACGAAGAGGAAAAGTCTGTAAAAGAGGCACCTAAGAATGAGGGGGGTGGTTTTATGTCGATGATTGGTGAAAAAAATAGTGGACAGGGAATAGATTTGGGGGTGGCGAAGGTGCCAGCAACTCAGGCGATACCAGGTTCACCAGAGGCGGCTAGAATAATTCAGCAGGCGAATGAGGCACCTGCTAAAGAGTTGTCACTTGAAGAAATTGATGCAGAGCTGGCGAAGTTGAGTCAAGAATCTAAGGATAATGATCTTGATTGGCTAGCAAGTGAAGAGTCGAAAAAACCACCAGTAAAACAAAAAGAGATCACAAAGAATACGAAGATTGAGCCTCAGGGGTCCGATTTTGGCCAGATGAGCTCTGGGGACGTAATAAATCTGAGATAAGTTAGTATTCGGGGGTTAAATATGTCGGAATTTTATAGGATAATTTTTTGATAAAAAATGTGTTCAGGCTTTTTAGGGAAGCTGGAGGCAATAAAACTTTAATGTACATGATTGATATCAGGATGAGAAACAAAATGCCCTTAGAGGCCCTTAGAATGCGTTAAACGGGGTGTTTATCTTGACAGCTTGGGGAGGAAAGAGTAAACTGGAGACAGATATCGAGTGAGGTGAACGATTTAGTTTAATCTTGAGTTTGACTTTTAATCAAGAGAGGATCGAATTTTACAGCGAGTCTTTGGTATCAGCATAAAAAACTTAATGAGGTATTTGTTTGATGGCTGAAAAACAAAAAATTGAGGAATACGATAGTTCCGAAATCCAGGTCCTAGAAGGGCTAGAGCCGGTTCGTGTACGCCCAGGTATGTATATTGGGTCGACCGGATACGATGGTTTACATCACTTAGTAAAAGAAATTGCAGACAACTCAATTGATGAGGCGATCGCAGGTTTTGCGACTAAGGTATTGATTACATTGCAGAGTGATGGTGGTGTGAGAGTTGAAGATAACGGACGTGGTATTCCAGTAGATATTCATCCAAAAACACATAAATCAACACTTGAGACAGTATTAACTGTTCTGCATGCTGGTGGTAAATTTGGTGGCGGTGGGTACAAGGTTTCATCAGGTTTGCACGGTGTTGGTTCATCAGTAGTGAATGCTCTTTCAACCAAGATGATTGCGGAAGTTTACCGAGATAAAAAAGTTCATCATATTGAATTTGAAACAGGTAAGCCAATTATGCAGCTTGATACCTCAAAGAAGACTGATAAACAAGGTACCTGTATTACTTTTTACCCTGATCCAACAATCTTTAAAGAGACAACTACTTTTGACTATGATTGGGTGGCGCATTATGCAAGACATCAGGCATACTTAACTAAGGGAATTTTAATTTCTGTATTTGATGAGAGAACCGGAGAAAGAGAAACTTTCTATTTTGAAGGTGGTATCAAGAGCTACGTAAAGCGTTTGAATGAAAGTAAGGAAGTCCTAGCTGACGACATTTTTTATGTTGATAAGCAGATTGAGGAAGCAGAGGTGGAGATTGCAGTGCAATATAATGATACCTATGCGGAAACTATGAAGCCATTCGCTAACAACGTGTTGACCCCTGAAGGTGGAACACATGTGGTTGGTTTTAGAACGGCTCTAAATCGTACAATTAATGACTATGCGAGACGTAATAATCTGCTAAAAGAGAAAGAGGACAACCTAACTGGCGATGATATTAAGGAAGGTTTGACGGCGGTAATCTCTGTAAAAATTCCAAATCCAGAGTTTGAAGGCCAGACTAAAAATAAGTTAGGTAACCCAGAAGTACGTGGTTATGTAGATAAGGTAATGTCAGAATATTTTGGCTATTATCTTGAGGAGAACCCGGCAATTGCGAAGAAAATTGTGGGGAAGGCAACTTTGGCTGCACGAGCACGTAAGGCAGCAAGAGCGGCGCGCGATAATGTAATTCGTAAGGGTGCCTTTGAAGGATTGAACTTGCCTTCAAAGCTAGCTGATTGTTCATCAAGAGATCGTACAGAATGTGAATTATTTATCGTCGAGGGTAACTCGGCGGCTGGTTCAGCAAAAGAAGGACGTAATTCAAAGATTCAGGCAATTTTGCCACTACGTGGTAAGGTGTTGAATACCGAACGTGCTAGATTGGATAAAATGTATGCGAACGCAGAATTAGTTTCTTTGATTAAGGCGCTTGGGGTAGGGATTGGTGATCAGTTTGATCTATCTGGTTTACGCTACTACAAGATTGTTTTCATGACCGATGCTGATGTTGATGGTGCGCATATTTCAACCTTACTTCTTACTTTCTTCTTCCGCTATATGCCAGAAGTAGTAAAGGGTGGACATGTTTATCTTGCGAAGCCACCACTATTTGGCTTGATTAAGGGTACGGGTTCAAATAGGAAGATCGATTATATTTATGATGAAGAAGCGTTGGAAGCAAAAATTGCCGCGAGAATTGAAGAGCGAAAGAAAGAGGGCTTAAAGATTAACCCTGAGGATGAGAGATTTAAGCAGGCTGGATATACTGCACAACAGCGCTTTAAGGGTCTTGGTGAAATGAATGCACAACAACTTTGGGATACGACAATGAATCCAGATAATCGAGTGTTGGTGAGAGTGAATATTGAAGACGCGGAAAAGGCAGATGCAATCTTTACGAAACTGATGGGCCAGGAGGTGGAACTTCGTAAAAACTTTATTCAGTCACGAGCTTCAACTGTTAAAATTGATGATTTGGACTTCTAGTCTAGAAAGGAATGATGATGAAAGAGAATAAAAACAATCCAGAGAATCTAGACAATGAAAAAGTGAGTAAGGTTGGCGGTGTGCCAGATGCGACTGACGATAAAGGTGTAGATGAAACTATGGGCAAAACCCCAGACTTGAAAGAGAAGAGACTTGAGGCTGACGAGAATGAAGTAGATGAGACTGAAGAAACGAAAGCTAGTGAAACAGAGGAAGATGTCCATGTTGGTGGCTTAACGGCAAGGCGAGCTGAGGACGGCGTAGAGGAATTGACGGTTGAGAATGTGATGGAAGACTCCTTCCTGCGTTACTCGATGTCAGTAATTATTGATCGTGCACTGCCAGATGTGAGGGATGGTTTGAAGCCAGTACATCGTCGTATACTTTATGCGATGTATAAAAATGGTTGGAAGGCTCCACATGCTACGGTAAAATCTGCACGTATCGTTGGTGAGGTAATGGGTAAGTACCACCCACACGGTGACTCGTCAATTTATGATGCAATGGTAAACTTGGCGCAGCCATGGAAGATGCGTTATACCTTGGTTGAGGGGCAGGGTAACTTTGGTTCGATGGACGGTGATGACCCGGCAGCTTCTCGTTATACAGAGGCACGTATGGATAAGGTGGGAGCGGAGCTGTTGTCTGATATTGAAAAAGAGACGGTTGATTTTCGTGATAACTTCGATGGTACAGAGAAGGAACCAGTCGTGTTACCTGCTGCGGTGCCAAATATTCTATTGAATGGCCAGATGGGTATTGCGGTTGGTATGGCTACAAATATTCCACCACATAACCTTGGGGAAGTTGTAGACGCGACCGTGTCGTTAATCGACAATCCTGATGCAACGCTCGATGATTTGCTGAAGCATGTAAAAGGTCCTGATTTTCCAACTGGTGCTGAGGTTTATGGTGGAGCGCCAATGAAGCAGGCCTATGCAACGGGTAAAGGTTCAGTGACAATTAGGGCAATTGCAGATATTGAAGAACGTAAAAATGGTCGCTTTAATATTGTGATCACTGAAGTGCCATATGGTATGAGTAAGGAATCTTTTATCGAGAAAGTTCGTCAATTAGTATTGGATAAAAAATTGACTCATATTGCTGATGCAAGGGATGAATCGGCACGAGGTAAGATTCGAGTAGTGGTGGAACTAAAAAAGGATGCTTATCCAAAGAAGATTTTGAACCAGTTATATAAGATGACTGATTTGCAGACGACTTTCCATTATAATGTTTTGGCGTTAGTTAATGGTATCCAGCCTCGTATTATGGGATTGAAGGAAATTCTGGCGGAATTTATCAAGCATCGTCAGAAAGTAATTCGTCGCCGTACGGAGTATGATCTAAGGAAAGCAAAAGAGCGTGCTCACATTCTCGAAGGTTTGAAGATTGCTCTAGATAACATTGACGAAGTGATTAAAACTATTCGTGAATCTTATGATGACGCGGATAAACGCTTGATGGAGCGTTTTGGTCTGTCTGAAATTCAGGCTGCAGCTATTTTGGCAATGCAACTTCGCCGCTTACAAGGACTTGAACGAGATAAAATTGAAGCTGAACTCCAAGAATTAATGGCAATGATTGCAAAATATGAAGAAATTCTTGCCGATGAAGCAAAGGTACTTGCCGTAGTCAAAGATGAGCTGTTGGCCATGAAGGATAAATATGGTGATAAGCGTCGTAGCAAGATGTTTAATCATGAGCTTGGCAAGTTCTCAGAAGAAGAGCTGATTCCTGAAGAGGAAAGTGTCGTTTTATTAACAGCAGAGAACTATATTAAACGTGTGTCACAGACCGATTTTCATCGTCAGAATAGGGGTGGAAAAGGTAAGCGAGGTATGACTACGAAGGAAGAAGATGTGATTTCGCAGATTATTACGGCTAATTCACATGATTTCTTGTATTTCTTTACTTCACAGGGACGAATCTTCAAGATGAAGGCCTATGAAGTGCCGCAGGCTTCGTTGACTGCGAAGGGGACTGCAGCGGTGAACCTACTTAATATGCATCCAGATGAGAAAATTACGGAGATTATTAAGCATAGTGATGGAATCGATCCTGAGACGGGTTATCTCTTTATGGCAACTAAAAAAGGTACGATCAAAAAGACTGAAACAAAGAATTATATGAACGTACGTTCAAATGGTTTGATTACGATTAAGTTGGATCCAGGAGATGAATTGAAGTGGGTGAAGGCGACAACGGGGAAGAATGATATTATTATTTCAACTTCAGCCGGTCAAGCAATCCGCTTTAATGAGGAAGACGTAAGGGCGATGGGTCGTTCAGCGATGGGGGTGCGTGGTATTAGATTGAGACCAAAAGATGAAGTAGTGGGGATGGACGTAGTAACGGATCCAAAGCAGACTCTAATTGCAGTGTCAGCTAACGGTTACGGAAAAGCAACACTAGTTTCTAACTTCCCAACGCATAAGCGTGGCGGTGTCGGAATTAAGGTGGCTTCCGTAACGGAGAAGACTGGCCCAATTGTGGCGGTACATACATTAGATCCAGAAGCTTCAGAAGTAATTATGATGTCTAGTTTGGGTCAGGCAATTCGTGTAGCAGTTAAAGATATTCCGGTATTAGGTCGCGCAACTCAAGGAGTTAGAATTATGCGACTTGCAGATGACGATACGGTTGCATCGCTTGGGATTGTCTTACCAGAAGATAAAGAAGAGGAATCTGAGGAAGAAGAATAGAAATATTAATCTCTAAATATTTAAAAAATACTCCGGAAACGGGGTATTTTTTATGTAATTCATTGGAAGTATTGGCGTGAAAAAAGGTAGATATCTTGCTTATGCATTAAAATATCTTGCTTATGACAAAGTGAAAAAATGAAGATTTTACCTCTGTAAAATGAAAAAATAAAATGGTAATGTTTGCGTATTTTGAGGACTCCGTGTTAAGGTGTGGGCAAAAGAAATCTAAGTGAGGTAAAGAAAATGAATGAACACATCAGAAATACCAAAAAAGGCGCCACGGCGACAGCTGGTGTAATAAGGAGAAATTATATTGGTGCGGGGCTATTAACGGTGGCGGCAAGCGCGGTAATGGCAATGAATTTTAGTGTACCGACAATGGCGACGAATAAAATACTATCAATGAGTGCAAATGTGCCAAATCAGGAACATCCAAATGTGCCAGAAGGAAACTGGGAAATTGAACCTCTAAAATCAGTACCACCAAAATACGACGGACATATTCACTTGCCAGTACCTTTTGTAGACGGAAAACTTGCGGTAAGTCTTGATCGAATTGATAGAACAAATAGCCAGATTGAATTTTCAATTAGTAAGAAATGGCTAGGCCAGCATAAGATTAAGAGAATTGGATTTGCATCGGTTAGATGGTATGGTTTTGCAATTGATAATGCTGGTTTATATGAGGCGAATAAATTTGATGACGAATGGACGACAAAATTATTGGCTAGTAAATTCGATTATGAAGAGATTAAAGATCGTCATGATACAGGTGAACGTTACTTTTGGATTAAGCCAACCTTCGATCTATTTTATGAATGGTCAAATGATGTTGTGTTTATGGTGCAATTAGATGATGGTCAATATTACAATGGTCGTGTTCTCTTTAAGGATGACTGCATGGGGGAATGGTACCCTGGAAAAGACTGTAGAGTTAAAAGTTTTGATACAACAAAGACATCGTGGAACGCGAGATATGTAGTACATGATGCTCCAAGAAAATATCAAGAAGGGATGAAGTTAAAAGCAGAGGATGGTTATCTGAATAGTGATGCGGTCACTGAAAAGAAGGAAAATGGAACGTATCCAGAAGAGCCAAAAAAGCCTGATAATTCAAAGGCCTCGAATGGAAAGAAGAAGCCTGAGGAGTCAAAGAAACCTGATACTCCAAAAGCTTCTGACGAGAAGAAAATACCTGAGGAATCAAAGAAGCCTGAAAAACAAGATGAAACTACAAGAAAGGAAAATTCAGGAGATTCAAAAGAATCTGAGAAAACGGATAAAAAGACAGAAGGGGAGCCTAAAAATAAGGCTGGTGAATTAGCTGAGAAGAAAAATGAGGAAGGGGGAGCCAAGAATAAGGAAGAAATAAATAAAGAAGATAAAGTAAATGAGCATCATAATGTGGTAGTAGAAAAACCACAAACTAATCTTGGGGAAGTAAAAAATACAGATTATACAAAAGATAGAAAGAGGAATAATGTGTCAGTGTTAGCTACGGAGAAGACTACTGAAGATGGAAATGGCTCTGATACGGAAAATGATACGAAGACTGAGATAGAGGTAGAAAACGAGGTGGGTACTATATCTCAGGATGATAAGGATCAGAGTAAAGAAATAGGTAACAAGAATGATGGCAGCCTTAATGAGGTACCAAAGTTAGGCGAAATTAAAAAGGAGAATACTGGTATCTCGCTATGGTGGGCTTGGTTTATCGGAGGCACAGTCTTAGGTGCCATACTTCACAAGATCTTCTTCTCAATTCGTTCAAAAAAGAAATCTATTTCAAACTAGAACGATAGCCGGCGATAGCTCTCTCTTCATAGCAAAAAATCTCTCAACATATCGTCGGTGAATTGAGAAGAAGTGCACCTTAAAAGATTCTATATCCTGCTATAGGTATTACACCTATAATCTTTATAGAGAATTATAGCCGTCAGCGATGATGGCTATAATTTTGGTTCAGAAGAAAATATGTGATAGAATAGGCTTATGGAAAGCCTTTATGTTTTTTTGGCATTTATCTTAGGTTGGTTTGTTGCTCAGATTTTGAAGTTAATTTTCTTTATTATTAAGAAGCGTGGCAGAACAACATTTCAGGACGTTATATATTATATGGTGAAATCTGGGGGTATGCCGTCTGGGCATACAGCAAGTTTTACAGCAGTAACGATGACGATAGGTTATGTCAGTGGTTTTACTTCGACAATTTTTGCGCTTGCAGTATGTAATACCTTGATTATTATATATGATGCAATCAATGTAAGACATTCGGTTGGAGAACATGGGGAAGTGTTGAATAAAATAATTGCGGACAAGAATAAAACAGAAGGAAGTAAAATTAAGAAGCTTCGTGTGGTTGAGGGACATACGGTGGCAGAGGCTGCGGTGGGGCTTATATTAGGAATTTCAATTGCAACGATGATTAAAATCTTCTGTTTATAGGCTAAAATGAGGGCTTTAAAGGTAAAAAGAAGGAAAAGTTAAAAAAATATAAAAAAAGTCCGAGAAATGTATTGACAGTTTGGTTTAAGTAATCTATTATTAGAGCATACAAATGCTGCGAGATAGATAAGATAACTCTGTGCTTTTGGAAAATGAAATTTAACAATTCAGTTGTGCAATTTGAAATGGTAAATATGTGTGATTTTTATAGTCATACGAAATCCATTTCTTTCATCGTCAGTTTTATTTTTATTTGAGTTTTCAAATTTAATATTCAAGGTCTTTTGACCTTTAATGGAGAGTTTGATCCTGGCTCAGGATGAATGCTGGCGGCATGCCTAATACATGCAAGTCGAGCGGTAGCATGGCTTCACCGTTCTCTTGACACACTTGGCTTTATGCGAGTGGTAAGATTCGAGGGAACTGTGAAGCTGATGACGAGCGGCGGACGGCTGAGTAACGCGTGAGAACATACCCCAAAGTGAGGGATAACTAGTCGAAAGATTAGCTAATACCGCATGTGATCTTTGGATTAAAGCATTTATGCGCTTTGGGAATGGCTTGCGTACGATTAGATAGTTGGTGAGGTAAAGGCTCACCAAGTCGACGATCGTTAGATGGTTTGAGAGGATGATCATCCAGACTGGGACTGAGACACGGCCCAGACTCCTACGGGAGGCAGCAGTAGGGAATCTTC